>Ga0081538_10005354_pt1 | contig 11530 bp, 11 predicted proteins | sample TabmetS5T2R1_FD_71022 | JGI IMG/M metagenome (GOLD analysis project Ga0081538, IMG submission 71022) | Tabebuia heterophylla rhizosphere microbial communities from the University of Puerto Rico - S5T2R1 | ecosystem: Host-associated > Plants > Roots > Rhizosphere ... | reverse complement strand
CGTACGGCAGCCCGAGATCGAACTCGTCGAAAGGCGAGGTGAGGACGGACAGCACGATCCGCACGTCGCCGGCCCGCAGCTGCGGCACCGTGACCCGCGGTCCCGCCTCGAACGACTCGTAGTTGGCGAACCGACTCGCGAGCCCGACCAGAAGCGCCCGGATGCGGTCGCGCAGCCGCCGGCGCGCCCTGGCGGAGCCGAGAAGCCTGACCGCGTCGGCCTTCGCCCGCGGGACGAGGTGCATCGCGTAGTGGCTGTGGAGGTCGGCGATCACGCGTGCTCCAGGTCCCGCCTGACGGTAGCCGACCGTATCCTCGCGTCGTGGCTCGCCTCACGCGACGCTTTCACGTCCCCTCGGCGCTGCGCCCGTCCTCCGCACGGCTCGACGCCGACGCCGCGACCCGGCTGGTCTCCCGGGGCGCTCTCCTACTGGACGTTCGGCGCCACGAGGACGAGTCCGAGCCCCTCGACGGAGCGGTTCGCGTCACTCCGGATCTGATTCCGACGCGCCTGGGGGAGTTCCGGCACGAGGTGCCGATCGTGCTGGCGTGCGCATGCATGCGGGAGGCGACGAGCGTGCGAGTGGCCCACTGGTTGCGGGACCGTGGCTTCGAGGCTTACGCCGTGCGCGGCGGCGTCGAGGCGCTCGGCGGGACCGCCCCGGCGGCAGGCGCGCTGGTGGCAGAGCCGGCGGAGGAGGAGGGGAAGGCGAGTGCGCTGTCCCCGCTGCGACACCCGCGCTTCAGGCGCTACTCGGCCGGGGTGCTGTTCTCGCTCACCGGCAACTGGGTCGAGGCGGCGGCGTTCGGGTACGTGGTGTTGCTGCTCGGCGGCTCGGCGTCGACGCTGGGGCTGATCGGCTTTCTGAACACGGTCCCGAACCTGATCTGGGGGCTGCCGGCCGGGGCGCTGGCGGACCGCTATGACCGGCGCAAGCTGCTGCTCGGCTTCCAGGGGGCGAACATGGCGATCGCCGTTCTGCTCGCAGCGCTGTGGGCGACGGACTCGCTGACCGTCCCGCTGATGGGCGCGATCGCGGTCGTGGGGGGCAGTCTCGGCACGCTCAGCTTCCCGGCGTTCCAGGGGATGCTGGCCTCGGTGGTCCCCAGGCGGGAGCTGGAGAGCGCCGTGGCGGTCAACAGCCTGTCGCTCCAGTTCGCGCGCTTTGCCGGGCCCGCGGTGGCCGGGTTCCTGCTTGCCCAGGGCGGGCCGACCTGGGTGTTCGCGGTCAACGCAGTCAGCTTTCTCGGTGTGCTCGTGGCGGTGGCGATGCTTCCCGGGTCGATGGCCACCGCCGGGGAGGCGGCGGGGAAGCTGGGCGGCGCGATGATGGACGGCCTGCGCTACGTGTTCGGCCAGCGCAGCATGGCTTCCCTGATCATCCTCACGCTGCTGGGCGGGTTGTTCGGCACGCCCCCGGTCGCGTTCATGCTTCCGGGGATCGTCAGCTTCCAGCTCGACGCCGGCCCGGGGACGTTGGGTGCGTTGACCGCCGCGATCGGCGCCGGCTCGCTGCTCGGCGCGCTGCTCCTGCTGCGGCTGTCCCGGCGCTCGAACAAGGGGGAGCCGGCGCTGGCGGGCTTCTTCGGCACGGCGCTGGCGGTCGCGGGCGTCGGCGTCTCCGGCTCGATCCCCCTGTCCCTGTTCCTCGGGGTGGTCGGAGGGTTCGCGGGCACGGTGTTCGTGGGTCTCGCGACCGTGGTCGTGCAGGCGATGAGCTCGGACGAGATGCGGGCGCGAGCGATGGCGATCTGGGCGGCGGCGTTTGTCGGCGTGCTGCCGTTCGGCGCCTTGATCACCGCCGGCCTCGCGGCGCTGCTCGGTACGGGTGGCGCGGTGCTGGTCGACGGGCTGGTGATGGCAGTCGGCGGCGTGATCGTGCTCGCGTTGCGACCCGAGCTGGCCTGGCTGGGGTGCGCGGCACTCCCCGAGGCCTGCATCGCCGCCACGAACCCCGCGGCCGTGGCTATGGAACACGAGCCGGAGCTGGTTGGGGCCGGCGGTCGCGACCGGTAGGGCGGTCCGGGCGGATCGCTCCTAGACTGAGTTCACATTCCGGGGTGGTGTAGGGCTAGCACTCCAGGTTTTGGTCCTGGCAGCGGAGGTTGGAATCCTCCCCCCGGAGCTACGAGGGGCGCGCCTGTGTGCGCGCCCTTCAACCAGGGCGCCCAACGCGATGTACCGGGGGGCCGCCCAACGCGATGTACCGGGAGGTTGGGCGAGCTACGGCGAGTATGCCGCCGCGACCGGCCCAACCCCCCGCCCGGTCGGGCTGCGAGCGACTACGATTCCCGGGTGAGCGGCGCGCCGACCGTTCTCGTCATGGCCGCGGGCGAGGGCACGCGGATGCGCTCTTCCGTGCCCAAGGTCCTGCACCGTGTGTGCGGACGTCCCATGATCGCGTGGCCGGTGCTCGCCGCCCGCGAGGCGGGAGCGGGAAGGATCGCCGTGATCGTTTCGCCGGACAGGGACATCTCGTCCGGGCTGCCGAACGGGGTCGAGACGGTCGTCCAGCCCGAGCCCGACGGCACCGGAGGCGCGATCCGCGCCGCGATCGACCTCGTCCACGACGCCGACACGGTGGTCGTCCTCAACGGCGACCACCCCCTGGTCTCGGCGGAGATGATCGGCGACCTGCTCGCCGCCCATTCGGACGCTGGCGCCGCGGCCTCCGTGATCACTCTCGAGATCGACGAGCCCGGCAGCTACGGCCGCGTCGTCCGCGATGGTGCGGGCGAGTTCCAACGCATCGTCGAGACCAAGGATCCGGTCGGGGTGCCACCCGAGGTGCTCGCGATCCGCGAGATCAACACCAACACCTTCGCCTTCGACGCCGAGGCGCTCGGGGACGCCCTCGGCCGGATCTCGAACGACAACTCGGCGGGCGAGTACTACCTCGGTGACGTCCTCCCGGAGCTGCGGAGCAGCGGCCGCCGCGTGCTCGCGCACCGGATCGCCGACCCCCACGCGAACCTCGGGGTCAACGACCGCGCCGACCTCGCAGTGGTCGCGGCAGAGGCCCGGCGGCGGATCCTCGAGCGCCACATGATCGCCGGGGTCACAGTCGTCGACCCCGACGCGACCTGGATCGACGCGGATGTCGAGATCGGACCCGACGCGACGATCGAGCCCGGATGCTTCCTGCGCGGCGCCACCCGGGTCGGCGAGGGCGCCGTGGTCGGTCCTCTCACGACCCTGGTCGACACCGTGCTCGGCTCCGGCGCGAGGGCGCTGTACTCCTATCTCGTTGCGTGCGAGGTCCTCGATCGCTGCCTGGTGGGACCTTTCACGTACATCCGTCCGCGGACCACGCTGCGCGAGGGGGCGAAAGCCGGCGCGTTCGTCGAGATCAAGGCATCCGACGTTGGCCCCGGCAGCAAGGTCCCGCACCTGTCGTACGTCGGCGACACCGAGATCGGCGAGTCCGCCAACATCGGCGCCGGCTCCATCACCGCAAATTGGGATGGATTCCGCAAACACCGAACGGTTATCGGCGATCATGTGCGAATCGGGGTTGACACGGCCCTGGTCCCTCCCGTACATGTCGGGGATGCGGCTTACACTGGAGCGGGCTCCGTGATCACCGAGGACGTCCCTGCCGGCGCCTTAGGGATCTCGCGCCCGGAGCAGCGAAACGTCGAGGGCTACGCGGAGAAAGCAGCGAGAGAGGCCACCACCGACGAGGAGGAAGAGGCAAAGCGGGGAAAGGCGAGCACGTGAGCACGATCGAGGAACGCATCGTCGAGGAGCCCTCGGAGCTCCTCACACACATCCCGCAGGACTACACGAAGCGCCTGATGGTGTTCGGTGGCCGGGCGTCCGGGGAGCTGGCCGCGAAGATCGCTCGCTACCTCGACGTCGATCTCGGTGCGGTGGACCTGAGGACCTTCGCCAACGGGGAGGTGTACTGCCGCTACGAGGAGTCGATCCGGGGCGCCGACGTGTTCATCGTCCAGTCCACCGCCGCCAACGAGGCGACCGGCATGACCCCGAACGACGCCCTGATGGAGCTGCTGGTGATGATCGACGCCGCCAAGGGCGCCTCCGCCCACCGGATCATCGCGGTGATGCCCTGGTACGGCTACTCGCGCCAGGACAAGAAGTCCTCGCCGCGCGAGCCGATCTCCGCGCGGGTCGTCGCCCACTGCCTGGAGGAGATCGGCGTCGACCGCGTGCTGACGATGGACCTGCACGCCGGCCAGGTGCAGGGATTCTTCACCGTGCCCGTGGACCACATGACCGCGATGCCGATGCTGACTCAGTGGTTCATGGACCAGCCGTTCGACGAGGACATCGTGGTCGTCTCTCCCGACGCTGGGCGCGTGAAGCTGGCCCGCAATTTCGCCCGCAAGCTGGGTGTCCATTGGGCCGTGCTCGAGAAAGAGCGGCCGGCGCAGCAGGTGGCCGCGATCGGGTACGTGGTCGGTGAGGTGGGGGGGAAGACGTGCGTGCTCGTCGACGACATGATCGACACGGCGGGGACGCTGTGCGCGGCGGCGGCGACGCTCAAGGACGAGGGCGCCGCGAACGTGATCGCCTGCGCCACCCACGGCGTCTTCTCGGGGCCCGCCTACGAGCGGCTGCCCGTCGACGGCTCCGGCATCGAGCGCATCGTCGTCACCGACACGCTCCCTCAGCGGCGTGGCGCGCCGGACAACATCACCGTGCTGTCGACCGCGCAGACCCTGGCCGACTCGATCCGGCGCATCTTCACCGACGACTCGGTGAGCGAGATCTTCGCCGGCGAGAACCAGCTGTTCTGACTAGCGGCCAGCTGTTCTGACTAGCGGCTCCGGTCGTCGGGAGGCCACGCCGCGACCGCGACGAAGTCGAGGGTCCCGCTCGGCGGCAGCGGCTGCGGGTTCAGCGCGACGAAGTCGATCGTGGTCTTGGGAGGAAGCGGCTGCGGGTTCAGGGCCACCAGGTTGATCTTTACGGCCGGTGGCAGCGGTTGGGGATTGAGGGCAACGAGGTTGATCGTCGACTCGGGCGGGAGTGGCTGCGGATTGAGCGCGACGAGGTTGATCGTCGCATCGGGGGGCAACGGCTGCGGATTGAGCGCGACGAGGTTGATCGTCGCGTCGGGCGGCAGCGGCTGTGGGTTCAGCTCTACGAGGTCGATGCTCGGGGGTGCCATGTGATTTCTCCCTTCCCGGAGTGGAATGCGCGAGCCTAGCGCTCGAAGCTGGAGACCAGCCACCGGTCCTCGACCAGCTCGAGGGCGATCGACTGCGAGATGCCCTCGCTTCGCTCCACCGAGGCCCGGGCGCGGTTCCCGCTCACGCTCACGTCCACGACCTCGCCCCCCTCGCCGCCCCGCTGCTTGGGGCCCGCCTCCGCCTGAGCCTGGAGCACCTTTGCGCAGCTGGGAGGCTTCGTCCCCGGTTGGGCGCCGCTCGTCGCCTGCACCTCCCGCTTCAGCGGCACAGTCAGCAGGTCGCAAACGGTCTCGAACTCGCGGTCGTCCCGAGCGGCGATGAACTCCTCCACCGCATCGCGAACCCGGTCCTCCTCGGTCTCGTCCGCGAACGGCCCCACGTCCGCGACGAGCAGGATGCCGAACACCGCCGCCAGCACGATGATCACCGCGACGATCCTGCGATTGCGGATCTCGGACTTGGTCGGCATGTGGTGGTACAGGCGCCAACCTACCGCCGCCGACCCGTCGGGCGCGTCACTACAGTTGGCGCATGGACGAGCGCACTGCGGAATGGTTCGAGTACCTGGCCCGTGCCCTGCTTCTGGCGGCGCTGGTGGTGCTCGTCCTCTCGGTCGTGGCCTCGCTTCAGATCGCGACCTCGGACAGCGCCATCCCGTTCTTCCAGGAGACGGTCGAGCGGGAGAGCCGCGCGATCGCCGCGATCGCAAGCCTGGGCGCCGGGGTGACGGCAGCCGGGGTGCTCGCCGGGCTGGGTGCGATCCTGCGCGTCCTGCTCACGCTCGAGGCGCCGAGGGTGGCGGAGTACGAGGCGCTGCGGAGCGCCGGGCGCCCGCGCGACGGCGGACGCACCGAACAGAGCTCCCGCCGGGCGGACGAGAGCTGAGGAAAATCGGGCACAAGGGCGCCGCCGCCGTCCGCGCCGGCAACACCATCGAGAGCTTCAACGTCGCGGTCGAGCTGGGCGTGGACATGATCGAGCTGGACGTGCTGCCCCGGCCGGACGGGCCGCTCGTGATCGCGCACGACCACCTCGACGCGGACCGCCGCCGGCCGCTGGCGCTTGACGAGTGCCTCGATGCGTTCACGCGGCCCCCGCTCGACCGCGTCGAGCTTGACTGCGACCTCAAGATGCCCGCCGGGGAGCGGCCGCTGGTCGACGAGCTCCGCGAGCGCGGCCTGCTCGGCCGCTCGACGGTCTCGACGATGGAGGTCGAGAGCTTGCAGCGCCTGCGCGAGATCGAGCCGGGCCTGCGGCGCGGCTGGACCTACCCCAAGGTGGGCCGCGACTGGGATCGCAAGCGGTGGGCGCGGCCCGCGGTGCTCGCGGCGCTGGTGATGATGCGTCGTCGGCTTCCGCGGCGCGCCGCCCACACGCTGCCCCGGCTCGGGGTGCAGGAGATGTGGGTCTACTGGCCGCTGGTCACGCGGGGTTTGGTCGAGGCGGCCCGGTCCGCCGGGGTCGAGGTGATCGCGTGGACGGTCGACGATCCCACCCGGATCCGGACCCTGCGGGGGCTCGGGGTGCACGGGATCTGCACCAACGACCCCCGCCTTTTCGCGCAGCTCGACTGAACGCGCGACCGTCCCGCCGCGGGGGGCGGCGGCGCCACGGGCGCGGATAGAGTCCGCCCCGATGGCGGAGGCTAGGGACGCGAGCGCGCGGGCCCCCACCGAGGACGAGCTGGCCCCCGGAACGGTGATGGCGCTGGTCGCCATGGGGCTCGGCGTGCTGGTGATCGCCAACGACTTCACCGCGCTCAACGTCGCGATCCCGCCGATCGAGGAGGACCTCGACACCAACGTCGACACCGCGCAGTGGGTGATCAACGCCTACGCGCTCGTGTTCGGGATGGCGATCGTCACCGGGGGCCGGCTCGCCGACATGTTCGGCCGCCGCCGGGTGTTCTTCATCGGCACCGCTCTGTTCGCGGGTTTCTCCGCCCTCGGCGCGGCGGCGCCGGGCGTCGGCTGGCTGATCGGATGCCGGGTCGGGATGGGCATCGGTGGCGCGCTGATGTGGCCGGCGATCCTGGGGATGACGTTCGCGGCCCTGCCCGCATCGCGGGCGAGCCTCGCCGGCGCGCTGATCCTGGGTATCGCCGGGCTCGGCAACGCGGTCGGTCCGCTGATCGGCGGCGCGCTGAGCGAGCTGAGCTGGCGCTGGATCTTCGTCCTCAACGTGCCGATCGCGGTCTTTGCCGTCGCCGTCACGTACCTCAAGGTTCATCAACCGCAGGAGGAGAGCGAGGAGCGGATCGACTATGCGGGTAGCGCCGCCCTCTCGCTCGGGCTGCTGCTGCTGCTGCTGTCGCTCGACCAGGCCGTCGACTGGGGTTGGGGAGACTGGCGCATCATCGCCATGCTCGCCCTCTCCGCGACGTTGATCGTCGCCTTCGGATTCATCGAGCCGCGCATGGGGCGAAACGCGTTGATCCCCTCCGACGTGGCACGCAACCGGGAGTTCATCTCCTGCTGTCTGGTGACGCTGATGCTGTCGGCCGTCTTCTTCTCGATCGTGCTTTACGTGCCGCAGTACCTGCAGAAGATCCTCGACTACTCGCCCCTGGCAGCGGGTGCCGGGATGCTGCCGATGCTGGGGCTGTTCGCGCTCTCCTCGTTCGTGGCCGCCCCGCTGTACCAGCGCATCGGGGCGAAGGCGATCATCGCGGTCGGTGCGCTGCTGATGGCGCTCGGCCCGTTTCTGCTCTCGCTGATCGGCGAGGACTCGAGCTACGGCGCGCTGGTGCCCGGCCTGGCGGTCACCGGGATCGGGGTCGGCCTGTTCCTGGCATCGATCACGACCGTGGCGGTCACCTCGCTCGACCCGTCGCGCTCCAGCCTCGCCGGCGGGCTGATCTACATGTTCCAGATCGGCGGCGGGGCGATCGGGCTCGGGTTCATGACCACGATCTTCACCTCGGCGTCGGAGAGCGAGTTCGCTGACAAGGTCGCAGCCGCGGGCACGCGCGCGAGCGAGCACCAGCAACACGTGATCCAGGGCATTCTCGCCGGCACCGAGTCGGGCCAGGAGGCGCTGAGGCAGTTCGGCACGGCCGCGGCAGATCGGGTGCTCGAGATCGTCCGAGACTCGTTCGTGGTCGGGATCCAGACCGGCTTCAGGGTGGTCGCCGCGGTGGCCCTGGTTGGGTTCGTGGTCGCGCTGCTGTTCGTGGGCGGGCGGCTGCTGGGCCGCAAGCAGCCGGCCTCACACGCCAGGGCGAGCTGATCCCTCGTCTAGGCAGGCCGGGCGACGCCGGGCGTCCGGGTGACGCCGCGCGCCTCGAAGTACTCCCACTCCAGCTCGCCCAGCTCGGTCGCGGGAGGGTCCGCGTACACCCACTCACGCATGATCCGGAACCAGTTGCGCCTCGCGCGCAGCTGGGCGAGCACCGCGAGCACGCCGGTCTCCATTCGCCTCCCCATCAGCTCCTCGGCCGGGACGCTCTCCCGACGCATCAGGTCGAAGTACTCCGAGCGCGGATCGGACGTCGACTCGATCACCTTCATCACCCGTCGCGACGAAACCTCGACCTCGCGGTCCTCCATGTACCAGCCGCCCACCACCAGCACGTGCTCCATCAGCCGCTCCGCGTCGAACGCGGAGGGGTTCTTCACGAAGCCGAGCTCGTGCAGCGCGCTCCGGAGCGCCTCCGGATCGCGGCGCGCCGCCGCGTCCACGGCGCGCTGCTCGAGCTCGATCTGCTCCGGGTCGAGCCGCTTGGTCATCCCGAAGTCGAGGAACGCGACGCGACCGTCGTCCATGAGGATGTAGTTGCCGGGATGCGGGTCGGCGTTGAAGTGCTGCAGGTGGTAGATCGAGCCGAAGCTGAACCTGAACACGATCTCGCCGAAACGGTCGCGCTCCTCCTTTTCGAGCCTTTTGACCTGCTCGAACCCGAGGCCCTCGACGTACTCGGTGACCAGGACCCGCCGGCGCGACAGCCGGGTCAACACGTCGGGGACGTAGATGAACGGGTGGCGGCGGTAGGCGCGGGAGAAGGAGCGCTGGTTCTGCGCCTCGTACTCGTAGTCGAGCTCCTCCATCACCCGCTCGCGTACCTCCTCGGCGATCGCCTTGGGGTCGAGCCCGGGGGCGAGCGCCTTGCCCAGGCGCACGATCATGCCCATGTTCTGGAGGTCGGCCTCGAGCGCCTCGGCGACGCCGGGGTACTGGACCTTGACCGCGACCGTGCGGCCGTCGTGCAGCGTCGCGCGGTGCACCTGGCCGATCGAGGCAGCCGCGAACGCGTCCGGCTCGATGTGGGCGAACAGCTCGTCGATCCTCTCGTCGCGGTACTCCTGCTGCAGAACCTTCGCCACCTTCTCCCACGGCATCGAGGGGGCGGAGGTGCGCAGCCGGGCGAGCTGCTCCTGGTAGATCTCGCGGTACTCCTCGGGGAGGAACTCGGTGTCGACGAAGGATGCGAGCTGGCCCAGCTTCATCGCAGCACCCTTCATCTGTCCCAGGGTGGAGGCGATCCTCAGGGCCGTCTCGAGGTGGCGGCTCTCGAGGCGCGCGTCCGCGCGCTCCTCCGAGCGCGCGACGTTGGCCGTCCTCGTGCCTGCGTAGCGGGTCGCCTGCACGCCCAGCGCCGTGCCGAGCTTGGCCGAGCGGCGCACCCGGCCCCTGGGGATTCTGTTGTCGCCGGCCATGCGTAAAAGGTGCCAGGTTCGGGCGGCGCGCTCCCCACAGGGCGCGCGCTCACACGGCGCCGTGCCGGCCTCTCTATCCTCAGCGCATCATGGCAACCCGTCGCGAGGTGCTAAAGGTCGCGAAGCGGGGCGATTTCGGCTCGCGCGAAAGCCGGCGGCTTCGCCGCGCCGGATTCGTGCCCGGCGTGCTGTACGCCGGGGGCGCCGAGGCGCGGCCCTTCCAGGTCGGCGAGCGGGAGATCCGCGTCTTCCTCACCAACGGCCACACCCTGTTCGACCTCGAGATCGAGGGCTCCGCTGCTGTTCCGGTCGTGGTCAAGGAGCAGCAGCGCCACCCCGTACGGGGCGAGCTGCTGCACATCGACTGCCTCGAGGTGAAGCTCGACGAGGCGATCGAGGCGGACGTCGCGCTGGAGCTGCGGGGCGCGGACGAGGCACCCGGCGTGGACGAGGGCGGCGTGCTCGAGCACGTGACCCGTGAGATCACCGTCGAGGCGCTGCCCGCCGACATTCCCGAGGTGATCCACGCCGACGTCTCCCAGATGACGATCGGCGACACCGTTCAGCTCGCCGCCGTGCCTGCCCCCCCGGGAGTCAAGTTCGTCGCCGACGACCTCGAGGAGGTCACGGTCGCCACCCTGTCGCCGCCGCGGGTCGAGGAAGAGCCCGAGCCCGAGCTCGAGGAGGAAGCCGAGCTGGTCGGCGAGGAGGGCGAGGAGGTGCCCGAGGGCGAAGAGGCTCCGGAGGGAGAGGAGGAGAGGCCTCCCGAGGGCGAGGAGTCCGCCGAGGGCGAGTCCGGCGGCGGGGAGTAGCCCCTGTCCCTGTTCCGCCGGCTGAAGCGGCGCCGCGACGTAGGTGCGGGAAAGGTCGGAACAGGCGACCGGGTCCTCGTGGTCGGTCTCGGAAATCCGGGCTCGCGCTACGCGGGCAGCCGGCACAACGTGGGGTTCGAGGTCGCCGACGAGCTGGCCCGGCGCTGGGAGCTTCCCCGGGCCCGCAAGCGGTATCGAGGATTGATCACCGAGGGCCGTGCCGGGACCGGGGGGCCGCGGGTGGCGGTCCTGCTGCCGCAGACGTACGTGAACGAGTCCGGGGCGTCAGCCGGACCGGCGCGCGGCGCCCTGCACGTGCGGCTCGACCATTTGATCGTGCTGCACGACGAGATCGACCTGCCGTTCGGGGAGATCCGCGCGCGGATCGGCGGGGGCCTGGCGGGGCACAACGGGCTGCGGAGCCTCGCGGAGCACCTCGGTGGATCCGAGTTCCGGCGTGTGCGGATCGGCGTCGGGCGCCCGGACGGCACCGACCCGGAGCTGGTCTCGCGCCACGTGCTCGGCCGTTTTGAGGAGGAGCCCGGGATGGTGCGGGAGCTGATCCAGCGAGCCGCGGACGAGGCGGAGCGTCTGGTGCGCTCGATCCCGGGGCAGTCCGAGTGAGCGAGAGCGTGACCATGTACGGCGTGGACGACGCGGGGGTGGCGCTGGTCCAGCTCGATCGTCCCGAGAGCCGCAACGCGATCAACACGGCGATGCTCGAGCAGTTGTTCGCCAATCTGGACGCGGCGCGCGAGCACGAGGCGGCCAAGGTGCTCGTGATCTCGTCGACGGACCACATGGGGCTGTCCGCGGGAGCGGACGTCCGCGAGGACCTGGATCGGGACGGCTTGGTGCACCGGCTGGAGCTGTTCGCGCGCCTGTACGACGAGCTCACCGGGTT
>Ga0081538_10005353_pt1 | contig 11531 bp, 11 predicted proteins | sample TabmetS5T2R1_FD_71022 | JGI IMG/M metagenome (GOLD analysis project Ga0081538, IMG submission 71022) | Tabebuia heterophylla rhizosphere microbial communities from the University of Puerto Rico - S5T2R1 | ecosystem: Host-associated > Plants > Roots > Rhizosphere ... | reverse complement strand
GCGGGGGTCCTTGCCCTTCATGAAGATCGAGTAGCCGCGGAAGATCGACGAGGTGGAGAAGCACTCGGCGACCTTCTTCTGGGCGAAGTCGATCTTGGTGTAGATGCCGAGGCTGCCGACGATGCGGGTGATCGGGTCCCACGCCATCTCGACGAGGCCGTCACCGGTCCCTGCGCGCTCGGTCGTGGTCATCGAGGTCCTCCCCTACCAGTTCGGGCGGTAGCCGGTGGTCAGCTCGCGACCCGTCCTGCGCCACTTCGGCTCCTTGTCCACCGTCTTGGCGGTGACGCTGCGCAGGCTGCGGATCACCGACCCGTACATGCCGCTGGCCGCCGTCGACACCTTGCTGCCCGGCGGCTCGTCCATGAATGGCATGAACTTGTCCGGGAACCCGGGCATGGTGCAGCCGATGCAGATGCCGCCCACGTTGGGGCAGCCGCCGATGCCGTTGAGCCAGCCCCGCTTGGGCACATTGCACTTGACCACCGGCCCCCAGCAGCCGATCTTGACCAGGCACTTGGGGGAGCCGTACTCGGTGGCGAAGTCGCCCTGCTCGTAGTAGCCGGCCCGGTCGCAGCCCTCGTGCACGGTCATGCCGAACAGCCAGGTGGGCCGCAGGGCCTCGTCCAGGGGGATCATCGGGGCCTGGCCGGCCGCCTGGTAGAGCAGGTACAGGATCGTCTCGGAGAGGTTGTCGCCCTGGATGGGGCAGCCGGGCACGCACACGATCGGGATGCCGGCCTTGGACTTCCAGCTCCAGCCCAGGTAGTCGGGGACGCCCATGGCCCCGGTGGGGTTGCCGGCCATGGCGTGGATGCCGCCGTAGGTGGCGCAGGTGCCGACGGCCAGCACGGCCAGGGCCTTGGGGGCCAGGCGGTCGATCCACTCGCTGGTGGTCATCGGCTGGCCGGTGTCGGGGTTGTTGCCGAAGCCGCACCAGTAGCCCTCGCGCTTGATCGCCTCGTTGGGGATCGAGCCCTCGACCACCAGCACGAACGGCTCCAGCTCGCCCCGGTCGGCCCTGAAGAACCACTCCAGGAAGTCGTCGGCGCCCGCGTTGGGGCCACACTCGAAGTCGATCAGCGGCCAGTGCACGGCCACCTTGGGCAGGCCCGGCAGAGCGCCAAGGGCGATCTCCTCGATGCTGGGCTGGGTCGCCGCCGTCAGCGCGACCGAGTCCCCGTCACAGCTGAGGCCGGCGTTGATCCAGAGAATGTGGACGACGGCCTCTTCCTGCTCGGTGCCTGCTGCCATGCCGCTTCACCACCTCGGGCGGAGTTGGTCAGGAGCTGTCCGACGCCTGCAGCGCCACCTGGGTCAGCTCCCACAGGACGTGGTAGACGGTGGTCTGGGCTTCCTGGATCCGGTGGACCGACGACGAGGGGACCACGAACAGGTAGTCGATGGTGTCGAGCTCGGCCATCTTGCCGCCCTCGTAGCCGGCCAGGCCGATGGTGAGCAGTCCGCGCCGGCTCGCCTCCTCGAAGCCGCGCACCAGGTTGTCGGAGTTGCCGCTGGTCGAGAGGCCGACGGCGATGTCGCCGGGGCGGCCGAAGGCGGCCAGCTGGCGGGCGAACACGACCTCGAAGCCGACGTCGTTGGCCAGGGCCGTGACCACGGCCACGTCGTCGGTGAGGGCCAGGGCGGGCAGGGCCCGGCTGCCCGGCCGCGGGTGCAGGAAGGTGGTGGCCACCGCCTGGGCGTCGGTGGAGCTGCCGCCGTTGCCCATGGCGAACAGCCGCCCGCCGCCCGCGAACGACCGGGCCATGGCGCGGGCGCAGTCGGCCAGCCGGGCCAGGTCGCGCTGCACGGTCAGCCGCCGCAGCTCGACGATCTCGGCCGCCTTGTCGACGGTGGAGCGGCGCACCTGGTCGAGCACGTCGTCCAGGTCGGCCCCGCCCGAGTACAGGAACGGGTAGAGCGACTCGACCCCGGCGCCGTCACGAGCCACCGGCGCCACCTCCGACCACGGCGATGGCCTCCTTGGCGTGGACCAGGATGGTGTCGCCGACGGCCGCGTCGACCAGGGCCACGCTGACCTCCTCGAGGCTCTGGCCGGTGTCGACCATGGCCAGGTCGGCCTCGAGCAGCCGCACCACCCGCACGGGCACGGCCTCGTCCGAGCAGGTGATGCAGACGTCGCCGTGACAGTCGGCGGGCTCCCTCACCGGATCACCTCCGGGTCGAGCACCCCGGGCTGCTCGAACAGCACGTGCACCAGCTCCCAGAGGACGTGGTAGGCGGTGACGTGGACCTCCTTGACGACCAGGGGGTCGTCGGAGCGGGCGACCAGCGCGTGGTGGACGGCGCGGCTGCGGGCCGTCTGGCCGCCGTCGCCGCCGACCAGGGCGATGGTCAGCAGGCCGAGCTCGGCCGCGGCCTCCAGCCCGCGCAGCACCGCCGGGTCGTTGCCGTCGACCGACACCCCCAGGGCGATGTCCTCGGGGGCGGCCAGGTGGCGGAGCTGGTGGGCGTACACCTCGGCGTAGCCCTCACGGCCGGCGATGCTGGTCAGGGTGGCCACGTCGCCGTTCAGGGAGATCGCCGGCAGGGCCCGCTTGCCGACGATCACGGGGTGCACGAACTCGACGGCGATGTGCTGGGCGTCGGTGCTGGGCCCGCCGCTGCCGAAGCAGACCAGCTTGCCGCCGCGGTGGAAGCGGGTGGCCATGGCGTGGCAGGCCGCGGCGACCTGCCCGGCGTCGTCGGCCAGGGCCTCGACGGGTTTGGCCCGCTGTCCCAGGGCGTCCGCTGCTGCCGCTTGAAGCGTGTCCGACAGTCGCTGTCGCATGCGCGGCCCTCCCGGCGGCCTACCGGCATCTGGGAAGCATGCGCCGTCGGCGTCCGGTTTGCAAGACAGTTCTGTCCGGACAGCTTTCGGACAGAGTGTCAGATTTGCCAGGTTCCTAGGATCGGAGCGGCAACCTCGCCTACAATCGCACAAATTGGCGGCGGCGAGGGAGCATTCTCTTGGCGGAGCGTGTCGGCGACCCCATGGCGGGCGGGGAGCCCGACGACGCCCGGAGCCTGGTCCAGCCCGAGGAGACCGTGGTCATCGACCCGGTCTTCGTGGTCACCCAGACGTTCCCCGCCCGGCCGTCGTCCATTCCCGACATCCGCGACTTCGTCCTCCGCTATCTGCGCGACGCCCCGCTGACCCCCGAGGGCGGCCAGCAGCTCCACTCCGCCGTCCTGAGCGCGCTGCTGGACGCGGCCAGCCCCGACGGCGGCCAGCTCCAGGTCTGCTTCCGCATCTTCCCCGACGGCGTCGAGGTCGACGTGCTGCGCGGCCCGGCCAGCCCGAGCAGCTCGTTCCCGCCGGTCCGCCGGGACCGTCCCGACCACCGCTCGTTCGCCGAATGGCTGTCGGGGATGCTCAAGCGCGAGGGCCTGTCCCAGGAGGCGGCGGCCCGGCAGCTGGGGGTGTCGGTGAAGACGGTCAGCCGCTGGGTCGGGGGCGAGACCGAGCCCCGCCTGCGCGAGCTCCGCCGCATCCACGAGGTCTTCGGCGAGGCCCCGCTGGGCTAACCGGTGGCGGCCGGCTTCTTGGCCAGGGGGGACAGCTCGTCGCCGAGCAGGAGGCGGCCGATCTCCTCGCTCTCCATGGGGCGGCCGAAGTAGTAGCCCTGGCCGATGTCGCAGCCCATGCGGCGCAGGGCCAGGAACTGGGCCGAGTCCTCGACCCCCTCGGCCACGGTGACCAGCTGGAGGCTCTGGCCGAGGCGGACGATGGTCCGGGCCAGCTCGGCGTTGTCGCTGGCGTGGCTGAGCCGCTCCACGAACGACCGGTCGATCTTGAGCATGTCGACCGGGAAGCGGTGCAGGTAGCTGAGTGAGGAGTAGCCGGTGCCGAAGTCGTCGATGGCCAGGCGGGCGCCCAGCTGCTTGATGCGGCGCAGGATGTCGAGGACGTTCTCGTTGTCGTCCATGAGCACGCTCTCGGTCATCTCCAGGACCAGGGAGTCGGGCGGCAGGCCGCTCTCCGACAGGGCCAGGGCCACGTCCTCGACCACCTCGGGGAACTGCAGCTGGCGGCCGGACAGGTTGATGCTGAGGGCCAGCGGCTTGTCCCGCCGGGGACTGCTCCGCTGCCACTCCGCCGCCTGCCGGCAGGCCTCGCGCAGCACCCAGGCCCCGAGGGGGCGGATCAGCCCGCTGGCCTCGGCCAGGGGGATGAACTCGGTCGGCGTGACCAGCCCCCGGGTCGGGTGCCGCCAGCGGGCCAGGGCCTCGGCGCCCACGAGCTGGCCCGAGGCCAGGTCGAAGGTCGGCTGGTACTGGAGGAACAGCTCCCCGGCCTCCAGGGCCCGGCGCAGGTCGGCCTCCAGCTGCACCCGCTGCACCAGCTCGGTGTGCATCTCGGGGTCGTAGCGCTCGTAGCCGCCGTTGCCGGCCGCCTTGGCCCGGTACATGGCCAGGTCGGCGTTGCGCAGCAGCTGGTCGGCGCCGTCCACGTCGCTGTCCATGCGGGCGATGCCCATGCTGCCCCGCACGTGCAGCTCGCGGCCGTTGACCACGAACGGCTGGCGCAGCCCCTCCAGGACCCGCTCGGCCACCTGGACGACGTCGAGGTCGTCGCTGGCGTCCTCGATCAGCACGGCGAACTCGTCGCCGCCGAAGCGGGCCACGGTGTCGCTGGGCCGCACGCACGAGTGCAGCCGCTCGGCCACCTGGATGAGCAGCCGGTCGCCGGCGGCGTGGCCGAGGCTGTCGTTGACCTCCTTGAACCCGTCCAGGTCGAGGAACAGCACGGCCACCGACGGCGTCTGCCGCTTGGTCCGCGCCAGGGCGTGGTCGACCCGGTCCTTGAACAGGGCCCGGTTGGCCAGCGAGGTCAGCGAGTCGTGGAAGGCCTGGTGGACCAGCTGGTCCTCCAGCTGCCGGCGCTCGGAGATGTCGCGGGTGTTCAGCACCAGCCCGCCCACGCTGGGGTTGTCGAGCAGGTTGGTGATGGTGAACTGGACGGTGCACCGGTGGCCGTCGCGGTGGCGCAGCGGCAGCTCCAGCTCGAGCACCCCGTAGGCCCGCTCGGCCACCTCGGCCAGGCCCTGGCGCAGCCGGATGCCGGCGTCGTCGTCCAGGATCCGGGTGAGCGGCCGGCCCAGCAGGTGGGCCTCGCTGTAGCCGAAGACGCGGGTCATCGACTCGCTGACGTACTCGACCTTGCCGTCGGCGTCGACCAGGATGACGACCTCGGAGCTGTGCTGGACCAGCGCCTGGAAGCGCTGCTCGGAGGCGCGCAGCTCGGCCGTCCGCTCCACCACCCGGGCCTCCAGGTGGCGGGCCAGCGAGAGGTTCTCGAGCAGGCTCAGCACCTGCCGGCCGACCAGGGCGAGGATGATGAAGGAGCGGCACCAGGCGGCGAAGGAGTCGAGGATGCCCTGCTGGAGGTGGCCGATGGTGCTGACCACGACCGCCCCCACGACGGCGATGTAGGGCAGGAACAGGCCCATGCGGTCGACGTCGGCGGAGGCCTCCTCCTCCTCGGCCGGGTCCGCCTCCGGCTTGCGGGCGGCCAGCAGGATCAGCAGGTAGCCGAGGAACCAGCCGGCGTCGATCAGGGCCCCCGAGGAGTAGGAGCCGACGGCCGTCAGGTAGACGAAGCCGCTGTCGGCGACGGCGATGGCCACCAGCCCGCCGCCCAGCAGCGGCAGCGGCGTCTCCCCGGTGCCCCGTCCCATCCGCGCCCTGGCCAGGACGAACAGCACGATGGTGCCGACCACCACGTCGCCGATCGGGTAGGCCAGGCTGATGGCCATCGACAGCAGGTCGTCGCCGCCGCTGCGGAACAGCGGCCGCAGCACCATCACCCAGCTGGCCAGCAGCAGCGAGGCGGAGATCATCAGGCCGTCGAGGACCTGGCGGAGCCGCCCGACCAGGCTCCGGGCGGCGAAGGGCAGGGTGATCAGGGCGGCCGCGGCCAGCGGGGGCGCGGCCAGGTAGCCGACGTCGGCCAGCGAGGGGAAGGGGACGTCGCGGCCCAGGACCGTCTCGTACCAGGTCCAGGCGGCCTGGCCGCTGCCCCAGGACAGCGCCGAGGCGCCCAGCAGCTTCCACATCCGCTTCTGCTGCTGGCTCGAGAAGCGGGCGCTGCGCAGGCAGGTGATGCCGGCCGCCCCGGCCGCCGCGATCAGCCCGAAGTTGGAGATGGCCTGGCTGGCCCGGGGGCCGCCCAGCCCCCAGACGAGGCTGGCCAGCCAGAGCAGGGCCACGATGGTCATGGCCGCGCACTCGGCGAGGAAGCGGCGCTGGGCTGCCGATCGCATGGTCATCTCTGGATGCCTGATCGGTCGATGCACCCGCCGCTTGAGGGAACTCAGGTCCCGCAATTCCCGGTCGATCAAGAGGAATGCGACTGGTCGGCCTCCCCGAGAAGGAAGCGCAGGATGCGGATGCAACTCATCGATCATCAGATCCGGCTGCAGCTGCCGGCCTACTGGCCGCGTGGCCTGCGTCCCGAGGCGCTCAACCAGATGGACCATCCGACCCCGTTCCTGGTCTCTGACCTGGAGACGGCCCGAGAGCGGTATGCCCACCTGACCGCGGCCCTTCCCGGGGTCCGCTGCTACTACGCGGTGAAGTGCAACTCCGAGCCCGAGCTGCTGGCCGCCTTCGACCAGCTCGGCTCCAGCTTCGAGATCGCCTCCTGCGCCGAGCTGCAGGTGCTCCAGAAGCTCGGCGTGGACCCGGAGAAGGTGCTGTACAGCAACACCGTGAAACCGGCCGCCCACATCGCCGAGTCGTTCGCGGCCGGACTGTGGCGCTACGCCTTCGACTCCGAGGGCGAGCTCTACAAGCTCGCCCAGCACGCCCCCGGGTCGGCGGTGTACGTGCGCCTGCGGGTCGACGACTCGAGCAGCCTGTTCCCGCTGTCGCGCAAGTTCGGGGCCGAGGCCCAGGAGGCCAGGGCGCTGCTGCTGCTGGCCCGGAAGCTGGGGCTGCGGCCGTACGGGGTGACCTTCCACGTCGGCTCGCAGTGCACCACCACCACCGCCTGGCGCCAGGCCATCGCGGCCGTGGGCCGGCTGCTCAGCCGCCTCGAGGGCGACGGCATCATCCTGGAGATGCTGAACCTGGGAGGCGGGTTCCCGGCCCGCTATGTCGAGGACGTGCCCTCGGTCGACCAGATCGCCAACACCATCGAGTCGGCCCTGCACGAGCTGCTCCCCTACCGGCCGGGGCTGCTGGCCGCGGAGCCGGGCCGCTACCTGGTGGCCGAGAGCGCGGTCCTGGTCGGCGGGGTGCTGGGCCGGGAGGTCCGGGCCGGCGAGAACTGGGCCTACCTGGACGTCGGCGCCTACAACGGGCTGATGGAGACCCAGCAGACGGTCAACCAGTGGCGCTACCCGCTGTGGAGCTCGCGCCACGACCACGCCGCGGCCGACCAGGTGCCGTTCACCGTGACGGGGCCGAGCTGCGACAGCTCCGACACCACCTTCTTCGGCGTCTACCTGCCGGCCACCCTGGACGCCGGGGACCGCCTCTACATCGGCTCGGCCGGCGCCTACACCCTGAGCTACGCCTCCCACTTCAACGGTTTCCCCCCGCCGACCCCGGTGTTCGTTAGCTGGTCATGACCCGGCTGCGCCGGCTGATCGCGACGGCGCTGGTCGACTCGTTCGGGCTGTCGCTCGGCTGGACGGTGCTCAGCCTCCAGGTGGTCCACGACCACGGCCTGGCCGGGCTGGGGCTGTGCAACGCGGCCATGCTGGCCGGGGTGGCGCTGTCGGCGCCGGTGGCGGCCCGGCTCAGCGCCCTCCTGGACGGCCGGGCCCTGCTGCGGGCGACCGCCGCCACCGAGGCCTGCCTGCGGGTGGGGACCTTCGCCCTGCTGCTGGCGGGCGCGCCCCTGCCGGTGGTGGTGGCGGCGGTGGCGGCGAGCAACGTGGTCGCCTGGACCGGGTACGCCGGCATGCGGGCCGAGGTCGCCGCCGCCGACCCCCGGGGCGCGGCCATGACCTGGTACATGGTGGCGGTGGCGGCGATCGAGGCCGCCGGCACGGCCACCGCCGCCCTGCTCCCCATGGGGCCCGGCAACCGGGTCGCCGGCGGCCTGCTGGCGGCGGTGATCGCCTGCTACGGCGGCTGCCTGCTGCCCACCTGGCTGGTCGCCGCCGGGGCCAGGGTGGGTCGGGCCCAACCCGTCGGCCGCGCTCACCCTGCCGGCCGCGCTCACCCTGCCGACCGCGCTCACCCTGCCGACCGTCCCGCCCCGCCCCGCACCCACCCGGTCCGGCGCCGAGTCCCCCGGTGGGGGAGCGTAGCCCATGCCGGATCGGGGCGCCCCGGGATATCCACAGCCCCCGCCACAGGCCCCCCGAACGGGCTGCTGGCCTCGGGGGGGCTAGTAATGCTGCTGGGGTCGGGGCCGACCTTGCTGGCCGTCGGGCTGGCCGCCGAGCTCCACGGGACCCGGTGGGTGGCCGGGTCGGCGCTGGCCTTCGCCCTGGGCAGCCTGCTCGCACCGCTCGCGGTGGCCCGCCTGGAGCGCCGCGCCGTCCCCCCGTCGATCGCCTGGCCCGCGCTCGGGGTCGGCATGGCCGCCGGCTGGGCCTTCGCCGCCTGGCACCCGTTCGCCCTGCTGGCCGCCCAGCTCCTGTCCGGCACGTGCATGAGCGCCCTCGAAGGCGACATGGACGCCCGCATCGCCGCCGGCGACGCCGCCCCCCGTGGCGTCACCGCCAATCTGGCCACCGCCGCCGCCCTCCGTGCCTTCGGCAGCGCCGCCGCCGTCGCCCTCGCCCCCCGGGTCATCACCGCCAACGGTGTCGGGGCCCTCAGCATCGCCCTGGTCACCGTGCTCGCCGCCACCGTGGTCGTCACCCTGGCCCGGTACCGGAACCACTGGGACCTGCCCGGGACAGGGGCGGTCACCAACCCAGGTTAGCCACCGAGCACTTGTCCCCAGATTGGCGGATGGCGCTTGCCTCCTGCTGAGGGGTTGATAGGTTGGCGCCATGGAACCGAACACACATTCGTGCGGCCCAGGGGACGAGCACCCGCGGGCCGAGGCACCCGATGGGCTTGGGATAGGCCTGGAGGGGCTGGTGGCGGCCGTGGACGCGCTGGAGGCCGAGGATCTCGACGGCATGTCTGACGCGGAACGGGTCAACCTCGCGCGGGAGTTGCGTTGGCTGACGGACCTCCTGAAGATCCAGTGGTACCGCGAACTGGCGTTGGTCGACGCCCGTGGCGCCGCCGGAGCCGAACAGGGAATCCGAGCTCCCTCCACGGCCAGCTGGCTACAGGCCCGGCTGGGCATGGATGCGGCCGAGGCGAGCAACCACGTGCGGATCGCCCGGGAACTGTTCGGCGGCCGCTCTCGACAACGGCCGCCGCCCTGACGGCGGGGTGGTGGGGCTCACGTCGGCGTGCTCGGCTCCGGCGCCCACGACCTCCCGGCGGCGGGCGGCGGGTCGAAGCCAGAGGCGTCGGCCTACGTCGGCGTGGTTGGCCGCGGGCCCGCGACCTCCAGGCCGCCGAGCAGTGCGGCCAGCCGGTCCGGCTCCGAGAACATGGGCCAGTGGCCGGTGGGGAGCTCCTGGAACGACCACTCGCGGCCGCCCAGGGCGGTGAACCAGGGGTGGCCGCCCAGCCAGGCCCGGGCGACGAGCACGTAGGTGGTCATGTGCGCTCCAATAACGCCCGGTCGAGGCGCTGCGGGCCCTGCTGGTCGACTCCCTGGGGTTCGCCGCCTTTCAGTCGCCGGGCCCACCACCGACCGCCAGTTCCACACCGGCCTGGGCTGGCTGCTGGACGGCATCGCCGCCTAGGCCGGTCACGAGGGCTGAGGGCCGCGGCGGCGGCCGAGGCGCAGGAGCCCGACGGTGTAGGTGACGGCGGCGACCAGGCAGGTGAGGGCGGCGGCGAGCAGGGAAGGGCCGGTGGGGAGGGGGAAGGCCACGGGGATCACGGCGCCGGCCACCCAGGCCAGCTGGAAGGTGGTCTCGGCCCGGGTGATGGCCGTCCCCCGGGCCGCCGGGGCCACCTCCCGCTGCACCAGGCTCTCGAACCCCAGCCGGGCGGCGGCGATCCCCGCCCCCATGGCCAGGCCCCCGGCCGCGGCCGCCGCCACCCCCACCCGCCCGGCCAGCAGCCAGGCCGTGGTCCCGCACAGCAGCAGCCCCCCGGCCAGCAGCCCGTCCTCCCGCACCAGCCGCGCCGCCCGCGGCAGCAGGAACGCCCCCACCACCCCACCCACCCCCACCCCGGCCAGCAGCAACCCCAGCCCGGCGGTCCCCACCCCCTGCCGCCGCAGCTCGAACGCCAGCAGGAACAGGCAGAACCCCCCGACCGCCCGCACGCAGGTGTTCGCCGTCCGCGCCAGCCGCACCCGCCCCGGCGGCCGGGCCAGCCGCGCCATCCGCCGCCCCATCGGGTCGCCGGCGGGGGTGGGGGCCCCGGAGCGCGGGTCGCCGGGGGCTGTGGACGACGGCCGGCGCTCACCGCTGCGGTGGGCTACGCTCCCCCACCGGGGGAGCCGGCGCGGGTCCGCCGCGGTCGAGGGCGCCCCGGGGCGGGGAAGGCTGAAGGGGCGGGGAAGGCTGAGGGCAAGCACTCCCCCGGCGGTGAAGGTGGCGGCCGCGGCCCAGAGGACGGCGCCGCCGCCCAGGAGGCGGTCGAGGGCGACCCCGAGGAGGGCGCCGGCGGTGCCGCCGAGGGCGGCAACCCTGGCCATGCGGCCGTTGATGGCGACCAGATCGCGGTCGTCGCCCTCCAGCAGCTCGGGGACCATGGCGGTGCGGCTGATGCCGTGGGCGCGGGAGCAGACCAGGAGGCCGAAGGCCAGGGGGTAGAGGAGGAGCGACTCGGTGCGGCTGACGGCCAGGGCGGCCAGGGCGGCGCGGAGGGCCATGGCGGCGGTCAGGGCGAGGCGGCCGGCGCCGGCGCGGCCGTCCAGGAGGCGGCCGAGTAGCGGGGCCACCACCGCGAACGGGGCGACCGTCAACAGGAGATAGAGCGCGACCCGAGGGCGAGCCGCGGCCACCGGGACGGCGAAGAACAGGGTCCCGGCCAGGGCGACCGCGACCAGGGCGTCGCCCAGGGTGCTGACCGCGTGCACCCAGGCCAGCCGGTCGAGGGGCCGGCCGACCGCCCGAGCCCCCAGCCGCCCCCGAATTACCCCGTCCATGCCCGGCATGCTAACGGCGAAGCCCCCGGGAATCCCGGGGGCTTCGCCTATCCCTGGGGTGGGACAGTTGCGACGCTACTCCTTGCCGGCCAGCTCGGCCGGTGGGACGTCGATCTCCTCGGTGGGCCGGTCCAGCGAGCGGAACGCGATCTCGCCGTTCTCGGCGTCGACCACGACCAGCTGCCCGGCGGTGAACTCCTTCCACAGGAGCTTCTCGGACAGCGGGTCCTCGACCAGCCGCTGGATGGTCCGGCGCAGCGGCCGGGCCCCGAGGGCCGGGTCGTAGCCCTTCTCGGCCAGCAGGTCCTTGGCCGCGTCGGTCAGGTCCATGGCGATGTCCTTGGACTTCAGCTGGTCCACGACCCGCCGCATCATCAGGTCGACGATGCTCTTCACCTGC
>Ga0081538_10005352_pt1 | contig 11532 bp, 12 predicted proteins | sample TabmetS5T2R1_FD_71022 | JGI IMG/M metagenome (GOLD analysis project Ga0081538, IMG submission 71022) | Tabebuia heterophylla rhizosphere microbial communities from the University of Puerto Rico - S5T2R1 | ecosystem: Host-associated > Plants > Roots > Rhizosphere ... | reverse complement strand
GCGGCGTCTGGTCGGTGAGGCCGAGCGCGCCGTGGACCTGGACGGCGCGGTCGATCACGTCGTGCAGCACGCGGGCGGCGAAGAACTTGACCGCCGAGACCTCGACCCTGGCCTCGTCGCCGGCGTCGATGCGGCCGGCGGCGTCGAGGGTGAGCAGGCGGCAGGCCTGGATCTCGGCGGCGGAGTCGGCCACCCAGTTCTGCACCGTCTGCTTGCCGGCCAGCGGCCCGCCGAACGCCTCGCGGCGCAGCGCGTAGGCGCACATCAGCTCGAAGGCGCGCTGCATCTGCCCGAGCCAGCGCATCACGTGGTGGATGCGGCCAGGCCCCAGGCGCTTCTGGGCGATGCGGAAGCCGCCGCCCGGCTCGCCCAGGGTGTTGGCGACCGGCACCCGCACGCCGCTGTAGCGGACCTCGCAGTGAGTGCTCCAGCCGCGCCCGCGGTGGCCCAGCACCGGGGTCGCCCGGACGATCTCCACCCCCGGGGTGGCGGCCGGCACGACGATCTGGCTCATGCGCCGGTGCGGCGGCGCGGCCGGGTCGGTGACCGCCATGACGATCCCGAACGCGGCCCCCTCCGCGCCGGAGCTGAACCACTTGTGGCCGTCGATCACCCAGTCGTCGCCGTCGCGGACGGCGGTGGTGCGCAGGCCGGTGGGGTCGGACCCGGACACCTCCGGCTCGGTCATGGAGAAGAACGAGCGCACCTCGCCGGCGACCAGCGGCAGCAGCCACCGGCGGCGCTGCTCCTCGGTGCCGAACAGGTTGAGGATCTCCGCGTTGCCGGCGTCCGGCGCCTGGCAGCCGAACACCAGCTGCGCCCACAGGCTGCGGCCGATCACCTCGTTCAGGAACGCGTAGGCCACGAAGCCGCGGCCGCTGCCGCCCGCCTCCGGCCCGATGTGCGGCGCCCACAGGCCGGCCGCCTTGGCCTCCGCCCGCAGGTCCTTGAGGAGCGCCTCGGCCTCGTCGTCCTCCCGGTCCAGCGCCGGCTCGTTGGGGTAGACGTGCTCGTCCATGAACGCGCGGAAGTGCCCGCGCAGCTCCTCGACCTCCGGCGTCATCCCCAGCACCAGCATCGCCTCCCGTGGCCGCGCCGCGATGTGACGATACCGTAGAGGCCCCGGAAGCCGACCGGCGAGGAGGACGACGCTGCGCCGCCGCCGGATCTACCTGCTGCGCCACGCCGAGGTCGCCTACTTCGACGAGGACGGCCAGCCGCTGCCGCCCGACGGCGTGCCGCTCACGGCCAGGGGCCGGCGCCAGGCCGAGACGGCCCGCGCGGCGCTGGCGGGGGCGCGTATCGACCGCGTGGTCACCAGCGGTCTGCCGCGCACGGTCGAGACGGCCCGGCTGGTCGCCGGCCCGGAGGCGACCGTGGAGGAATGGCCGGAGCTGCGGGAGATCGCCCCCGGGCGGCTCGGCGACATCCCCGAGGCGGAGCTGGAGGCCGCCTTCGTCGGGGCGTTCCACGGCGTGATCGCCGGCCAGCAGCGCTTCCTGGGCGGGGAGACCGTGGACGCGCTGCTGGAGCGGGTCGCCGGCGCGCTGGAGCGGCTGCTGGCCGACCCGGGCTGGGACACGCTGCTGGCGGTCCTGCACGGCGGCGTCAACCGGGCGGTCCTGTCGCTGGCGCTCACCGGCCGGCGGCAGCTGCTCGGCGGCTTCGAGCAGGCCCCGGCCTGCATCAACGTCCTGGACGTGGACGAGGCCGGCGCGTTCGTGGTCCGGGCCGTCAACGCCACCCCGTGGGACCCCGCCTACCTCGCCGGGCGCACGACCACCATGGAGGAGCTGTGGTCGCAGTACCGGCCCGGCGTGCGGCGTCCCGTGCCTTGACACCGCCGGCCCGGCTCCACCAGGGTGACCCGCAGCCGGCGGCCACCCCGGGCCGCCCAGCCAGGGAAGGTGGTCGGTCATGGCCGACAGCGTCTACGCGGTGACCGAGCTGGTCGGGACCAGCCCGGAGTCCTGGGAGAAGGCCGCGGCCAACGCCGTCGCGACAGCCTCGCAGACGCTCAGGGACCTGCGCATCGCCGAGATCGTCCAGCTCGACATGCACCTCGAGAACGGCCAGGTGCTCGCCTACCGCGCCAGGGTCAAGCTGTCGTTCAAGTACGAGCGCGGCGGCGCGTAGCCGCTGGCGCGCAACCTCGGCCGGGGAGCCGGCGCAGTAGCTCTGGACGACAGCGACCGGCGCCCGTCCGTTGGTGACGCTTGACAAGGCAATCAAGCCGGGCGCGTAATGATCTAACGATGTTCGGCATGATCGAACACGAGCACCTGCGGGGGGCCTCGCGTCGAGGACAGGGGGTGCGGGCCCGTGAGCGTGGGCCTGGTGGTCGTGTCCCACTCGGCCAAGATCGCCGAGGGCGTCGTGGAGCTGGCCGGGCAGATGGCCCCTGAGGTGCGTATCCGGGCCGCCGGCGGCACCGACGACGGGAGCATCGGCACCGACGCCACCCTGATCGCCGAGGCCATCGAGGCCGCCGACGACGGCGACGGCGTGCTGGTGCTGGTGGAGTTCGGCTCGGCCGTGCTGTCGGCGCAGGTCGCCATCGACGAGCTGGTCGACGAGGCGCGCCGCGGCCGGGTGCGCATCTCCGACGCGCCGCTGGTCGAGGGCGCGGTCATCGGTGCCGTGCAGGCCAGCACCGGCTCCGGCCTGGACGAGGTCGACCAGGCGGCCACGGAGGCGGCCACCATGGCCAAGTCCAAGGACGAGCGGAGCTGACGATGGCCCTCGGCGTGGCAGTACCATGGGCGCGCCCAAGGGCCGGACCGGGACGGAAGGCGACCCGCATCGTGGACGTGGCGTGTGTGCGCGGCTGGCTGACCGAGGTGGCCGGCAGCCTGGAGGCGGAGCGGGACTACCTCACCCAGCTCGACGCCGCCATCGGCGACGCCGACCACGGCGTCAACATGCACCGCGGCTTCACCGCGGTGATGCGCCGGGTGGGCGGCCTGGACGACGCCACCCCCGGGGGCCTGCTGAAGGCGGCCGGGCGCACCTTCGTCTCCACCGTCGGCGGGGCCGCCGGGCCGCTGTATGGCACCGCCTTCCTGGCGGCGGGGGACGCCCTCGGCGACGGCGACAGCTTCGGGCCGCGGCGGCTGCTGGAGGCGCTGCGTGCCTCCCTGGAGGGGGTGCAGCGGGTCGGCGCGGCCAGCGAGGGCGACAAGACCATGGTGGACGCGCTCGCCCCGGCGCTGGCCGCCTACGAGCTGGAGCTGCGCACCGGCGGCTCGCTGGAGACCGCCGCGCGCGCCGCCCGCGAGGCCGCCAGCGACGGCGCCAGGGCGACCGTGCCCATGCAGGCCCGCAAGGGACGCGCCTCCTACCTCGGCCCCCGCAGCGTCGGCCACCAGGACCCCGGCGCGACCTCCACCTCGCTGATGTTCGCGGCGCTGGAACGGGCGGTGCTGGCCGACCGCTCCCAGCGGTTCGCGGCCGGCGCCCGGCCGCGGGGGAGCCGGACGTGATCCAGTCGGTCGGGCGGGCCGCCCGCATCCTCAAGGCGCTCGGCTCGGAGTCGGCCCGGCTGGGCGTGACCGAGCTGGCCGAGCGGCTGGGGCTCGCCAAGGCCACCGTCCACGGCCTGCTGCGCACCCTGGAGGCGCACCAGTTCGTCCAGCAGGACCTGGAGACCGGCAAGTACCGGCTGGGGCCGGCGCTGCTCCAGCTCGGCAACGCCTTCCTGGACCACCACGAGCTGCGGGCCCGCTCGCTGCTGTGGGCGGAGACGCTGGCGGGCCAGGCGGGCGAGGCCGTGCACGTGGGGGTCCTGTACGGGCCGAATGTGCTGCTGGTCCACCATGTCTTCCGGCCCGACAACTCCGTGCAGATCCTCCAGGTCGGCGCGTCGATCCCCTGGCACGCCTGCGCGCTGGGCAAGGCGATCGTCGCCTACCTGGAGCCGGAGGCCCGCCGGGAGCTGCTGGCCGGGCCGCTGCCGAGGCTGACCGGCCGGACCCTCACCACCCGCGCCGCGCTCGGCGCCGAGCTGGGCCGGGTGCTGGACGGCGGCGTGGCGGTCGAGGACCAGGAGGCGATCGTCGGCGAGGCCGGCGTGGCCGCGGCCCTGTTCGACAACCGCGGGGCGGTGGTGGGCGCCATCGGCCTGGCCGGGCCGGTGGAGCGCCTGCTGCCCGACGGCCCCGCGGCCGAGGCGGTGGCAGCGGTCAAGCAGGCCGCCCGCGGCCTGTCCCGCGAGCTGGGCGCCGGCCAGCTGGCCACCCCCGGCGCCGGCGCCTGAAGTCGCGGCCCGCGTGCCCCGCCCCTACGATGGCGCCATGACGCGAGCTGACGCCCTGCCGGTTCTGCGGAGCCGCACCGTCCGACTGGACCCGCCCGTCGACCCGTTCGACCTCGCCGGCGAGACCGGCTTCGCCTGGAGCGGGCCGGGCGGCGAGCTGGTCGGCACCGTGACCGCGGCCCGCATCCCGGTCGGCACCGGTGGCGACCGGCTCCTGCGGGCCGGCGAGGCGGCCGCCGCCCTGCTCGCCGGCGCCGACGTCGACGACCCGGCCGGCGCCGGCCTCGGACCGGTCGCGGTCGGGGCGCTGCCGTTCTCCCCGGACACGCCGGGGGAGCTGCACGTGCCGGCGCTGCTGCTGCGCCGCCATCCCGCGGGCGCGACCTGGGCGACCGCCACCGCGCCCGCCCCGGCGACACCGCCCTCCGCCGCGGACCTGCTGGCCCGCCTCCGCGACCTGGCCACCCGCGAGGCGGCGCGGGCCGAGGGCCGCGGGGCCGCCCAGCCCGGGGGCCGCGGGGCCGCCCGGGTCGGGGGCCACGGGTCCGCGCCCGAAGCCCGGGCCGAGGGCCGCCCGGCCGCCCGCGACGGCCTGGGCGGCTGGCCCGCCGCCCGCCGGCTCGACCGGCCCCACGGCCGCCTGGAGGCCTGGCGGGCGTCGGTGGCGCTGGCCCTGGAGGCGATCGCGGACGGCCGGCTCGACAAGGTGGTGCTGGCCCGCGAGGCGCTGGTCGAGGCGGAGCGGCCGTTCCCGCGGGCGGCGCTGCTGCGGCGGCTGCGGGACCGCGCCGGCGTGGAGGCGTTCGTGTACGCCAGCGGCGGCCTGGTCGGCGCCAGCCCCGAGCTGCTGGTCAGCCGGCGCGGCCGGGTCGCCACCTCGCGGCCGATGGCCGGCACGGTCCCGCGCGGCGCGACCGCCGCCGCCGAGGCCAGCGGGCTGGCGCGCCTCACCGGCTCGGACAAGGAGGCGGTCGAGCACCGGCTGGTCGTCGACGCCGTCACCGAGGGCCTCGCCAAGGTGGCCGACCGCGTCGAGGTCGCCCCCGCCGAGGTGGTGCGGCTGACCACCGTGGCCCACCTGGCCACCGAGGTGACCGCCGAGCTCACCGAGCCGCTGCCGTCCGCGCTGGAGCTGGCCGGCCTGCTGCACCCGACGCCGGCGGTGGGCGGCTGCCCGCGGGACGCCGCCATGGCCGCGATCGCCGCGCTGGAGCCGTTCGACCGCGGCCGCTACGCCGGCCCGGTCGGCTGGGTGGACGCGGCCGGCGACGGCGAGTGGGCGGTCGCCCTGCGCTGCGCCGCCCTGGACGGCCGCCGCGCCCGCCTGCTCGCCGGCGCCGGCATCGTGCCGGGCTCCGACCCCGACGACGAGTGGGCCGAGACCGAGCACAAGCTCGCCGCCATGCTGGAGGTCCTGCTCGGCCCCTGACGCGGTCCAAAGGCCCGCGGCCGGTCAGGTATGCACCCGCACCCGGCCCACGTCGGTGCGCGCCTCGACCCGGTGGCCGGTCCCGCGGCCGGTGGGGACCTCGACGTCGACGGCGCCGACGTCGGCGCTGGCGTCCACCTCGTAGGCGACCGGACCGGCCGGCAGGGTGACGTCGACGTCGCCGGCCTCGGAGCTGGCGCGGACCAGCGCCGGCACACGCTCGAAGCCCAGCCGCACCGCGCCGGCCTGGGTGCTGGCCTCCACCGTGGCGCCGCGGAGCCCGGTGGCGTCCACGGTCCCGGCGTCGGTGGCCAGGACGGCCCGGCCGTCGGCGCCGTCGACGCGGACGTCGCCGGCGTCGCTGCGCACGTCCAGGGCGCCCGCCAGCCCGCGCACCCGGAGGTCGGCCGCGTCCCCGCTGGCGGTCACCGCGAACGCCCGGGGGACGCGCAGGGTGTAGTCGGCCCGGCAGCCGCGGTGGCGGACGCCGTCGGGGCAGTGCGCCCGGACGTGCAGGGTGTCGCCGCGCACCTCCTCGGTGACGCGGACGTCGTCGGTCATGCGGCGCTCGCGGGTGACGGCCGGGTCGGCGGTGCCGACGACCGTCGCCTGCCCCACGTCGAGGTGGAGCTGGAGCCGGGTCGGCCCGGGCACGAAGCCGCGCCGCTCGGTCGGGCCGAGCTCCCTGGTGGCGGCGGCGGCACCGCCGCAGCCGGCGACGGCCAGCGCGAACGGCAGCAGCAGGAGCAGTCGGCGCATCGGGAACCCCCTGGTCGTCCGAGGTTGCGGGCGGCCGTAGGCTACGGCCGCGCCGGCCGGGCAACGACCGGGCTGGCACCCGTCCCGGGGTGGGGCTAGCCGGTCTCCTGGAGCCGCCCGGCGAGGCGGGCGAGGTGGGCCCGCCACGCCGCCAGGGCAGCCGACCGCCGGTCGGCCAGCTCGCCCGGCCCGGTCTGGGTGAGGAGGATGCGGGCGCCGGCGGGCGCCTCGACCAGCTCCCAGCGGACCCGGCCGGCGGGCCGGTCCGCCGCCAGCCACTCGAACTCGAGCAGGCGCGGCGCCTCGACCGCGGTCACCGTCCCGGACGGGACCTCGGCGGTGGTGGACGCCGGTGGCGGCGGGCCGCCGACCTCGGCGCCGGCGGCGTCGAGGACGGCCCACACCTTGTCGGCGGGCTGCTGCATGAGCTGCCGCTCGAACCGCACCCGCCAGCCGTCCGGGGTGGTCTCGGCGGACCCCTGGTCCAGGCCGAAGGCCTCGACGTAGGCCTCGTGCCGTTCCACGAAGCTGGCCGGCGGCTCCGCCGGCTTGCCGTCCGCCACCAGCTCCAGCGCGTCGAAGCAGGCGTCCCAGCCGGCCGCGTTGGCGGCCGCGTGGGGACGGTCGTTGAAGGTGTGGGTGAAGATCAGCAGGCAGCCGTCGCCGTCTGGCCGCAGCTCGAAGCGGAGGTGGTTGTCGCCTTCGCGCTCCAGGACCGCGCTCGCGTCCTGCGTGAAGGCGAGCACCCGCGGCGGGTCCAGCTCGGTGACCTTCCCTTCCACGGTGGTGCCGCTGCCGTCGTCGAAGGCGATCCTGCCGCCGGCGCGCAGCTCCAGCGCGGTCACCTGGAACGGGTACCACTGGTTGAGGTGGGCGGGCTCGGTGAGGGCCCGCCACACCTTCTCCGGCGGGTGGGCGAGCCGGCGCTCCATGCGCAGGACGGCGCGGCCGTCCACGGTGCTCAGGGTCACGTTCACGGCTCCTCCTTGTCCCCGGGGGCCTCGGGCATCGCGTCCAGGTGCCGTTCGAGGGCGTCGAGGCTGCCGGCCCACAGCCGCCGGTACGGCGCCAGCCAGGCGTCCAGCTCGGCCAGCGGCTCCGGCCGCAGCTCGTACCAGCGCCGCTGCGCGTCCTGACGGACCCGCACCAGGCCGGCGTCGCGCAGGACCCGAAGGTGCTTGGAGACCAGCGGCTGGCTGAGGCCGAACAGCTCGACCAGCTCGCCGACCGGCCGGGAGCGCTCCCTGAGCAGGTCGAGGATGCGGCGGCGGGTCGGCTCGGCCACCACCTCGAAGGTCGTCGTCATATGACCAGCATAACCGTGCGTTCATATGAACGCAACGGCATACACGGCTAGAAGAAGGCCTCCAGAGCGGCCAGGGTCTCGGCCGGGGCCTCCTCGGGCAGGAAGTGCCCACCGCGGATGCCCTGGCCGTGGACGTCGCCGGCCCACGGCCGCCACGCCGCCAGCGGGTCCTCGGCCTCCTGGGCGATGCCTCGCTGGCCCCAGAGGACCAGCAGCGGGCAGGCGATCCTGCGATGGCCGAGGTCGGCGGCGTCCAGCTGGTCGTCCACGGTCGCCCCCGCCCGGTAGTCCTCGCAGGAGGCGTGGATGGCGGCCGGGTCCGAGAAGCAGCGGACGTACTCGGCGACCGCCTCGGGCGCGAAGGCGTCCGGGTCGCCGGCCCAACGGCGCAGGCTCTCGCGGACCCACCACGCCGGGTCGGCGCCGATGAGCTTCTCGGGCAGGCCGTCCGGCTGGGCGAGGAACAGCCAGTGGTAGACGGCGACGGCCAGCTCCTTGTCCATGCGCCGCCACATCGTGTGGGTGGGGACGATGTCCAGCACCGCCAGCCTGGCGACGGCGGCGGGATGGTCCAGGGCCATCCGGTAGCCGACCCGGCCGCCGCGGTCGTGGCCGGCGACCGCGAACGCCGGGAAGCCGAGCGCGGCCATGACCTCGACCATGTCGGCGGCCATCGCCCGCTTGGAGTAGGCGGCGTGGTCCGGTCCCGACGGTGGCTTGGAGGAGCCGCCGTAGCCGCGCAGGTCGGCCGCGACCACCGTGAACCGCTCCGCGAGCGCGGGCGCGACCCGGTGCCACATGGCCGAGGTCTGCGGGTAGCCGTGCAGCAGCAGCAGCGGCGGGCCGTCGCCGCCGAGCCGCAGGAAGATCTCGGCATCGGTCGTGCTGATGCGCCGCTCCGCGAACCCCTCGAACATGGCTGCCAGCCTACCCGCCGACCGCGGCGGCGACCGCCTCGGTGACGGCGCGGTGGCGGGCCAGGTTGGTCGCCCGGTCGCCGGCGACCAGCAGCAGCTCGGTGCCGCCGCCGGCCAGCGCGGCGTGCAGCGCTGGCAGCAGGTCGGCGGCCTTCTCCACCTGGCGGCAGGGGAGCCGCGCCGCCGCCGCCAGGGCCGCCAGGTCCAGGCCGTGGGGGGTGCCGAACAGGGGCTCGAACAGCTCCGCCGGCAGCCGCGCCTGGGGGAGGAAGCTGAAGATCCCGCCGCCGTCGTTGTCGCAGACGACCAGGACCGCGCCGCGGGACCGGCCGGCCGCCCCGAGCAGGGTGGAGGCGTCGTGCAGCAGGGTGAGGTCGCCGCAGAGGGCGGCCACCGGCTCCTCGCCGGCCGCCGCCACCCCCAGGGCGGTGGCCACGAACCCGTCGATGCCCGACAGGCCCCGGTTGGCCACGAAGCGCAGCCCCTCCCGCGGCCGCGCGAAGGCGTCCACGTCCCGCACCGGCATGCTGGAGCCGACCACCAGCGTGGCGCCGTCGGGCAGGCCGGCCACCAGGTCGCGGGCGACCTGGCCCTCGAACGGCTCCGGCCAGCCGTCGATGAGCCCGTCGATCGCGCCTCTGGCCAGCCGCTCGGCCTCCAGCCAGCCGGCCAGCCAGTCGCCGTCGGGCGGCCCGGTGAGGGCGGCGGCGGTGGCGGCCAGCAGCGAGGACGGGTCGGCGACCAGGCGCAGGCTGGCGGTGCGGCCCGGGTCCAGCCAGCCGCCGGCGGGGTCGACCAGCACCTGCGGGACGGACGCGTCCAGCCAGCCGGCCAGCGCCCTGCTGGTGGGCCCGCCGCCGACGCGGACGGCCAGGTCGGGCCGGTGGGCGGCGGCGAACCGCGGTGCCCGCAGCAGCCCGTCGTAGGTGGAGACGGCGTGGGGGCCGCGGCGGGCGCCGGACAGCGGGTCGGCCAGGACCGGCCAGCCGCTGGCCGCGGCGAACAGGTCGGCCGCCCGCGGGTCCAGCTCGGCGCCCCAGCCGGCCACCAGCACGCCCCTCGGGGCCTCGCGCACCGCCGCGGCCAGCGCCGCGATCTCCGCCGCGCCCGCCGGCGGCGTGGCCGCGGGCGCGGCCGTCCACGGCGCCCCACCCGGTCGCCCGGGGGCCGGCTCGCCCCCCAGCCGCGGCCACCCCGCCGCGCTCGCTGCGCCGGCGCCGGCCGGCGGCGGGAGCAGCGGCGCCGTCCCACCCGCCGCCGCGGCGGGTTGGGGCGGGACCGGCGGGACCAGCGGCTCGGCGAAGGCGAGGTTGAGGTGGACCGGCCCGGCCGGCGGCCCGGTCGCCGCCGCCCAGGCGCGGCTGGCCAGCGACCGCCAGTAGCGGCCGGCGTCCGGCCCGTCGGCCGGCGGCCCCACCTCGCAGAACCAGCGCACCGCGGCGCCGTAGAGCTTGAGCTGGTCGGTCGCCTGGTTGGCGCCGGTGCCGCGCAGCTCCGGCGGCCGGTCGGCGGTGAGCACCAGCAGCGGCGCCCGGGCGTGGTCGGCCTCCAGCACCGCCGGGTGCAGGTTGGCCGCTGCCGTGCCCGAGGTGCACAGCACCGCCGCCGGACGGCCGGCGCGCTTGGCGGCCCCCAGCGCGAAGAACGCCGCCGAGCGCTCGTCGACGTGGACGTGGACGCGGACCGCCGGATGCTCGGCCAGCGCGAGCGCCAGCGGCGCCGAGCGCGACCCCGGCGCCAGGCAGGCGTCGGTCAGCCCGGCCCTGGCGAGCTCGTCGACCAGGGTGAGCGCGAACCGCCGTCCGGGGTCGGTCACGCTACGCTCCGCGGATGACCGATCACGAGGTCCCCGGCGGGCGGTCGCTCCACCACATTGGTGAGGGCGTGGCGGGGTCCGGCCCGGTGGTGCTGGTCCACGGGTTCACCCAGACCCAGGCCTCCTGGGAGCCGGTCGCCGCCCGGCTGCGGTCCCGCTGGCGGCTGGTCCGCGTGGACCTGCCCGGGCACGGCGGCTCCGCCGGCATGCGGGCCGGGTTCGCCGAGGCCGCCGCGCTGCTGGGGGAGTGCGGCGGGCGGGCCGCCTACGTCGGCTACTCGCTCGGCGGCCGCCTCTGCCTGCGCCTGGCGCTGGACCGGCCGGAGCTGGTGCGGGCGCTGGTGCTGCTGGGCGCCTCCCCGGGGATCGCCGACCCGGCCGCGCGGGCCGAGCGGCGCGCCGCCGACGAGGCCCTCGCCGCCGGCATCGAGCGCGACGGCGTGGTCGCGTTCCTGGGCCGATGGCTGGCCGGGCCGCTGTTCGCCACCCTCCCGCCGCCGCGGGCCGGCCTGCCCGACCGGCTCGCCAACACCCCGGCGGGGCTGGCGTCGGCGCTGCGGCTGCTCGGCGCCGGCGCACAGGCGCCGCTGTGGGACCGGCTCGCCGGCCTGCGCTGCCCGACCCTGCTGGTCGCCGGCGCGCTGGACGGCAAGTTCGCCGCCATCGCCGCCGACATGGCCGCCGCGATCGGGCCTGCCGCCCGCCGCGCGCTGGTCCCCGGCGCCGGCCACGCCGTCCACCTGGAGCGCCCCGCCGAGGTGGCCGCCCTGCTGGACGGGTTCCTGACCGACCATCTCGCCCCCGGGACCCCGGGCGGGGTCGACCCATGAGGCACAGGTGCTGCTGACGGCAGCAGGACTCATTGAGGTGTCGTACCCACCCGAGTAGCGCTGTTGCGGCAACGGTTGACGCTTGCAGGTCCGTATGGAACCAGACGCCGGCCCCAACCGGCCAGGCGGCCCGCCGCGTCAGGCGGCGGTGGGTTGTCGTCGGTGTGGCGGGGGGGGGCGGCGGCCGCCCCCCTGCACCCCCCGGGGGGGGGGCCCGCAA
>Ga0081538_10005351_pt1 | contig 11535 bp, 12 predicted proteins | sample TabmetS5T2R1_FD_71022 | JGI IMG/M metagenome (GOLD analysis project Ga0081538, IMG submission 71022) | Tabebuia heterophylla rhizosphere microbial communities from the University of Puerto Rico - S5T2R1 | ecosystem: Host-associated > Plants > Roots > Rhizosphere ... | reverse complement strand
CGCCGGAGAAGCCCTGTATGACGCGGAGTGCGATCAGCAGGTCCAGCCGGGCGGTGATGGCCGCGAGGCCGCATGCCGCGCCCATGACCAGGGTCGCGCCGAGGATCAGGCTGCGCGGATTGACGCGCGTCATAAGCCAAGGGGCGGCCATGAAACCGATCAGCTTCAGAGCCGTATATCCGACGTCCAGCCAGGCGAACTCATCGGGCGTCGCATAGGTGTCGCCGATGATATCGCTGCGGCCAAGCGACAGGACGGTGCTGGCAATCGCCTCCGTTAGCGTGGCAAGCACAAGGCCCGCAATCAGAACGGTTCCAGCCGCCGATCGTTCGCGGCCCGGGATGGCGGCGACGATCATGGTCATGAGCCGCTACCCAGATCGACTTCGACCCGCGCGGACAGGCCGGGCACGATGCGGCCGGGCAACGGATTGCTGGCGAACCGAATCTTCACCGGCACGCGTTGGACGACGCGGACGAAGTTCCCGGTCGCATTGTCCGCGGGCAGCATGCTGAAGGCAGATCCGCTGCCGGGCGCAAAGCTGTCCACTAAGCCCTCGATCGACTCGTTCGGATAGCCGTCGACGGTGACGCGGACGCGCTGCCCGATCCTGATGTGTTCGACCTGGGTTTCCTTGAAATTCGCCACGACCCACACGTCGTTGACCGGGACGATATCAAGCAACGGGGTGCCCGGCGCGACCAGACGGCCGATGCGCACCTGGCGATCGCCGACGACACCGTCGACCGGCGCGCGCACCACCGTGTCGTCGAGATCGATTTGGGCGAGATCGCGTGCGGCCCGTGCGTGCGCCAACGCGGCAACGGCAGCGTCGCGCTTGGTGGCAAGGACGGCGATGCGTTGCCGCTCGGCATCGAGCGTCGCCGATGCAGCCGACACGCCCGCCTCGGCCTTCGACAGCGCTGCGTCTCTTTCATCGACCTCCTCCTGGCCCACCGCGCTGCTGCGATAGAGCTTGTGGCCGCGGTCGGATACCGTTCTCGCTAGGTTCAACTCGGCCACGGCCGCGCGGCGTTCCGCTTCGGCCTGCCGAATCAAGGCCTCTTGCAGCTGGATATCCGCATCGACATTGGTGAGCTCGGCCTGAGCGGCTTCGACATCGGCCACCGCTTGCGCAAGCCGCGCGCGATAGTCCCGATCGTCGATCCGGAACAGCACGTCGCCCGCCCGGACAGTCTGGTTGTCCGCTACCTCGACGGCCGTGACGTAGCCCGCGACCTTCGGGGCGAGCGACGTCACGTCGCCGCGGATATAGGCGTTGTCGGTCGACGCCTCGCCGCCCGAATGAGCCCAGGCCCATCCCGCGGTCACGACCGCCACGGCGCCAAGGCACAGCACCAGGCCGATCAACTTCCTCTTGCTGAGCTGTGCCATGACGATCTCCTCCCTATTGCGCGGTCCATGCGCCGTCGACCGCGATGGCGGTGCCGGTGATCTGATCGGCCGCCGGCGAGCACAGGAACGCGACCGTTCCACCAAGCTGTTCTGGCGTCACGAATGCCTGCGACGGTTGCTTGTCACCCAGAAGACCCGCCTTCGCAGCGTCCAGGCTGATCTTCTTCTGGGCGGCAATGTCGGCGATCTGCTTCTCGACCAGCGGGGTCAGCACCCAGCCTGGGCAGACGGCATTGGCGGTGATGCCGGAGCCGGCCGTTTCCAGCCCGACCACCTTGGTCAGGCCCACGATCCCGTGCTTGGCGGCGACATACGCGGCCTTGTGCCTCGAGCCGACCAGGCCGTGGGCCGAGGCGATGTTGACGATGCGGCCCCACCCCTGCTTTTTCATCTGCGGCACGGCGGCGGCGATGCCGTGGAACGCAGCCGACAGGTTGATGGCCAGGATCGCGTCCCACTTCTCGGCCGGAAACTCCTCGACCGGCGCGGTGAACTGGATCCCCGCATTGTTCACGAGGATGTCGACGCGGCCCAGCTTCTGGACTGTCGCCGCGACCAGGCCACGCACCGCGTCGCCCTTCGACATGTCGGCGCCGTCATAGAGGACGCGCACGTCATGGTCGCGCTCGATGCCGGCGCGGATCGCTTCGACCTCATCCGGCTTGCCGAAGCCGTTCAGCACGATATCGGCGCCCTGTTTCGCAAGCACCTTGGCGATGCCGAGGCCGATGCCGCTGGTCGATCCGGTGACGATGGCAACCTTGCTCTTCAACATAACGGTCTTCCCTTTTGATGTTAGACGTGGTGCTCGCGATGGACGTCGTGGGTGACGAAACCGAGCTCCTGCGCCGGCGGGTCGAGGCGGCACGGATCGGCCAGGGTGCGGCGGATGTCATCGAGGCCGCTCTGCCAATGCTCGCGCATCGCATCCAGCCCGAACTCGTAGTCCTTGGAATGGCCTTCGAAGGCCTTGGATTGATAGATCAGATGCACGATGTTGTAGGCCTTGTGACTGGCCAGATGAGCGATTGCCTTGATGTCGGGATGGTTCCTGGCCGCCTTCGGCAACTTCTCCATCATCGTTTGCAACGCCCGCCGCATCTTCTGCATATGCTGCATATGGGTCGTGATGGCGCGGGTGCGGCTGGAATATTGGATATCCTTCTGCCGGCTCGCGACCTCCATCAAATCGTACGGCAGCCGGCCCTTCGCAGACCACAGGTCGACCTGGAAGGTCAGGGTATCGCGGCGCGGCTCGTCGGTGAGGATGCGCGTGAGCGGCGTATTCGAGACCACGCCGCCATCCCAGTAGTATTCGCCGTCGATCTCGATCGCCGGGAAGCCGGGCGGCAGGGCGCCCGATGCCATGAAATGCTCGGCGCGCAGACGACGCTGCGCCGTATCGAAATAGACCAGGTTGCCGCTGCGGATGTTGACCGCGCCGACGCTGACCCGGACGTCGCCGGAATTCAGGCGGTCGAAGTCGACCAGCCGCTCCAGCGTGTCGCGCAGCGGGCTCGTGTCGTAGAAGCTGGTGGCGGCATCGCCGGAGAACAGCGACAGGAAGGGCGGCGGGAAGCGCGGCTTGAAGAAGCCGTTCTGGCCCATCATCAAGGCGCGCGTGGCCGCGGCGATGTTGTGGACCGAGCGCAGGTCCATCGTGAACGGCATGCCCTCGGTGAGGCCTTCGTTCACCGGCCATTCGACTGGATTGGCACAGATGGTTTCCCAGAACTCGCGCAGGCGATCCACGCGCTGGGATTCGGGCGAGCCCGCGATGATGGCGGCGTTCAGCGCGCCGATCGAGATGCCCGCCACCCAGTTCGGCCGGATGCCGGCTTCGTGCAATCCCTCATAGACGCCAGCCTGATAGGCGCCGAGCGCACCGCCACCCTGCAGCACCAACGCCACCACGTCATACGGCGGCAGCTCGACCCGACCGGCCGCGCTGACCAGTTCCTTTCGCTTCAATCGACGCATCTCATTTCCTCCTCAAATGTCAGCCGAGATAGTCATGCACGACGGTGCCGAGGCCGAGCGTCAGGTCGGCGACCAGATGCTTGGCTCCCAGCACCTCCAGCACCGGCAGCTCGGCGACCGGTGCGAGGGCGTGCGGGGCCAGCTGCAAGGCGGCCGGGCCGGTCCACGCGCCTTTCACGGTCACGTCCTCGAGGTAGTAGCGCACCAATTCGCAGACCCGCGGGTTGCCATCGACATGCGGGATCACCTTGAGCAGGAAGTTCGGTGCGCCGAGGCCCCTGGTCTCCGCCGCGATGTCGAGAGCACGGTGCTTGTAGCCCATGGTGCCGGTGGCGATGCGGACCGATCCGTAGTTCAGCGTGCCGACCAGCGTGTCGGTCTCGACCGCCAGGCTTGGCTGCGCCAGCTTCTTGGGGAAGCCCCACAGCTCGCGGCCGGCGGCGATCGGCGGATGGTCGTTCAGGAACATCTGGTGGGTGTAGCTGCCGGCCTCGCCCCGATAGCGGACCGGGATCACCTGCCCGCTCTCGGTGTAGTCGCCGAAGCCGGTCGAGTCCGGCATGCGGATGAACTCGTAGTTCACCACCGGCTCGATGACCTCGAGCGGCTCCGGTACCACGCGGCGCAGCGCCTCGAGATCGGTGCGGTACTTGATGATGAAATACTGCCGGTCGACGAAGCGGTAAGGGCCGGGCGGGAAGGCCGGGCTGCTCGGCGGCATGGCAAACGCGGTCTTGCGCAGGATGGATCCGTCCATGATGTGCTCTCCAGTTGGTAAGTGGTTCGATCAGGTCACGAGATGCCGAGGCCGCCGTCGATCGTGATCACCTGTCCGGTGACCCATTCGGAGTCGGGATCGGCGAGCAACACGATCCATCGCGCGACTTCGTCCGGGATTCCGCGGCGCCCGAGCGGAATCCGCTCGCGCTCCCGCTCCTTGATCGACTCGGCCTGCTCGCAAGAGAGCCCCATCATGCCGGTCAGCGCCCCGGTCTCGGTGGGACCGGCCGCGACCGCGTTGACGCGCACGCCTTGTGGCGCCAGTTCCAGCGCCCAGCAGCGCGTCAGGTGATCCAGCGCAGCCTTGCTCGCCGCGTAGTGGGACAGCCCGGCCGCCGGCTTCTGGCCGAGCGTGCTCGACACGTTGACGATGGATCCCTTCGACGCCGCCAGGTAGGGAAGCGCCGCTGCGGACAGCAGGCTGGGGCCGATCACATTGACCGCGAAGATGCCGGCGATCGTCTCGGCCGTCGCGTCCGCCATCGGAAGGATGGCACCTGCCCCGGCGTTGTTCACCAGGATGTCCACGCGCCCCCAGGTGTTGAGCGTCTCGTTGATCGTGCGCGCGGCATCGGCCGGCACCGTGACGTCCGCCGTGAAGCCGGCAATATTCGGATGGTCGTGCATCGCCTCGTGCAGGGGGCCGGCGCGGCGCCCGGTGATGATCACCTTGGCACCGCACTCGGCAAAGCGGCGTGCAGCGGCGCGCCCGATGCCAGAGGTTCCACCGGTGACGATGGCGACCCTGTTCTTCAATCCTTCCATGTCGGCGATGCCTACTGCGTTACCGGGTCGTCGATGACGATGTTGGTTTCGTCGGTGTCGACCACGAACACGGCCAGCAGCTTGGCAGGCTTGGAGTCGCTGGCATTCGCGCTGACGCCGTGATGATCGCCCGGCTGCTCGGCCCAACTCTCGCCGGCTCGGTATACCGTGACCGGGCCTTCATTGACCTGGCTGCGGATCTCGCCTTCCAGAACCGTCGCGTAGATGAATGCGGATTTCGGGTGCGTATGCGCACGCGATGAGCCGCCGGGTCCGTATTCGACCAGAACGCCTCTCATGCTCTTGCCGGGCACGTTCGGCAGCACATGGTCGAAGACCACGGTTATCTTGCGATTGGCCGGGTCCTCGGCCCATGCAGGAGTAAGAGCGAGGGTTGCGAGAAAAATTCCGCCGATGAGTCGTGTGAACATCTGATTCTCCTGGAGTCGGTGCGATCGATTGTGCTTGAACCGTTCGGCGCTAGGCCTGGGCGAGCCACGCGTCGAACGACGTGGATCCGATGTGCGGGTTGTCGCCCGGCGTCAGGGACCGGTCGTTCAGCTCCGCGCCGAAGTAGCGGGCATGGACGTCGGTGACCACCTTGCGGGTGTCGTGCTTTGCCGCGAAGTAGCGGCGGACGAGATCGTCGAGGCCGATGCGTTCCGGCCCGGCCAGCTCGATCACGCCATTCACCGGCGCCATCGTCGCGACCTTGGTCACCAATGCGGCGACGTCATTGGACGCAACCGGCTGCAGGTGCGCCGGCGACAGGCGGACGTTCTGGCCGTCGGTCGCGGCCTGGGCGATGCCACCGAGGAACTCGAAGAACTGGGTCGAGCGAATGATCGTATACGGAATTCCCGAGGCCTTGATCAGGTCTTCCTGAGCGACCTTCGCACGCAGGTAGCCGCTGTCCGGGTTCCGATCGCTGCCGACCACCGACAGGGCGACGTGATGCCGCACGCCGGCAGCCTTTTCCGCCGCCGCGAGGTTGCCGCCGGAGGTCTTGAAAAACGCCATGACGGCGTCATCCGCGAAATCCGGGGAGTTTGCGAGGTCGATCACGACCTGCGCGCCGGCAACAGCCTCGGTCAGGCCTTCGCCGGTGATGGTGTTGACGCCGGTGTTGGGCGAGGCCGCGACGACCTCATGGCCCTTCTGGCGCAGGTTCGTCACGACCTTGCTGCCGATGAGGCCGGTTCCGCCGATGACCACGATCTTCATGATTGCTTCTCCATCCGAGTGGGTTGATGGACGGAGGATGACCGCGGGCGCGCGAAAAGACTTTGCCGTTCCGTCCAAATTGCCTTGGGTTTCTGTCCAAAGATGGGATCGGCGGGGTTAGTCATGGCCATTGCCCGTGCTCAGCTCCAGATTGGTCGATGAAGGGCTGCGCGCTTCAGGAGAGCGCAGCCCTCGACACATCAGGAGACGTCGGTGACACGCTCCGGATCGGCCGACGCCAGGGCGGCGGCACGTTCCGCCCGCGGCGGGTAGATCCACACCGTGTTGATCTCCTGCTTGGTCTTCTTCGCTACCGCGCCGACCATCTCCACCTTGCGCTCCCAGCCGCGCGTGAACAGCGCGCCGGCCTCTCCGAGGTCGAGGCAGGTGACGTAGGCCTTCTGGTGATACGGCTTGGTCGGCACGCCGAGCAGCTCGGCGGCGGCATTGTTGCCGGCAAAGGCGCCCATGCGCGTCGCGTGCTGGCACGACATCAGCGCGTAGTTGCCGGCATCGTCGCACGCCGCCTTGGCGGCATCGCCGGTGGCAAAGACGCCGGGAACGCCGGCAACGCGCAGATCGCGGTCAACCAGCAGCCGGCCGAAATTGTCACGCTCGCCGGGGACCTGCTGGGTCAGCGGCGCAGCGCGAATACCGGCCGCCCAGATCACGGTCGCGCTCTCGATCCGCTCGCCGCTGGTCAGCGTGACGCCGGTCTCGTCCAGCGCCGCGACGCCGGCCCCGAGCCTGGTTTCGACGCCGAGCTGACGCAGTGCGTCCTCGATGACCGGGCGCGGGCCGGCGCCCATGTCGGGGGCGATCGCGTTGTTGCGGTCGACGATGATCACGCGAAGCTTGGCATCCTTGCCGAGGATGGCGCGCAGCCGCGCCGGCATCTCGGTGGCCGCCTCGATCCCGGTGAAGCCGCCGCCGGCGACCACGACCGTGTCGCGCACTTGCGAGGCCGGCCGCTCGGCCAGGCCGTGAAGATGCTTGTCGAGGGCGATCGCGTCGTCGAGCTGGTCGACGCTGAACCCGTGCTCTGCGAGGCCGGGAATATTCGGGCGGAACAGCCGGCTGCCGGTGGCGACCACCAGGCGGTCGTAGGAAAGGGTCTTGTTCTCGCCTTCGGCGGTCACGATTCCCACCGACCGGGCCTTGGTGTCGATCGTCTCGGCGCGGCCTCGCACGTAGGCGACCTCGATGGCCTTGAGGACATCCAGGAGCGGCGCCGTCAAGGTCTCGGGCTTCGGCTCATAGAGCCGCGGGCGCACCACCAGCGTCGGCTCCGGCGCGACCAGCGCGATCTCGAGCTTTGCGGGCGAGACGCCTTTGATGTCGCGCAGCCGGGCGGCGGAGAGTGCGGCATACATGCCGGCAAAGCCGGCGCCGATGATGACAAGTCGCATGTGAGTTTCTCCAGTTGGTGAGCGTTGGGCTTTCGATGGACAGAGGATGACCGGGGCCGCGCGGAAAGACTTTGTCGCGATGTCCAAATTGCCTTGAGTTGTTGTCCAAAGGAGCCGGGAGAGGCGGTCTAGGCCGGCGTCTCCGGTTCTGTCACAATCATGAAGATCGCGATCAGGACGATCGCCGCGAGCAGTTCCAGAACGAACTCCTGCAGCCGATGCTCAAAAGCTTCTTTCCGATCGCTCACGGCCCGACGCGCCGCCGCGCAAGCGGCCTTGGCGGGATCAGTGTATTGGCGCAGCCGAACAGCGAAGGACGTCGTCGCTGGCGACCAGGTGGTTGCACCGGCGATGGCGATGGTCTTCATGATTGCTCCTCCATCCAGGACTGATGGATGGAGGATGGGCCATGCGGGGCTGGAAGACTTTCAAGCAGCCTCGAATTTGCCTTGGATCTTTGTCCAAAGATGTCCGCGGCTAGGCAGGATACCGGCCGATGATCGTTTTGCGTGCCGCCAGGATGCGGCCCGGCCCATGCGCGGCGGCGAACAGCAGGCCGGCCACCATGGTGACGTGCAGGAGAAAGGCGCGGAACTCGTGTTGCCCGAACTCGCCCTGCCAATAGGACGGCCCATGAAATGTGATGCCGAGGAAGGCGATGTAGAGTCCGGCAAGAATGCAGGTCTCGGCGAAATACGCGCCGGTCAGGAAGCCGAGGACCAGCAGCAGCTCGAAGATCGCCGCAAGCCAGGCCAGCACGGTTGGGCTCGGGAAGCCGACGGAGGCGATGTAGCCCGCCGTGCCGCCGATGTTCGTGACCTTGAAGTAGAACGCCATGATGAAGAACACGAGGAAGATCAGACGGCCGACGAGAATAGCGATGGCAGCCCAACCGGGCTCTGACGTGGTCATGTGTTCCCCCTGACTGGATATATCGGAATGATGCTCCGGTGCTGTTGCATTCGAACTGAGAGACAATAGCGCGGCACGTGTCTCGGCGCTACCCGAGGCCCAGAGCGCTGCCCTCAGTCCGCGGCAATCGAAGCCTGACCGCACCGACGATCTCGCGCGTGACCTCGTCCTGAATGGCGAAGATGTCGGTGAGATCCCGGTCGTAACGGTCCGCCCAGACATGCGTGCCGGTCGCGGCGTCGATCAGCTGGGCGGTGATGCGCACCCGGTTGTCGACCTTGCGCACGCTGCCCTCGACCACGTAGCGGACGCCCAGCTCGCGGCCGACCTGGGGAATGCTGACCGGGCGGCCCTTGTAGGTGAAGCTCGAGTTGCGCGCGACGACCAGCAGGCCGTCGACCCTTGATAGATCGGTGATCAGGTCCTCGGCCAGCCCATCGGCGAAATGCGCCTGCTCGGGGTCGGCGCTGAAATTGTCCAGCGGCAGAACCGCGATCGAGGGCGAGGCTGGAACCGCGGGAGCAGGCCCGGCGAGATCGAGCGCCACGCGAAACGCTCGAACGGGCCGGGCGATGTTCTTGACCCGATGCTCGCCCAGGTCCTCGAACTGCACCGCGCCGATCTTGTCCCGCACCTGCTCGTGCGCCGAGGCCGACAAGCAGATGCCGCCCGGCTCCGCCAAGGCCTCCAGGCGGGCAGCGACGTTGACGCCATCGCCGTAGAGGTCGCCGTTCTGCACGATCACGTCGCCAAGGTTGAGGCCGATGCGAAACGTCAGTCGCCGGTCCTGTGGCACGGCGCGGTTGCGCTCGGCCATTCCGCGCTGGATATCGACCGCACACCTGACTGCATCGACCACGCTGGCGAACTCGGCGAGGAAGCCGTCGCCGGTCGTCTTAACGATCCGGCCGGCGTGCTCAGCGATGGCGGGATCGATCAACTCGCGCCGGTGCGCCGTCAGCGCAGTCAGTGTGCCGTCTTCGTCGGCGCCCATGAGCCGGCAGTAGCCGGCGACATCCGCCGCCAGGATGACACAGAGCCGCCGCATGTTTCGTTCCGCTGCCATGTCCGTGTGGCCATACTCCAATCAAGTGACTGGAGTTTGGCGCTAAGGGGGCCGAAAGGCTTTGCAGTCACCTTGCGGTGTGCTTGAATTTCGCCTGATTGTTCGTCCAAGGACGCAACAGCTCTGCGTGAACCAAATTTGTTACTTGGTTCGACCATCAGGTGAGTTAGCTTGCGTGCGCCCAAGCACCTGTTTCGGACAAGGGCCAGAGGTTCGTGCGATATCGGTTTGAAGACTTTGTGCTCGATTCCGACCGGCGGGAACTCGCCCGCGGCGCTGAAACGATCGGAATTGGGCCGCAGGTCTTCGACTTGCTGCTGCACCTGGTGCAGAACCGCAAACATGTCGTCACCAAGGACAACCTGATCGATGTGGTCTGGGGCGGTCGGATCGTCTCGGAATCAACCCTGACCAGCCACATCAACGCGGTACGCAAGTCCATCGGAGACACCGGCGAGGACCAGCGTTTGCTGCGCACGATCGCCCGTAAGGGCTATAGGTTCGTTGGGGAGGTGCTGGAAACCGATACTTCGGGAAACGCGAGTGCTGCCAAGCCGACAGCGTCAGTCGCGCCGGCCCTATCACTCGCGCCGGCATTGGCCCTTCCGGATCGCCCCTCCATCGCCGTCCTGCCGTTTCTCAATCTCAGCGGCGACCCGGGCCAGGACTACTTTGTGGACGGCATGGTGGAGGACATTATCTCGGCCTTATCCCACAAACGCTGGCTGTTCGTCATCGCGCGCAATTCAAGCTTCACCTACAAGGGACGAGCCGTCGACGTGAAGCAGGTGGGCCGGGAACTTGGCGTGCGATATGTGCTCGACGGCAGTGTGCGCAAGGCGACGAGCCGGGTGCGAATCACCGGGCAGCTCATCGACGCCAGCGCGGGCAAGAGCCTCTGGTCGGACCGCTTCGAAAGTGAGCTCGATGACCTCTTCGAATTGCAAGACCAGATGGCCACCAGCGTCGTCGGCGCGCTGGCGCCAAACTTGGAGCGTGTGGAGATCGAGCGCGCACGTCATAAGCCGACCGAAAGTCTCGACGCCTACGACTACTACCTGCGCGGCATGTGGAAGTTCCGCCAGGTTTCCAGGAGCGCAATGGACGAGGCGTTGCCCCTGTTCTACGAGGCCATCCAGCGTGATCCGGAGTTCGCTTCGGCCCATGCCATGGTTGCCTGGTGCTACGCGTTGCGCAAGCTCCATCGCTGGATGACCGATCCTAAGCGGGAGATCGCAGAAGGCACGCGCCTTGCCCGCCGGGCCGTGGAATTGGGGCAGAACGACGCCGCCGCGCTGGCGGCGAGCGCACCCGCCCTGGCGCATTTGGCCCGCGACCTCGACAACAGCATTGCACTGATCGATCGGGCGCTGGCGCTGGATCCGAACCTCTCGGAGGGATGGCTTGTGGGCGGATTCATGAGGATCTGGCGCGGCGAGCCGGACGATGCGGTCGAGTGGATTGCCCGTGCGATGCGCCTGAACCCGCTGACTCCGGACCTGCATCGCATGGAAGTGGGAACCGCACTGGCGCATCTGCTGGCGGGCCGCATGGAGGACGCCTTGTCATGGGCGGACAAGGCATCGAGACATATGTCCGATCGCGCCTATCCGGTCAGCGTCCTCGCCGCCATCTATGGGCGTGCCAAACGGGGCGATCAGGCCAGGCAGGCGATGCAGCAGCTTCGCCGGCTCGATCCGACGCTCCGGCTATCCAGTCTTGGTGAATGGCTCCCGTTCCGGCGGCCTCGGGACCTGCAGAACTTTGCCGATGCTCTTCGCGAGGCGGGATTGCAGGAGTGATCGTCCATTGATATGTCCGCTTGCGAACACCACCTGTCCGGTGACGGACCATCGGGGGACTGCGTGCGATACCAGTTCGAGGAATTTATGCTCGATTCCGATCGGCGGGAACTCGCCCGCGGGGCGGAAACGATCGCGCTCGGGCCACAGGTCTTCGATCTGCTGCTCCACCTGGTGAGGA
>Ga0081538_10005350_pt1 | contig 11536 bp, 10 predicted proteins | sample TabmetS5T2R1_FD_71022 | JGI IMG/M metagenome (GOLD analysis project Ga0081538, IMG submission 71022) | Tabebuia heterophylla rhizosphere microbial communities from the University of Puerto Rico - S5T2R1 | ecosystem: Host-associated > Plants > Roots > Rhizosphere ... | reverse complement strand
TATGAACCGCGACGTTCTAGCCGGCAAGTGGAAGCAGCTCAAGGGCGGCATCAAGGAGAAGTGGGGACAGCTCACCGACGACGATCTCGACCGCGCCGCCGGGAAGTACGACAAGCTCGCCGGGGCTCTCCAGGAGCGCTACGGCTGGGCGAAGGACCGGGCGGAGCGGGAGCTGGACCAGTACCTGGAGCACACGTCCGATCCCGAGATGGAGTCCACCCGGCCGTCACCGCGCCCGCGCTGATCTCTGACAACGAGCGCCGAGGCCGCGCGCGTCTCGGCGCATGACGAGCACGGCGGTCGGCGGACGCGCCGGCCGCCGCGCTCACGCTCCTTCGCGCCCGCTTCTACACGGTAATAAATACCCCGTGCAAGACGCGGCCCCCGCGCCCGCCGCGCAAGTGGGCGACTTATCAACTCCCGGCCCTTGCATGGCCCTTGCAGCGTGCCTGCAGCCATGGCACACAGAATTCTCATCGCCGACGACGACGCCGACACGCTCGATGGGCTCACCACGCTGCTGACCGGGTGGGGATACGAGGTCGAGCAAGCGCGCGATGGCGAGGAGGCCTTCCAGCGCGCTCTCGCATTCCGTCCGGACCTCGTGATCGCCGACCTCGTCATGTCGGGCATGGACGGCCTCGCCCTCGCGAGCGCCCTGCAGCAAGACCTGCCCTCCGCCACGGTGATCATTCTCACGGGGCACGCGACCGTGGACACCGCGGTGACGGCGATGAAGCGCGGAGTGTACGACTACATCACGAAGCCGGTGGAGACGCGCCGGCTGCGGCCCCTGATCGAGAAGGCGCTCGAGAAGGCGGAGATCCTCCGCGAGGTGACCCTGCTGCGCCGGCAGCTGAAGGACGCGCGCGGGCTGGGGCGCCTGCTCGGCACGAGCCGGAGCATGCAGGAGATCTATCACCTGATCGAGGTGGCGGCCCCCACCGGCGCGCCCGTGCTCATCTCCGGCGAGAGCGGCACCGGCAAGGAGCTGGTGGCCCGCACGCTCCACGAGATGTCACCCCGGCGCAAGGCGCCGTTCGTCGCCGTCAACTGCTCGGCCATCCCGGAGAGTCTGCTCGAGAGCGAGTTGTTCGGCCACGAGAAGGGCGCGTTCACCGGCGCGCTGGAGCGCCGGGCGGGCTACTTCGAGCTGGCCGACAAGGGCACCATCTTCCTCGACGAGATCGTGGAAATGAGCCCGGCCCTGCAGGCCAAGTACCTCCGCATCCTCCAGGAAGGCACCGTGCGTCGGCTGGGCGGCAAGGGCGAGATGAACGTGGACGTGCGGATCATCGCGGCCACGAACAAGGACCCGGTCAAGGCGGTGAAGGACGGGGCCTTCCGCGAGGACCTCTTCTACCGGCTCAACGTCTTCGCGGTCGCCATGCCCCCGCTCCGGCAGCGCAAGGAGGACATCCCCCTCCTCGTCGAGGCCTTCATCGAGGAGTTCAACGCCAAGTACGACAAGCGGGTCAAGGGTCTGGACGAGGCCTCTCTCCAGCTCCTGATGCAGTGGAACTGGCCGGGGAACGTCCGCGAGCTCCGCAACATCATCGAGCGGGCCACCGTGGCGTGCCCCACCGACATCATCACCCGGGACGGCCTGCCGCTGGCCTCGACGCCGCGGCTCGCCACGCCGGCGGAGACGCCGATGGCCGGAGTGGAAGACGCGGTGGTCATCCCGGTGGGCACCAAGCTCGACGACGCGGAGCGGGATCTCCTGCTCCGGACCCTGGCGAAGCACGACGGCAACAAGACGCGCGCCGCCGACATCCTCGGCATCACCCCGAAGACGTTGCGCAGCAAGCTCGCCCGCTACGAGGGGCGCGAGCCCGCCTGATTCCCCGCCTCGCGCTCGCCGCGCGCCGATCATCAGGCGCGCGGTGAGCGCGCGCCGTGTTCAACTTCGCCGTCTGTCCTCGCGCGAATTTCTGCTAGAGTGGGGTCGAAGCGAAGAGCCCAGGCCCCCCATCCCCTGACACCACGAGGGCACCGATGGCCACAACGAGTGTCGCAGAGAAATGGGTGGACGAAGTCGCCGGCCTCACCACACCGGGCGACGTCGTATGGTGCGACGGCTCCAAGGCCGAGTACGACCGCCTCGTGAGCCAGATGCTGGGTGACGGCACCTTGGTGCCGCTGAACCCGCGCACCTACCCCAGCTGCTACCTCCATCGCAGTCATCCCACCGACGTCGCCCGGACCGAGCAGCTCACGTTCATCTGCTCTCGTGACAAGGACGACGCGGGCCCGACCAACAACTGGATGGACCCGCGCGAGGCCAAGCAGCGGGTGGGCGGCCTGTTCCGCGGCAGCATGAAGGGCCGGACGATGTACGTCATCCCCTACCTCATGGGGCCGGCGGGCTCGTCGATGAGCCGGGTGGGCGTGATGGTGACGGACAGCGCCTACGCCACCGCGAGCATGCACATCATGACGCGGGTCGGCGCGGTGGCGCTCGAGCACATGCGGGCTGACGACGACTTCGTCCCGGGGCTGCACTCCCTCGGTGATCTCTCGCCGGACCGCCGCTTCATCCTGCACTTCCCCGAGGAGAAGCTCATCTGGAGCGTGGGCTCCGGCTACGGTGGCAATGCCCTCCTCGGCAAGAAGTGCCACGCGCTCCGCATCGCCTCGTCGCAAGCGCGGCGGGAGGGCTGGCTCGCCGAGCACATGCTCATCCTCGGCGTGGAGAACCCCAGCGGCAAGATCACCTACCTCGCCGCCGCCATGCCCAGCGCCTCCGGCAAGACCAACCTCGCCATGGTCATCTCCCGGCTGCCCGGCTATCGCTGCTGGACGGTGGGCGACGACATCGCGTGGATCCACGTGGACAAGCAGGGCCAGCTGCGCGCCATCAACCCCGAGCGCGGCTTCTTCGGCGTCGCCCCCAACACGTCGGGCAAGACCAATCCCAACGGCATGGCGATGGTACGGTCCAACACCATCTTCACGAACGTCGCCATGACGCCCGATCGCGAGCCGTGGTGGGAGGGCATGGACACGCCCCCGCCCGCCGGCCTCGTCGACTGGCAGGGCAAGGCCTGGCAGCCCGGCGGCGCCCCCGCCGCGCATCCCAACTCGCGCTTCACCGTGCTGGCCTCGCAGTGCCCGTCCATCGCGCCCAACTGGGAGGATCCGGCGGGTGTGCCCATCTCGGGTTTCATCTTCGGCTCCCGCCGCGCGCACGTGGTGCCGCTGGTCTTCGAGGCCTTCGACTGGGAGCACGGGGTGTTCCTGGGCTCCGCGATGGGCACCGAGACCACCGCCGCCATCACCGGCCAGGTCGGCGTGGTGCGCCGCGATCCCATGGCCATGATTCCGTTCTGCGGCTACAACATGGCCGACTACCTCGATCACTGGCTCTCGATGGGCAAGCGGACGAAGAATCCGCCCAAGATCTTCCGCGTGAACTGGTTCCGCCGCGACGCCGACGGCAAGTTCCTCTGGCCCGGCTACAGCGAGAACGTGCGCGTGCTCAAGTGGATCCTCGAGCGCATCGAGGGCCGCGGCGGGGCCACCGAGACCGCCATCGGCAATGTCCCGTCGCCGGGCGCCCTCGATCTCGGCGGGCTCGACATGCCGCCGGCGAAGGTGGCCGAGGCGCTCCGCGTGGGCAAGGAGGACTGGATGGGCGCGCTCGACGAGCTCGGCCAGTTCTACCAGACCTTCGGTGATCGGCTTCCCCAGCCGATCTGGCAGCAGCACGCGGCCACCCTGAAGAAGCTCTAGCCGCGGCGCCGGGGTCTCCGCCTAGGGAAGATAGCTTCCCCCATTGGCGTGGATGGTTTGACCCGTGATGTGGCGGGCCGCGTCGGACGCCAGGAAGACGATCACGTCCGCGATGTCGTCGGGCGTGGCCATGCGGCCCAGCGGGACTTCCCGGCTCAGCTCCGCCATCCGGGCCTCGGTGTGCTCGTACCGCGGCTGCGCGGTGTCGGTGAGGCCGGGAGCGATGGCGTTCACCCGGATGCCGTGCGGCGCGAGCGCCAGGGCCATCGCCCGCGTCATGGCGACCACGCCGCCCTTGCTCGCGGTGTAGTGGACGCCGAGGGGCGCGCCCCGAATGGCCTGCGACGCCGTGTTGATGATGACGCCCTTCTTGCCCGCGGCGACCATGGCGCGGGCCGCCGCCTGCGCGCAGAGGAAGGAGCCCTTCAGGTTCACGCCGAGCACGGCGTCCCACTCGGCCTCGGCGAGCTCGAGGAACGTCGAGCGCGGGTAGATGCCGGCGTTGTTGACGAGCACGTCGGGCACGCCGAGGTCGCGCCGCGCCGCCTCCACCATGGCGGCCGCGTCGACGGCGCGCGAGACGTCGCCGGGCACGATGGTGGCGCGGCGGCCGAGGGCACGGATCTCGCCCGCGGCCTTGTCCGCCGATGCGCGGTCGTCGAGATAGTTCAGCACGACGTCCAGGCCCGCGCGCGCCAGGCCCAGGGCGGCGGCGCGGCCGATCCCCTGCTGGGCTCCGGTGACGAGGGCGACCCGCGCCTCAGGCGCCACCGGGCGCCCCCGGCGCGAGGTGCCTGGTGAACCACTCGAGGATGATGCGGAAGCGCTCCAGGCGATGCCGCGGCTTGCCCGAGCGCGACAGCTCGTGGTTCTCGTCGGGGAAGCGCACGAACACCACCTCCTTGCGCTGCTTCTTCAGGGCCACGTAGAGCTGCTCGGCCTGCTCGATGGGGCAGCGCAGATCGTCCTCGGAGTGGATGATGAGCAGCGGGGTGTGGATGTTCTTGGCGTGCGTGAGCGGCGAGCGCTCCGCGTACTTCTCCGGGATCTCCCAGGGCAACCCCCCGATCTCCACTTCATTGAAGAGGTGTCCGATGTCGCTGGTGCCGAACATGCTCGGGTGATAGTTCACCGCCCGCTCCGAGCAGGCGGCCCGGAAGCGGTCGGTGTGGCCCACCGTCCACGATGTGAGAAAGCCGCCGTAGCTGCCGCCCAGCACGCCGAGGCGCCCGGCGTCGATCCACGGGGCGCGGCGCAGAGCCTCGTCCATGCCCGCCATCACGTCGGCGAAGTCGCCGCCGCCCCAGTCCCCCACCACCGCCCGCGTGAAGCCCTCGCCGTAGCCCTGGCTGCCGCGCGGATTGGTGTAGATCACCGCGTAGCCGGCGGCCGCCTGCACGTGGAACTCGTCGAAGAAGACCGCGCCGTACTGGGCGTGCGGCCCGCCGTGGATGTTGAGGAGCGCGGGGTAGCGGACGCCCTCCGTCCAGCCCACCGGCTTCATGATCCAGCCGTCCACGCCGTGGCCGGCGCGCTGGAAGCGGAAGCGCTCGGGCCGTGAGAGCGCCACCTCCGCCTTCCACTCCCGGTTGAGATCGGTGAGGGCGCGCTCGCCGCCGCCGTCCGCGCCGCAGGTGAACACCTCGGCGGGCGAGACGGGATCGGTGGCGGTGAAGGCCAGGCGGCTTCCATCGGCGGAGCACGAGACGCTGAGAATGCCGCGCTCGCCTCCGACCACCCGCTCGGGCGGCGCGGGCGCGCCGGCGGCGCGCGCGCGGTACACCGAGAGCGCGCCCTGATCCTCCGCCGCGAAGGTCACCCACTGCCCGTCGGCGGACCAGATGGGCGCCAGCTCCAGCGGGGCACAGGAGCGGTCGAGGCCGTCGGTGAGGCTTCGCGGCCCTCCGCCCTCGGCCGGCACGGTGAGGACGCGGACGTTGCGGCCGTACTCGTTGCGGTGGCGGCGCCCAAGATAGGCCAGGGTCCGTCCATCCGGGGAGAACGCGGGATGGACGGCGGGCCCGAGGGTGTCGGTGACGCGCCGGGGCGCGCCGCCCTCCGCCGGCACGATCCACAGATCGCTCGCATCGTCGTGGTCCCGGTCGGGATGCCGCGCCGAGCTGAAGGCGATCCACCGCCCGTCCGGCGACCACGCGGGATGATGGTCCGGGCACTCGCCCATCGTCACCTGCACGGGGGGCGCCCCGCCCGCCGCCGCCACCGTGAACACGTGGGTCGGCCGGTCATGCGTGAAGCCTTCGCCGTTCATGCGGTACTTCAGCGTGGTGATCACGCGCACCGGCTTGGACTTCCGCCGCTCCGCCTCGCTCTCCGGCTCCTGCCAGCCGCCCACGCGCGAGACGAACGCCAGCCGCGTTCCGTCCGGCGACCACTCCGGGTCGGCCACGCCGTTGCGCAGGGCGGTGAGCGCGACGGGCTCGCCGCCGTCCGCCGGCATGACCATCAACTGCCCTTTCTTCCCCGGCTCCCGTTCGGAGACGAACGCCAGGCGGCCGCCGTCGGGCGACCAGCGCGGCATGGTGTCGCGACCCGGCCCGGCGGTGAAGCGCCGGGGCGCGCCGCCCTCGGTGTCCACCAGCCAGATGTTCGAGAGATACTCGTCCTTCTCCTGCGACAGCGTCGTGACCACGAACGCCACCCGCCGGCCGTCGGGCGAGATGCGGGCGTCGGACACGAAGCGAATGGCGAGAATATCGTCAGGACGCATCGGCCGCATGGGCGCCTCGCTCAGCGGAGGGTGAAGGTCAGTCGCGCGTGCGCGTCGCGGAGCGCGCGCTCCACCGCCGCGGGATCGGCGCCTCGCGCGAAGATGAAGCCGAGGTAGCGGTGGCCCTCGGGGAGCGGCACCAGCGTCTCGCCGACATGCGCGCTGATGGTCACGTCGTCCACCAGCGGCACCGCGGCGGCGGCGTTCTGTCCCTCGACCTTCTCCAGCACGCCCGCGCGCGGGATGGGAATCATCATCACGCCGGCGGCCCGGCCCTCCCGCTCGAGCGACGCGATGGGCAAGTCGAGGGCGCGCCGCAGGATGATGTCCTCGAGCGTGAGCCCGGTGCCGAAGCGGAGCGAGCGCGAGCAGAGGCCGCCGATGGAGCGCGCGGCCAGCTCCAGCATCACCGGCGCGGGCGGCGTGACCCGCGCGTCGAGGCGAAGCTCGGCGTGGATGGGACCGTCCTCCAGTCCCAGGGCGCGCGCGGCCTGGGCCGTCACGTCCGCGATGGCCCGCTGGGTCTCCTCGGTCAGGCGCGACGGCGTGACGTAGATGGTCTCCTCGAAGAACGGGCCGTCGAGCGGATCGGGCTTGTCGAAGAGGGCGAGGACGCGGAGGGCGCCGTCGACGAGAAGGCCCTCCAGCGCCACTTCGGCGCCGGGCACGAATCCCTCCACCAGGATCTGATCCGTGCCCTCGCCCAGCGCCCGGATCTCGGAGTCCGCGAGGAGGGCGGCGATGCGCGCGAACGCCGCCACGAAGCCGGCCGCGTCGTCGGCGCGGATCACGCCGCGGCTCGCCGAGAGCACGAGCGGCTTCAGCACGCAGGGGTAGCTCACCCGGCGCGCCGCCGCGGCCGGATCCTCGTCGAGACTCACGGTGGTGAAGTCGGGGCCGGGCACGCCGGCCTTGGCGAAGCGCTCGCGCATGAGGCGCTTGTTGCGCGTGGCCGCCACCGCGCCGACGGGATTACAGCGCAGGCCCAGCCGCGCGGCGATGGCCGCGCCGACCACCGTGGTCCCGTCGTCCACCGGCACCACCGCGTCGATGGGCCGGCGCCGAGCGTACTCGGCCATCTCGCGGGCCGCGCGCTCCGGGTCGCCGAACGGCACGGCGAGGAGATGATCGGGAAACACCTCGCCCAGGGTGTTCGGCCGCTCGGAGGCGATCACCAGATCCACGTCCAGCCGCCGGGCCGCGTCCATGAAGTCCTCGGTGCGGTACGTCGTGGTGGGAATCAGCAGGAGCAGCCGCTTGGATGCGACGCGATTCATGGCGGCTATTGTACAGTGTCGCCAAGGAGGGCGCGCGCCATGGACGTCGGCGTCATGATCGAGGGGCAGGAAGGGCTCACCTGGGAGCGCTGGTGGCGCCTCGCCGCCGCCGCCGAGGACCTCGGCTTCGAGTCCTTGTGCCGCTCCGACCATCTCACCGGACTGTCCGGGCAGCCCAGGCGCCCGTCGCTCGAGACGTGGGCCTCCCTCACCGCCCTCGCCGCCCGCACCAAGCGCATCCGCTTCGGTCCCATGGTCTCCCCTCTCACCTTCTATCATCCGGCCATCCTCGCCAAGCGCGCGGCGGCCATCGATCTTCTCGCCGGCGGGCGCTTCGATCTCGGGATCGGCGCGGGATGGAACGAGCCCGAGCACGTCATGTTCGGCGTGCCGTTTCCGCCGCTCAAGGAGCGGATGGACCGCCTGGAGTGCGGCGCCCGCGCCATCCGCGCGCTGGACTCCGACAAGGCCGTCACCCTCCAGCAGCGCTACTACCCGCTCAGGAACGCCGAGTCGTATCCGCGCCCGGCGACCGGCCGCACCCGCCTCGTGATCGGCGGCCGCGGCGAGCGGCGCACGCTCGCCATCGTCGCCGAGTTCGCGGACGAGTGGAACGTGACGCGCGTGGACGTCGCCGCCTACCCGGCCAAGCGCGCGGTGCTCGAGTCGCACTGCTCGGCGGTGGGCCGGGACGCCCAGCAGATCCGCCGCTCGCTCATGATTCCCCTCGCCATCGGCCGCGACACCGCGGAGATCGCCCGCCGCATCGCCAACGCGCGCGCGGTGTTTCCCGCGCTGCCCGACGGCGAGGCGGCCTGGCGCGCCGCCGGCTTCCTCGCCGGGCCGCCCGCGCAGGTGCTGGCCGACCTCGACAAGTGGAAGGCGGCGGGGATGCAGCGCGTGCTCCTCCAGATGCTGGACCAGGAGGACATCGCCGCGCTGGAGCTCTTCGCCAAGGACGTGCTGCCGCGCCTCTGACGCGCGCGCGGCGGGGCGGCTAGGCGAGCGGCTCCACCCGAAGGGCCCGCACGCCGGGCTGGGACTCGAGAATCTCCACCAGCCGTGCCTCGGTGGCGGCGCCCACCCCCACGTGGAGCGTCACCGACACGCGGCGCTCGTCGCGCCGGTGCTCGTATTCGACGGGCGTGGCCTTGAAGCCGGCGGCCCCAAGCGCCCGCGCCACCTCGGCCGCGGACGGCCGGCCCTCGTCGAGGACCAGCGAGACCTTGCGGGGCGGCGCGCTGTCTTCCTTGGGCTCGAGGCGGCGCAGTCCCCACAGGGCGAGCAGCCCCACCGCGGTGGCGAGCACGCTCTCCGGATACATGCCGGCGCCCGCGGCCAGGCCGATCGCCGCCACCAGCCAGAGCCCGGCGGCGGTGGTGAGCCCCCGCACGCCGCCGCCGGTGCGCAGGATGACACCGGCGCCCAGGAAACCGATGCCCGCCGCCACGTAGGATCCGATCCGCGAGGGATCGACGGAAACGAGGTCGCCGGGAGCATAGCGCTGGACGTACACGAACTGCGTGGACACGACCATGAACAGGGAAGAGGCGAGGGAGACGATCAGGTGCGTGCGGAGGCCGGCCGGCCGCCCGCGCGTATCGCGCTCGTAGCCGATGGCCGCGCCGAGCAGCGCAGCCACGACCAGGCGCACCGCCAGCTCCCAATGTGGAATCACCGCGGCGTGACCCTTTCGTATCTGATGGTACCATTCGGACGTGGACCTCTCCGCGATGCTGTCGGGCGACGCGCTCATGTCGCTGATCACCCTGACCGCGATGGAGATCGTCCTCGGCATCGACAACGTCGTCTTCATCGCCATCCTGGTCGCGCGCCTGCCCCAGGGCCAGCAGGAGGTGGCCCGCCGCCTCGGCATCGGCCTCGCCCTCCTGATCCGCATCGGGCTGCTGTTCGCGATCTCGTGGCTGATGAGCCTCACCGAGCCGCTCGTCTCGGTGCCGCTCTACCGGCGCACGCTGTCAGGGCGCGACTTCATCCTCCTGGGCGGCGGGCTCTTCCTCATCGCCAAGGCCACCTGGGAGATCTACGACAAGCTCGAGGCGGAGCATTCGGCGGAGGGGACGCCGGGGTCGCGCGGTCAGTTCCTGCTCGTGCTGGTGCAGATCCTCATGCTCGACATCGTGTTCTCCCTGGATTCCGTCATCACCGCAGTGGGCATGGCCAACCACATCCCGATCATGGTGGCGGCGATGGTGATCGCCATGCTGGTGATGTTGGTGTCCGCCGCGCCCATCGGCGGCTTCGTGGAGCGGCATCCCAGCGTGAAGATCCTCGCGCTGTCCTTCCTGCTCCTCATCGGCGTGATGCTGGTCGCGGAGGGGCTGGGCACCCACGTGGAGAAGGCCTACATCTACTGGGCGATGGCGTTCTCGCTCTTCGTGGAGCTCCTGAACCTGCGCTACCGCAAGAGGAAGCACCGGCCGGTGACGCTCCACCGCCGGTTCGAGAGCGAGGAGACCTAGGCCGGAGCTACTTCACGGGCAGGCGGTCGCCGGCGACGTACCACACGGGCGCGGCGCCGCGCCGGAAGATCTTGATCCGCGCCGTGCCGAGCGCGGTGGCGACTCCGCCCTCGACGCGCACCAGCGCTCCTTCCTCCAGGCCCACCACGGGGTTGCGGTTGACCACGTGGTACTCGCGGATGCGGTCGTCGCGCGTCTCGCTTCCCGCCGCCATCATGGGGTCGACTTCCTTGTAATGCGGGTTGATGTTGAAGCCGACCAGCCGGAGCGCGTCGAAGCGGGAGAGGGCCACCACGTTCCAGTCGTTGGTGGTGAGGATGGTGGGACCGGCCACGTTGGCGCCCGCGCTCGCCCCCGCGTACGGCATGCCCGCGCGGACGCGGCGCCGGATGGCGGCGAGGAGACCGGAGCGACGCAGCCGCATCAGCAGCGCGTAGGTGTTGCCGCCGCCCATGAAGACGGCCTCGACACCGGCCAGGGTCGGCAGCGGGCGCGCGTTCCAGCGAATATGGACCACGTCGAGCCCGGCGCCGTCCGGCGGCGCGGGCGCGAGCGCGGCGCGCACGCGGTCGAAGTAGGCCTTCTCGTCGTGGAGGCTCGCGGCGGTGACGAAGCCCACGCGGCGCGCCGGGCCGAAGAAGGCGCCGATCTCGCGCCGGCCCTCGGGGCCCAGCGGCCCGCCCGAGTGGAGGAGAACGCGCGTCACCGGTCGGCGAGCAGGCGGCGCAGCTGGGCCATGGACTTGACCATGAAATGGGCGACGCCGTCCGGTCCGCCTTGCGGCGCGAACAGGATGGCGGTCATGCCGACGCGCCGCGCCCCGCGGACGTCGGAGTCCACGCTGTCACCCACCATCGCGGCCTCGTCTGCGGTCAGGCCCATGCGCGAGAGGGCCAGCTCGAACAGGGGCGGCTCCGGCTTGCCGACCACCACCGGACGGACGCCGGCCGCCGCCGCCACCGAGGCGCGGGTGCGCCTGGCGGATTGCGCACACGAGCCGCACCGGTTACGGTCGTGGTCGCAGCCAGTCCGCCAGGAGGAAGCCGATGTATGAGGGTCGACTCAAGGATGTGCCGTTCTTCAGCATCCTCAGCAAAAAAGACCTGGATATCGTCGCCCGGCAGACCGATGAGGTCGATGTCCGCGAGGGCAAGGTTCTGATCCACCAGGGAGACCTGGGCCAGGAGTTCTTCGTGATCGAGGAGGGCACCGCAGAGGTGACCATCGACGGTACGCAGGTCCGAGAGTTCGGGCCGGGCGACTTCTTCGGCGAGATGGCCCTGCTCGACGAGGAGCGGCGGACCGCGACCGTG
>Ga0081538_10005349_pt1 | contig 11538 bp, 9 predicted proteins | sample TabmetS5T2R1_FD_71022 | JGI IMG/M metagenome (GOLD analysis project Ga0081538, IMG submission 71022) | Tabebuia heterophylla rhizosphere microbial communities from the University of Puerto Rico - S5T2R1 | ecosystem: Host-associated > Plants > Roots > Rhizosphere ... | reverse complement strand
GCGATGATCCCGATCAGGATCGACAGGACGCCGCCGACCAGGAACAGCCAGCGCCATCCTCCCTCGACCCGGCCGAAGGACAGGATCTGGTTGATCCCGGTCATGATGAAGGTAACGCCGGCGAAGATGGCCAGGGCGAGCAGGCTGCCCACGTTGTAGGACAGCACGAACATCCCGAACAGGATCCAGAGCACCCCGAGGATCAGGAACAGCCACCAGTTCCTGGTGACCCCGCGGATGGCGTCGCGGGACTGTGCCCCGGCCACCTGGTCGGGCAGCGGCAGATCGCTCATGGTCACTTCCCCTTTCAGAACAGGACGGCCAGCACGGCCGCGTTGTGGGTGGCGGCCCAGGTCTTCCAGCTATCGAGGGTCCGGGCCCGCTCCCTCACCGGCAACCAGGTAGACGACGGCGGAGCCTATCAGCACGAACACGGCCAGCACGACCGCCTGCTCGCCGCCGGCCAGCCCGGCGCCGGCGATGGTGGCCGCGGCGGCGATCGTCAGGCTTGAGCCGGTCGATGCTCGCCATCCACCTGGGCATCTGCGGCTCACTGCCCGGCACGGGCCGGCTCCGCCACTGCCTCGCCGCCAGCAGCAGCGCCCCACGCCCAGCAGCAGCTCCAGCCAGCCGGTCCAGGCGGCCGGCTGGCCGCCGTCGGAGGCGTCCGCCGGCCCGGCCAGGGCCAGGACGACGGCGCCGAGCACGGCCAGCCCGAGCACCCAGCCGAGGCCGAACACGATGCCGTTGACCCGTCCCCCTGGGGTGGCCAGGACCAGGATCATGGCAACGATCGGCAGGGGGCTGACGGCGACCCCGGCCGCAAGGCCGAGGACGTCTCCGATCGCCGCGCCCACCTCACACTCCTACCTCCTCTCCGCGACCGACGATGGCGGGCGCCTGGATGATCTGTCGTCACCCTCGGGGGATGAATCACCCCCTTCGGGTGAAGTCCGCTCACCCCGGGTGCCGCCACCATGTCGGGGAGGGCGGCCGTCGGGGAGGTTCGCGTGCCGGATGGGGGCGGGAGCTACGAGATCCGCGTCAGGGGGCGCCTGACCGACCCGCTGGTGGCCGCCTTCGAGGGCATGCACTCGTCGGTGGAGCGGGTGGAGACGGTGCTGCAGGGGCCGGTCGAGGACCAGGCCGCCCTCTTCGGGCTGCTCGACCGCATCCAGGCTCTGGGCCTGGAGCTGGTCGAGGTGCGCCGCCTCCCGGACCCCCCGGCCGACTCAGGCTGAGGCGTCGCGGGCCGCCTCCTCGACCGTGCGGTACAGGCGGTCGCGGCCGATGTCGTCGGCCAGGCCGCTGCGCACCAGCATGTCCTCGACGACGGCGTGGACGCCGGCCAGCCACAGGGCCACCCCCTGGCCGTCGAGCTCGCGCCGGAGCGAGGCGAGCACGTCGACGCTCTCGATGTCCAGCTCGGGGGTGAAGGACAGGTCGAGCAGGACGACCCGGACCGCCGGGTCGGCCTCGCGCAGCTCGGCCCGGATGCCGTCGCGGAGCCGCTTGGCGTTGACGAACAGCAGCGGCGAGTTCAGCCGGTAGACGAGCACCCCCGGCTCGGTGCGCGCCTCCGGGGTGCGCTCGTGGTCCACGTAGGCGGTCGTGCCCGGCACCCGTCCCAGCACCGACCGGCTGGGGCGGCTGGACCGGATGAGGAACTCCCCGAGGGAGACGACCACGGCCACGATCAGCCCCTGGAGCACGCCGAGGGCCAGCACGGCCACCCCGGCCACGAGGGCGATCAGGAAACTGTCACGGCGCAGGCGCCGGACCCGCTCCATGGCGGCCAGGTTCAGGAACCCGAGCACGGCGCTGATCACCACCGCGGCCAGGGCCGCCTGGGGCAGGTCGCGGAACAGCGGCAGGAGGGCGACGGCGGTGACCACGGTGAGGCCGGACACGAGCAGCGACACCAGCTGGGTCTGGGCGCCGGCCCGGTCGTTGGCCGCCGACTGGCTGGCCCCGCCGCCGGTGATGAAGCCCTGGAACAGGCCGGAGAGGACGTTGGCGATGCCGATCGCCCGCAGCTCGCGGTCGGGCGCGACGTCATAGCCGTGCTCGTTGGCCATGGACTCGGCCACGGTGGCGCTCTCGGCGTAGCCGATGATGGCCACCGCGACGGCCCCGGGCAGGAGCCCCACCAGCTCGTCCCAGCCCAGCCAGGGAAAGGCCGGCACAGGGATCCCCCCGCCGACCTCACCGATCACCTCGACCCCGCGGGCGGTCAGGTCGAGCAGGGCCACCACCGCGACCCCGCCGAGCACCACCAGCAGCGCGGCCGGGGCCACGGGGGCGACCCGCCTGAGGCCGAGCAGGGCGGCCAGGCTGACCAGGCCGATGGCGGCCGTCCAGGGGTTGACGTCCCCGAGCCGCGAGAGCAGGTCGGCGGCCTGGGCGAAGACGTCGCCGTCGCCGGCCGGGACGCCGAGCAGGTCGGGGAGCTGGCCGACGATGATGGTCAGCCCCAGGCCGAACATGAAGCCGACCTGGACCCCGGCGGCGATGAAGCGCGACACGAAGCCCATCCGGAGCCGGCCGAGGGCGATCAGGACGACCCCGACCACCATGGCCAGGGCGGCCGAGGCGACCGCGAAGCGTTCCGGGTCGCCGGCGGCCACCGGGGCCACGATCGCCGCCGAGATGGCCGCCGTCGAGGAGGTCGGGCTGACGATCAGCTGCCGGCAGGTGCCGAACAGGCCGTAGCCGAGCAGCCCGGCGAACGCGGCGAACAGCCCGGCCTCCGGCGGCAGCCCGGCGATCTGGCCGTAGGCGATCGCCTGCGGCACCACCAGCGCCCAGGTCGTGAGGGCGGCGACGAGGTCGCCCCGCAGCCAGGCCCGCCGGTAGTGCCGCAGCCACCCGACCGCCGCCACCGGCCCTCGCTAGTCGCGGGCCATGGCCGCGGCGAGGTGGGCTTCGAGGTCGACGTAGGCGTCGTCGGCGACGTCGTAGACGACCTTGTGGATCTGGCCGCCGGTCCACTCGAACTTGGGCGTGTAGGCGGAGCTGACGGCGTCGCCGCCGTCGTAGCCGACGCAGAGTCCCTCGCCGCAGAGGGCGTAGAACGCGGCGACGGTCCGGATCTCCTGTTCGGCCATGATGTTGTCGTCGACGTACAGCCTGGCGGTGCCGATGGGCTCGTAGTGGTCGCCGACGCGGTCCTTGGTGAACTCGACCCCGACGATGTGCCGGCCCGACCGGGGCGCCGGGGTCGAGATGCGCTGTTCCGGCGGGATGCCGAGGAAGTTGTAGACATAGGTGAGGGTGCCGTCCTTGACGAACAGCGAGTAGCCGCCGAAGCGGGAGCCTTGGGCGACGATGACGCCCTGGCTCTGGCCGGTGAAGTCGACCTCGGCGAGGATCTTGAACGAGACGTTGTGGGTGCTCGCGGCGAGCTGCTCGGGGACCTCGGAGGTGCCGGGGTAGTAGGTGTACCGGCCGGTGGGCGGCACCGGCACCCGGTAGAGGACGCCGCTGGTGCCGAGCTCATGCGGGTCCATGTCGTTGAGGGGCAGGACGTTGTTCCTGCGCGCCTCGTCCATCCAGAGCCGCCGCAGCTCCTCCACCCTCTCGGGATGCTGGCCGGCCAGGTCGTGGGCCTCGGAGCGGTCCTCGTCGGTGTGGAACAGCTGCCAGCGGTCGTTCTCGAAGTTCCCTGTACCCCGGTTCGGGCCGTGCTCGGTGACCGCCTTCCAGCCCTGGTGCCAGATGCCCCGGTGACCCATCATCTCGTAGTACTGGGTCTGCTTGCGGGTCGGCCCGTCGGCCTCGAAGGAATACGCCATCGAGACCCCCGACAGCGGCGACTGCCGGTGGCCGTTGACGACCTCGGGCATCTCCACCCCGCAGGCCTCAAGGATGGTCGGGTAGATGTCGGTCGAGTGGTGGTACTGGTTGCGGACCTCCCCGCGGGCCGCGATGCCGGCCGGCCAGGAGATGACCAGCGGGTCGCAGACGCCGCCCTGGTAGGTGTAGCGCTTGAACATCCGGTACGGGGTCGAGAAGGCGACCGCCCAGCCGGTCGGGTAGTGGTTGTAGGTCTCGGGCGTGCCCAGCCGGTCGACCATGGCCAGGTTGTCGGCGATGTCGTCGGGGTAGGCGTTGAAGAACTTGTTCTCGTTCACCGATCCGTTGGGGCTGCCCTCGCCCGAGGCGCCGTTGTCGGCCGCGTAGATGATCAGGGTGTTGTCCAGCTGCCCCGACTCCTCCAGGTAGTCGACGATCCGGCCCACCTGGGCGTCGGTGTACTCCGAGAATCCCGCGTAGACCTCGGCCATGCGGGAGAACAGCCGCTGCTCCTCATCGGAGAGCGAGTCCCAGGGGCGGACGGCGTCGCCCTCACCGAAGGTGCCCGGCGGCATCGGGTTGAGCGGGGTGAGCTCGGTCCCCTCGGGCAGGATGCCGCGCTCGATCATGCGGGGCAGGACCCAGTCGCGGTAGGCCTCGTAGCCGTCGTCGAACTTTCCCTTGTACTTGGCGATGTACTCCTGGGGGGCGTGGTGGGGGGCGTGGTTGGCGCCCGGGCAGAACCACAGGTACCAGGGCTTGTCGGGCTCGGACTGCTTGGAGTCGCGGATGAACTCGAGCGCCTTGTCGGCGAGGTCCTTGGACAGGTGGTAACCGTCCTCGGGCCCGTACGGCTGCTCGATGTAGTGGTTGTCCTCGGCCAGGTCGGGAAAACCACTGGTTGGTCTCCCCGCCGATGAACCCGTAGAAGCGGTCATAGCCCTGCGCCAGCGGCCACTCGGCCTTCGAGGAGCCCATCGTCCACCCGTCGACCGGCACATTGTGGTTCTTACCGATCCAGAACGTGCTCCAGCCCGCCTCGCGGAGCATGTGCGCGATCGTGCCGTTCTCCGGCGGGATGTGCCCGCTGTAGCCGGGAAACCCGGTCGCCGCCTCCGAGATCGACGCGAACCCGTTCAGATGATGATGCCGGCCCGTCAGGAACGTCGACCGTGTCGGAGAGCACAGCGCCGTCGTGTGCCACTGGCTGTAAGTCAGCCCGTTCGCGGCCAACCGGTCCATCGTCGGCATCTCGATGCGGCCGCCGTACGGTGACCAGGCGGCGCAGCCGGTGTCGTCGTACAGGACTACCAGCACGTTCGGCGCGTCTTCCGGAGCCTTGTCCGGCAGGAACGCGTCCCAGTCCGGCGTCGAGTCGCGGATGTCGAGATTGATCGAGCCCTTGAACTGCTTGGCCATGCGGTCCTCCGGAGGGTCGCGGCAGTCGGCGTGCGACGGCACTCTACGGCGCGGCGCTCGATTGCACCCGACCGGGCGCACTGCGAGGATCCCCCGGCGATGGTCGGTCGCATCAACGCCGCGCTGGTGATCCCTGCCGCCGAGGCGTGACTGCGCCGTCCGCGCAGCATGAGCTGAGTGGACGGGCGTATCTGCGCCTCGTCCTCCTGGGCGCGGCAATCGGCATCCCGGCGGCGCTGGTCGCCGCCGGGTTCCTCGCCCTCGTGCACGAGCTCGAGGACCTCCTCTGGCACGACCTCCCCGACCAGCTGGGCCACTCGTCGCCGCCGTGGTACCTCGTCATGGGACTGCCCGCCGTGGGAGCGGTCCTCGTCGTCGTGGCGCGCTCTCTGCTCCCCGGCGACGGCGGACACCCGCCGCTCGCCGGCATCAGCATGGCGCCGACCCCGCTCGCGTATGGGCCCGGCGTCGCCCTGGCGGCTCTCGGCACACTGGCCTTCGGATCGGTGCTGGGGCCGGAAGCCCCGCTCATCGCACTCGGATCCGTCGTCGGCGTCGCGGTCACCCCGCTGCTGAAGCTGGGCGAGCGTGAGAACACCGTGCTCGCGACGGCCGGTTCGTTCTCGGCGATATCCGCGCTGTTCGGCGGACCGCTTGTCGCCGGGATGCTGCTGGTCGAAGCGGGCGTCGGGATGGGCGCCGCCCTGATTCCCGCCCTGCTTCCGGGTCTCGTGGCCGCCGCCTGCGGCTACGTGATCTTCGTGGGACTCGGCGACTGGGGCGGACTCGACGCCGCCGCGCTTAAGGTGCCCGGTCTCCCGGCGTACGACGGCACGAGCATTCCTGACCTTTTCGTCGGGTTGGTCGTCGGGGTCCTGGCAGCGGTCCTCATCGTCGGCGTCCGCCATATCGGGGCCGGCATCGACGCCCTGCGCGGGCGGCGCCTCGGCATGCCGGCCCTGCTCATCGCGGGCGGGCTCGCGGTCGGCGTGCTGGCCGAGCTGGCGGACGTGCTCGGGGCGGACTCCCAGGACGTGCTGTTCTCCGGGCAGGCGTCGGTGCCCGGGCTCGTGGCGGAGGACTCGACGAAGATCGTGCTCGTTCTCCTCGTCGCGAAGGCGATCGGGTACGCCGTCAGCCTCGGATCCGGCTTCCGCGGCGGCCCGGTTTTCCCGGCGATCTTCGTGGGCGTCGCCCTTGCCACCGTCGCCGTGAACCTCTTCGACGTGTCCCCCACCCTTGCCGTGGCCGTCGGGGCCGCCGCAGGGATGGCTGCAATGACCAAGCTGTTGTTTGCATCGCTGCTTCTGGCCGCGCTGCTGGTCGGGATCCCGGGCCTCGATGCCACACCGGCCGCCGTCCTCGCGGCGGCCGCGGCCTGGCTCACCCGCACGGCGATGGACCGCCGCCTCGGCGACCCGACAGCGAAACCGGCGGCGGCTCCGCGGTGAGATCCACCTATGTAAAGCGAGCGGCCGAGGCGTGGCCCGTCGTGTGGCGTCGCGCCGTGGGCGCAGGGATTCGGGGTTCGCTCCGCTTTGGGTTTCGCGGCGGCAGCTACCACGCGGCGGCACTCACGTACTACTCGATCCTTGCGTTCTTCCCGGCCGGCGCGCTCGCGTACGCGCTGCTCGGCATCGTGGGGGCCGAGTCGGTGGTAAACGAGGCCGTTGAGGCGCTCGAGCGCCGCTCCGTCGAGTCGCAGTTCGTCGATGCCCTGCGGGACACCGTCACCTCGGCGGTGAACCAGCACACGGACGAGGCGACCATCGCGGTCGTGATAAGCGTCGGCGCCGCCCTCTATCTCGCAAGTCGATGGGTGCGTGGGGTCGCCCGCGGTCTCGACGCGGTGCTCGACCGCGAACACTCGGGAAGCGGCATACGGTTCGTCAAGCAGGTCCGCGACACCCTGGTGCTGGTCCTGCTGTTCGTGAGCGCTCTGCTGCTGCTGTTCGTCGGTGCCGGCATCGCGAAGGAACTGTTCGGTGAAGCGCTCTCGGTCCTGTGGCAAGCAGGGGTCTATCTCCTCGCCGCGCTGCTGGGCGCGGGGGCGTATGCCTACATCTACTGGTTCGTCCCCTCGCCTCCGCGCCCGCCGCCGGATGCCCTGCTCGCGGGAGCGATCGTCGGCATGCTCATCTGGGTGCTGGCGACGGTCGGCTTCAACGCATTCGCCGACCGCTGGCCCGGCTACGACACCAACTACGGGGTTTTCGCCACCCTGATCGTCGCGGTGATCTGGCTGTGGCTCACGAACGTGTCGGTGCTGCTGGGCGGTGCCTTCGCGGCCGAATGGGGCCGGAGCATGTAAGTATGCGTCGGGCAGGACACGTCAACGGACAGGAGGGCTCGGAGTGGCAAATCTGGTGGCAATCGCCTACGACGACTTAGGCCAGGCGAAGCAGGTGATGGAAACCCTCGGGCAGCTCCAGAAGGAGCACGCCATCGAGATCGAGGACGCCGTGATCGTGGAGCACCAGCCGGGCGGGAAGATGAAGCTGCACCAGCCGTCGATGGCGGGCGCCGGCGCAGCGGGTGGCGCGCTCTGGGGCGGGCTCATCGGGCTCATCTTCCTGATGCCCCTGTTCGGCATGGCAATCGGCGCGGCGACCGGCGCCGCGGCCGGCGCGATGAGCGACTACGGGATCGACGACAAGTTCATGAAGGAGCTGGGCCAGAAACTGCCCGAGGGCGGCGCGGCGACGTTCGTGCTGGTCAAGGAGGCCACCACGGACAAGGTGGTGCCCGAGGTCGCGAAGTACGGCGGCCACGTGATCCAGAGCTCGCTCTCGAACGAGCAGGAGGCGGCGCTCCAGGAGGCGCTCGACAAGCGCGGCGCCGCGGCGTAGCAACTCCGCCTCGCATCACCTGGGTAGGCCACGCCACCGCGCTCTTGGAGCTCGGTGGCGTTCGCCTGCTCACGGACCCAGTCCTGCGGGCGAGCGTGGTCCACTTGCGCCGGCAGGGGCCCGTTCCGGATCCGCCGGGGCGTCTCGACGCGGTGCTGCTCTCTCATCTGCACCACGATCACACCCATCTGCCCTCGCTCCGCCTGCTGGACCGACAGGTGCGCATCCTGGCGCCGCGCGGCGCCGGCGCTTGGCTGAGACGGGCAGGGTTTCCACACGCCGAGGAGCTCGCGCGGGGTGAGCGGGCGGACGTCGGCGGTGTCGAAGTGACCGCGGTGCCGGCGCTCCACGACGACCGGCGCCGCCCCGTCGGCGGGGTCCGAGCCGAGCCAATCGGCTTCGTGGTCGCCGGCGAGCGGCGGATCTACTTTGCCGGGGACACCGACCTGTTCGACGAGATGACGGAGCTCGGCCCGCTCGACGTGGCGCTGCTGCCGGTGGCGGGCTGGGGCCCGAAGCTCGGCCCCGGCCACCTCGATGCGGAGGGCGCTGCCCGCGCCGCGGCGAGAATCCGGCCACGCCTTGCGGTGCCGATCCATTGGGGCACGCTCAGACCGCGCCCGACGAGGGTCGGCGCCTGGTTCCGCGACCCACCGCACGTGTTCGCCGCTCAGGTGGCGGAGCTTGCGCCGGAGGTCGAGGTCCGGGTGATCTCGCCGGGGGAGTCCGTCGAGCTGTCCGCATAGGCCGTCTGCCCGAGCCGGGCGAGCCAGCCGCGGAACACGCGGTGCACGCGCTCGGCGCCCACCACCGGCTCGTCGGGCCAGGGAAGGTCCGACGGGAACAGGACGAACGGGAAGCACTGGGTCGCCCCAAGGCCGCCGTGCGACCCGACGAGCTCCTCGAAGGCTGCTACCTCCCCCGTCTCCTCCCAGTACGTGCTGTTGACGACCACGTCCGGGCAATGGTCGAAGCCGTCGGTTCGACGGACATGGTCGGCGGCGTTCTCGCCGAACGGGGCGAGCGGATCCTCGCCCTCCACACGGCCCTCGTCGAGATAGTTGACGCCGCCTGCCCCGATCGCGAGCGCCCCGTGCCGCTCGGAGCGCACGAGCACGAAGCCGATGCCGGGATGGTCGCGGAGCGCCGGCAGAAGACGGGGGTGCAGGACCTCGAGGCGCTCGAGCGTCACTCGGCCCTGCTCCCGCGGGAAGCTGATCAGGCCGAGACAGCCGGACGCCATGACCGAGAGCTCCGGGACCTCGTCGTCGCGCCTCTCCTGGATCTGGCGCCGCGCGTCGTCGTCGAGCGCCACCGCGCCGTCGGCCAGCTGATTGCGGGTGGCGCGCCGAACGGCGCGACCGGCGGTGGTGTCGTCCCGGGCCACCTCGGTGAGGCCCGCGCTCAGGTATGCGCTTGCCTCGTCCGCGCCGCCCGCGGCCGAGAGGACATCCTGCGCGTCGCAGGCCTCGCGCACCACTTCCTCGAAGGTCGTCTCGTACCGCTGGAGGAAGGTGGCGCCCTGGGACTGACCGTGGTCGGCGAGCACGACCAGCCGGTAGGGGCGTGGGGCGTCGACCGCCGCGGCCTCGACCCGTGCGATCTGGCGATCCACGTGTCGCAGCACGGCGAGCGTGTCCGGCCGCTCGATGCCCGAGTGGTGGGCCACCTCGTCATAGGCGAGGAAGGTCGTGTAGACCACCGGGCGGCCCGCCAGCATGTCGCCGACCACTGCGGCGACCTGGAGGTCGAGCTGCACGACGGTCGCCCAGGCGCGCACGACGGCGTACTGGCGCGAGCGGTGGATTCGCGGCTGCACGTCGCGGCGGCGCTGCTGAATCGCGGCCCAGCGCTCGCGCACGATCTCGGTCAGCGCGAGCACGAGCGTCCGCGCCACCGCATAAGGGTCCGCGAAGTAGGCGGAGTAGTCGCGCCCGATGGGACGCCTCCGGCTCATCACCGTGCTCATCGTGAGCATCGAATGGACCGCGTCGCCGGAGAGGATGTTGGCCCGGCTCGCGCCGTCCGCGTGCAGCAGCCCGCGGCCGTCCGAGTGGCGGCGCTCCAGCTCCTGCGCGTCGCGCGGGTGGTTGGTCACGATCGCCGCACCGCGTTCCTTCTCCCACCAGCGGAAGGCGGGCATGTCGTGGTTGTTGCCGTGCAGCAGGCCTGCCTGACACGCCCCCGTCTGCGACGACCAGTCCGTCTCCCAGCGCGCGAGCCGGTGGTGGCCCTCTCGCAGCCAGCGGGACATCGTGGGCGCGTTGCCGTCACGCAGCGCGCGCTGAAGCACCTCGTGGGCGAGGCCGTCGATCTCGAGGAAGACGACGCCGGGCACCTCGGTCTCCGTGCGATCGCCTCGGCGGCGCGCCTGGCGCCCCACGACATTGCGCTGCCACGACGCGTCCTCGTCAATCGCGAGGAGCGCCGTGACAACGGTCGTGATCGCGGCGAGCCCGACGGTCACGAGCACCCCGTCCCAGACGCCCTCGAGATCGGCGCCCGGCACGATCCCGACCGCGAGGAGGAGGATCGCTCCGTTCAGCACGAGGGCCGCCAGCCCGAGGGTGAGCACCGTCAGCGGCAGGGCGAAGCGGGCCAGCACCGGCCAGACAAACGCGTTGAGGACACCCACGAGCGCGGCGGTGGCGAACGCGGCTCCCGCACCGTCGAGCGTGAAGCCGGGAATCAGCTCGGAGAGCAGGAGCAAGGCGCCGGCGTCGATCAAGAGCACGATCGCCGCGCGCACGGCCAGCGAGATCCTCACATGGAGAGCATGGCGCATCGGCACGACGCCGCGCCCATCTTGTGCGCGCCCCCTCGTGCTAGCGCACGCTCGCCGGCTCCGGCAGGCGCTCCAGGCGGCGCCGGTAGACGTTCATCGCGGCACGCGCGAAGTCGCCGTGGGTCTGAATGCGCAGGCGCGGCACCCGCTCGCGGTGGAACCGGCTGGAGCGGTTCTCGTTGTGGCCGATCACGTTCCGCGTGGAGATGCCGAAGCGCCCCTGGAGCATGCGCGTGAGCCGCAGCGACGCGGCCAGCTGACGCCGGTTGCCCAGCACCTGGCCGTCGCTCAGGCCCACGTGCTCGATGCCGATCGCGGTCCAGTTGAGGCCGACCGTGTGCCGGCACATGATCCTGGTCGACACGAGCTGGTAGATCGTGCCGTCGCGGTCGATCACGTAGTGCGCGCAGACGCCCGGCAGCTCGTGGAGCTCGGGGTCGGGCGCGTCGGTTGCGAAGTAATTGTAGACGGGCTCGAAGCTGTCGGTGACCGTGTAGTGCTGCACGATCACGCGCGGGCGCCGCAGCCGGTAGTCGTCGATGCCGTAGTGGCGCATCGCGTATCCGCGCATCTCCTCCTTGCGCCGATCGGGGAACGGGATGCGCCGCTGCACCACGGGAGGCGGCGCCACTGCCCGGGCGAGCGCCCGCACCGCGCGGGCGTGGCGGGCGGCGGCGGCCGCCCCCCGCC
>Ga0081538_10005348_pt1 | contig 11540 bp, 12 predicted proteins | sample TabmetS5T2R1_FD_71022 | JGI IMG/M metagenome (GOLD analysis project Ga0081538, IMG submission 71022) | Tabebuia heterophylla rhizosphere microbial communities from the University of Puerto Rico - S5T2R1 | ecosystem: Host-associated > Plants > Roots > Rhizosphere ... | reverse complement strand
TCTAGCGCCACATTCCCCCGCCGAACCAATGTGGCTTGCCTTGTCCATGCCATTGTCCGATTCCTCCATGTCCACTCCAGGGTCCTAACCCTATCGGATGGCCAAAGGAACTAAATGGATGACCTTCAGATGTGAAGAGAACACTGCCATTTCCGGAGTCGACCACCACCAAGTGCCCCAACTGGTTGTCGGTGTCTGACACAAAGAACGTATACACAAGATATCCCTGCAGTACTCCCAAGTGTCCACCAAGCACAGTCCCATTCGTTATCTGTCCTTGTGCAGTTTGTGCAGCTGCGAGAAATGACACCTTTACATTTTCGTTGATAAAATTGCTTGTTTCATTTGCAAGGCTGACTGAGCCATTTATTTGGGGTAACCCTTCCCCGAAGCCTGACATCATCAACATCATTCTCCGTTGCTGCTGCTCTTGTGCAGTTGCCTGTACTAAAGGTGACACTATCAAAACGGCAGATAGTGCACCTACAGCCAGAACTGCAACCACTATTATCACTTTCTTGGTTAGAAAGTTTTTTGTTTTTGACATACCTAGGCTTTGTGAAGAATTATTTTAACCATTGTTGATCCATGACACGTAACATAGTTACCGCACCCTTAATGTAGTTAGACTAAGAAGCGATTTTAGGAAGGTGTTGCACGATAGTTGTTGATGACATACATGCTGCGCCTCGATGCCTGTTGTTATTTATATTCATCACCATTAATCAATCCTGCAGCATACAAGTCCTACAAATCTGGTTAAAATGGTTCACGAATACCGCGACAGAGTCTACATTAGAAAGGATGTGATACTGAAGCTATCAGAGTATGGAGAGCTTAATCAGACCAAGCTTATGAGTTACTGTGGACTGAATAATGTAAAACATCGAGGTATAATTGATGACATGGTCGACAAGGGCTTGATAGAAAGGTTTGAAGAACCATGGGGTAACAAGACGATAATCAAGTACAAGGTTTCAGAAAAGGGAAGAGAGATTCTTCAGGCGATACTGGAGCCATACGAAGTTTTGTTCCCAAGGAGTGAGGTAGAAAACAAAACTTGATGAGTATGACCACCACGAATGCTATAGGTAACATAGTTACTGCATTCCTTATAATTAGCTGGAGGGGACTTTATAGATAGTGGCCGCAGATCCAATTAAAGACAAGCCTGTAGAAAACATATTTAGGATAACGGATGAAATAGTTCACCAGCTAAATAAGACTAAAAAACTGATTATCCTGATGATAGTCTCTATCGTTGTCGTATTGCCAGCAACGCACATCATTTCCTTTGCATTGATTGGAGATATGGCATTTGATGGTAGTAATGAAGGCGGGCCGCCATGGTTTGACCGCTCTGATGATGGCGGCCCTCCAAACAGTAATCCTGCATTTAGAATAGTTCAGGCTGTAGTAATTGGCACTATTCTCTTCTGGTTAGGGATAGGGATTAGGCAATGGTTCGTGTTTTCAAAGTGGACTAAAAAGTACAAGCAGTACAAAGACCTCCAGAAAAAGATCAATGAAAAGCTGGATTATGATGATGACAAAGACGAAGCAAATAAAGGGCAAAGACAATAGCAGAATATATTCTTGCACTTTCTTCAGATTTGGAGTGTATTGAAGCCTGAGTGAAGATTGGCAAATGTTCTTTACAAAATTCTTTTTTAAATGAAATGCTACGGTACTACACTGCTACTGATCACCCCACAATTGCTGATTGAGTAAAAAGATATCCGCCTGCACTGAGCGACGGTAACTATACAATCTACAGACCGTAAGAGAAATGGATACGGTTGTTTTGTATTACGTCATCAACTTACATATCAGATATAGTGCATTACTTAGCTGGCTAACAGATATGAGCGAATACGAGAACATGCGAACTGCAGATATTATTGCAGATGCATTACTAGATTGGAACGTTGATACCATCTTTGGTTTACCTGGTGATGGCATTAATGGATTTATGGAAGCTTTGAGAACAAGGCAAGATAGAATCAGGTTTATACTTGTAAGGCATGAAGAATCTGCAGCGTTTATGGCATGTGCATACGCAAAATATACAGGAAAGCTGGGAGCTTGTGTTGCCACTTCAGGTCCTGGTGCGATACACCTTTTAAATGGATTATATGATGCCAAATTAGATAATGCTCCTGTAATTGCAATAACAGGCAGTACCTACTCTGATCTGATGGGTTCATCTTACCAACAGGATGTAAATTTATTACAATTATTTTCAGATGTTTCTGTTTATAATAACATAATAACTGCCCCGGAACAAGCAGAGATGGCAGTCGACATAGCATGTAGAACAGCATTTGCACAAAGAGGAGTCAGCCATTTGACAATTCCAATAGACGTGCAAGAAAAAAAACTACAAGGTAAATATTCACGACACAAAGTCCCGGGTCACACATCTGATACTTTTGTTGCTGCAGGTGATGTTTTACCAGACAGACGCTTATTAGATCAAGCAGCTGCGATTATTAACTCAGGGAATAAGATAGTTATTCTTGTTGGCCAAGGAGCATTAAATGCAGGCCAAGAAGTAATATCAGTAGCAGAGAGGATTGAAGCCCCTGTTGTTAAAGCCTTATTAGGCAAGGCTGTAATTCCCGATAACCATCCTAATAGCATAGGTGGTATCGGTATGTTAGGAACTGAACCTGCTACGGATGCCATGAGTGAAGCAGACACCTTGATAATGATTGGGACATCATTTCCCTATATTGAATATCTCCCTAAACCAGGACAAGCAAGAGGTGTTCAAATTGACATCAAGGCTGAAAAAATAGGATTGCGCTATCCAGTTGAAGTAGGTCTGATCGGCGATTCAAAGAAAATATTGTCTGCTCTCCTTCCTTTGCTCCGAGACAGAACAACAAAGGACAGCAATGGTAGTAGCAGCCATAAGCAATATAGGCAAAACGAACTACAAGAACAACAGGAATTTCTAAGATCAAAGCAGCAATCAATGAAAGAATGGATGGAGTTACTGGATAGACAAATTAGGCAGGCTGATAAAAAAAAGCCAATCAAACCACAGGCCATAGCTAGTGCAGTTTCTGAAGAATTGCAGGATAACGCTATAATTTCTGTGGATAGTGGTACTAATACTATCTGGGCTGCACGTTTTCTCAATATTAGAAGAGGTATGAAGTTTTCTGTATCTGGAACTTTGGCATCTATGGCATGTGGCTTGCCCTATGCAATAGCAGCTCAACTTGCCTATCCAGACAGACAATGCGTAGCGTTTGTAGGTGATGGAGGTTTTGCGATGTTAATGAGTGAATTTGCTACTGCAGTGCAATATAACTTACCAATCAAAGTTGTAATTCTAAAAAATAATACACTTGGCATGATTCGCTGGGAACAAATGGCCTTTCTCGGAAATCCAGAATTTGGTGTTGAATTTAGTCCAATAAATTTTGCCAAAATTGCTGAAGCCTGTGGGGGCATAGGTTATACGATAAAGGAGTATGACGATATAAAACCAATTATGAAGAAGGCCATGAGCGAAAACACAACCAGAAAGTCCACCATCGTAGAAGTATACGTTGATCCTTTCGAGCCTCCAATGCCGCCTAAAATAGAACCAGAATTTGTGCAGAATATGGCTGAATCATTTGCCAAAGGACAGCCTTATGCCAGAAGAATTGGTTTGACATTATATAGAAATAGAATGATGAATTCTAAGATCAAAACCCTTCAAAACAAATTGGGTGAAAAAATCAATAATTTAATCTCTGATGACAGAGAATAGAGCGAAAGATTTTGTTTAGATCTTCTATTCTAAAGAAAATGATAATTCTATATAACCTGTAATATTGGACAGACCATTTCTGGATTCTTCTAATTAACTAATCATCCTCCTCCACTGTACTGAAATACATCGGAAAGAATATCATCAAAAAATCTACTGTAAATGTCTCAGAGCCTACCGGCGTGCAAGAATCGAGATACTATCATAGAATTTTTGTTGTATATCTGAAATAATATCGCTAGCGATAATTTATAAGGGATTATTGCCTATACTATCTATGAAATTAATTAGCCAAAAGAGACAGGAGCGGTCAGATCTATCTTTTGAAGTTAGAGCCACTACTGCTTTAGGTATTTCGTTGGTAGTCGATGCGCTCGATTACATTGGCGCCCCAATCTTTGCGCTCCCCGTTGTTGGTGACGTAGTTGACGCAGCCGTTATGGCCGTATTGTATCGTCTAACAGGCAGCAAAACTTCTACAGCTATTAACTCTTTAGAGCTAATACCAGTTATTGGCGACATGATACCCGCATACACAATATCTACACTCTTATGGATACTTAGAGAGTCCTCACATAGGAGAAAGCATGATAGCGATCTTTTGACAAACCAGCTAAACCATACAGGTTCCATTAATAGAATTAATGACGACGATATTAAACATGAAAATACCTTTGATCTACATCGCATCACCCAAGAGAGCTCTAGAACTAAAGCTGGGCGGCTTTATTCCATCTTCAGGAGCAGAGCATGACGCTGAGAGCAACTCGCATAGCATAGTCTAGCTCAATGTTAGCTATTGCACCATTCTGGAAACGCGTACAAAAAGGGTTTGAGAGTCAATGTCTTGTGCTATCCTTGTTTTCTAGCCTCGATTTCATTATTTCTAGACCTTTTCTCATCAGCAAGAAAGCCATGACATGTCTTTACCTACCTTTTTATAGATTCATTTACAAATACCTTTATTCGAAGAGTTCGAACAAAGTATGTGTATATATGTTCTCATTCTCACATTATTTATCGGATATGTATAGTTGAGCAGGAAATATGCAGGAACATCCGCGGATCATTACATCAGTGGCTCCCTATGTAACTGTCGCCAATGCAGTGCAGGCCATCGAGCTTGCGTATGAAGACGGTTTTTCTGGAATAGAGCTCGCCGAAGATCATCTTCATTGTCTTGTACGAGTAAAGCCAAAGTGCCTACAATTGATGCACGAATACAGTGCAGACAAGCACATGATCAATTCTCTTCATAGGACACTTTTCCGTCCAAGTATTGACTCAGAGAACCAAGCGGAAAGAAAACAGGCGGTAGAATACGCATGTAAAACACTTGACTATATGGAAGCTGGTGGGATTCTAAGAATGGTTATGCATAGTTTCAGCGATTTACCTGCTTTTTTTAATGCCAGTGCAGAGCGTGCTAACAAAGTAGGATATGCTATGGGCTGTAGCGTGGTGCAAGCCTATGGAATCTTGGCTCCTGCACTAAAGGCTTATCGGCAAATGAGAAAAGAAAAAATAGAGGCATGTTTTATGCGGTCACTTGCAGAAATTGCAAAGTATGCTGCAGAAAAGAAAGTCGAGGGTAAACCAATCGAAATCGTATTTGAAGAACATTATTCAGATGCTATTGATTACGATAGTATTCCATATGGAAAAGGAAATTTTGCTAATGTGGTCCGAGGCATCGATACAGCACATCAGCTAATAAGAACAGGGCAAAATACAGACCTCTCCGAGACATTTGAACCAATTCACTTCCATGCAGTTGATACAAATGGCATAATAGATGATCATAGGACGTTAGGCAAGGGCAAGGTAAGCTTCGAAAATAGCATATCACACATCATCAGAAGGAAATTGACAGATACTCTCGTATTAGAGAATGGTACAAGGAAAAGCACACTAAAGTCCAAAACGATGTTGATGTCCATGATAAAAAAGTGCTAAAAGTAATCTATGTCGATCTTCACAAAATTGGACTTCTTTTGACTCATCGACTTTATTGCAACTGTAACGGCTAGTGGAAGTATCACCGCCAGAATCTTTGTTTATGAACAAGATTATGGACAAAGAGGAAGCAAAAGTGTTAGACTAAAGAATCATGTCGTATAAAGGACATAATATATGAGCGAGCAGAAGGACAAAACTCCTGATCAAGTATCAGATGAAGATTATAAAGTGGCTCCAACAAGCACAGATGAAGCGATACTAAAGAAATACCATGCTGCTACCCATAGTAAAGAACAACAAGCAACTGGCGAGAATTACCAGATTCCTACTGACACAAAGGAGGAAGCGGAGATACGGGAAGGAGCAGAATAGAACACATAGTGTCATTACAGATAGTATAGTTGAAACAACCATCAATGAAACAAACAAGACGATTGCCGAGTAAACATCGAGATAAACTCTGAATTTGAGGATAGAACCAAAAGAGAAAATATGTGATAGACAATACACCTAAATTTCTGCGAGCCTACAGGAAATGTTCCTAGAAGATAAACGTTATAGATAGCAAAGCTGCAATTTTGAAGGTCCTCCTCTGCGCTTACTTGATATCTATAGTCACAATAATGATATACCTTTTTGGTTTTGATTTTAACGAAAGTTTTCCAAATACCAACGAGCTGGGTAGAACTCGCTCAAGTGTCAGTAGTTGCAGACGAGTTTGCTATGAGTACGTTCAGGGCTTCATTCGTCTTAGCTATTGCGTGACCTAAAAACCAATACCTGGAGTCTTGAACATCCCTACAGCGAATTCGATTGATGGTTGCTCTGAGGGGTAACCGTGAGTTGATGAGATCGCCTGATGTGCTTGAAAACCTATTTTGTCACATGCTTCTGCATTAGCCTGCTCTAATTGATCGAATAATCAAGTCCTAGCGGGTCTTTGCAAAATACAACAAAATGTTGCTTCAAAAGTAATGTCGGATGAGCTCAAACCCGCTAACAAGCACATTACTCTCGATTATCTCAAGAAGTATTATAGCAGCAATTGTAGTCAATGAAATTTTATAGAGAAGAAAGCAGACGGTAATTGCTCAATAACTGTAATATGAAATTGATACCAATAGGGTCTGAAACAGTTAGAAATGACATCTCAATCATCTCCACTTTCATTTTCTTTTCCTATTAATTTTATTGAAAACTCACTAAGTGCAGATTTGGATGTTGTATTATCGGTCATTCTCAGAACTGTAATAATTACCATGTTTGTCTTTCTAATAATACGATGGATGCATCACAAGGGTACAGGACAACTGAGTATGCATGAACTCATAATAATAATCGGTCTTGGCTCTGCCATCGGTGAACCTATGATATATATTCAAGAGCTGACGCTTACACAAGCTTTTACAGCTATTGTAATGGTAGTGGTATTGTTCAAACTCATTGATTACCTCATAATGAGGAGCAAGCGGTTTGAAAAATTTGCCGAGGAGGATCCTACATTGCTGGTCAAAGACGGTGCATACATCGAAGAAGGATTTAGAAAGGCTAGAGTAACTAAAGGAGAGTTCCATGCTCATATGCGTACCAATGGGTTAAAAGACATATCACAAGTAGAGGAATCATATTTGGAAATTACAGGCCAAATTAGTTTCATAAAGAAAAAAACCTACCAAGAAGCTATCCAACAATGACAAAGATATTTCTGCACAAAAAAGAGTCACAAATAGGCTCCTAGTCAGCAGTATTTTTTGCAAAATAAATGCCATATAGGGCTTAATGGGATTGCTATCAATCTTGTCTCTAAACTCATTCAAGTTATGTGCGCAGATATTTTAATAAATTACAAAAGCGTTGCCGGCCAGATCACAGAAAGTGCGGCATGGCCTAGAAGAATTTCAATTCTATATTCCACTTTGCAGCTTTTAGATTTCAGCTGCTTGATTGCTTATTTTGAGGCCTAACTTTTAATTAGATTTTGATATACAGTCCTAACAAATATGGACCACATTCTTGCAAGAATTAGAGGAGTGAAAATGGAAGACGTTAAAAGTATGTTAAAAGCAGACGCGTCAAAGCATGCCGAGCAAGGTTTAATTCTCAGGCACATATGGCGCAATACTGATGATCCGGATGAGATCTTGTTTATTTTTACTACTCTGGATCTAAACCGCGCAAGAAACTCTATTGAAATGGTTCACGCAGAGATACTCAAAGAAAACCCAAATGCAAATTTGCCTCAAATGCTATTTTTGAAAGGTGAATGAGTCGTGAATACTGTGTACAGCCAGTCAATACAAGGGATTTAAACAGTATAGGCACGACACAAGTTACACGATTATTATTATAACCTAAAAACACTTTTCGTATTCTTGAACATTAAAAGCTCAAGTGACTCTTGGTTAAGTTCAAGTTTTCGAACAAAACTAAGGTAAGAGCTCATACTGGAAATAGGCCAATCACTTCCATATAGTAGCCTATGCGGCTCAGATACGTAGGTTAATAGTTCCTTTATTTTGGTCAGATAATGTATTTCAGTAGATGAGGTAAAATTGCCGATAATTAGACCAGAAATATCTGCATATACATTTTGATTCTTGTATAGTACTTCCTGACAATCAATTATCCAAGGATTTCCCAAATGACACATAATTATCTTTAATTCAGGATTATCAACTGCAATATCATCTATATTCAAAGGATGGCAGTATTTGATCTTGGCTGTCTTTAAGAATACATCACCAGTATGGATCATAATTGGAGACCCATACTCGACACACATGTCATATACTCTTTGATATCTTTGATCAGATGGATAATGATGTTCATATCCGCAATACAACTTCACGCCTTTAATGAGGCCATCTTTTAGCCATTTTCTATAGTTTTTTAAATCTTTGTCAGTATGATTATCAATTGTAAATCCTGCAACGACTCCAAGTTTGTTATCGTATTTTTTTGTAATGTCAATGATCTTAGATGTAGATGGTCTGTCTACATCCACTTTGTAAGATGAGAGTATGAGAGAATAATCAATGCCATTATTGTGTAACGACTCAATTAGTGAGCTGAGTCTTTCTTCTAGGGAAAGAAATTTCTTTCCCGTCTTGTTAATTTGATTATAGCTATTGAGATGAACGTGGCAGTCTATAACTGGCATTTGATATCCTATCTCTTGATTAATCATTTCAGATTCTGTACTTTGAATTCAACCTTTCTATAGAATTAGCTGATTTAAATAATATTCACTATAAGATAATCGAAAAGTACTACTAATGCAATTGTATTAGTTGAAAAGATTAGCTTATATCTTTCAGGGCTGGTAAAAGGCATAGATAGATAGGTAGCAAGCGCATGTCAGATTCAATACACCCACGTGATATAGGAATTTCTGTGAGAAATACACGACCAGAAGATATTCCTAAAATTATAGGATTGCAAAAAGAATCATTTCCATATCTTGCTCGTTATGGAAACATCTGGCATACAGCAGAGCTTGAAAGCCACCTTCGTATTTTTCCAGAAGGACAATTTGTTGCTGTCGAACCAGATGGCATGGTAGTTGGTTCTGCAAGTACTCTTATAGTTCAACTTGATCCTCCCTATGCAGAGCACACATGGAAAGAGATTACTGCGGACGGTATGTTTACAAATCATAAGACTAATGGGGATAGTCTGTATGGTGCAGATATATCTACGCACCCAAAACATAGACATGAGGGCATAGGGGGCATGCTTTATGATGCTAGAAAGGAATTAATTGTTAGGCTGAATCTGAGAAGAATGATAGCTGGAGGAAGACTATTCAATTACACCGAATATGCAGACAGAATGTCTCCAGCTGAATATGCGAACAAAGTAATAAAAGGAGAATTAAAAGATCCTGTTCTGTCATTTGAGATAGCTAATGGATTTAAGTTTATCAAAATACTACCAAGTTACCTGGACGATGTTCGTTCGGTGAATTATGCTAGTTTTATAGAATGGTTAAATCCCAGGTACCAGCAAAATCGCTAACCAGTCATATATCAGATCTTATATTTTCAAGATTAAAAATAGAGTAAAGGTTCTTGGTCTGAAATACCAGCATATCAGCAGCAATCGCAGGCATGATGCAGCTCTTAAGCATGACTATAGAGACTCTCAAGTATGAGATAGTTTACACACACGCAGATTAAAGATTGAGCAATAGGGGAAGAAGTTGATAGATGTTCATCTTCATAGCCTCAACATTCAAAGAAGACTCAATAACTAGCACTTATCGTTATGTTCCCAATAAATAGGAACATTGCAATAGTGATACCATGTATATGACACTGAATGACAATAATGCCGATAAATAGGTTTGGAATACTATTGAGTTATGTTAGAAGGGGTCAGTTGTTTTTGAATAGTACTTTAAAGTTCAGAAAAAGTCTCCACAAAAAATAAAAGAGATCTGATTATGCAATCGGCTCGATGCGATCACGTAGGAGACTTTCTACTCCATTACTTGTAGGAGGAATGGTAGCAATGTTATCAGTCTCATGGTTGCCCATGATGACAGATGATGAAGTGCTTGCAGTTCCGGATAGGTTTTCAATGGTATACGCCTCATGGTTGCCCATGACGACAGATGATGAAGTGCTTGCAGTTCCGGATAGGTTTTCAATGGTATACGCCTCATGGTTGCCCATGACGACAGATGATGAAGTGCTCACAGATCCCACACATTCCGACAAATTTGGAATAGAGGAAATTTATCCTGTAGCAAATAATGGTCCTGTCTGGTACATAAACAGTGAAGATCCACAAAGTGACGACAACTTTTACTTCAGATCATCAGAGGATATTGAGTTGGAGGAGGAGGAAGAGGATGGAGGTCAAGAGGAATTTAGAATGGATGCAGAGACAGGTACAGAGAGACATGGAGTAAGGATTCATGTAGATTCTCCAAATGGAGTATGGAAAAACGTAGAAATGTCAGGTTACTTTAAACTGCTTGACGGACAGGATGAGTTCACCCTGATAGCAAGGCATGGACCGAGTTATCACGAAGATGGAGGATGTGACGCTTATGGTTACTATGGAATGCTTAGCACTGAAGGTGATGCTTATTTTAAGAAAAAGACATACCACCATGGCGGCGGATATACAGAGAGAACTGCAGTGGCAGAAAATGTAGTCAGTGAATTACAAGACAGATGGATAGGGATTAAATTCATGGTATATGACGTGGACAACGGTGATGCCAAATTAGAGCTGTGGATAGATGACGGAGACGAGACAAACAATTGGAAGAAGGTAACAGAGTATATAGATGATGGCGAATGGGAAACAGATGAGAGCCATTGTGATAGATCTGACGATTACATCATAGATTCTGGCACACGAGCTACTTTTAGAATAGATGACTCAGAATTTGAATTCAAAAAGTTGTCGGTTAAAGAAATAGAGACAGAAGGAGCAACATTGATGCCGTATCCAATTAAGACACTATCTGAGAACAGATAACTAGCTAACCAACTTACATTCAAGAGTCAGATTGCGACAGTCGCCGGTGCATATCGATGACTCCGATAGGCGTATATCATATGAGTAAAGGAAGAAGAAGAAGCTTTGGCGCAGAAATTGAGAATATAACAAGGACATCAATAAAAACATTAATGGAGTTATTGAGCTTCTCAAGAGAAATCTGTGGGAGTCAGCCAGTCCCAAATTAATCCGGGGAGATAAAGATGCCTCTTTGTACAGTCTAAATTTACAGTCTAAAAGTTCCTTGAAAGTACTGCGGCTAGATTATAGGCATCAGGTCATAAATTTAGACAGGAAA
>Ga0081538_10005347_pt1 | contig 11544 bp, 8 predicted proteins | sample TabmetS5T2R1_FD_71022 | JGI IMG/M metagenome (GOLD analysis project Ga0081538, IMG submission 71022) | Tabebuia heterophylla rhizosphere microbial communities from the University of Puerto Rico - S5T2R1 | ecosystem: Host-associated > Plants > Roots > Rhizosphere ... | reverse complement strand
CTCGAGCACCACGTGCAACGGCTGGATCCAGTCGGCGGTGCTCGGCACGCTCGTGATCGACGCTGCCGGCGACGGCCGCGCGCACCCCACCGGGAAGATGGGCTCGCTGGGCCTGGCGGCCGACCCGGACTACCGCACCGTGCAGGCGGCGGCGGGTGGAAACCGGAGTCAGGACCGCTACCTCGAGGTCGTAACGAGAGGGACGGTGCGCCACACCGCCAACGTCCTGCGGACCGCGGCGGTCGCTTCCGGAGGGTTCATCGCGGCGGCCCGCAACCCGCTGCCGGCCGCCTACGTGGGCGAGCACGCCGCGGTCGGCGCGATCTCGTTCGCGCTGCGACTCGGTGAGGCGATCCTGGCGGCCGGACCCGAGGGCCCCGAGGCGGTGGCGGACGCCATCACGTCCACCCTGGGCGGGCGGATCCTGGGGCGCGGCACGGTCCGCCAAAAGCAGCTGCGGACCGAGGGCGGCTTCGACATCGGGACGCTCGAGGTCGGGGAGCTCGAGCTCGGCTTCGTCAACGAGTACATGACCACCGAGGCGACCGGAGAGCGGCTGGCGACGTTCCCGGACGTGATCGCGACGCTGTCCGCCGGGAATGGGCGACCGGTCTCGATCGCGGACATCCGTGACGGAGACGAGGTCGCCGTCCTCGCCGTTGACAAGTCACAGGTCCCGCTGGGCGCGGGGGTGAAGGAGCCCTCCGTGTACCCCGAGGTCGAGGCCATGCTCGGCAAGCCGCTCGCCGACCGTGCGCTCGCGTGACGGGTAGCTCGGTCGCCGCCGAGGACCTGGCCGAGCTGCTCGCCGGCTTGGAGCCGATCGGGCGCTCCGAGCGCGGCACGACCCGCCTCGCCTGGACAGTCGAGTGCGAGGCTGCAACGGACTGGTTTATGCGGACGGCTGCGCGGATCGGCTTGCGGGCGGAGCGCGATCCGGCAGGCAACCTGTGGGCGTGCCCGGAGGCGCCCGGGCCGTGGTGGGCATTCGGCTCGCACCTGGACACCGTTCGGGAGGGCGGCCGCTATGACGGGGCGCTTGGCGTCGTCGCCGGCTTCGCGATCGCCGCACGGAGCCCGGTGCCGCTGGCGGTAATCGCCTTCGCCGACGAGGAGGGCGCGCGCTTCAATACCCCGACCTTCGGGAGCCGGGCGCTGGTGGGAAAGCTCGACGCCGCCGACGTCTTGGCCCGCGTGGACGAGCGCGGGGTCAGCGTGCGCGAGGCGATGGGCGCGGTGGGCGTGGACCCGGACGGGCTGGGCGAGGCGCCCGGCTGGCTCGGTCGCCTGCACGGGCTGCTCGAGCTGCACATCGACCAGAGCCGCGACGTCGCCGAGCTCGCCGCCGCGGCCGGCGTGGTGTCAGGGCTCGCCGCCCGGATGCGGGTGGAGGTCGAGCTGCGCGGCACCGCCGACCACGCTGGGACCACGCGCCGGACCGAGCGCAGCGACGCGCTGCTCGCCGGGGCGCGCCTGATCGTCCGTGCCGACCAGCTGGCCACACCCGAGATGGTGGCCACCGCGGGGCGGGTCCTGGTCGAGCCCAACGCGCCCACGACGGTCCCCTCGCTCGTACGGCTGTGGCTCGACGCGCGGGCACCGCGGCCAGACGAGCTCGACCTGTGGTGGGAAGGCCTCGAGGAGGCCGCCCGCGAGCTGCAGGAGGCTGCCCGGGTCCAGGTACGCCCAACCGTTGCATCAACCAACCGCGGCACCAGCTTCGACTCGAGAGTGCGCGGGGCGCTCAAGGAGGCTGCCGACCAAGCGGGGCTCCGGGCGCCCGAGCTGGTCTGCTTCGCCGGCCACGACGCGGGCGTCATCGCCGAGCGGCGGCCGGCGGGCATGGTGCTGGTCCGAAACGCCGCCGGCGTGAGCCACGCTCCGGCCGAGGACGTGGACCTCGAGGACGCCGCGGCGGCGGCGCGCGTCATGCAGTCGGCGGCGGAGGCGCTGGCGCGATAAGGACCACGGTCGGGGCCCCGCTACCGGGATGGATAGGGGGCGGGGGCAAATATTGCCCCCCAGGCAGCACGAACGACCCTCACGGCAGCTGGCTGCGCGGCGAACCGATCCACGCCCGTGTCCGTATTACGGCGCGGAGCCAGCGTCCGTCTCGGAGGGGGAGGGATCCCGTTATGTCAGCTCGTCGCGCCGCGATAGCCGCAGTCGCCGCCATCGCCGCGTTCACCATGTCCGCTGCGCCGGCATCGGCCGGGGTCGATCGAAAGGCGCCGAGCAAGCCCACGAACCTGCGGCTGACGGCGAAGACGACGACCACGATCTCGATCGCCTGGGACGCCGCGAAGGACAACTCGGGCAAACTCAGCTACGAGATGCACCTGTGGCGGGACCCGCGCGTGCCGGTGCTGCCCCAGACGCAGACGAGCTTCACCTGGACCGAGCTGCGGCCCGGCGTGGAGTACTACGTCTCGGTCGCGGCGGTCGACGCGGCCGGAAACAGGACATACAGTGACCTAGTGATCGTGCAGACGCCACGCGACACGATCGCGCCAAGCGCGCCGCCCACGAACCTGCACGTGGACAGCGTGACCGCATCACAGGTGGCGCTGAGCTGGGATCCCGCAACCGACGAGTCCGCCATCGCCTCTTACGCCGTCTTCACGCCCTCCGGGCAAATCGTGGACTGGGCGCCAGGAACGTCGAGGAAGGTAATTGGTCTGCCGCCGAACAGAGAGTTCACCTTCTACGTCAAGGCGCGCGACCACGGAGGCAACGTCTCGGCGCCGAGCAACACGGTCACAACGAAGACGCTTCCGAGCAACGACACCACCCCACCGAGCGCACCGAACCTGTGGGTGTGGGACGTGGACGGCTGCGAGGTCCTGGCGGAGTGGAGCGCGTCGAGCGACAACGAGAGCGAGCCGGCCGAGATCCGCTACCTGCTCTTCGTCAACGACGAGCCGAATCCGACCGAGGTCGTCATCGGGATCACCAGGACGGTGGCGTACGGCAGCACGACGGGACCCAACACGTTCGTCCTGAAAGCGATCGACGCCGCCGGCAACGTGACGACGAGCAACCCGGTGACATTGGATCTGTTCTGCCGAGGGTGATAGCGGCCCGCCGGCGCGCCCTCCGCGGGCTGGGGGGGGGTTGGCTACGAAGCGTCCGTATATCGGACGGAACGTGACCTACCCCTCTTTTCGGGTCTTCGTCGTCGGCTCGCGGGGTGGTCGGCGCCCCGGGGAGGGCGGGACGCCGGTCCGGCAGGACTGCCCGCGCGAGCGTTTGCTCTGAACCTATTTCGACCGGCATGGTGACCGCCCTGGCATGTCGGCCTGGTCCCGGGGCAGTCTGCGGCGAGCGGACCGCTCACGGTCGTCGCGATCGCACCAGGGGCGGCACGCCGCCGCCCCCGGGTCGGGACCTTGCCCTACGCGGCCCTGCGCATGGGCTCGTGCTCGGCATCTCCGTCGTGTGACACCGGCGCCGCCACCACGGTCGGGCCGCGGTTGTACGAGGCATACGCTGCGCGGAGCCGCTCAGGCAGCGATGGCGTGGTCTCGAGGGCCCGGATGCCGGCGGCTCGCATACGGAGGGTGGTAACGAGTGGGCCGGTGGGACGGGACGGATCGGCGATCACGCGCCCGTCGTGGAGCGAGAGCGCCGCGGCCGGCGTACCGTCGAGCTGGCCGATGAGCACGCGGCCGACAAGCGGCTGCTGGGAGGCACGCTCGGCAAGACTCGTGAGTGTGTCGGCGTCGTCTCGGGTTGCGAAGCGAACGCGATAGGAGTTGGAGGCGAACATTGCTGGGCATCTCCTTGACTTAGGGGCTGTGTGGCGCTGCAGGAGATCAGGGCCCGCTGACATTTCGCTGACGTCTCGCTGACGCGCGGCGGGGCGGGCGGTCAGCGCGCGGTGGTTGTGGCAACTTCCGCGGGGCCGCTGTGCAGGCCCGCGACGGCCTCCTCGGCGGATAGCCGGCGGCCCTCGGCGAGGTGGGCGGGGTAGCGGCCCCCGAGCGCGTCTCGGGCGTCGGCGAGGGCGCGGTCCTGGATCGCGGTCACGGACTCCCACGGGGGGGCGCCGATCTGCTCGTGCAGCGCGGCCGAGGCGCCCGCGAGTCGTGCGGCGTCCGCCGGGCGGGCGTCGAGCGCGGCCTGGGTCGAGAGGCCCGCGAGTGCCTCCGCGACGTTGAACTGGTCGCCGACGTGGCGTGCGAGCGCCAGGCAGTCGAGGAAGCCGCGCGTGGCCTGCTCGCCGCGGCCGCGCACGAGCAGCAGCCAGGCGTAATCGATCAGCGGCTCCACGAGCCGCCTGTCGTCGCCGTGGCGCCGCCGCAGCTCGAGCGCCTCGCCCAGACGCTGCTCGGACTCCTCCAGCCGCCCGTGGACCATGTCGTACCACCCTTGCTCGGCCAGCGCCCAGGCGGCTCCGTAGGGATCTCCAACCGCTCGGTAGAGCTCCAGCGCCTCGCCGGCGAGCGCGCCTGCGCGCCCCCACGCCTGCGTGCGCTCGCACGCACCCGCCAGGGTCAGCAGCGCATCGGCGACCAGGATCGGGTCGCCGACGCTGCGCGCGGCGGTCACGGCGGCGTCGCACAGCGGTTGCGCATCCGCTGCGCCGACGAGCACCGCCCGCCGACCCAGAGCGGCCAGCGCGGCGGCCTCGACGGACGTTTCGCTCGCCTCACGCGCCGCCGCCAACGCCGCCTCGAGCTGCGTTCCGGCGTCGCCGAATAGTCCCTGGGAGAGGGCGAGCATGCCGTCCCAATAGAGGCCGGTCGCGCGGCGCTCCGCGGACGGCGGCGCCGGCGCGCCGAGCGCCTGCGCCAGCCAGCCGCGGACCTCGTGGGCGTGAGCGTCCCAGGGCAGGGCGCGCGCAAACGCGATCGCCACCCGCAACGCCTCCTCCGCCGCCCCGGCCTGCAGGAGCCGCTCGAAGGCCAAGCGGATGTTGCCACGGTCCTGCGCGAGCCGGTCGAGCCAGTCGCGCTGATCGGTCCGCGCCGCCCGCTCCGCTGCGCGCTCGCAGTAGCCCAGGAAGTAGCGTGCATGCCGCCGCTCGAGCGCCGCGAGATCCTCGCCGTCGGCGGCCCGCTCGGCCGCGAACTCGCGGACGGTGTCGAGCATCCCGAAGCGCGGCTCGGCATCCCGGCCGGAATCGGTCCGCAGCAGCGAGCTCTTGTCCAGCAGCGAGGACGCGAGCGCCTCCAGGTCGCCGCTCAGCTCGGCGTCGCACACCGCCTCCGCCGCCTCCAGCGAGGCGCCGCCTTCGAACACCGTCAGCTCGCCGAGCAGGCGCCGTTCGGGCTCCTCGAGCGCCTCCCAGGACCAGTCCAGCGTGGCGCGCAGGGACCGCTGCCGCGTGGGCAGGTCGCGCGGTCCGCCCGCCAGAAGCTCGAGCCGGTCCTCGAGACGCTCCAACAGCGCGGGCAGCGGCAGCAACCGCGCGCGGTCGGCGGCCAGCTCGATCGCCAGCGGCAAGCCGTCCAAGCGTGCGCAGATTGCATCTACGATCGCGGGGTCGTCGAGCCTCGCCCGGTCCCCAACGACCGCCCTCACGCGCGCCACGAACAACGCCGCGGCGTTCGGCGCGGCCAGCGGCTGCACGCGGTAGACGTGCTCGGCGGACAGTCGCAGCGGCGCACGGCTGGTGGCCAGCACCGTGAGATTCGCCACGGCGGCCAGCAGTTGACCTACCTCCCCGGCGTCGTCGAGGTAGCGGTCGAAGCCGTCGAGCAACAGCAGCGCCGGCGCGCCTCGCGTCGCGACGGCCAGGCGCGCACCCAACTCGGCCGCGGTGGCGGCAACGACGCCGAGCGCGGACGCCGCCTCGGGCACCAGCACGCCGGCGTCCTCAGCGCCGTCGAGACTCACGTGGACCGCACCGGCAGGAAAGCGCGGCGCCACCGCCCGCCCGGCCTCCAGCGCAAGACGCGTCTTGCCCACGCCACTCGGGCCCACCAGGGTGACCAGCCGCACGTCCGGATGAACAATCAGCTCCCCGATCTCCGCCAGCTCCCCGCCACGGCCGATCGTCTCGTTGGCGGGGGCCGGCAGCCGGCCCACCGGCCCGGGCCCGGGCCGATCGGCCGCCAGCGCGGAATCGTGCGCAAGGATCATTCGCTCGAGCTGCCGCAACTCCGGCCCCGGCTCGATCCCGAGCTCGTCCACCAACAGCTGGCGCCCCACCCGCATCGTCTCGAGCGCCTCCGCCTGCCGGCCCACCCGGTACAGCGCGACCATCAGCTGCCCGCGCAGGCGCTCGCGCAGCGGATGCTCGCCCACCAACGCCTGCAGCTCGCCGACCAGGTCCTCGCCGCGACCCGCGGCCAGCTCGGCGGCCAGCCGCTCCTCGATCGCCTCCAAACGCAGCTCCTCCAGGCGGGCGATCTCGCGCTGAGCGAACTCATCGAAGCGGTAGTCGGCCAGCGCCTCGCCGCGCCATAGCGCCAGCGCCGTATGCAGGTCGGCGGCGGCGCGCTCCGGATCGTCGCGACCAAGCGCGACCCTCGCGCGGCGCAGAAGCTCCTCGAAGCGCCGGAAATCGATCACCAGGGGGTCGACGTCCAGCGCATAGCCGGGCGGTCGATGGCGCACAAGCGACCCGCCGTCGCCCAGCCGCCGGCGCAACCGCGAGATCTGCTTCTGCAGCGCCGGGCCCGCCCCGGTGGGCGGCTCATCGCCCCACAGCGCCTCCACGAGCTCGTCCGCGGAGACCGCCTCGGGCGCGCGCAGCGCCAGCATCGCGAACAACCGGCGCTGCTTGACACCCTCAAAGCGCACACGCTCACCCGAGACGTCGACCTCGAGGTGGCCCAGCAGCCTGACGTCGATCTGCGAATCCAACGCCTTCCCCACTGCAAAAGCTACTCGCTACCGCTCGTGTCTCGGCCGCAGGTGCGGAATTTCTGGTCGTAAGTCCCGCGAATCGTCTGCAAGCGATCGGCGGGGCTCGAGATCGCGCTCGCCGAAGCGCTGAGACTTGAGATCACCGCGCGTTCGTCGTTACGGGGGATATGGCCCCACAAGGACGAACGCGTCCGCTCGGCGAGGGCAAAGGCACCGTGCGTTCGTCCTTATGCGGGATATGGCCCCACAAGGACGAACGCGTCGGCAAGCCGGCCCCGTCCCCTTACCGCGTGCGGGCCTCACCGGCGCAATCGCCCGCCCACAGCCGAACGCCGGCGCCCAGTCGCCCTACAGCGCCAGCCGAACGCGCCGGCTGGGGACTGGCGGGGCTCGAATTGTCTCGTAACGTCGGCGCCGGCGGCGGCTTTCATGGCTCGGCCGGTTTGGACTCGGTGCGGTCGGGGGACCGTCGCGGTTCGAGCTTAGGAGGCTGGCATGATCGCAGTTGCGTTCCCGCGGCGGACACGGGCGCTGGTTGGGGCCTCGGCAGTAGCGATCGGTCTGGGGGCGGCCGTCCCTGCGGCTGGGGAATGCGGGGGCGAAGTCAGACAGGGACGGGCTCGCGGCCCGGTTGCTGCGGCTCGATCCCGGCGCGCGGCTTGGTGCTAACACGCAGGTCGCCACCGCCACGCGGGCGCGCCTGTCGGGGGTGCGGGGTCGGAGGAACTTCATGATCGGGCTGGGGACCCGCCAGCAGATCGTGGGCGGAGCCAGCCACGACCAGCTCGGCGCCCACGGCGCCACCGGCGTCCGCATCCACGGCGCCCACGGCCACGATCTCATCCATGGCGGGCAGGGCCACCAGCGGCTTCACGGCGGCGCGGGCCACGACCGCATCCACGGCGGCCACGGCCACGACCGGATCCACGCCGGCCACGGCCACGACCGCATCCACGCCGGCCGTGGCCACGACATGATCCGCGGCGGCCACGGCCACGACCGCATCCACGGCGGCGCCGGCCGCGATCGGCTCCTGGGCGGCCCCGGCCGCGATCGGCTCATCGACAGGCTGGGCGCCACGGTCGCGGTCCCCGGCCCGGGAAGAAACCACGTCGACGTTGCAGACGGCAACCGCGACCGCGTGGCGTGCGCGGCCGGCTCGACCAACCGCATCGTCATCGACCGCGGCGACCGGCTCCACCCCAACTGCCGCGCAGCTTCGGCCTCGATCGTAAGCTACCGGCGGCCGCCGAACGGGGCTGGGGCGCAGCCGCCCGACCTCCCGGCGGCCCGCGCCGCCCAGTCGGTCAGCGGCGACGGCAGTAACGACAACCCCTACGTTGCCGAGTGCACCGAGCCGCAGTACGTCATCTGCCACACGCCTTACTTCACGGCGCGCAGCCTCACCGGGTTGTGGGCCAACGAGTACGTGCCCGCCCACCAATGCCCTCCGTCTCACCCCTTCCTCTACGACGAGAACTACGCGCCCGCGGGCACCGCGCTGCCGCAGGGCGTCGCTGTCCTGGGGCTGGGGCCGATCGGCGTATCCATCACCGGGGTCAAGATGAAGCGCGTGACCGTGAACGAGATCACGAGCATTTACACGATCGGGACCTCCACCGGCTGGCCAAACTCGAGCGCGACGAACTGGGAAATCGACACAAACTCGTACCAGGTCCAGCTCTTCTGCACCAGCGACACCGACTACGCCGTTTTCACCGGCTACGTTTAACCCGGCAACCAGCTCATCTTTGGCAGTCCTCGTGAACCGGACTGCGGCCTCTGGCGCTGGTTGCCGAGTTTTCGGCGGGCCCGCGGCGGCTCGCGCCGGGGACCCGGCGCTAGCGGGGCGCTTTGGGGTCGTCCTGTGACCCTAAGCGGCCACGCTAGGGGAGTTTGCCCGGGCGGCCGTCGAAGAATGCTCGTCTGACTCGGCTAGTCGTGGATCGGGGCCGAAACCGCGGGGGCGCTGACAACCCTCCAAACATCGCTTCGCCGCAGAACAATGGCGGTTTCTATGTCCCTGGCGCGGAAAACCCTCCAGACATCGGCCGCGCCCGAAACTTTGGCGGGTTGTGCCCGCGGCCGCTCACCCCTCCCTCACCAGCCCCCGCGCGGCTCGAGCCACACCAACCCCGCCGAGAGACAGCCAACGCCGCGACCCCCCGGGCACCACCGAGGACGCCCCGACCGGGTGGTCGGGGCGTCCGCGCTCACGGCGTTGCTGTCACTAGTCGTCCTCGTGGTCCCCATCGCTCTCGTCTGAGTCATCGCCATGCACGCCGCCGCCGATGCACTCCTCCGGCGCCGTGCCGGCGATCAGTTGGTTCGGGGAACCGGGCGGCAGCACGTAAACCGGGTAGAACTCTGCCCCGTCTGGTCCCGCCACCACGCGGTGGACATGGCCGAACCCGCGGTCGAAGAACCCCCGGCCCGCCTCGTACTGCAGCTGCCTGCAGTCGCCGTTGTGGCCGTCCTCGTATGTGAGCGACCCCTTGACGACCTCGACGAAGACGGGACCCGGGTGCGTGTGCCAAGGCGTTGCCTCGCCCGGGTTGAGGCGGACGTGCTGGATGAAGACATCCGCCCTGCCGCGGTCGACCGCTCGCGCGACCGAGGACAGTCGAATGCCGTCGACCTGGTTGTGCGCGGCCAGGAAGCCGGTCGGCACGGTCGCCGGGTCGACCTGGGTTAGGTGCGACGCGAATGCCGCTCCGGCACCGCAGACGGTGACCACCCCGGCCACCGCCAACATGCGCGTTCGCTTCATGAGTGCCTCCTCTCTGGACTCCCTGCGCATCCTCTGGCCCGGCGGTTAACGTCGGCGGTGCAGACCGGTAGATCCCGGTTAATCGGGGCAGCTTGCGCGGCTTCTGCAAGTCGGGTCGCCTCGGTGGTACGGTCGCTGTGACTCGACGGGTGACCCCAGTTGGAATTCCGTCTTCTTGGCCCACTCGAGGTGATCGAACACGGTCGGGTGCTTGCGCTCGGCCGCGGTCGTCAGCGTTCTCTCTTTGGGGCCTTGCTGCTGCACGGCAACGAGGTGGTCTCGACCGATCGCCTGATCGATGCCCTATGGGGTCAGACGCCGCCGGTGACGGCCCCGAAGAGCATCCAGGTCTACGTGTCGAGGCTTCGGAAGGAGCTTGGGGAGGGTCGCCTCCTCACCCAGGCGCCCGGATACGTGCTGAACGTAGACCGCTCGGAACTCGACCTCGGACGTTTTGAGCAGCTGTTGGCGGAGGCCAGGGCTGCCGATCCCCATAACGCGGCACAGAAGCTGCGGCGCGCGCTGGCGCTGTGGCGCGGACCGGCGCTTGCCGACCTGGCCTACGAGCCGTTCGTCCAAACCGAGATTGCACGGCTCGAGGAGCTGCGCTGGGTCGCGCTCGAGCAGCGCATCGAGGCCGATCTGGCCAGCGGCCGCCATGCGGAGCTCGTCGGCGAGCTGGAGGCGCTCGCGGCCGAGCATCCCCTCAGGGAGCGCTTGCGCTGCCAGCTGATGCTCGCGCTCTACCGCTCGGCCCGGCAAGCCGAGGCGCTCGACTCCTATCGCCACGCCCAACGCGAGCTCTCGGCACAGCTCGGCCTGGAGCCGAGCGAGGAGCTGAAGCGGCTCGAGCAGGCGATTCTGCGTCAGGATCCGGCGCTCGACCTGGTCGAGAACGGGTCCAGGCCAGCGGTCGCCACGCAGGCCCGGGCGCCGGATCGATCGCTTCTGATCGTCCCCGCGCGTCTCGAGGGCGTCGAGGCGCTGGTCCACCTGGCGGCGCCGCTCGCGACGTCCGAGCATCCTCGCGAACTGATCATCGCGCGCGTAGTCGAGAGGGCGGATCTCCCGGCCGCGACGAAGGCGCTCGCCGGGCTCCGTGCCGACCTCCTGACCGACGGGCTTGCAGTGAGGACGGCCGCCTTCTCGTCGCCGACCCCGGCAGAGGACGTCGTTCGACTCGCCTCCCGCGAGAGCGTGGACCTGTTGCTCATGGACGCCGATCGCTCGCCTCTGGAGGGCGACGTCGGCCTCGTACTCGAGCACGCGGCCTGCGACGTGGCCATGCTCGTCGAGGCGGGCGGCTCACTCCGTACGGGGCCGGTACTGGTTCCGTTCGGCGCCGCCTGGCACGACTGGGCGGCGCTCGAACTCGGCGCCTGGGTTGCGCGCGCGACCGGCGCTCCTCTGCGGCTGATCGGCGCGGCGTCGCACGACCGCAAGCGCGGCCGCGACGCGAGCCGCCTGCTCGCCGACGCCTCCCTCATCGTCCAGCGGATCGCAGGTGTCGCGGCCGAGCCGCTGATGGCCAACCCGGGACGCAAGGAAGTGATCGCCCTCGCCCAGGGGGCCGGCCTTCTGGTCGTCGGCCTGTCCGAGCGCTGGCGGCAGGAGGGGCTCGGCCGGATGCGCGCCGCGTTGGTCGAGTCCCCGCCCGCACCCACGGTGCTGGTCCGGAGAGGGCCGCGGCCGGGTGGGCTGGCGCCGCCGGAGACGCTCACCCGTTTCGGCTGGTCGATGACGGCGACGGCGTCATGAGCGTCGTATTGGTCTCCGGCTCGACGTTCGCCGGCTACCGGATCGAGTCGCTGCTCGGGCGCGGCGGGATGGGGGTCCTGTACAGAGCGACCGATCTCTCGCTCGACCGCCCGGTCGCGCTGAAGCTGATCGCGCCGGAGCTGGCGGAGGACGAGCGCTTTCGCAGCCGCTTCCTCAAGGAGCCACGCCTGGCGGCGGCC
>Ga0081538_10005345_pt1 | contig 11548 bp, 10 predicted proteins | sample TabmetS5T2R1_FD_71022 | JGI IMG/M metagenome (GOLD analysis project Ga0081538, IMG submission 71022) | Tabebuia heterophylla rhizosphere microbial communities from the University of Puerto Rico - S5T2R1 | ecosystem: Host-associated > Plants > Roots > Rhizosphere ... | reverse complement strand
CGGCCGCTTCACCTCCACCGCGAACGCCATCGCCCATCGGGAGCCGGAGTGGTGCGACCGTCGCCTCCTCGCGCGCATCCACCGCCGGACCCTGGACGGGCTGCGCCGGCTCATCGAGCCGGTGTCCGCCGCCGCGGTCATCCGCTTCCTCTTCGCGTGGCAGCACGCGCGACCCGGCGCGCAGCTGCACGGCCGGGAGGGACTCGCGCGCGTGCTCGAGCGCCTGCAGGGCTTCGAGGCCGCCGCCGGGGCGTGGGAGCGCGAGCTGCTCCCGGGACGCATGCAGCGCTACGAGCCGGCCTGGCTGGACGAGCTGTGCCTTTCGGGTGAGGCGACGTGGGGCCGGCTCGGCGTCCACGCGAGCTCGAAGCACGCGGGGCGCCGCCTCTCGCCCACCGTGCCGGTGGCGCTGCTCCTCCGCCGCGACCTCGGGTGGCTGCTCGAGCCGCGAAGCGAGGCCCTGCTCGAGGCGCACTCGGGACCGGCGCGGGACGTGCTCGCGCAGCTTCAGCGCACGGGGGCGTCCTTCGTCGACGAGATCGCGGGCGGCGTGCGCCGCCTCCGCCTCGAGGTGGAGGAGGCGCTCTGCGAGCTGGTGACCGCCGGCCTGGTGACGGGCGACGGCTTCGCGGGGCTGCGGAGCCTCATGCACTCGGAGAAGCGCCACCGGCCGCGGCCCGGCCGCCCGCGCCCCGGCCTCCGGCCCTCGACCGGCACCGGCCGCTGGTCGCTCCTGACCCCGCCGTCGCCGCCACCGCCGGAGGACGACATCGTCGAGGCCAAGGCGCGGCAGTACGTGAAGCGCTACGGCGTGGTGTTCCGCGACCTCCTGCCGCGCGAGTCGGGCGTGCCCGCCTGGCGTGATCTCCTGCGCGTGTACCGGCGCCTCGAGATGCGAGGCGAGCTGCGGGGCGGGCGGATCGTGGCCGGCTTCGTCGGCGAGCAGTTCGCCGCGCCCGAGGCGCTCGAGGCCCTGCGCGCGATCCGGCGCGAGGAGCCGCGGGGCGAGGTGCTGCGCGTGTCCGCCTGCGACCCGCTGAACCTCGTGGGCATCATCACCCCCGGCCCCCGGGTGCCCGCCGTCCTCGGCCATCAGGTCGTCTATCGCGACGGCGTCCCCGTGCCCGAGGAAGCGGGCCGCCGCGTCGGCCGCGCTTCCACGCCGCCCATCCGCTGACGCGGACCTCCGTGCCGCCGCTGATCGAGTGTCACGCGCATGTCCTGCCCGACGCCGCACTGGCGCGCTTCCCCGGCGGCGACAGCGCGCGCTTCGTCACCGCCGAGCGGCGGGTGCTGGCGCGCATGCTGGAGGCCCATGACGCCAGCGAGGTCACGCATGCGCTCCTCTCCGATTCCTTCTACATGGAGACCTCCGCCGAGGAGCTGCCGGCCTGGAGCGCGCTCGACCGCGCGCGCCTCTACAACGACAGCCTGGCCGCGCTGATCGCCCGGCACCGCGGGCGCCTCTTCGGGCTCGGCTGCGTGGATCCCTGGGGCGGGGAGGCCGCCGCGCGGGAGCTCGAGCGGATGGTCGACGAGCTGGGCTTCGTGGGCGCGCTCGTGAATCCCTCCGACGGCGGGCGCTACCTCGACGACGCGGCCTGCGCCCCGCTGCTCGCCGCCGCGGAGCGTCTGGGCCGGCCGCTCTTCGTCCATCCCACCCGCGACCTGCCCGCCGACGAGCACTGGCGGGACTTCGTGCTCTCACTCATCATGGGCCGGCCCACCCAGACCGCCCTCTGCGCGGCGCGCCTCATCTTCACGGGCACGCTCGACCGGTACCCGCGCCTCGATCTCCTCCTCGCTCATGGCGGCGGCGTGCTGCCGTTCGTGGCGGGACGGCTCGACGCCACCTGGATCGCGTACCGGCCGGAGCGCTGGCACGGCCCCGACGTGCTCGAGCTCGAGCCCTCGACGTATCTCTCCCGCTTCCACGTGGACACCAACACGTGGTCCGTCCCCGCGCTGCGCCTGCTGCTCGAGGTGCTGGGGCCGGAGCGTCTGGTCGTGGGCAACGATCAGCCGCCGGTGTGGGCGCCGCTGGAGGAATCGCTCGCCCTGCTCGCCGCGCTCCCGCTCGGCCCCGCGCAGCGCGAGGCCGTCCTGTGGCGCAACGCCGCGCGGCTCTTCCGCCTCGACGGCGTGGTCTAGCCCCCTCGACGCCGGCCCGCCTTTCGTGCTATCCCCTCTCTCGAGGAGGGTCCGCCCATGCGTCGATACCGGATCATCGTCCCCATCCTGCTGGCCGCGCTGGTCGTAGGTCTCGGGCTCGAGCGGGCCAAGGCGCAGGCGCCGAAGGAAGTGCTCATCGGCATCCTGCTCCCGCTGACGGGTAACTTCGCGAGCCTCGGGCAGCAATACCTCTGGTCGAACCAGACCGTCGAGGACATCGTCAACACCGACTACCCGGATCTCAACGTGCCGCTCGGGCCGGGCAAGGGCTTCTCGGGCCTCGGCGGCGCCACCATGAAGCTGGTGGTCCGGGATGATCAGAGCCGCGGCGACCTCGCGCGGACGCTCGTCGAGCAGCTCATCACCGTGAACAAGGTCCACTGGATCGACGGTGAGGGGACGAGCGGCAACACGTCGATCATCCAGCCGGTGGTGGAGGGCTACGGCATTCCGCTGTCCTGCCACCCCTGCGCCTCGCCCACCTTGACCGAGAAGGGCTTCAAGTGGTTCTTCCGCACCGGGCCCCACGATCGGGTGATGGTCGACAGCGTGTTCCAGTTCCTCCGTGACTGGCCCAAGCACGGTGGGCCCACCGACCTCAAGACGGTGGCCGTTTTCACGTGCGACAACCTCTTCTGCCAGGACAACCACAAGATCGCGCTGGAGCACGCCGCACAGTCAGGCTTCAAGGTCGTGGCGGATCTGACCACCAAGACCGGCGCCACCACGCTGGCCTCGGAAGTGCAGCGCCTGCAGGCGGCGAATCCGGACATCCTCTTCTTCGTCCAGTACCCCGCGGAGACCGCGGTGTTCCAGGCCGACGCCAAGCGCGCGGGCTGGATGCCCAAGGTCATCGCCACCAGCAACGGCGCCTACTCCGACCAGACCTGGCTGGAGGCGCAGAAGAAGACCAACGGCGGCGCGGCGTGGCTTGGACGCGATCCGACGGCGATCGACCTCGCCAGCAAGAAGCCCTCGTGGAAAAAGGTCAACGAGATCTACAAGAAGTACAGCCGCGGGCAGGACATGGGCGAGCTGGCGATGCGGCAGATCACCGGCATGCTGTGGGTGGCCGATACCATCAACCGGGCCAAGTCGGTGGACCCGGCCACGCTCGCCAAGGCGGCGACCGAGACCAACATGAGCCCGGAGCTGCTGATCATCGACTACAAGGGGATTCGCTTCAACAAGGCGAATCAGAACGAGCTGGCGACCGGGGTGGTGACCCAGATCGGCTGGGACGGGGAGAAGCACACCATCTGGCCGTGGGAGCTCGCCAAGCAGGCGGGCTACACGCCGATGTACCCGAACCCGAGCTGGCAGGAGCGGGACGCGAAGCCGAAGCCCGCCCGGTGATCCCGAGCGTGCGCGTGTGACCGAGCTCGCCCAGGCCGTCGTCAACGGCCTCCAGATGGGGCTGCTCTACGCCCTCGTGGCGGTGGGGCTGGCCATCATCTGGGGGCTGATGGAGATGGTCAACTTCGCCCACGGCGAGTTCATGATGCTCGGCATGTTCGGGGCGTGGTGGCTCAGCGCCACGCTCGGCTGGGACCCGCTGGTGGCGATGGTGCCGGTGGCCCTCGCCATCTACGGGCTGGGAGTGGCCACGTATTCCCAGCTCATGCGCCGGGTCCAGCGAGGCGATGCCTTCGCGCAGATCTTCGCCACGGTGGGGCTCCTGCTCTTCCTCCAGAACGGCGTGGTCGCCCTCTTCACCAGCGACTACCGGTTCGTGTCCGACACCGTCCTCGCGCGCCTCTCCGGCGTGCAGCTCACCGTGCTCGGGATCAAGCTGGGCATCCCGCTGCTCCTGGCCGGCCTGCTCGCCCTGGCGCTCTTCATCGTCCTCTACCTGCTCGTGGACCGCACGGAGTTCGGCCTCGCGCTCCAGGCGACGTCGGAGGATCGCGACGCGGCGATGCTGGTGGGGATCCGGCCGCAGCGGATGTTCGCGGTGGCGTGGGGTCTGGGCGCCGCCCTCGTGGGCATCGCCGGCGTCATCCTCGCCAACTTCTTCTCCGTGTACCCGCAGGTGGGCCTGTCCTTCACCGTGCTCGCCTACGCGATCGTGGCCCTGGGCGGGTTCGGGAGCATCCTCGGCACGCTCTGCGCCGCGCTGCTGGTGGGCGTGGTCCAGAGCGTCACCGTGGTGTACCTCCCGCCCGCCTTCAAGGACGCGTTCGTCTTCGCCTCCTACCTCCTCATCGGTCTCTTCCGCCCGCAGGGCCTCTTTGGCCGCTTCTAGGCGCATCGCCCTCGCCGTCGGGCTGCTGGCGGCGCTGGCCTATCCGCTGTTCATCCAGGCCACCGGCTACACGTACTTCCAGACGGTGGGATTCCTCGTCTTCATCTACGCGATGCTGGGCGTGGGCTGGAACTTCATCGGCGGCTGGGCGGGGCAGTTCGACTTCGGCCCGTGTGTGTTCTTCGCGACCGGGGCATACACCGCGGCCCTCGCGACCGTGCACTGGGGCTGGAGCCCCTGGCTCGGCATGCTCGCCGGCATCGTGGTCTCGATGGCGATCTGCGCGCTCATCACGTTTCCGGTCACGCGCCTGCGCGGCCACTACTTCGCCATCGCGACGGTGGCGATGTGGATGATCGCCCAGCCCATCGGCGCCACCTGGGAGCTGATCAACGGGAGCCGGGGCCTCTTCATCCCCTTCGCGCCGGCCAAGTCGACCTGGGAGGCCATCTGGACCCTTGGCTGGGGCGGCCGCAGCAAGGCGCTCGCGTACTACTACGTGGCGCTGCTGCTGTTCGTCCTCACCATGTATCTCGCCCATCGCGTGGACCGCTCCAAGCTCGGGTACTACTTCCGGGCCGTCCGCGACGATCAGGAAGGCGCGGAGGCCATCGGCATCGACAGCCGCGTCTACAAGACGGCCGCGCGCTGCCTCACCGCCGCCGTGTTCGCCGCGGGCGGGGTGCTGTACGGCTTCTGGGCGCTGGCCGTCTTCCCCGATCAGGTGCTCGAGATGAACTGGTCGGTGCTGCCGATGATCTCGACCGTGCTGGGCGGCATCGGGCGGCTCTGGGGGCCACTGCTGGGGGCCGTCATCCTCATCCCCATCTCCCAGGTGATGAGCGCCACGCTGGGCTCGGGCCCGCTCGCCGGCCGCGGCCTCGACGTGATCGTGTACGGCATCATCATCATGGCGGTGGCGGCGTTCCGACCGAGCGGGCTCCTGTCGCTCCCGTGGGCGCGGTGGTTCAGCCGTGGCTAGCGCCGGCGCGCTCCTGACCGTGGAGCGGTGCACCAAGCACTTCGGCGGCCTCGTCGCCAACCGTGACGTGTCGCTCGAGATCGCGCCGGGCGAGATCGTGGGGCTCATCGGGCCGAACGGCGCGGGCAAGACGACGCTCTTCAACTGCATCAGCGGCCACTATCATCCCGACGAGGGGCGCATCGTCTTCGACGGCCACGACGTGAGCCGCGCGCGGCCGGACCGCATCTGCCACCGCGGCGTGGCGCGCACCTGGCAGATCGTGCGCGCCTTCGGGCGCATGACCGTGCTCGACAACGTGATCTGCGGCGCCCTCACGCGCACGAACCGCCTCGGCCGCGCCCGGACCAAGGCCCTCGCCATGCTGGAGTTCACCGGCCTCCGCGGCAAGGACGACGAGCTGGCCGCCGGCCTCACGCTGGCCGACAAGAAGCGGCTGGAGATCACCCGCGCGCTCGCCACCGAACCACGGTTGCTCCTCCTCGATGAAGCGATGTCCGGGCTCACGCCCACCGAGACCGCCGCCGCGGTGGACCTCGTGCGCCGCGTGCACGCCGACATGCAGCTGGCCATCTGCGTGGTGGAGCACGTCATGGAGGTGGTCATGCCGCTGTCCCATCGCGTCGTCGTGCTGGACCACGGCGAGAAGATCGCCGACGGCCCGCCGGACGCGGTGGTGCGCGATCCGCAGGTCATCGCGGCGTACCTCGGAGAGCACGGTGGCGCGCGCGCCTGAGCCCGTCTCGATGACGCGGAGCGCCGCCCCGGGCGCCGAGCCCCTGCTCGACATCCGCGATCTCCGCGTGGCGTACGCCACCGGCGTGCTCGCGCTCCAGGGCGTGTCGCTGCACATCCGAGCCGGCGAGATGGTGGCGCTGGTGGGCGCCAACGGGGCGGGGAAGTCCACGCTGCTCAAGGCCATCGCGGGCCTGGTGAGCCCGCAGGCGGGTGAGATCTGGTTCGGGGGGCGCCGCGCGGATACGGTCGAGGCGCCCGAGCGTGTCCGGCTCGGCATGGCGCTCGTGCCCGAGGGCCGCCGCCTCTTCAGCCGGCTCACGGTGGCGGAGAACCTCACGCTCGGCACCGCCACCAACCCCGACCCCGCGCACCGCCGGGCCATGCTCGAGCGCGTGTACGAGCTCTTCCCGCGTCTCAGCGAGCGCGCGAAGCAGCGGGCGGGCACGCTGTCGGGCGGCGAGGGGCAGATGCTCGCCATCGGCCGGGCCCTCATGTCGCGCCCGCGCTTCCTCATGCTGGACGAGCCGAGCCTCGGCATCATGCCGCGCCTGGTGGACACCATCATGGACGTCCTGCGGCGCCTGCACGCGCGCGAGGGTCTCACCATGCTGCTGGTGGAGCAGAACGTGCCGTCCGCGCTCGGCCTGGCCGACCGCGGCTACGTGCTCCAGACGGGGCGCATGGTGATGGAAGGCCCGGGCGCCACGCTCCTCGGCAGCGAGCTGGTGCGCAAGGCCTATCTGGGAATGTAGCGGGAACGGGATGGCGACTCGGGACATGCGCGGCACGGAGGTGCTGATCGTCGGCGGCGGCATCGCCGGCTGCTCCGCCGCCTATCACCTCGCGCGGCTCGGCCACGTCGTGACGGTGGTGGAGCGTGGCGACATCGCCGGCGCCGCGTCCGGGCTCAACGCCGGGCTCATCGACTGCGTGGGCTGGAGCCACCGGTGCGATCTCCACGACCATCTCACCGCGGGCAGCGTGGAGATCTTCGAGCAGGTGCAGCTCGACGCGGGCGAGGACGTGGAGTTCCGCCGCTCCGGCTCGCTCCAGGCCATTCACACGCCCGAGCAGCACGAGTACACCCGGAAGCGCGTGGCCGAGCTTCAGGCGCACGGCCAGCGCGTGGAGCTCGTCACGACGCGCGAGGCGCGGACGCTCGAGCCGGGCTTGTCGCCCGGGCTCCTGGGCGCCATGTACTCGCCGCTTCGCGCGCAGGCCGACCCGGTGAGGGGGACGCGGGCCTTCGCGACCCTCGCCGCCCGGCACGGCGCGCGCATCCTGACCGGGCGGGCGGTGACCGCCCTCGTGCCGCGGGGCGGCGGCTGGAGCGCCCGGACCGCGGAGGGCCCCGTCGAGGCCGACGTCCTCGTCCTCGCCGCGGGCGCCTGGTGCGCCGCGCTCGGCGGCATGCTCGGCCTCGACATCCCCATCGTGCCGGTGCGGGGGCAGATGTGGGCGACGGCCCCGGGCCCGCCCAGTGTCTTCCAGACGATCTCGGCCGCGGAATCCGCCCACGACTGGGCGCGCACGCCGCCCACCGACCCGCCCAATCTCACCATTCGCGCCGGCCGGCGGCTGACCCGCCACCTCTACGGCCGCCAGCGCCGGAACGGCGAGATCGTCTTCGGCGGCGACCGCGAGTGCGTGGGCGAGAACACCACGCCCGATCCCGCCGGCATCGCGGTGAACCGGGCCCACGCGGCGAGCGTGCTGCCATTCCTCCACACGCTCCCGATCGCGCGCGCCTGGGCCGGGCTCATGCCGTTCCCGCGTGACGGAAAGCCTCTGATCGGCCGCCTTCCGGACCACGCGAATCTCTGGATCGTCAGCGGCCTCGCCTCCTCGGGCTTCGGGCGCGGGCCGATGGCCGGGAAGCTCCTGGCGGAGTCGGTGCACGCCGGCGCGCCGCTGCCGATTCTCGCGGAAGCCGATCCCGCGAACCGCGTGCGGGCGGCCCAGCCGCGCTAGAATCGCCGCAGGAGGAGCGCATGGCCAGGGGACGCGCGGCGCTGCGGGCGGGCTTGCTCCTCGCGGGGGCGCTGGCGTTGCCCACGACGGCGGGGCCGGACGGCGTCACCTACACGCGCGACATCGCGCCCCTCTTCGCCCAGCATTGCCAGTCCTGCCACCGCGACGGCGACATCGCGCCTTTTCCCCTGACCAGCTATGACGCCGCGCACACGCGTCGAAACAAGATCCTCAGAACAGTCGAGCGCCGGAAGATGCCGCCCTGGCCGCCGGTGCCGGGCCACGGCGACTTCCTCGAGGATCGGCGGCTGGCCGATGCGGACATCGCGCGCCTGCGCGCCTGGGTGGCGGCGGGCGCGCCCCAGGGGGACCCGCGCGATCTGCCACCGCCGCGCGTCTTCCCGGCGCAGTGGACTGCCGGCGATCCCGACGTGGTGCTGACGCCGACGGTCCCCTTCGAGGTCCCCGCGGGCGACCAGGATCTCTACCGCTGTTTCGTCATCCCCACGGCGTTTGCCGAGGACCGCTACGTCACCTCCGCCGAGTTCCTCCCCGGTGACCGCCGCATCGTTCACCACGTGCTGACGTACATCGACACCTCGGGGCAGGCGGAGGCTCTCGACCGCGGCGATCCGGAGCCGGGGTACACGTGCTTCGGTGGGCCGGGCTTCGCCGGCGCGCAGCTCGGCATGGGCGGCTGGGCGCCGGGCGCGCGCCCGATCGTCGTGCCCGAGGGGGTGGGGATGCTCCTGCCCGCGGGCGCCCGGCTCGTCATGCAGGTGCACTACCACAACCGTACGGGCACCGTCGTTCAGGAGCGAAGCCGCGTGGGGCTCCGCTTCGCGCGCGCCACCGTGGACAAGCGCCTCCGCGTGATCCCGGTGCTCAACATGGGCTTTCGCATCCCCGCCGGCGCGGAGCGCCACGTCGTCCGCGCGAGCTTCACGCTGCCGCCGACCTGGAACCTGCACGCCGTCGCCGTCTCGCCCCACATGCATCTCCTGGGGCGCGAGATGCGGGTGACCGCCACCTATCCCGACGGGACGACGCGGCCCCTCATCTACATCGACGACTGGGACTTCCACTGGCAGGGGAGCTACACGTTCCGCCAGCCCGTGCCGCTGCCCGGCGGCACGCGCCTCGACGTGGAGGCGGTCTACGACAACTCCACCCGGAACCGTCGCAACCCGACGTCGCCGCCGCGCGAGGTCGGCTGGGGCGACGCCACCACCGACGAGATGTGCATCGCCTTCATCCGCGCGACGGTGGATACAGAGCGTCTCCGGCATCAGCCGGACTATCCGGGTCGCGCCGCGCGCTAGCGCGCCGCCCGCGCGCGCCGCGGCTACTGCATGTAGCGGACGTCGCAGCGGTAGGTCTTGTAGTCCCCGACGAAGAAGGGTTGAAGGGCCGGCGCGAACTCTTCCCGGTAGAGTGGGCTCTGCTCGTAGGCCTGCATCGCGGCGTCGCTCTCCCACAGGCTCACCGCGAAGCCGGTGTCCTTGTCCTCGGCGTCCTGGAGCAGCCACCGCCCTCGAAGCCCCTTGATGGATCGCCCCTTCGCCGCAACGGTGGCATTGTAGGTCCTCTCGAACTCACTCCAGGACCCAGGCCGGAGCTTGCCCCACGTGATCCGCATCATCATGGCCGGTCCTCCTTGCGTGGTGCGAGAGAGGGGCCCCGCTCCCGCCGGGTTGGCAGGAGCGGGGGGCATCTACGCTGCGCGAGGTTCGTTCAGCGCGGCGGGCACTGGAACGTCACGGTCCGGGTCCCGTCGACGTTGGTCACGATGGTCGACGTCATCGGGTACGAGCCGCAGTGGGCAGCCGCCGTCTGCGACGCCTGGATCAGCTCCTGATCCGAGCGATACGTGTAGCGCATGCCCGGCGCCGGGACCACCGTCGTGGTCGTCGACGCCACGGTCGGGGGAACGGTAGTGACGCACTCGAAGACCACGGTCCGCGTGCCGTCGGCATTGTTCGTCACCGTCCGGGTGCGCGGCGCCGTCTGGTACTGCGCGCAGTACGACGCGGCGTTCTGGTTCGCCTGGAGCAGCTCCTGATCGGTCCGGTAGTTGTAGGTGACGGTGGGATTGCTGGCCTGCACCGCCCGCGGCTCGGGCGTCATGGCACAAGCCGTCAGTGACGCCGTCGCCACCAAGCCGATGCCGAGCCCTTTCAACGTGCGCATGGTATTCATCGTGAGCCTCGCCTTTCTTGGCGTAGTGACGCCGACTCGAATCGAGCCGAGATAGTGCGATTGCTGTGCCAGGCGCGGCCGACGCGCGATCAGGACGCAAAGCGGCGATGTCGTGATGGAAACGCGGGGACGACAGGGGCGTCCGCCCAGCGGCGGCTAGTTCTTACCCGCCCGGCCCGAATCGAAATTGCCCGGCGTCGCGGCGAGGGCGCGACGCCCCGCGCTACGACAGCGAGCCGACCGGGATCACCGCGATGCCGGAGTTCAGCCCCACGACCTGGCTCAGCTTGAAGCTGCAGCCGAGGAGGGTCGAGCCCCAGCCCGCCCGGAACACGATGGCCTGCGCGAGGGCCGGCGATGCCGTGCAGCCCTGGAACATCAGGCGCGTGCCCTGGTTGACGGAGATGCCCGGCGCTCCCGTCGACGTCTTGTTGAACGAGGCGGCGATGAGCTGATGGCTGTCCGGCCGCAGCGACACGTTGTTGACGTTGGGCGAGTCGAACACGACGTGCGCGGCGTTGCCTTCCCACTTGCAGCGGAGGAACGTCCACCCCTGCGCGCCCGCCAGCGTCACCGCCGTCCCCGAATTGGACTCGAAGTGGCAGCGCACCACGGACCACTCGTTGGAGGGGATGCCCGTCGCCCGCGCGGTGAGCGCGGCGCTGTTGTGCCGGAAGTCGCAGTGCGTGAGCTGCAGGCCGCTGGCCGCGTCTCCGACCTGGATGCCGGTCGTGTTGTAGATCAGCTTGCAGTCCTCGATGTGGCCGCCCTCGGCGGAGAACACACGGATGCCCGTCCGGAACCGCTCGATGCGCACGCCGCGGATCCAGCACGACCGCGGGTTCGACGACGACACGGCCGGATCCGCGCCGTAGTCGATGCCCACCGGCGTGCTCCCGGTCCCGACGATGGTCAGCGTCTCGATGCCGCATCCCTGGATCTCGCGCTCCGAGGCGCGCGGGTCAGGCTGCACCAGCCGTATGACCGGCGCGGCCAGCCCCGGCGCGGCGCGCAGCACCGTGCGGAGCCCGGCCCCGCGGAGGATCGCGCGCGACGGCAGCCGGAGCCCGCGGCTGATGGTGATCTCGCCGGGTGGCAGGATGACCATGCCCGTCGCGTTGAGCTGGGCCTGGACGTCGGTCTCGGTGAACCCGGCGGCCGCGGCGGGCGCCGCCAGCCCCGAGATCATCGTCGTCCCCAGCAGCGCCGCGTGCCCCGCCACCACAGACTTCCCGGCCAGC
>Ga0081538_10005344_pt1 | contig 11551 bp, 6 predicted proteins | sample TabmetS5T2R1_FD_71022 | JGI IMG/M metagenome (GOLD analysis project Ga0081538, IMG submission 71022) | Tabebuia heterophylla rhizosphere microbial communities from the University of Puerto Rico - S5T2R1 | ecosystem: Host-associated > Plants > Roots > Rhizosphere ... | reverse complement strand
GGGGTGAGCTGGGCGGGGGCCGCCTCCGGGTCCAGCGCCGCGTGCCGGCCGTCCACCCAGTCGTCCAGCAGCACGTAGCTGGGCTCGTCGCCGTCCAGGTCCGGGCCCCGGCAGAGCAGCCCCCGCATGGCTGCGTAGCCGACCAGGTGGGCTGGTGCCTGGCCGCGCGGGTCGACCGCGACCCCTTCGCCGGCGAGCCTTGCCACCAGCTCGCCCCGTGGCAGCGGGCCGTGGGCGCCGAGGACCTTGCCGATGGCGCGCAGCCCCCGCTCGCAGGTGTCGTCGTCCAGGCCGAGCTCCAGCCGGCGGCGCCGGTTCGCGGCCGCGAACCCGGGCCCGAGCAGGGCGACCAGCCAGCGGGCGTCCTCGGCGGCGACCATGTGCAGGGTGCCGCGCATCGCCCAGGTGCGGACCACCGACCGGTCCCGGTTGCAGGCGTCGCGCACCGCCGCCGCGTCCAGGCCGGCGCCGCGGGGCCGGACCGCCAGCCGCGACGCCGCCGTGTCCTGCGCCTGGATGCCGCCCATGACGCGGACGACCTCGTGGACCTCGCCTGGCCGCCTGCCGGCGAGGCGCTGCGACCGCAGCCGCAGCAGGCGCACCTGGTCCTCGGACAGCGAGCGGGTCATCTCCGGGAGCTTAGCCCGGTGGCGCCGGCGGGACGTTCTGGTTGCGCCGGAACAGGTTGGTGGGGTCGTAGCGGCGCTTGACCGCCGCCAGCCGCTCCCAGGTCGGCGCCGGGTAGGCCTCGCGGACCCGCGCCTGGCCCTCGTCGCCGAGGAAGTTCACGTACACGCCCGGGTCGCCCTGGCGCAGCGCGGCCGCGAAGCCGGTGACCCAGGCCTCGTGCACGGCCGCCTCGGCCTCGCCGGGCTGCTCCCAGACCGCGCCGAGGGCGGCCATGATCCGCCGACCGCGGTGGGCGAACGCGGTGGCGTCGGCTGGCACCCGCGCCATCGCCCCGCCGAGCACCCGGAGCTGCGCCACCGCCAGCGGCGCGGTGGAGGCCCGCAGCCGCTCCACGATCGTCTCCGCGGTCGGGCCGTCGACCGCGTCCAGGAACAGCGAGCGGGCCGCCTCGTGGTCGGGGCCGGGGCCGCCCTCGGTGAACTGGTAGATCTCCGGGTAGGGCATGGGCCGGACCATGTCGGCGTACGGCGTGGCCAGGCCGCGGAACCGCGCGACGGCGCGCTCGCCGGCCTCGACCTCGCCGGCCCAGCAGAGCAGCGCCATCACGATCAGCTTGCCGTGGGCCTGCTCCGGGATCTCCGGCATCGGCGGCGCCACCATGATGTTGGCGATCGCCGACAGCTCCTCCGGCGCGGCCTCGGCCTCGGCCACGAAGGCCTCGATCACCTCGGCGGTGGCGGGCAGCAGCAGCATGCCGCCGACGACCCGGTCGAGCGGGTGCAGCCGGTAGCGGAAGCGGGTGGCGACGCCGAAGTTGCCGCCGCCGCCGCGGATCGCCCAGAACAGCTCGGGGTGGGTGGCGGCGTCCACGCGCAGCAGCTCGCCGTCGGCGGTGACCAGCTCCGCCGCCAGTACGTCGTCGATGGTGAGGCCGTGCTTGCGCACCAGATAGCCGACGCCGCCGCCGAGGGTGAGCCCGCCGATCCCCACCGAGCCGGTGTCGCCGAAGCCGGTCGCCAGCCCGTGCGCCCCCGCCGCCGTCGTGTACTGGCCGGCGGTCAGGCCGGTCTGCGCCCAGGCGGTGCGGGCACGCGGGTCGATGTCCAGGCCCCGCATCGCCGACAGGTCCAGCACGATGCCGCCGTCGCTGGCGCTGTGGCCGGCCAGGCTGTGCCCGCCGCTGCGGACGGCCAGCTCCAGCCCGCTGTCGCGCGCCAGCGTGACGACCGTGGCGACCTCGGCGGCGTCGGTGGGCCGCACGATCAGCGCCGGGCGGCGGTCGAACGACCCGTAGAACACGCCGCGGGCCCGGTCGTAGCCGGGATCGTCGGGGGCGATCACGCGGCCGTCGAATTCGGCCCGCAACCGCGGGAGCGAGATGGACACGGTCGGGTCAATCTACCGCGACCCCGCGACAGCCGGCGCGGCGGCGCCTCAGTCGGGCAGCAGCGGCACCGGCTCGCCCTGGTCGCGGCCGAGGAGCACCGCCCGGGTGACCACCGCCGACCCGAAGCGGTCGCGCAGGTCGTCCAGGGTGGCGTCCAGGGCGCCGGCGCGGTCGCGGTCGAACGGCAGCGCCAGCTGGATGGCGTCGTCGTCGTGGAGGTTGGCCAGCGCCACCCCGATCAGGGTGAGGCCCTGACGCCGGATCATCGGCGAGGCCGCCGCCAGCAGCCCCCTGGCCGTGGCCAGGATCGTCTGGGTCTGCGCGGTCGCCTCCGGCAGCGTGTGCGACCGGGTCGCCCGGGTGAAGTCGTCGAAGCGCATGCGCAGCGTCACCGTGCGGCAGACCCGCCGGGCCGCCCGCAGCCGGCGGGCGAGGCGGTCCACCAGCGCGACCACCATGGTGTCGATGGCCTCCAGCGACCGCGGCGTGCGGCCGAGCGCGCGCTGCGCCCCGATCGAGCGCCGGCGCCGGCCCACCTGCACCGGCCGGGGGTCGCGGTTGTGGGCCAGGGCATAGAGGTGGCGGCCTGACGCCCGCCCCAGGACCGAGACCAGCGCCGGCTCGCCGAGCCGCGCGACCTCGCCGACGGTGGTGATCCCGCGCTGGCGGAGCTTGTCGGCGGTGACCGGCCCCACCCCCCAGAGCCGCTCCACCGGCAGCGGGTGGAGGAAGGCGAGCTCGCCGTCGGGCGGCACCACCAGCAGGCCGTCGGGCTTGGCCACGCCGCTGGCCACCTTGGCCAGGAACTTGGTCCTGGCCACCCCCACCGAGATCGGCAGGCCGACCCGCTCGCGGACCTCGCGACGCAGGCGCGCGGCGATGCCGGCCGGCGGGCCCGAGATCCGCCGCAGCCCGCCGACGTCGAGGAACGCCTCGTCGATCGACAGCCCCTCCACCAGCGGCGTGGTGTCGTCGAACACCTCGAACATCGCCTTGCTCGCCGCGGCGTAGGCCGACATCCGGGGCTGGACCACCACCGCCTGCGGGCACAGCCGGCGTGCCTGCGCGCCGCCCATGGCCGTGCGGACGCCGCACGCCTTGGCCTCGTAGCTGGCCGCCAGCACCACCCAGGACCCGACGATCACCGGCCGCCCGCGCAGCCGCGGGTCGTCCCGCTGCTCCACCGACGCGTAGAACGCGTCCACGTCGGCATGCAGGATCGTCCCCTCACTCACGAACATATGTTCGCACGCACCGGGCCGGGAGGCGAATCCCGTTCCTGTATGATCCAGCGGTAGGCGTCTGTAGCTCAGCGGATAGAGCGTCTGCCTCCGGAGCAGAAGGTCGTGGGTTCGAATCCCGCCAGGCGCACTTCGTTCGTGATGCAGGCGATGCCGGCACCGCCTGCGGGTTGCCGGTGGATTGCCGGTCGATTGCCTCGACGCCGCGGCGCCGCCCGCCGATGCTGGGCGCATCCCAATTGGCTCCTGAACGGAGGCACGCATGCGCCCTGCCGGTCCCCGCCGCCGCAGTCGCCAGCGATGGCTGCTGCTGCCCGCGATCGTCGCCCTGCTCGCCCTCCAGGTCGCCATGGCCGCCCAGGTGCAGGCCAGAGCGGGCGACCTGGACCCCGGCTTCGGGACCGGCGGAAGGGTGGTCACCGACGTCAGCGGCGACCTGGACGACGCGCACGCGGTGGCGGTGCAGCCGAGCGGCAGGATCGTCGCCGCCGGGTTCGCGTTCGGGCCGACGGGCCTGCACGACTTCGCCCTGACCCGGTACCGGCCCAACGGCACCCTTGACCCGACGTTCGGGACCGGCGGCAAGGTGATCCTCGACTTCGCCGGCCTCGGCTCCGGCGACGAGATCCGTGCGCTGGCCGTGCGGCCGGGCGGCACGATCGTCGCCGCCGGGACGGCCGTGGGGGAGGGCTTCGTCTCCGACTTCGCCCTGGCCCGCTTCCGCTTCGACGGCACCCTGGATCCCGCCTTCGGGACCGGTGGCAAGGTGACCACCGACTTCGGCGGCAGCAGCGACCAGATCAACGGGCTGGCGGTCCAGGCCGACGGCAAGCTGGTGGCCGCCGGCTCGGTGATCACCGCGGAAGGCGGCGAGAACTTCGGGGTGGCGCGGTACCACCCCGACGGCACCCTCGACGCCGGCTTCGGCACCGGCGGCAAGGTGGTCACCGCCGTGGCCGAGGGCGACGCCTTCGACCGGGCCCAGGCGGTGGCGCTGCAGGGCGACGGCAAGATCGTCGCCGCCGGGCTGGCCGCCGCGGGCCCGGACGTGGCCTTCGCGCTGGTCCGGTACCACCCCGACGGCACCCTCGACGCCGGCTTCGGGGCGGGCGGCAAGGTGACCACCCGGTTCGACGGCTTCTTCAACGAGGCCAACGCGGTGGTCGTGCAGGCGGGCGGCAGGATCGTCGCCGCCGGCGGGCTCGCCACCGGAGCGGCCGGCGCCATGGCGTTCGCGGCCTACCGGCCCAACGGCAGCCTGGATCCCGGCTTCGGCACCGGCGGCAAGCTGACCGTCGACTTCGCCGGCACCGGCGGCGCCGCCGCGCTGGTCGCGCTGGCGGGCGGCAGGCTGGCCGCCGCGGGCACCGCCGATCCGGGGACCGGGACAGGACGGGACTTCGCGCTGGTGCGCCTGCGGCACGACGGGACGCTGGACCCCGGCTTCGGGGTGGGCGGGAAGGTGACCACCGACTTCGGTGGTGGGCCGGACGTCGCCCGCGCGCTGGCCGTGCAGGCCGACGGCAAGCTGGTGGCCGCCGGGTCGCCCGACAACATCGGCTTCGGCTCCGACTTCGCCCTGGCCCGCTACCGGAGGTGGTGATGCGGCGCCGGCACCTGACCGTCGTTGCCGGGGAGATCCTGGGGGGAGCGGCCGAAGGGGCGGCGACCCGCCGGTAGCAGGTACAGGCGGGTCGCCGCCTGGCGCCGCTCCTGGTGCCGGGCCAGGTGCCGGGCGATCGGCTGCCCGGGGTGGCAGGCGAGCTGGGCGGCGGCGTCCCGCAGCGCCGACGGCAGGTAGCCGCACGCCCGCGCCAGCTCCGCGGCGGCGCCGGGTTCGGCGGCGACCCGGTCGCGGCCGAGCATGCGCGCCAGCAGGGTGACCGCCTCGCCGGGCCCCAGGGCCTCCACGCCGAGCCAGCGGGCGCCGTGGCTGGCGACCAGGCCCGTCAACGGGTCGCGGCTGGTCACCACCACCACGCAGCCGGGACCGCCCGGCAGCAACGGGCGGACCTGCTCGGCGCCGCGGGCGTCGTCCAGCACCACCAGCACCCGCCTGCCCGCCAGCAGCGACCGGTACAGCCCGGCCGCCTCGTCGGTGGCGGCGGGGACGCCCCCGCCGGCGCCCAGCGCGCGCAGCAACCGGCCCAGCGCCTGGATCGGTCGCAGTGGCGCGCCCGGGCCGTGCCCGCGCAGGTCGAGGTAGAGCTGCCCGTCCGGGAACCGGGCGGCGGCCCGGTGGGCCCAGTGGACCGCCAGCGCGGTCTTGCCGACCCCGGCCGTCCCCGTGAGCGCCGCGATCGCCACCGCCCCGGGTGGCCCTCCCGGGTGGTCCGGGAGCAGCTCGTCCAGCTCCGCCAGCAGGTCGGTGCGGCCGGTGAAGCCGGCCGGGCCCGCGGGGAGCTGCGCGGGCGGGGCCGGGTGCCGGGCCGCCGCCGGTCCGGGCGCGGCCTCGGCCCGCCGCCGGCGTGCGGCGGCGTCGAACCGCGCCAGCGCCGGCCCGGCCAGCCCCAGCGCCTGGCCCAGCAGCCGCACCGTGGACGGCCGCGGGTGGCACCGCCCGCGCTCCAGGTAGCGGATGGTGCGCACGCCCAGCCCGGCCCGCTCGGCCAGCTCCTCCTGGGTCAGCCCGGCCAGCTCCCGGCGCGACCGCAGCAGGGCTCCGAACTGGTCGGCCCCGCCGCCTCGCCACCGGTCCCGCATGTCGCCTCCTCGTCCCTCGCCTGGAGCGCGGGTAGGCAACCATCGGCGAAGGTTGTCCGGAAGCGGTGCGATGTGGCGGACAACCTGGATGGTCCGCTGGCGCCGATCAGGGCCGGCAGCCGGCGGGGGCGGCGTCCGCGAACCCGTGCCGCAGGCGCCGGCAGATGCGCGCCTGGGCGTCGGACGGATCGACGGTCCACGGCGTGACGGTGTGGTCGACGCCGCCGCTGTAGAGCAGGCGCCCACGCCACGCGACCGCGGCCACGCCGCCGCCGTGGCCGCTCAGCCGCGCCCACGGCCGCCGTCCGGCCAGGTCCCAGAGCACCACCGCCTGGTCGAGGCCGCCGCTGGCGAGCAGGCGCCCGTCCGGGCTGAACGCCACCGCGGGGACCGGCCCGCTGTGCCCGCGCAGCACCGCGACGGGAGCGGGCCGGTCGAGGTCCCAGAGCGTGACCGTGCCCTCGGCGCCGCCGACCGCAAGGCGCCCGCCGTCCGGGCTCAGCGCGATCTCCAGCAGGCCGGTGCCCGCGGCCACGACCGCGCGCCGGGCCCGGGTCGCCGTGTCCCAGACGATGACGGTCCCGTCCTGGCTGGCGGAGACCATGGTGTCGCCGTCGCGGCTGAAGACCGCGTCCTGGACCTGGTCCGGGTGCCTCAGGACCGCCAGCGGCCGGCCGCTGCCGGCGTCCCACAGGCGGACGGTGTGGTCGAGGCCGCCGGTGGTCGCCAGCAGCCTGCCGTCGGGATGGAAGGCGACCGAGGTGACCTGGTCGGCGTGCCCGGTCAAGGTGTGGAGCAGCGCATGCGTGCCGGCGTCCCAGATGCGCGCGCGCCGGTCGGCGTTGCCCGAGGCGATGCGGCGTCCGTCGGGGCTGAACGCCACCGCCGTCACCGCCTCCGTGTGGCCGAGGGGCGGGGGGAGCGCGGCGCGGTCGGCGGTGTCCCACACCACGGCGGTCCGGTCGAGGGAGGCCGACACGAGCCGGCGCCCGTCGGGGCTGACCGCCACCGAGGTCAGCTCGTCGACGTGCCCGGCCATGGGCAGCTCGGCCAGGTCCCAGAGCAGCACGGCGCGGTCGCGGCCGGCGGAGGCGATGGTGCGCCCGTCCGGGCTCACCGCCACGCCGAACAGCTCGCTGGTGTGGCCGGTGCGGTCGACGACCCGCCGGAAGCGCTTGGCGTCCCCGAGGTCCTCGACGTCCCAGACCACCACGAACGGCTCGTGGCCCGCCGAGACCAGGGTGGCGCCGTCGGGAGCGAAGGCGAGCGACCGGACCTGGCCGGTGTGGCCCTGCAGCAGGGCCACCCGCCTGCCGGTGGCGACGTCCCACACGGTGATGTCGCGGTCCGCGCCGGCGGCGGCGAGGTACCGTCCGTCGGGATGGAAGGCGACCGCGTACAGCTCCAGCGGGCCGGTGCGCAGGGTCGCGGTCCGGGCCCGCCGGCGCACGTCCCACACGGCGACCGCGCCGTCGTCGCCCGCCGAGGCCAGCACCTGCCCGTCGGGAGCGAACGCCAGGTCCGAGACGTTGCCGCCGTGGCCGTCCAGCTCCCCGAGCGGCGCGCGGCTGGACACCCGCCACAGCAGGATGCGCTCGTCCTCGCCGATGGACGCCACCACGGCGCCGTCGGGGCTGAACGCCACGCCGCCGACGCGGGCCCGGTGGCGGCCGGGCAACCGGGCGAGCACCGTCCCGGCGCGGACGTCCCACAGCACGACGTTGCCGCCGAGGCCACCGGAGGCCAGCAGGGTGCCGTCGGGGCTGAACGCCACCGACCGCACCGGGTCCTCGTGCCCGGCGAGCCGGGCCCGCTCGGCGCGGCGGGCGACGTCCCAGACGATGATCGTCCCGTCCTGCCCGGCGGTGGCCAGCAGCGACCCGTCGGCGTTGAAGGCCACGTCCTTGACCATGCCGGCGTGCGGCAGCCGCCCGCTGTACGGCGGCCGGCTGGCGAGGCTGAGCAGGGCACCGCGCGCCTCGACCGTCGGCGCCGCGCGCCAGCCGGCGAGGGCACGCCGCATCGCCTCCTGGACGTCCGTCGGGCCGAGGGCGACCGCCTCGCTGGCGAGCTGGCGGGAGAGCGCCTGCTGGCGCTGGCCCACGGCGTTGCCCCACTGCCTGGCAGCGACCGTCGCGGCGCCCACCGCGAGCACGAGCAGCAGCGCCAGCGCGGCGGTGAGGCCGCGCAGCTGCCGCGCGCGGCGCCGGGCGGCGGCCCGCTCGGCCCGCTCGGCGGCGATGCTGGCGTCCAGGAACGACCGCTCGGCCGCGGTCAGCACCGTGCGGCCGTCGCCACGCTCCGCCAGCTCGCGGGCCGGCGCCAGGCGGGCGCCCCGGTACAGCGAGCCGTCGTCGCGGCCGAGCGACTCCCAGACCGCGGCCGCCTCGGTGAGCTGGCGGTGGACCCGCAGCGCCTGGCGGTCCTCGGTCAGCCAGCCGCGCAGCCTCGGCCAGGCGCCGATGAGGGCCTCGTGGGCGATCTCGACGGCCTGGTCGTTGACGACCAGCAGCCGGGCGCGCACGAGCCGGTCGATGACCACGTCCGCGTCCTGGAAGTCCAGCTCGGCACGGTCGACCCGCCGGCGGGTGTCCGCGGTGCCCTCGCCCAGCGCGGTGAGCCGGACGAGCACCTGCCGCGCCACCAGGCGCTGGTGCGCGTCGAACTGCTCGTAGACCCGCTCCGCCGTGCGGGCGATGGCGCCGCTGACGCCGCCGGTGGCCTGGTAGCCGGCGACCGTCAGGATCGGGCCCTGCCGTTGCCGCCAGGTCTCCAGCAGGGCGTGCGACACCAGCGGAAGGGCGCCGGGCTGGCCCGCCGCGTCGGCGAGCACCCGGACGGCCAGGGCCCGCTCGACCGTCAACCCCGCCAGATGGGCCGGGCCGACGACCGCCCGGCGCAGCTCCTCGTCGCTCATCGGGCCGATCAGCACCGTCGCCCCGGTCAGCGCCTGCGCCAGCCTGGGGAACCGCGCGCAGTCGGCGTAGAAGTCGGCGCGCACGCCGAGCACCACCCGCGTCCGGGGTTCCGCGCCGGCCGTCGCGGCGAGGAGGTCGTCCACGAACCGCCGCCGCTCGTCCTCGTCCCCGCACAGCGTGAACAGCTCCTCGAACTGGTCGACGACCACCAGCAGCTCGCCCGGGTCGCCGGCGGCGGCCAGGCCGGACAGGCGCGACCGGTACTCGGCCGCCGGCCGGGCTCCCGGCGTGAGCGGCACCGGCCGCCACCCGCGTCCCGCGCAGGCGGGGACGAGCCCCGCGTGCAGCAACGACGACTTCCCGCTCCCGGAGGCGCCCACCAGCGCCGCCAACCGGCTCCCGTCCAGCCGCGACAGCAGCTCCTCGACCAGGCGCTCCCGTCCGAAGAACCGCTCGGCGTCCTCCGCCCGGAAGCTGGCCAGGCCCCGGTACGGCGCGTCGTCGGCCGTTGCCGGGCGGCCGTCGCGCGCGGCCGCCAGCTCGGCCGCGGCCGCCCGCCAGCGCGCCTCCCACCCCGCCGGCTCGTCACCGCAGGCCCGGGCGTAGGCCAGCACGACCGGCAGCATCGGAAGCCGCCGGCCGCCGGCCGCCTCGGACAGGGTCGTGGCGGAATAGCCCGCCCGCAGCGCCAGCTCCCGGTACCCGGGACCGCCGGCCCGCCGGCGGAGCTCCCGCAACTCGGCCGCGAGCCGTTGGACCGGCCCATCCGAGGGATCGAGGGCCCGTTCGGGCCTTGGCATGGCGCTAGCGTCGGCCTGTGGCGAGGCGCTGTCAAACGCCAATTGACCGGGCGCATCAGGGACGCGGCGGCAGTCCCCGGACAAACGCGAACCTGCTGCTCAAAGGGCCTGTGCTATGCTCCGCGAACTCGCGTCGCGCGCTCATCCGGAGCCCCTTCCTCAGGTCTTGTCCGCATGTCCAATCCCCGCATCCTTGTCGTGGACGACGACCAGGTCATCCAGCAGTTGCTCAAGGTCAACCTTGAGCTGGAGGGCTACGCGGTCGAGGTGGCGTCCGACGGCGAGGAGGCCCTGGCGCTGTTCGCCGACTTCAAGCCGGACCTGATGCTGCTGGACATCATGATGCCGAAGCTGGACGGCTGGGAGGTCGCCCGCCGGCTCGCGGGCACCGCCGGCGGCCCGGTGCCGATCGTGCTGCTGTCGGCCAGGGCCCAGGAGTCCGACGTGCAGAAGGGCACCGACCTCGGCGTCGCCGCCTACGTCACCAAGCCGTTCGACCCCATCCAGCTCCTGCACCTGGTGGCCGGCATCCTCGCGCAGCAGGGACGCGGGGCGGCGCCCGCGGGAGCGCCATGAGCGGCGGCCGGCTCGCCGTCCAGCGCGACCTCGCCGAGCTGTTCCGCGACGCGCTGGCGGCGGCGGCCGCGTCCGGGGCGCTGGCGCTGGACCCCGACGCCGTCCCCGAGCCGACCCTGGAGCGGCCGCGGCTGGCCGAGCACGGCGACTGGGCCAGCAACGTGGCGCTGGCGCTGGCCAAGGCCGCCAAGGCGCCGCCGCGCGCGGTCGCCGAGGCGATGGTCGCCCACCTGAAGGCCCCCGACTGGGTCGAGGCCGTGGAGGTGGCCGGGCCGGGCTTCGTCAACGTCCGCCTCGCGCATCGCTGGTTCGAGGACCTGGTCCGCCGCGTGCTGGCGGCCGGGTCGGGGTTCGGCCGCATCGACCTCGGCGGGGGAGAGCGGGTCAACGTCGAGTTCATCTCCGCCAACCCCACCGGCCCCCTGCACGTCGGCAACGCCCGCCTGGGGCCGACCGGCGACGCGCTCGCCAACCTGCTGGCCGCCACCGGCCACGAGGTCACGCGCGAGTACTACCTCAACGACACCGGCACCCAGATGGAGCTGCTCGGGGCCAGCGTGGAAGCGGCCTACCTGCGCCTGCTCGGCCGGCCCGCCGAGCCCCCGGAAGACGGCTACAAGGGCGCCTACATCGCCGACCTGGCCGAGACGCTCCACGCCGAGCAGGGGGCCGGCCTGGCCGACCTCGACGCCGCCGGGCGCCAGGCGCAGATCACCGAATGGGCCTACGGCCGCATGCTCGACGCCATCAAGCGGACGCTGGCGCGGCTCGGGGTCGAGTACGACGTCTGGTTCTCCGAGCGGACCCTGCACCGGTCCGGGGCGATCGACGCGGCAGTGGCGGAGCTGCGCGAGCGCGGCGTGGTCGAGGACCGCGACGGCGCCGTGTGGCTGCGCTCCACGCTGTTCGGGGACGACAAGGACCGCCCGATGATCCGCTCCAACGGCGAGCCGACCTACCTCGGCAAGGACGCCGCCTACTACCGGGACAAGCGGGCGCGCGGCTTCGACCGGCTGATCTTCCTGTGGGGCGCCGACCACCACGGCTACATCCCGCGGCTGCGCGCGGTCTCGCGCGCCTTCGGCGACCCCGAGGGCACCGCCGAGTTCGTCATCGGCCAGCTGGTCTCGCTGGTCCGCGCCGGCGAGCCGGTGCGGATGAGCAAGCGGGCCGGCGACATCGTCACCGTCGACGACCTGATCGACGAGGTCGGCAGGGACGCGGCCCGCTACACCATGCTGCGGTTCTCGGTCGACACGCCGATGGAGTTCGACATCGAGGCGGTCACCCGCCAGT
>Ga0081538_10005343_pt1 | contig 11551 bp, 10 predicted proteins | sample TabmetS5T2R1_FD_71022 | JGI IMG/M metagenome (GOLD analysis project Ga0081538, IMG submission 71022) | Tabebuia heterophylla rhizosphere microbial communities from the University of Puerto Rico - S5T2R1 | ecosystem: Host-associated > Plants > Roots > Rhizosphere ... | reverse complement strand
CTGGTGGCCCTGGCCTATGCCGCCACCCACAAGCTGGACGTGGTCGTGACCCGCTGCACCAACAACTACGGGCCCTACCAGTTCCCGGAGAAGGTCATCCCGCTGTTCGTGACCAACCTCATGGACGGCCACAAGGTCCCGCTGTACGGCAGCGGCGGCAACATCCGCGACTGGCTGTACGTGCTCGACCACTGCAGCGCCATCGACCTGGTCCTGCGGCGCGGCCAGACCGGGGCCATCTACAACATCGGCGCCGGCAACGAGGTCACCAACCTGGAGCTGACCCGGCGCATCCTGGTCGCCTTCGGGGCCGGCGAGGACCGGATCGAGTTCGTCACCGACCGGCCCGGCCACGACTGGCGCTACTCGCTGGACACGAGCCGGGTCCGCGAGCTCGGCTGGGCGCCCGCCCACGACTTCGACCAGGGCCTGGCCGAGACGATCGCCTGGTACCGCGACCACGAGGACTGGTGGCGCCCGATGAAGCCCGCCGGCGCCACCCGGACCCTGGACCACGGCCGGGGGTCGGGGGGGCTCAAGCCTAGCCCCCCGGTGCAAAGGTGAGAGTCCTGCTAACCGGGGCCGGGGGGCAGGTCGGGCGGGCCCTGGAGGCCGCCTTCGCCGACGCCAAGGAGCTGGTCGCCCTCGACCGGGCCGGCCTCGACATCACCAGCTGGCCGGCGGTGGCCGAGACGATCGCCGAGCTCGCCCCCGACCTGGTGGTGAACGCGGCCGCCTGGACCGACGTGGACGGCTGCGAGGGCGACCCGGACCGGGCGTTCCTGGCCAACTGCCTGGGTCCCCGCCACCTGGCCCTGGCCTGCCGTGAGGTCCACGCCGAGCTGGTCCACCTGTCCACCGACTACGTCTTCGACGGCGGCGCCGCCGCCACCCGCCCCGACGGCTACGGCGAGTACGACCAGCCCAGCCCGGCCAGCGTCTACGGCCGCGCCAAGCTGGCCGGCGAGCAGGCCGTCCGCGACGTCTGGGGCCGCAGCTACATCGTCCGGACGGCCTGGGTGTACGGGGTCGGGGGCCGCAACTTCGTGGCCACCATCCTGCGGCTGGCGGCCGAGCGCGACACCCTCCGGGTGGTCGACGACCAGGTCGGCAGCCCGACCTACGCGGCCGACCTGGCCGACGGCATCCGTGCCCTCGCCCGGACCGGCCAGCACGGCACCTACCACCTGACCAACCAGGGCGCCTGCTCCTGGTTCGAGCTGGCCAGGGCCGTCCTGGCCGGCACCGGCCAGGACCCGGCCCGGGTCCAGCCGACCACCACGGCCGAGTTCCCCCGCCCCGCCCCCAGGCCCGCCTTCTCGGTCCTGGACAACCGCCTGGCCCGCCTGGCCGGCGTGCCCCCCCTGCGCCCATGGCCCGAGGCCCTGACCGCCTACCTGGCCGCGGCCGGGTGACCACCCGCCAGGGGCGGGCCAGCCCCGCGGCCCGGCTCGCCGTGCTCGCGCTCTGCGCGCTGTGGCTGATCCCGGCGGCCGGGATCCTGATCACCTCGGTGCGGACCATGGACGCGGTCAACAGCTCGGGCTGGTGGACGGTGTTCCAGTTGCCCCTTGACCTCAGCCAGTTCTCGTTCGCCAGCTACCGCCAGGCCCTGTACGGCGGGATGGCCAGCTCGTTCCTCAACAGCCTGGCCGTCACCCTGCCGGCCGTCGCCATCCCGGTCGTGGTCGCCGGCTCGGCCGCCTACGCCTTCGCCTTCATGCAGTTCCCGGGCCGCGACCTGCTGTTCGCGGTGATCGTCGGCCTGCTCGTCGTGCCCGGTCAGGTGGCCCTGGCCCCGCTGCTGGCCTTCTACGGCAGCGTCCACCTGAACGGGACCTACGCGGCCGTCTACCTGACCCACATCGGCTTCGGCCTGCCCCTGGCCGTGTTCATCCTCCGGACCTACATGCGGACCCTGCCCGCGTCGTTGATCGAGTCGGCCAAGGTCGACGGGGCCAGCCACTTCCAGATCTTCTGGCGGCTGGTCATCCCCCTGTCGGTCCCGGCCCTGGCGGCGTTCGCCATCTTCCAGTTCCTGGTCGTCTGGAACGACCTGCTGATCGCCCTGCTGTACCTGGGCGAGGGCGACCGCCAGGTCGTCACCGTCACCCTGGGCGGGCTCATCGGCGGCAACCAGGTCCTCGGCTGGCAGGTGGTGACCGGCGGGGCGGTCATCACCATGGCCGTCCCGGTGCTGGTGTTCGTGACCCTGCAGCGGCACTTCGTCCGCGGCCTGGCCGCCGGGTCGGTCGGCGGCTGAGGCCTAGCCGCCGGTCACCGCGGCTGGTCGACCAGGCCGTCGACCGGCTGGTCCTGCTTGAGGGCCTCGAACAGGGCCAGGGCGCGCTGGCGGTCCCACCGGACAACCGAGCCGGCGCCACCGACGGTGGCGGTGCCGGCGACCGGGACGGTGGTGGTGATGCCGCCGCCCCCGCCGATGGCGCGCATGGCGAACGGGAACCGGACCAGGTTCCAGACATGGGCCGCCTGGTCCACGGCGACCGCCTCGGTGCCCCGCAGGAGCAGGGGGACGCTGCGGAAGGGGTTGAGCACCGTGGCCGGGCTGGTCGACTTCTTGATCAGGGCGCCGAGGAACTCCTGCTGGCGCTCGACCCGGTCCAGGTCGCCGCGGCCGCTGTGGCGAGCCCGGACATAGGCCAGGGCCGTCTTGCTGTTCGCCTCCTGGCAGCCGGCCTTGACGTTCAGGCCGGCCATGGGGTCGCGCATCGCCCGGTCGGGGCAGATCTGGACCCCGCCGACGGCGTCGACCACGCTGGCGAAGCCGTCGAAGCCGACCTCCATGTAGCGGTCGAGGCGGATGCCGGTGACCCCCTCGACGGTGCGCGACAGCAGCTGGGGGCCGCCGAAGGCGTAGGCCGCGTTCAGCTTGTTGGGGTCGTGGCCCGGGATCGGCACATAGGAGTCGCGGGGCAGGCTGATCAGGACCGGCTTGCCGGTGCCCCTGGGGATGTGCAGCAGCATCATCGTGTCGGCCCGCCGCCCGGCCGCCTGGCCGGTGCCGAGCTCACGCCGGCGGGCCTCGTCCAGCCCCTGGCGGCTGTCGGACCCGACGATCAGCCAGTCCGCTCCCGGGGTGGCGGCCGGCCGGCCCCGGTAGTCGGTCAGGGCCTCGACCCGGTTGAGGCGGGAGTCCACCCAGACCCCGAGCCCCACCAGCAGCACGACCACGACCAGCAGGAGTGCGCCGAGGCGGCGCCCCCAGCGCCGGGGCCGGCGGGCCCGGGGCGGGCGGCGGGCACCGCCGCCGGGGTCCCGGGGCGGCCGCTGTTGCCGCTGCTCGGAGGGGCGGCCGTCGCGGACGTCGAGGCTGCGCGGCGACCCCTGGCGCATGCCCCGGGGACGGACACTCCAGCCCGGGGGCAGCGGCTTCTGGGGCCGCTGGCCCGCCGTGCCGGCCCGTGCCCGCCGGTCGCCCGCACCCTCGTCGGACCAGCCGCTCATCGCTCGAACCTCCTCGTGGTCTCCGCAGCACAGCATAGATCCCCGCTGCCGGCTCGTTGCCAGGCCGTGGCCGGGTCGTGAGCCGACATCGTAGAGTGCCAGCGCAGGCGTCATTCGAAGACGCCCAGGCCCAGCGGAGGTCGGCGCGCGTGACCCGGTTGGAGAGCGACTACTACTCGTACATGCGGTTCGACCCTGAGCACACGCGCGAGGTCCTGCGCCACTACGTGCCCATGTTCGAGGACAAGAGCCCGGTGCTGGAGCTGGGCTGCGGCCGGGGGGAGTTCCTCGGCCTGCTGGACGAGAAGGGCATCAAGGCCGAGGGGGTGGATTCGGACGACGGCATGGCCCAGGCCGCCCGGGCCAAAGGCCTGCACGTGGTCGTTGGCGACGCGATCGCCTTCCTCCACGGCGAGCCCGCTCCCGGGCCCTACCCGGGGGTGTTCTGCGCCCACTTCATCGAGCATCTCACCCCCGACCAGGTCGGCGAGCTGCTCGCCGGGGTCCGGCGGGTGCTCGCCCCCGGCGGCCGGTTCGTGGCCGTCACCCCCAACCCGGCCTGCTACGCCGTCCTCAGCCACGACTTCTGGCGGGACCCGACCCACGTCCGCTTCTACGACCTGCCCCTGCTCGAGTTCCTCTGCCGCCAGGCCGGTCTCGAGGTGGAGTCGAGCGGCACCAACCCGGCCAACCACCCTGGCCCGCCGCCGGAGTACCTTGTCCCTGAGCCAGTCGTCCACCCACCCCTGGACGACCTGGTCCAGCGGGCCATGGGGAAGCTCGGGGCCAGCCTCGACCACCGCGACCGCAAGGGCCGGGTCACGGAGCACCAGCACGACGCGGAGTGGGCGTACGAGCTGGCCCATGTGGTCAAGGTGCTGGCCGACCGGCTCCAGGAGACCACCGAGGCCCTCCGGGAGATCCGCAGGGCGTACGACAAGCTGGTGTGGGGGCTGTACGAGAGCAACGAGACCTACGTCGTCGCCCGGGGCTGACCCTGGGCCGGAGCACCTGGGAGCTATCGCGTCTTGAAGGTTGCGGTCTACAACCGGTTCCTGCAATCGATGGGTGGGGGGGAGCGCCACAGCAGCATGCTCGCCCAGGTCCTGGCCGACGAGGGTCACGAGGTCGACCTGGTCGGCCACAAGGACGTCGGCAAGGAGATCCTGGCCGACCATCTCGGCCTCAACCTGGGCAAGGTCAATCTCCGGATCGTCCCCGAGCGGGGGGAGCCCCAGGTCGCCCGCCTGTCGGCCGAGTACGAGCTGTTCGTCAACGCCTCCTACATGAGCCGGGTCAAGGCCCAGGCCGCCCGCAACCTCTACCTCTGCTACTTCCCGACCCCGTTCGACCACGACCTGGCCGGCTGGCAGCGACGCCTGGTCCGTCTCCTCGGCCGCCACGTCCGTCAGGCCAAGCCGGGGGTGGTCGAATGGGGGCTCGGCTGGTTCCCGCCCGAGGGGGGCCGGCGCCGGACCTGGGTCTGGACCAGCGGCCGGGCCGGGCTCCAGCTGGCCGGCGGGCCGGCCAAGCGGGTGGTGTTCGACCTGGGCCGGCCCGGCGCCCCGGGCCCGGCCGAGGTGGTGGTCAGCCACGAGGGCGGGATCGAGCTGGCCCGGCTGGGGGCCTCGCCGGCCGGCTTCCGCCGCCATGAGCTCGACCTTCCCCCGGCCGAGCACGACCGTGAGGTCGTCTTCGACAGCGACACCTTCGTCCCTGGCGCCAGCGACGAGCGCAGCCTCGGGGTGGCGGTCAGCCGGCTGCACATGGCCGACGCCACCTGGGAGCCGCGGCGCTGGGCCGGTGAGCGGTTCCCGTGGCTCCTGCGCGACCCCGGCGACCTCGGATTCCTCGACCACTACGAGCGGGTGCTGGCCAACTCCGAGTACACCCGGACCTGGATCCGGCGCCTGTGGGGGGTCGACTCGGACGTGCTGTTCCCGCCCATCCGGACCAGGGACCTGCACCCCGGCACCAAGGGCAGGCGGATCCTGACCGTTGGCCGGTTCATCGCCCCCGGCTTTGGCCACTCCAAGAAGCAGCTCGAACAGGTCAAGGCGTTCGGCCAGATGGTCCGCGGCGGCGGGCTGGAGGGCTGGGAGCTGCACCTGGTCGGCGGCTGTGAGCCGGCCCACCGGCGCTACCTGGCCGAGGTCCAGCGGGCCGCCGCCGGCCTGCCCGTCCACATCCACGCCAACGCCCCTCGGGCCCTGGTCGAGGACCTGTTCGCCACCAGCTCGATCTTCTGGGTGGCCACCGGGCTGGGCGAGGACGAGGAGACCGCCCCCTGGGTGTTCGAGCACTTCGGCATCACCACCGTCGAGGCGATGGCCGGCGGCTGCATCCCGGTGGTGATCGACAAGGCCGGCCAGCGCGAGATCGTCCGCCACGGCACCGACGGCTACCGCTGGAACACCCTGGCCGAGCTGGAGGCCCTGACCCGCATGGTCGCCGGCGACGAGCAGCTCCGGGCCCGGCTGGCCGCCAGCGCCGTGGAGCGGGCCGGGACCTTCTCCGAGGAGGCGTTCGCCGACCGCTGGCGGGAGATCGCCGCCAACCTCGGCATCATCTAGGAGCGCCCCGGTGACCGGCGGGTGGGACGCCGACCGCTACCAGCGGCAGTTCGGCTTCGTGTCCGGCCTGGCCGGCGGCCTGCTGGAGCTGCTCGGTCCCCGGCCCGGGGAGCTCGTGCTCGACCTGGGCTGCGGCACCGGCGAGCTGGCGGCCGAGATCCGGGCCCGCGGGGCCAGGGTCCTGGCGCTGGACAGCGACCCGGCCATGGTCGCGGCGGCCCGACGCCGCCTCGGCGACGACCGGGTGCTGCTGGCCGACGGGCACGCCTTCACCCTGCCCGAGCCGGTCGACGCCGTGTTCTCCAACGCCGCCCTCCACTGGATGCCCCGGGCGGCCGAGGTCATCGGCCGGGTCCGGGCCGCCCTGGGCCCCGGCGGGCGGTTCGTGGCCGAGCTGGGCGGGGCCGGCAACATCGACGCCATCCTGGACGCCCTGGGGACGGCCATGACCGAGGCCGGGCTGCCGGCGCCGGCCTGCCCCTGGTACTTCCCGACCCCGGGCCAGTACGCGACCCTGCTGGAGGCCGGCGGGTTCCGGGTCGCCCGGATGGAGCACTTCCCGCGCCCGACCCCGCTGGCCGGCGGCGACGGCGCCCTGGCCGACTGGCTGGCCATGTTCGGCGGGCAGCTGACCGCGGCCGTCCCGCCGGCCCGGCTCCCCTCGGTGGTGGCCCGGGCGGGGGAGCTGGCCGCGCCCCGGCTGCGACGCGACGGCCAGTGGGTCGCCGACTACTGGCGCCTGCGGTTTGTGGCCGTCGCCGACGCCGGGACGCCCGCCGCGACGAGGCCCGCTAAGCTGCACCGGCAGATGGCCGCGGACAAGGACGGCTAACCGATGGCGCAGCTCCAGCAGGCGGCGGACGCTCGCGCGACAGCTCAGTCGCGGGTGCGCCTCGAGCTGCTCACCGAGCTGGTCCGCAAGGACCTCAAGGTCAAGTACAAGAACTCGGCCCTCGGGTTCGTCTGGTCGCTGGCCAACCCGCTGCTGTATCTGGCCGTGTTCACCCTGGTGTTCACGTTCTTCCTGAAGAACCGGGTGCCCTGGTTCGCGGTCCTGTTCATGTCCGGGTTCCTGATCTGGAGCTTCTTCAACTCGGCGACCCTGGACGCCACCGGGGCGGTGGTCGGCAACGCCAACCTGGTCCGCAAGGTCCGCTTCCCCCGGGTGGTGCTGCCGCTGGCCTCGGTCGGCTTCGCCGGCGTCCACCTGGCGCTCCAGCTGCTGGTGTTCTTCGTCTTCCTGGTCCCCTTCTACCCGGACGCCTTCGGCTCCCAGCTGTGGCTGCTGGTGCCGGCCCTGGCCGTGGCCGTGATCCTCACCGTGGCCATGTCGCTGCTGGCCTCGGCGCTGAACGTCCGCTACCGCGACGTCCAGCACCTGCTCGAGATCGCTCTGCTGGCCTGGTTCTGGCTGACCCCGATCGTCTACCCGGTGACCGTGGTCCGCGACGAGCTGGCCGAGGCCGGGCTGCTGTGGATGTTCAAGTTCTACATGGCCAACCCCATGACCGGGGTGGTGGTGGCCGCCCAGCGGGCCATCTACGCCCACCCGGTCGTCACCGCCGACGACGGTGGGCTCGCCCAGGTCCTGCCGGCCGACGGCTACGGCTTCTACCTCCAGTGGCTGGGCGTGGCCGCGGCGGTCTCGGTGGCCCTGCTGGCGCTCGGGATCTGGACCTTCCGCCGCCTCCAGGCCGACTTCGCCGAGGAGCTGTAGTGGCCGACCCGACGATCGTCGCCGCCGGGGTGGGCAAGCGGTTCCTGCTCCACCACAAGCGGGCCACCAGCCTCAAGGAGCGGCTGCTGCTGCACCGCCAGTCCAGCTCGGAGGCGTTCTGGGCCCTGCGCGACGTCGACCTCGAGATCGGGGCCGGCCAGACCGTCGGGCTGATCGGCCCCAACGGCTCGGGCAAGTCGACGCTGCTCAAGGTGCTGTCGGGCATCCTGGCCCCGACCACCGGCACGGTCACCGTCCGGGGGCGGATCGCCTCGCTGCTGGAGCTCGGGGCCGGCTTCGACGGCGAGCTGACCGGCCGCGAGAACATCTTCCTGAACGCGGCCATTCTGGGCCTGAGCCGCCGCGAGACCCAGCGCTACTTCGACGACATCGTCGCCTTCGCGGAGCTGGAGCCGTTCATCGACAACCAGGTGAAGCACTACAGCTCCGGGCAGTACGTGCGCCTGGGGTTCGCCGTGGCCGTCCACGTCGACCCCGACATCCTGCTCGTCGACGAGGTCCTGGCCGTCGGCGACGAGTCGTTCCAGCGCAGGTGCCTGGCCAAGATCGGCGAGTTCCAGCAGCGCGGCTGCACCATTCTGTTCGTCACCCACGCCCTGGACCTGGTCCCGAGGATCTGCAGCCGGGGGGTGGTGCTGGACCACGGACGGGTGCTGCACGACGGCGACCCGGTGGAGGCGGCCGAGCGGCTGCGGAGCCTCCTCGGCACCGGCGCCGACCAGTCCGGCGGCGGCGCCGATGTCGGCGCCGACCGGCCGCGGGTGACCGCGGTGCGCCTGGTCGACCCGGCCAGCGGGGACGCCAAGGGCCACTTCCGGGGCGGGGAGGCGATGGCGGTCGACTTCGACGTGGCCGTCCCGGCCGGGGCCCCGCCGGTGGCCGTCCGGATGGCCGTGACCGGCCCGGCCGACGTGCCCATGTGGGTGATGACCTCCGAGCCGCTGCACCCAGGACCCGACGGCATGGCCACCGTGCGCTTCACCGTCAAGGAGCTGCCGCAGATCAAGGGCATCTACGCCCTCGCGGTGGCCGTCCGTGACCCGGTCAGCAACGTGACCTACGATGCCCGCCGGTACAGCGAGGCCTTCCTGGCCGTCGGCGACACCGACACCGGCGTGCTCGAGGTCGGCTGGACCGCCGAACAGCTCAGACACCACCCAGAAGACCAGATGGAGCGTTAGGAGGCCGTTGCCTGTGGCCGAGCCGGTGGTGACCGTGGTCGTGCTGAACTGGAACGGTGCCCATCTGCTGGGTGACTGCCTGCGGGCGCTGGCCGCCCAGGACGTTCCCGAGGGGCGGATGCAGACCTGGGTGGTCGACAACGCCTCCAGCGACGGCTCGCTGCAGCTGCTGGCCGACGAGTTCCCCTGGGTCCGGGTGATCGCCAACGACCGCAACGACGGCTTCGCCGGCGGCAACAACCTCGCCCTGCGCGAGGTCGCCACGCCGTTCGTGGCCCTGGTCAACAACGACGCCCGGCCGGCGCCGGACTGGCTGCGGCGGCTGCTCGAGCCGTTCTCCGAGCCTGGGGCCGAGCGGTTGGGGGCGGTCTCGGCCAAGATCGTCTTCCTGCCCCGGTTCCTGGCCGTCGAGCTGGCCACCCCCGGGTTCGTGCCCGGCACCCTCGACACCAGGGAGCTGGGGGTGCGCATCTACCGCGTCGAGGTCGACGGGACCGACGTGACCGAGCGGGTCCTCTGGGACCGGGCCGCCTACGGGCCGGAGGGGGAGGGGCCGGGCCGCTTCCGCTGGACCCGCCCGGCCGGGATGCTGCTGATCCCCGTCGACCGGGACCCGGAGGACGACGGGCCGTTGCGGCTGCGGCTGCGGGTCGCGGCCGAGACGACCAAGGCGGCGGAGCTGACCTGGCCCGGTGGGTCGGGCGCCGGCAAGGCCGAGCCCGAGCCGGTCGACCTGGAGGTCGAGGTCCCGCCCGGGGTGCCGCTGGTCGACGTGCTCAACAACGCCGGCAGCATGGTGTTCCGCGACGGCTACGGGGCCGACCGGGCCTACCAGGAGCTGGACCGGGGCCAGTACCAGCGGCCCGAGGAGGTGTTCGCCTTCTGCGGCGGCTCGGTGTGCTTCCGCACCGAGGCGCTGCGCCAGGCCGGGGTGTTCGACGACGACTTCTTCCTCTACTACGAGGACACCGACCTGTCGTGGCGGCTGCGGTCGCTGGGCTGGCGGATCCGCTACCAGCCGGCGGCGGTGGCCCGCCACATCCACTCGGCCTCCTCGGTCGAGTGGTCGCCGCTGTTCGTGTTCCACACCGACCGCAACCGGCTGCTCATGCTGACCAAGAACGCCCGCGCCGGCCTGGCCGCCCGCGAGGTCCTGCGCTACCCCCTGACCACCGCCTCCCTGGCCCTGCGCGAGGTCGCCCGGTCCCGCCACACCCGGCGCCGGCCCCCGGTCCGCCCGACCCTGCTGCGCCTGCGGGTCCTCGGGTCGTACCTGCGCCTGCTCCCGGTCATGCTGGTCCGCCGCCGCCGCATCGCCGCCCGGGCGGCGGTCGACCGCCGACGCCTGGAACGCTGGCTGGTGCTGCGGTGAGGGTCGGGCTCGACGCGACCCCGCTGCTCGGGCCGCGGACGGGCGTCGGCCGCTACGTCGCCGGGCTGGCCGGGGCCCTGGCCACCCTCGCCGGCCCGGAGCCGGAGGAGCTGGCCCTGGTCCCGTTCTCCTGGCGCGGCACCCGCGACCTGCCGGGCGGGGGCCTGGGCGGCCCGCGGGTCCGCTACGGGCGCCGGCGGGCCCCGGCCCGCCTGCTCCAGGCGGCCTGGGCCCGGCTGCCCTGGCCGCCCGTCGAATGGCTGTCGGGCCCGGTCGAGGTGTTCCACGGGACCAACTTCGTCGCCCCGCCGACCCGGCGGGCCGCCGCCGTCGTCACCGTCCACGACCTCACCTACCTGCGCTTCCCCGAGATGGTGACCGACGCCTCGGCCCGCTACCGCGACCTCGTCCCCCGCGCCCTCCGCCGCGGCGCGGTCGTCTGCACCCCCACCGCCGCCGTCGCCACCGAGGTCGCCGCCGAGTACGGCCTCCCGCCCGACCGCCTGGTCGTCACCCCCCTCGGCGTCGACCCCTCCTGGCGCCAGGCCACCCCGCCCGACCCCTCCTGGCTGGCCACCCACGCCCTCCCCGACCGCTACCTCCTGTTCGTCGGCAACCGCGAGCCCCGCAAGAACCTCACCGGGCTCCTGACCGCCTACCGCCAGCTCCTGGTGGGGGTGGGGCGGGCGCCCTCCCACCCGCGGGCGGTCGGGGTCGGAAATGGCCCGACGGCGGGTGAGGGGGCCGGGACGACCACGGCACCGGCAACCGACGGTGTGCCCCCCCTGGTCCTGGTCGGCCCCCCCGGCTGGGGCGAGGCCCTGGACACGGCCGGCCTCCCCCCCGACGCGATCCGCACCCCCGGCTACCTCCCCCAGCCCGACCTCGTCCGCGTGGTCGCCGGGGCCGCCGCCCTCATCGTCCCCTCCTGGTACGAGGGCTTCGGCCTCCCCGCCCTGGAGGCGCTGGCCTGCGGCACCCCGGTGGTCGCCTCCGACCTCCCGGCCCACCGCGAGGTCCTCGGCGACCAGGCCGAGCTGACCCCTCCCGGCGACCCCGCCGCCCTGGCCGCCGCCCTGGCCCGGGTCCTTGACGACCCCGGCGACGACCAGCGCCGGGCGGCCCGGCGGGCCAGGGCCGCCGGCTTCACCTGGGAGAACTGCGCCCAGGCGACCCTGTCCGCCTACCGCCTGGCCCTGGAGGCCCGCCGGTGACCGCGACC
>Ga0081538_10005342_pt1 | contig 11552 bp, 12 predicted proteins | sample TabmetS5T2R1_FD_71022 | JGI IMG/M metagenome (GOLD analysis project Ga0081538, IMG submission 71022) | Tabebuia heterophylla rhizosphere microbial communities from the University of Puerto Rico - S5T2R1 | ecosystem: Host-associated > Plants > Roots > Rhizosphere ... | reverse complement strand
CGGGCGCCGGGCAACTGCCGCAGCAGGTCCAGCGACAGCTCGTAGTTCGGATCGCCGGCGGTGATGAAGGTGACGAAGCCGCCGCGATTGGCGGATTTCAACGCTGCGAAGCGGCGCTCGATGCGGGTCGCGGTCATCTGGCCATCCGCGCTCACAGCTTCACCCCGAGATGCTGGGCGACGGCGAAGATGTCCTTGTCGCCGCGGCCGCACAGGTTCATCACGATCAGATGATCCTTCGGCAGCTTTGGCGCGATCTTCGAGACGTAGGCCAGCGCATGCGACGGCTCGAGCGCGGGGATGATGCCTTCCAGCCTGGACAGCAGCTGGAACGCTTCCAGCGCCTCCTTGTCGGTGGCCGAGACGTATTTCACGCGCTTCATGTCGTGCAGCCAGGCATGCTCCGGACCGATGCCGGGATAGTCGAGACCGGCCGAGATCGAATGCGCGTCGTTGATCTGGCCGTCCTCGTTCTGCAGCAGATAGGTGCGGTTGCCGTGCAGCACGCCCGGCCGGCCGCCGGTCAATGACGCCGCGTGACGTCCGGTCTCGATGCCGTCGCCGCCGGCTTCGACGCCGTAGATCTGCACGCTGGCATCGTCGAGGAACGGGTGGAACAGGCCCATGGCGTTGGAGCCGCCGCCGATGCAGGCGACCAATGTGTCGGGCAAGCGTCCTTCCGCCTCCGCCATCTGCCAGCGCACTTCATCGCCGATGATGGATTGGAAGTCGCGCACCAGGGTCGGATAGGGATGCGGACCGGCGACGGTGCCGATGATGTAGAAGGTGCTCTCGACATTGGCGACCCAGTCGCGCAGCGCCTCGTTCATCGCGTCCTTGAGCGTGCGCGTGCCGGACTTCACCGGGACAACCTCGGCGCCGAGCAGCTTCATGCGGAACACGTTGGGCTGCTGGCGCGCGATGTCCACTTCGCCCATGTAGACCGTGCAGGGCAGGTTGAACAGCGCACACACGGTAGCGGTCGCGACGCCATGCTGGCCGGCGCCGGTCTCGGCGATGATGCGCTGCTTGCCCATGCGCTTGGCGAGCAGGATCTGGCCCATGCAGTTGTTGATCTTGTGCGAGCCGGTGTGGTTGAGCTCGTCGCGCTTCAAATAGATCTTGGCGCCGCCGAAATGCTCGGTCAGGCGCGGCGCGAAATAGAGCGGGCTGGGCCGGCCGATATAGTGCTTGCGGTAATACTCCATCTCGTCCGCGAATTTCGGGTCGGCCTTGGCGGCCTTGTAGGCCTTCTCCACCTCGAGGATGAGCGGCATCAGGGTTTCGGCGACGAAGCGGCCGCCGAACAGGCCGAAGCGCCCGAACTCGTCGGGGCCGTTGCGATAGGTGTTGCGCGGAGCAGGTGCGGAGGCGGTCAAAGCAGCGTTCCTGGGGTTCGATGGCGAGCCGCAATCAACCATAGGCGGGGGCAAAGGTCAAAGCCCGGGAGCGACCTAGACCCGTCTGCTGGCGTCCAGGAAGGCTTTGATTTTGCTTACATTCTTCTCGCCTGGGCGATCCTCCACGCCGGACGAGACATCGACCAGCGGGGCGCCGGAAATGCGTACGGCCTCGATCAGATTGTCCGGGGTCAATCCGCCCGCCAGCAGCCACGGCCGCTGGAAGCGCCTCGCTGAGAGCAGCGTCCAGTCGAAGCTGAGCGCATTGCCGCCGGGCAAGGCGTTCGCCATCGACTTCGGTGGCTTGGCATCGAACATCAGGTAATCGGCCACGTCCTCGTAGGCGGCGGCGTGGTCGAGGTCGGCGGCGACGCTCACCGGGATCGCCTTGACCACCGGCTTGCCGAAGCGCGCGCGGATCTCCTTGACGCGCTCCGGCGTCTCCGACCCGTGGAGCTGCAGCAGGTCAAGCTCGCAGGCGCCGAGAATCTCCGCGATGCGCGCGTCGCTTTCATCGACGATGACCGCGACCGTGCGCACGGCGGTCGGCACGTCGGCCGCGAGCCGCTTCGCTGTCGCCGGATCGATGCTGCGCGGGCTCTTTGCATAGAAATTGAAGCCGACCAGCGAGGCGCCACCGGCGACCGCGGCGGCGACCGTCTCCGGCGTCTTCAATCCGCAGATCTTCGCAAGCACCGTCATCGCCCTAGACCCTGATGCCGACCATGTGGCGATAGGCGGTCGCCAGCACGCCGGCCTGGCCGATCCAGCCGACGACCTGGAACAACGCATAGATGAACTGCATGGCAGCCGGCGCGACCTGCGCAAAGCCGACGATCGCCAGAATGCCGTTGACCACAACCGCGCCAATCATGAACGGGATCCATGCCATCACCAGGGCCATCACGAGCGAGACCGCATTGCCGCGCGCGATGGTCCAGGATTCCTGCGGGCGCATCGGCTGGCCGACCGCGATCGACACCAGGTACGGAATGAGGCGCGCGCCCGCCAGCAAGGTGCCGATGAGGACCGCGATCACCACGATCTGCCCGATGACGCCGCCCAGAAGGCTCGCCGGCATGCTGGCCACCGTCACCACCAGGCTGCCCAACAGCACCAGCCCGATGAAGGTCACCAGATAGCGCCAATGCGGCCTGCCGATGTTGAGGCCAATTCCAACCGCCGCCATCGGGCCCAACAGCACGAAACGCAGCCAGTTGACCGTCATGACGCTGTAGGCGGCCAGCAGAACCAGGGACATGACGAGCATCCCCCCCAGCGTGCCGGCGGGAAGCGCGGCATAAGGATTGGCCGGTGGGGCGCCGGTCGATTCGGCGATCGTGTTCATGGTCTCGAAGAAGACCTGGAGATCATCCTGGCCGTACAGAAAACCGGCGAAGCACAGCAGCGCCGGAACGAGGCCCAGGCGCAGCACGTCGTCCCTCTGCTGCCACATCAGCTGGAAGGTGGTGCGGACCAGCAGGAAGACCGGAATCGCTTGCGGCCGCGGCGCAGTCATCAGGCAGGAACTCCGTCGATCTCCGCGGCGATGCGGCGCGCCGCCTCGCCGGGGTCGGCGGCGGCGGTGATCGGCCGCCCGATCACGATGTAGTCCGCGCCCGCCTCCACCGCCTGGCGCGGTTCCATGACCCGCTTCTGGTCGCCGGCCGCCGCCCAGGACGGGCGCACGCCCGGCGTCACCAGCAGGAAGCCCGGCCCCAGGTCGCGGCGCAGCACCGCGATCTCGTGCGGCGAGCACACCACGCCATCGAGGCCGCAAGCCTTGGTGAGCGCGGCGAGCCGGCGCACCTGGTCGGTCGCGCCCGCGGGCTGGCCGATCTCTGCCAGGTCCGCGTCGCTGAGGCTGGTGAGGACGGTGACGCCGATCAGCTTCGGTGGCGTGACGCCGAGCTTGGCAGCGCCCTCGCGCGCGGCATCGAGCGCGGCCCGCATCATGGCGGCGCCACCGGAGGCATGCAGGTTGAGGATCATCGGCTTCAGCGGCGCGACCGCGCGCACCGCGCCCGCGACGGTGTTGGGGATGTCGTGGAACTTGAGATCGAGGAACAGGGGCGCGCCGAGGCTTGCGACCTCCGCCACGCCAGCCGGCCCGCGCGCGTTGAAGAACTCCAGGCCGAGCTTGATGCCGGCGACTGCGCCCTGGGTCGCGCGCGCCCAGCCCTTGGCCACCGCCACGTCGGTCGTGTCGAGCGCAACCAGAACCCCGCCGCGTGCCATGCCTCGTCCTCTCGAATCGCTGTTCCGCGCCTGTCTAAACGCCTTTGCCGCCCCTGTCGATTGCGGTGGCGATTGCGGTGGCCGATGCGGCCGCTTGACAGGCCGGCCCCAGGCCAGGACACAATCGGGCGGGAGATCACCGTCAGGTGCCAATGTTCAAGTCCGGGTCCAGCTTCCCGAAGCTGTCGTGCGCCGTGATGGCCGGGCTTGCCGCCCTGGCTGCGCTGCTCGGTTGCCAACCGCCGGCCAAGCCGCCGCCGGAACCCACCGGCCCGATTCCCTGGACCGCAGCGATCGGCCGCCTGGATGCCGGGGACGGTTCCTGCACCGCCACCCTGGTCGAGCCGGACGTGATCGTGACGGCGGCGCATTGCCTGTTCACGACGGGGCGGAGGCTGTCGCCCGCCGAACTCGCCTTCACGCCCAATGTCGGGGCGCAGCGGCTGCCGACCGTCCGGGTCGCCCAGATCATCGGCCTCGGTGTCGACAAGATGAATCCGGACAAGCCGCAGGACACGCCGACCGAGGTCGATTGGGCGATCCTGCGCCTGGCATCGCCCGTGCCCAACGTCACGCCGATCCCGGTCGAGCCGGTTGCCCTGGCGGACATCGAGCGGCGGGTCACGGCCGGTGAGGACGTGCTCTCCAACCTCGGCTATGGCACCTACGGCATCACCATCAGCCGGCGGCTGCATCGCAGCGAGGGCTGCACCCTCATCCCTGAATGGCGCGAGGTGGCCGAGGACACCAACGACCGGCTGGTCATCACCACCTGCCCGGTGATCAAGGGCGATAGCGGCGGCCCGATCCTGCTGACCGACAAGGCGCAGAACCGCCGGCTGATCGCGGTGGTGTCGCGCTATTGGCTGCGATCAGAGCCGCAGCGCACCCTCAGCATTGCGGTCGGCGCCCGGGCCTTCGCCGAGAAGCTGCAATAGAGGGCGTCAGTCCACCGGCTCCAGATCGGCGATGCCCTGGACCTTGACCTCGACCGTGACGTCGCCGGCCTTCTCGAAATGAAGAATGGCGGAATAGCTGGTGCCCTTTTTCAGCGGCGCCTTGAGGCCCATCAGCATCACATGCGCGCCTTTCGGCGCGAAGCTGGCGGAACCGCCGGCCGGCACCTCGACCTGATCCACCATCTGCATGGACATGACTTCGCCGCTGGTTCCCGACAGGTGAAGCTCGCACCGCTCTGCGACCTCGGTCGACACGCCCAGGAGACGATCGGCTTCCGCGCCCGCGTTGGCGACCGTAAGATAGAGCGCGCCGACTTTGGCGCTGGCTGCCGTGGCACGGGACCAGGGGTGCGAGATCGTGAGGGTGCCGGCGGGGATCTCATGAGCTGATGCGCGCGTAGGAACAACGACGCTCGACGACAGGGCGAGCGCGAGGGCAAGAATGAGGACTGAACGTCGCGCGGGGGGGAACACGGATGGCGAACTCCAACAGACCTGAGGCCGGCAGCTTAGCCGCGGCGGGGATGACTCGGCCATGGCCGCGGCTGCGACCATTGGTCCTTGCCATGGCTTGCGCCCTGCTCGGCGCCTGCGCCGCGCGCGTGCCGGAGGCGCCGACGACGCCGACACCGGGGGCGCCCGCCGGCTGGCAGGCCGCCATCGGCAGCCTCGACGTGACGGGATCGCCGGAGATCTGCACCGCCGTGCTGGTGCGCCAGGACATGATCGCAACCACGTCCCATTGCCTGCGCCCGAAGGGCCGGTTCGCCCAACCCAGACAGCTGGTCTTCACCCCCAGCGCGTCCGGACCGCGGGTCAGGGGCGCCGCCCTGATCGCCGAAGGCGGCAGCGTGTCGCCCGGCAGCATCCAGCCCAACCAGGCGCAGACCGACTGGGCCCTGGTCCGGATCACGCCGCCGCTGTCCGGCATCCGGCCCCTACCCCTGGCAGCCTTGTCGCCGGCCATGGTGCGGGCGCAGATCGCCAAAGGCGCCCGGCTCTATTCCGCCGGCTATGGTCAGGGGGCCAAGGACGAACTCAGGGCTCACAATGGCTGCAGCCTGTTGCCGCCCGATCCCAACGGCGTCACCGAGGGCGCGCTGTTCTTCGCCCTCGATTGCGTCATCCGGCTGGGCGACAGCGGCGGCCCGGTGGTCCTGATCCAGGGCGGGCAACCCAGCCTGATCGGCCTCATCGTCGGTTTCACCAACCAGCCCAAGACCGGCGAACCCATCGGCATCGTGGTGTCGGCCAGGGCCTTTGCCCCATACCTGGGCGCCGATCTCATCAGCCAGCTGTTCCCGATCGACCTGCCGGGGCCAGAAACTTCAATGAATTGACAAGCTTGCGGTAGCTGTATACAGCTTCACGAGCAACATCGGCCGAGCCTGAAGGAGGCGCGTGATGACCGAAGCCGCCCCCACCGCCGTTGCCGCACCCGCTGCGGGCCGCCGGCGCGAGCGGCGCGCTCCACAGGCTGCCGTCAGGCAATTGCCGTTTGCGCGCGCTGTGAACCGCTATCACCCGATCGAGGTGTTGAGCGCCGACCAGGTCGAGACCCTTCACCATACGGCTCTCCGGCTGTTGCGTGAGACCGGCATCGAGGTGATGCAGGACCCGGCGCGCGCGATTCTGAAAGCGGCCGGCGCGGAGGTGGACGAGGCGACCCAGCGCGTGCGCTTCGATCCGGCCCTGGTCGAGAGCAACATCGCCCTGGCGCCCGAAAGCTTCACCATGCAGGCGCGCAACCGCGCGTACGACGTCGGCTGCGGCGCGGGCGAGATCATCTTCGCGGCGACCGGCGGACCGGCCTTCGCCCACGACTGCGACCGCGGCAAGCGGCCGGGCAACTTCGCCGACATGGTCGACTACCTGAAGCTGGTGCAGCAGCTCGGCGTGATCCACCAGGAGGGCGGCTGCCCGATCGAGCCGACCGACCTGCCGGCCGACAATCGGCATCTCGATTTCTACCAGGCCGCTTTGACGCTGACCGACAAGACCTGGCAGTGCTGGGCGCTCGGCGAGTACCGCGTCGAGGATGCGATCAACATGTCCGGCATCGCCTATGGCCTCAGCCGGGACGAGATGAAAGCGACCCCGGTCACTTTGACCATCATCAATTCCAACTCGCCGCTGCGGCTCGACATCCCGATGTGCGAGGCGCTGCTGGCGATGGGCCGCGCCGGCCAGCCGGTGGCGATGACGCCCTTCACGCTCTCCGGCGCGATGAGTCCGGTCACCCTGGCCGGCGCTCTGGTGCAGCAGCATGCCGAGGCGCTGGCCATGCTGGCGCTATCGCAGATTGCCTCGCCCGGCGCGCCGGTGCTGTATGGCGGCTTCACCTCGAACGTCGACATGCGCTCGGGCGCGCCGGCCTTCGGCACGCCGGAATACACCAAGGCGGCGCTGGCGGGCGGGCAGCTGGCGCGGCACCTCGGCGTGCCGTACCGCTCCAGCAACGTGACGGCCTCGAACTGCGTCGACATCCAGGCCAGCTACGAATCCATGATGTCGCTATGGGGCGCGGTTATGGGCGGCGTCAACCTCATCGAGCATGCGGCCGGCTGGATGGAAGGCGGTCTCACCGCTTCGTTCGAGAAGCTGATCCTCGATGCCGAGCTGCTGCAGAACATGCGCGAGTTCCTGAAGCCGATCGCGGTCGACGAGGCGGAGATGGGCGTCGCGGCCATCAACGAGGTCGGCCCAGGCGGCCATTTCTTCGGCGTCGGCCACACGCTCGAGCGGTTCCAGACCGCGTTCTACGAGCCCATGCTGTCCGACTGGCGCAACTACCAGACCTGGGAGAATGCCGGCGCCAAAAACGGCACCGAGCGCGCCAACCTGATCTGGAAGGAGCTGCTGCGCAGCTACGAAGCGCCGCCGATGGACGAAGGCCGCAGGGACGCGCTCGCCGCTTACGTCGCCAAGCGCAAGGAAGAGATCAAGGCCGGCAAGCTGGTGCCGGACGTGCTCGACTGATCCGCTAGAGATCGCAGCAGAGCTCGATCTCGTCGCGGATCGGGATGCCGTTCGCCGCCACGCGCGGAATGCTGGGTTTGACGTGTCGCGTCTCATCGACGGCGCCGGGCCGCAAGTGCCGCAGGTGGAAACCGCGTTTCTGATAGAAAGCAAGCGCCGGCAGGTTGTCATTGGTGGTCGTGACCCAGAGCCGATGCACACCCTGCGCGCGCAGCCGCTCCACCAGCGCGTCGATAAGGTGAGTGCCGACACGTTGCCCAGGTGCGACGGCGTCCAGCGTGACCAGCTCGGCCTCGTGGCCCTGTACGCGATAGGTTGCAAGACCCTCCCGATCGCCGGCCACCAGCGCGGGTAGCTGCGCCGCATCGATCGTTTCGGCATGCGCAATCACGACCGTGCCGCCCCAGCGCTGGCGTAGCAGCGCGCGCATCCAGGGCATGTCGTCGTCCGACCGATCCCGTATGATCATGCCGGCATTGTAGCAAAGATCGAAGATCGTGCCCATGACGGAGCGACCCATGCAGCCGAAGCCCACCTTGATCGCCGCCGTGCCGCAACTGTTCGTGTCCGACATCGCGGCGTCGTGCGCTTTCTTCACCGACAAGCTCGGCTTTGCGGTCGAGTTCGTCTATGGCGACCCGTCGTTCTACGCGCAGGTGAAGCGCGACGGGGCGCAGATCGCGTTGCGGCATGTCGATCGAGATGTGATGGACAAGATCGCCGTGGCGATGAAAGCCGATGTCGACATGCTGACGGCAAGCATCTCCGTCGATGACGTGATGGCGCTCTATTCCGAGTTCCAGGCGGCAGGCGTCGCCTTCCATCAGGAGCTGCGCACGGAGCCATGGGGCGCGCGCACTTTCATTGTGCGGGACCCGGACGGCAACCTGTTGCTGTTCGCAGGCAGCGCGGACTAGTCGCGCCAGCCGATCTCGGCGACGACCGGGAAGTGGTCCGAGTCAATCTCCGGACCGCCGGCAAATTCGGTGACGACCAGGTGGCCGCGCGCCAGCACGTGATCGAGCGGCAGACGAAACGCCAAAGGCAGCGATGCCGGCCACGTGAAGTCCCATCCGGCCTGGTTGTCGAGGCCGGTCTTGGCGCGGAAGGCGCGCTGCACGCGGCCCCACGGCGAACCGTTGAAATCACCCATCAAGATGAGATCGGCCGGCTGGGTCTCCAGGAACAGCGCCAGATTTGCTGCCTCGCGCGCCTGGACGATCGGCGGCAAGCCGGGAAGGTAGCTCGCGGCGGCCACGTCGGTCGGGCCAGGGAGGCTCTGATCGATCGCCAGCGGCCACATGAGGTGGGTGGCATAGACCGCGATCCGCCGGCCGTTCCAGTCGATCTCGCCGCCCGCGATGATCGGGGCATCTCCGCCGGCGCCGCCGGCATAGGGCTTCACGATCGGAAACTTCGACAACAGCATGTGTTCGCAATACGTGCCGCCGTCGAAGCAATCGACACGATGCGGATACTTTGCGATCAGCGGCGCCAACGCGCGCTGCCATGCCGGCGTCAGCTCGATCAGGCCGATGATGTCGGACTCGCTCGACATCAGGAAATCGAGCGTGCGTTGGTAGTCCTTGGCGAAATAGAAGAGGTTGGCGGAGACCACCTTCAGTCGCGGCCCATCCGCCACCACGGCCGCTTGGCCGCGATGCACAAGCAGCGGCCACGCCAAGGTCGCGGCCAGCACGATCAAGACAGCTGCAAGCCTCCATCGCCTCATGAGCAGCGCAACCGCCGTCCCGAGCGAGGCCAGCCCGCTCAGCTGCACCGCGAATTCATCCAGCAGCGCGAGCCGCGGAGAAACCGGCTGCAACCAGATCGTCGCCTGGCATAGCAGCAGTCCGAAGCAGAGCAGCCACAGCAGTTGTGCCAAGGCACTGGGTCGGCGCACTGCCGGACGAGCGGCAACATCGGTCATGCGGTGTCCCCCTGGTCCCCGTCGGCGACGTTCGGCTGTGCCTATGATGTCATGATGCCAGGGCTTGCGGCTAGTCGCGCCAGCCGATCTCGGCGACGACCGGGAGGTGGTCCGAGTCCAGTTCGGGGCCGGCGGAGAATTCGGTCACGACCAAGTGCCCGCGCGCGAGGACGTGGTCGATCGGCAGGCGGAGCGGCCCGGGCAACATGGTGGGCCAGCTCAGTTCCCAGCCGGCGGCGTTCTCGAGCCCGGTCGCGTCGCTGAAGGCGCTTTGCAGGCGGCTCCATGGCGCACCATTGAAGTCGCCCATGACCACGAGGTCCGGCGGCAGCGTGTTCAGGAAGCTGGCGAGGTTCTCGGCCTGCGATGCCTGGCGGCTCGCCGGCAGCCGGCCCTCAAGGGTGGGCGCCGCGTCGGCATCGACGCGCCACCGCTGGTCATGGTCGGGCGTGAACGGCCACGCCAGGTGCGTCGCAAGCACCTCGAATCGCCGGCCGTTCCAATCGACTTCGCCGCCGACCACGACCGGCGCACCGCCCAACACACGCTCGGCCCGCGGTGTTGCGATCGGCAGCTTCGACAGCAGGATCGTTTCGCACTCCGGCACGGTCGCGAAACAGTCGACCCGGTGCGGATATTTCGCGAACAGCGGCGCCAGGACCTGTTGCCAGGATCCGGACACCTCCACCAGGCCGACAATGTCCGCGTCGCTCGTCATGAGAAAGTCGATCGTCCGCTGGTGCGTGGGCGCGGCGAACCATAGGTTGGCCATCACGATCTTGATCCCGCGCCCTTCCACCGCCGCGGCGGGCCGATAAGCTGCAAGCACCGGCCAGGCGAGACTCACCGCAAGCGCCGCGAGAACTGCCATATGGACCCAGCGGCGCAGCATGAGCGCCAGGGCCATGCCGATCGCGGCGAGGCTGGCCAGGTGCACCGCGAACTGTTCGATGAGGCTGAGGTTGGGTGACAACGGCTTCAGCCAAATAACCGCCTGGCAGCTCAGCAGACCCCCAGCCAGCAGCGCCAGCGCCGTCGACATGGTATGGCCTGCATAGGTCCGCAGGATTCTGGATGCCTCGGTGATGTCTGCCATGATGCGCTTCCCCTCGTGATGCCCGAGGGAACGGCGCAAACGTGTCAGCTTTCCGGCACAAACCCGCGAAAGCTGCCTTTGTGTGCGGGCGGTTTCATGGCATTTGCGCGATTCAGTCGCGCCAGCCGATCTCGGCAATGACCGGGAAGTGGTCGGACTCGGTGCGCGGGCCGGTCTCGAACCTGGTCACGACGAGGTGCCCGCGCGCCAGGATGTGGTCGATCGGCAGGCGCAGCGGCCAAGGCAGGAAAGATGGCCAGCTGGCGCCCCAGCCGACCTGGTTGTCGAGGCCGGTCTTGGCGCGGAACGCGCTCTGCACCCGGCTCCACGGCGCGCTGTTGAGATCGCCCATCACGATCAGGTCGCGCGGCTGCCGGTTGAGATATTTGGCGAACAGGCCCGCCTGCCCGGCCTGGCGGCTCACCGGCAGTCCTTCGGCGAGATAGGCGGAACGTTCGGCATCGTCGGCGCCCCACGGGCTCTCGTCGCTGCGCTTCAGCGGGCGGAACCAGTGCGTCGCCAGCACCGTGATCGGCCGGCCGTTCCAAAGGATCTCGCCGCCGGCGACGATCGGCGTCGCCTTCCAGACGCGGCCGGCGATCGGCTTCACGATCGGCCATCTGGAGAGCAGCATGGTCTGGCATTGCCGGTCGATCTCGAAGCAGTCGATCCGATGCGGATACTTGGCATAGAGCGGCGCCAGCGATGGCCGCCAGGCCGTCGTCGCCTCGACCAGGCCGATGATGTCGGCATCGCTCGCCAGCAGCGTTTCGATGGTCTTGTCGTGGCCCGCGGCCGAGTGCCAGAGATTGACGGACACGACCTTGAGCCGCGCCGGGTCGGCGACGACGGCGGCCTCGCCGCGATGGCTGAAAATCGGCCACGACAAGGTCGCGGTGAGCGCAACGAGCAGGACGACCCTTGCCCAGCGGCGCAGCACCAGCGCGAGCA
>Ga0081538_10005341_pt1 | contig 11558 bp, 10 predicted proteins | sample TabmetS5T2R1_FD_71022 | JGI IMG/M metagenome (GOLD analysis project Ga0081538, IMG submission 71022) | Tabebuia heterophylla rhizosphere microbial communities from the University of Puerto Rico - S5T2R1 | ecosystem: Host-associated > Plants > Roots > Rhizosphere ... | reverse complement strand
CTTGACCGTGGCAAGCGGATCACCGTCGAGGAGCACCAGACAGTGCGCAGCCGCGTACCGATTGCCATCGCCGGTACGGGAGGCCGCAATCGCAGGTAGGGGCCTGTTGAGGTTCACGATCAGCGGTAACGCCGGAGCCACTGACCGATGATGCGCCCTGAGCCCGTCGAGGGGTGCATCCGTTTCGAGCGAGACCTGATCTGCTTGACCCGTTTTCGCGCTGAGAAAGCTGACGGCGGTGATCGACACACCAGTGGCGATTGCCCCAGCGCGGGCGAATGCGGTTACATCACCGGCAAAACCATCCCGGATATTTCGAGCGATTCCCGCCGGCAGTACCCGCCGTGTGTAGATCTTTTCCTCCGACAAGGCGGCAGCACGCCCAACGGTGCGGGCCACCCGCGCTTTCGAGATCCCTTCCGCCCGGCATCGTGCCCGAAAGTAGCTCCACGACGAACGCGACCCCGGCACCCAGTGGCGCACCACGGCCTTGGGCTCGAAGATGAACTGGCCATCGGGGATCAGTTGCCGGGCCCTGATGCATAGCTCGGTTTCCTCGCAACCCAGTGCGTTGTCCGCCCCTCGGCCCAACGAGTCATCGAAGCCACCGACTGCCTCCAGAACCGTGCGGCGCAGGGACATATTGCAGCCCATCAGGTTTCGGACTGGTGCGGTGGAAACCGGTTGCCCGCGATAGCTGCAGCCGACAACCCAACCGAACTCGGCAGGCCACCAGCGGGGGACCGACCGCTCCCACATCGGCTGGGCGGCGCCGCCAACTCCGAGCACGTGTGGATCCCGATAGGGACTGAGCAGGTGGCTGGCCCAATCAGGTTCGGCAACTGCATCGTCATCCAGGAACAGCACAATCTCACCCGTGGAGGCCGCGATCCCGGTGTTTCTCGCTCCGGACAGACCGGGACGCCCTTTGCTGGGAATAACCCGGGCCCATGGCAGCGCCTGTCGTGCCCGATTTCGCAGCTCGTCGTTGTGGTCGATGACAATCAGCACCTCATCGACGGTTGCGGTCTGCGTTCGGACGGATTCAGCAGCGCGCAGCAGCTGCTGCCAGCGGGCGTCGGAGTAGGCGCAGATGATCACCGAAGTGGTCATGCCCATCGCTCTCACGCCTCATTGGCTAGCGGAGCCGGTGGATCCGGGAAGATATCCGTCACAGGTGCTGGAGGTTGACCGGTGTCGTCCACTTCCGCAGGGTGTTCCTTCGGTACCCGAACCGGCGTCACGTGACCCCCCGCCGGAAGCGGAATCCCGCGCTCGGCGCGGGCCTTCGAGATCCGGCGACGCTCGCGGCCAATGGTCAGCAAAACCCGGGATCCATCCCGGAAGGTTCGCAGGTGACTTTCGCCGTAGAGGCGAGGACTTTCGAATGATGCCACCTCTACGACGCGTAACCCTGCAGCAAGTGCCCGGATGTTAAGGAACGTCTCGATTTCAAAGCCTCGAACAGTGCCATCGAACGTTGGCAGCACGTTCCTCCAGAACGCCATATATCCGTAGCAGAGATCGGAGTATCGCCCGCCGAAGGCCAGCCGAACCGCCCGAGTAAGCGCCCGGTTACCCAGTCGGCGAACCGCGGTCATGTCGGCGCTACCACCACCCTGAAGGAAGCGCGATCCCTTGGCGACGTCGGCGCCTGCCTCGAGGACCGCGACAAAGGTGCCGATGTCCAGCGGATCCATCGATCCGTCGGCGTCCATCATCACGAGAATGTCGCCAGTAGCCGCCTCGAATCCTCGTCTTAAGGCGTTCCCCTTACCTGGCACCGTATCAATGATGATTTTCGCATCAGGCCGTAATTCGCGCGCGATGTCGACAGTGCCGTCGGTGGAACCGCCATCGACAACAATAAGCTCGTCCACAATCTCTGGAATTTCGGGCAGTACGAATTTGAGATTATCCGCCTCCTCGAGAGTCGGGATAATGAGGCTGACCTTCGGTTTACCGTTTTTCCAGCGTTCCGATCCGTTCTGCCCATCTCCCGAGCCGTTTTCCCACCGTTCTGATCCGTTCTTGATGCGGTGGTCGGTTCGCATCTCCGAAAACGTAATCCGTCGCATTCTTTCTGCCCCCCTTGGGCCTACTTCATATCAAATGATTCTCATTGGAACTGAGAATCTTGGCGAGCCGTACCTCAAACTAGAAAGGGATCTGGCGCGCCTTGGCTTTATTAGCTGCCGTTCGTGCTATGTCGCCGTTTAGATTTAAATTTGCTGCGAGGCGCAGTCAGGCGATCCCGATGCTGCTCCGGCGATGAAAGGACTAGTGGCCCGGGACGTCGCGCCGAGAGTGCCCCGCAGATCCATGCCCGCTGCTCGCTGCTGAGCGCGGGATGGCAGAGGGTAAGACGACATATGTGCACAGCAGGTTCACAGAAGGCATGAGGTTGTGTCAGATGCGTCGAATCGCGGAAAGAACGTGATTGGCAAACCACGCCAGACCGCGCGTTGGCTCGAGCCCGCATGCTCGATCTCCCGCTCGTGATTGGTTTGCTGGCCCCAGCTACGTCTTTGTGGGATCACGCGATCAGGGTTCAGGGAAGTCGCGATCCTGCCGGGTCCTGAAATAATAGGGAACGTGACTCCGGGGGGCAGCACTCAAGTCCGTCCGATGGGCAACGGCTGGAGCAATCGTTACCGTACCGTAAGGATCTGTTGGGCTTCAGTTCATGGAAATGAGGGCCGTTACCCCCTCGTTACCATTTCCGGGTGAGTGTGGTTCTCTGAAGACCGGCTGGAGAGTCCCGCACTGCACCAACCGCGCTCGGCCCCGCCGCGGACTACGGCGGACTTCAGGCCAAGTTAGGATCGGCGTCTAGCAAGATCGTTACTGCTTTCTGCAAAGGTGTTGTGGTTGACAAAGAAGCTTGTGTTGGCACTGGCTCTAGCCGCAGTGATTGTCGTCATTTTTCTTGTGGCGACGGGTCAGATTGGCATATTGCGCTGGGGCTTGCTTGGCGCGGCTTGTCTATTGCTCCCTGGTCTGGGCTGGGCTCGCCGATCACAGCTGCGCGACGCCGGCGACCGGCTCGCGCTTGCGATTGCCATAAGCATCTCCGCCGTGACGGTCATCGGCACGATCATGGCTATAACGGGCCTCTGGTCAGCATCGGTAGGATTCATCGCCCTGCTTGCCGTTGCGGTAGCTGGATTTCTGACCAAGGGTGTGCTGAACGCTATTTCCACGGGGCTGAAGTGGTTCATTAACCTGTTTGTCGGCCCTGAAAGCCCTGCTACGAAGGAAACGCCTCGCTGATCATGGGCCGCAGCTTGGATGATCAGTCTTCATATCTGCGGCTGAGCCACAGGCACCAGGCTGGGTAGAGCAGATAAGTTCCCATCCAGTTGAGTAGCCCGGCGCTCACATACCACGGGGCCAACTGTGGATCGTCGATGCGAGCTATCACCCCGGCAATCGCCAGCCAACCGATGATCATGAAGATGGCCGTCGTGGTACCTAGCATGACTAGGCCACGTGGCAGCTCTGGTGCGCGCCGGTGGAGTCGGTTGGCAATCAGTAGCCAGATGCCAATAAGGGCACTGCCGAGACTAGAAACCAGGCCGGCAAAGTACCAGCCGGTGACGTCAAAGATGATCAAGACGGAGCCGATGACCATCACCACCGCTCCCAGGGCCGCGGCCGCAAGAGCGAACGCGCTCCAGCCACTTCTGCGGTCGCGGACCCAAAGCCAAGCTAGCGCGAGGCTCAGCAGTCCGATGAGACCATTGGCCACGTCATTGATAAGGCCGAAGGGCTCGGCAGCGATGACAAAGAAGATGATCAAGCTCAGTACGCCTACCAAGGTGACGATGGCGGTGGCCAAGGCCACTCGGCTGACGGTGGGTCGCTGCGCGACTCCAGTGCTTGCCACCACACCGTGAGGGTAACCGTCGATAGCCCCTCCTAAACGCGCTGACGCCCCACCGTCTTGCTGCAGGCTCCCTATATAGGTGGGGCGTCAGCTCAGAAGTTAGGCATGAGTTGTCAGCCAGACCGGCGCTACGCCGGTGGCGTGGTACGACCTGCTCTGGACCTCACCATCACCGCGTCGGCGATGATGACCAAGACCGCGGCAACGGCGATCGCGATGAGCCAGCGTACCCAGTCGATTCCCGCGCTTCCATCGCCGCCGAATGCTGTGTAGATGTACCAACCGATGATGACACCACCGACACCACACAAAATCGTGAGCCAGATCGGGATGTTGTCCCGAGTGCTCGGAGCGACAAACTTGCCCAGCAGGCCAATAATGATGCCCGCGATAATCACTCCGATGATCTCCATGAATCCTCCTAGTTCAGCTGACTGCACTCTGCAGGCAGCTGCTTAGTATCCGTACTCGCATTCTGGCGCGGAAGCCCAAGCATGAGGTGCCGACGCGCGCGGCAATGCCCGCTTCGGTCTTCCGAAGAAGGGTCAGACGCGGCAGGGCTGAATCGATACAGCCCTGCCGTTCTTGACCACTTTCCAGATAGGGCATCCAGCGTTCTTGTCTACTTCAGACGAGTCCATTTCGCGGTGGAGACGGCGCCGTCAGCGCTGATCGCGAAGAGCCGGTAGTAGCCGCGCGGTGCCAGGCTTGATGTGGCGTTGATCGTGATCTTGCCGTCGGCGTACTTCAGCGGTACCTCGCGCTGATTCGCGTCGAAGCTGTGCGTTGGCGAGGCGGGGCTCATCATGATCACTTTGGTGACATTACTGCTGACATTGATCGAGTAGGTCTGCCCGTACGTGATCTCGCTCGGCACTCCGCTTATGGTCGGTCGATCACCCTTGAACATGTACGGCGGCTCGAATCGCAGCACCGTGTCACTTCTGGTTTGACCCTTTGGATTCGACGACATGCTGATGACGCTGCCGTCGTCGGCCAGGTAGGCCATCGAGTGGTAGAGCCGATGCTCACCCTTCGGCAGCGGATTCATCGGGGTCCACGATTTCGAGGTCGGCGTCTTGAGCAGGCTGACCTCTTGACTGGCGTTTTCGATCTTGTTCGCAGAACCGCCGCCGAGTTCCAGCACACTGCCATCCGGAAGTTGCACGCAGCTCACATACGCCTTCGCTGCCCGCAGCGAAGGCCCAGCCGTGTACTTGGGCGCTGAGGAGCTATCAAGATCGATAACGTTCGTCGATGAGGTGGCCGGCCATCCGCCACCCATCACCATCAACCGCTGCCGGCGAATGCTGCCTAGCCAGCAGGAGCTGCCCCAGCCGCGACGGGTGGGCACCGTCAGATCGTTGACGCGGGTGAACTTGTTACCGCTGAACGGCTGCCAGAAGCCGGGGTGGAAGAACCGCTCCGAGCTGTCGACGTCCTCAGGCGCCTTTGCCCACCCCGCGCCGGTGAAGAAGTACTTGGCATCGGAGGTCAGGAAGATGTGCGGATACAGCGGGAACTCGCGATTGCCAGGGCGCGTGTCGTAGGTCCCAGTCCACGGCACGTAGACCTCAGAAGTCTTCGAGTTCGCGCCACTGGAGTTGAAGCCGCCCACAATCAGGGCATAGCCACCGCGCGTGTTGACCACGGTTGGGTACCAGCGACCGTCCACCATGTTCTTCTGGCGCACAAACTGCTCAGTCTTGAAGTCGAAGGTGTAAAGCGACTTGGCGCCCTTCCACGGCGAGTAGTCGGTCGTACCTCCGGCGGCGATGCCCTGGCCGTTGCTCATCAGCATGTGGCCGGCGCAGAACATGTCCGTAGGAGTCTTGAGCAACTTGAGCGCGCCTGTGCTCGGCGTCCAAACGTAGGACTTGAAGGTGCCCGCCTCGAAGACCGCGGAGTTGTTGCCGGATCCTGCGATCAAGAGAATCTTGCCGCCCGGGCCCATGATCAAGTGGTAGGCGTTGGATCCTTTAGGCAGCGATGGCAGGCGGGTCCAGCGGCCGCCCTCGGTGCTCGAAAGAGCCTGCAGGTCAGATGCGCTGTCGGGATCCGCGGCCTTGGTCTGGACAGGGGAGTCCAGCTCGGCGTTCGCCGCTGCCGTCTTGGCGGTCGTGCTGGATTTCGGCTCGGTGCCAATAGGGGCCTGTGGATCTACGAACGGCTCCTGGTACTCCAGCTTCTGCTCATCATTGTCCTTGGCATCGGCCGAACCCGCGCCTCCGAGAAAAACCACGGCGCTGAGCAACGCCATTATCAGAGCGCCGAGCAAGGGCGCGCGCAAGCGCATTCTTGGCATGGTGCTCCCCCCCGAGATAAGCGCGGCCGCCGCCGAACGGCAGCTCACGCATGGATCGTCAGGGCATTCAACCAAAGAATGCGCCATCTGCGAGGCGACATGCCTGAAGTCTTCCGGAGTTTGTTATCTGCCGGTGATCTAAAGCCGGGCTGAGCTCCGTCCTCGGTTCTTCACCTTTATGGTGTCGAAACCTGCGTGCACGTAGGTTGCTCGCGGTCTGCACAGGTTGCAACGTATGCAGATCGCAAGCAACCTGTGCAGAGCTTGCCAGGCCCTAGGGCCCGGTGAGGTCCCGGCTGCGTTGATTAATTCCCATTTCGCCGTACGGGTAGTCGGTGGCACGCAGATCGCTCGCCTGGTCCAAGGCCGCCGTCTCCTCAACAGTCAGGCGCAAATCCGCTGCACGCAGATTGGCTTCTAGCTGCTCGATGGTCCGGGCGCCCAAAATGGTCGACGTTACGGCCGGCCGATCAGTCACCCAAGCCAGCGCTACTTCCGCCATCGAGGCATCGCGATCTTCGGCGATCTTCTGGACGGCGTCGATGATGTTCCAGGTGCGCTCGGTGCCTCGTCGGTCCCAAGCCTCCATGCCACGCTCGGGATTCTCACCGAGTCGCGTTGCGCCGGTCGGGCGCTCGTCGCGCTTGTACTTGCCGGATAGCCAACCGCCACCCAAAGGACTCCACGGCAGCATCCCCATTCCGGCATCCTGTACGGCTGGCACGATCTCCCACTCGATCTCGCGCACGATCAGGCTGTATTGCGGTTGCAACGTCACTGGCGTCGCGAGGCCGAGTGCATTCGCAAGGTGCACCGTCTTCGTCAACTGCCAACCCGTGAAGTTCGACAGGCCGTAGTAGCTGATCTTGCCGGCGCGAATGAAACCGTCCAGGGTACGCAGTGTCTCTTCCAGTGGTGTCCAGGGATCGAAAGCATGCACTTGGTAAAGATCAACACGCTCCAGCCCCAGCCGCGCGAGGGAAGCGTCAAGGGCTCGGGTCAGATGCCGAGTGGACAGCCCGAGTGAGTTGGGCTCATTCCCCATAGGAAATCGGCCCTTGGTCGCCAGCACCACTCGTTCTGTGACATCGGCAGGTCGGCTGGCGAACCAACGGCCGATGATCTCCTCGGACTGGCCACGGCCGTACACGTCCGCCGTATCAACTAACGTGCCGCCAGCTTCGATGAATCGGTCGAGTTGTTCATGGGAGCCCGCTTCGTCGGTCTCGACGCCGAAGGTCATGGTTCCCAAGCAGAGTGAAGAAACGGCGCAACCACTGCGCCCGAGTGTGCGATAGTCCACGTTTCGTTTCTATCAGTCGCCCTTTCTTCATCAGATGCCGGCTGGATCGAGATCCAATCTCCGAAGCAGCTGGGCATTCAAGGCCACCACAATCGTCGATGCGGACATCAAGATCGCACCAATCGCAGGCGACAGCACGAAGCCGACCGAGCCCAGAACACCAGCGGCCAGCGGTATCGCGACCACGTTGTAGCCGGTTGCCCATCCGAGGTTCTGCCACATCTTGCGGTACGAGGCACGTGACAACTCGATAACTGAGCAAACGGCACGAGGATCATCGCCGGCCAGCACTACGCCGGCGGACTCGACCGCAACATCGGTTCCAGCACCAATGGCTATGCCGACCTCTGCCCGTGCCAAGGCGGGCGCATCGTTCACCCCATCGCCAACCATGGCCACTTGGTGCCCACGGTCCTGAAGTTCCCGAACCTTGGCATCCTTTTGCGACGGCAGTACCTCGGCGAAGACTTCATCGATGCCAAGCGTCCTCGCCACAGCCTCGGCCACAGGGCGGGCGTCGCCGGTGATCATGGCAACCCGGATCCCGCGCCGGTGCAGGTCGTCCACGACCCCGCGCGACTCCGGTCGAATCTCATCCTCGACAACAATGGCGCCCTGGACCTCACGATCGGAAGTCACATAGAGCACGGTCGAGCCCGCCTGTCGCCTGGCCTCCAGTTGCCGGTCCAGCTGGGCCGGGATCTCCGCGCCAAGCTCGGCTATCAGTCCTGGGCTCCCAACAGAAATGGTGCGGCCGTCGAGTGTCGCTCGTACGCCGCGGCCGGTGAGCGACTCTATGTCGCGGACCGGCGGGTGATCGTCTAGGCCAGTGGCGGCGCGAACAATCGCTCGCGCGATCGGATGCTCGCTTTCTGACTCAACCGCCGCAGCCAGTGCCAGCAGCTTGTCATGATCGATACCGTCGCCGGTGGCGACAGCGGCCACCGCAGGTTCGCCCTTGGTCAGAGTGCCTGTCTTGTCGAATAGCACGACGTCGACGGTGCGCATTCGTTCCAGGGCTAGCCGATCCTTGATCAAGATGCCAGCCCGCGCGGCGCGCTCGGTGGAGATTGCGATCACTAGAGGGATGGCCAAGCCGAGGGCATGCGGACAGGCGATCACCAAGACCGTTACGGTACGTGTCACAGCTTGATCCAGCTGGCCGAGTAGCGCCCACACCACAAACGTGATCACGCCTGCGCCAGCAGCGAAGTAGAAGAGAAAAGCGGCTGCTCGGTCGGCCAGCGCCTGAGCACGCGAGGATGATGCCTGAGCGTCGGCAACCAGTCGTTGGATTCCGGCGAGGGCGGTCTCCTCGCCTACTGCGGTGATCTTGACACGGATCGCATTGTCGGTGGCGACAGTTCCGGCGACCACCCGGTCCCCGGGTGAGCGGCGTACGGCCCGGGACTCGCCGGTGATCATCGACTCGTCGACGGCGGCAGTTCCGGACAGGATCGTTCCGTCCGCCGGAATTCGGGCCCCGGACCGTACCAGGACGACATCTCCTACGGCCAACTCGTCCAGGCTTACCAGCTCGGTGTCTGCTCCCCGCACCAGCTCGGCTGAATCCGGCAGCAGTGCTGCCAGCGCATCCAGAGCGCTCGAGGCGGCACCTAGTGCGCGCATCTCCAGCCAGTGGCCGAGCAGCATGATCACGATCAGCAGCGCTAGCTCCCACCAGAAGTCCAGATTGAAGCTACCGATCTTCAACGTGGTCGCCCAGGATGCGATGAACGCCACCGTGATCGCGAGCGAGATCAACAGCATCATGCCTGGCTGCCGTTGTTTGATCTCACTCCATGCGCCAGTCAGGAAAGGTGCGCCGCCATAGAAGAAGATCACCGAGCCGAGCAGCGGCGAGACCCACGGCACCCATGGCCCACTCGGCAGTGGATAGCCCAGCAGTTCAGAAAACATCATGCTGAACATCACGACCGGAACAGCCAGCAAGCTGCTGATCAGAAATCGACGGCGAAAATCTGTGGCGTGGTCTCCGTGACCGCCGCCATGGTGCTCATGATGCGGCTCCGGATGCTCGATGTGGTGAGCTGAGGTGTGCTCGCTGTGCCGGTCCTGTCCCGGTGCCGCGTGATGAGCCACTGCGTGCTCGGTGTGCTGAGCCTCTGCATGGCCTATGTGGTGCGTCTCGGAGTGTCCCGGCGAGGATTCAGATGCCATCACTCCTCCTTTATACCCTCCGGGGGTATAGCCAATGTTACGCACGGACGCCATCATGTGAGGTATTCCCACTAGGTGGAAATTAGATACAATCGAATGCACGTTCGAGCTCGGGGAACCTAGGCTGCGCCAGCTGGAGGTGACCATTGTTCGAGGGCTTTACTGACGAGATGGTCAATCTCGGGGACGTGCAGCTTCGGGTGCGGCTCGGTGGCGACGGTCCGCCGCTCCTTCTTATTCATGGCCATCCCAGGACCTCGGCAACCTGGCACCGGGTCGCGCCACGCCTGGCTGCGGCCGGTTTCGCCGTCATCTGCCCGGATATGCGCGGCTATGGACAATCCAGTACACCGAGGATCCGCGATGATCACCGCCAGCAGGCCAAGCGCGCCGTGGCCGATGATCTTGCAGCACTGATGACGCAGCTCGAGCATGATCAATTCGCAGTCATCGGGCATGATCGCGGGAGCCACGTCGCTTTCCGCCTGGCCATGGATCATCCAAGCCACGTCACGCGGCTGGTGATCATTAATGCGGTGCCGATCATAGAGGCCTTGGAGCGGTGTGACGCTCGTCTCGCCGAGCGCTGGTTTGACTGGTTCTTCTACGCCCAGCCAGAGCTGCCGGAACGAGTGATCGGCGCCGACCCAGTGGCCTGGTATCGGCCCAATGCCGATCAAATGGGTGCAGAAAACTTCGCCGAACTGGTTAACGCGGTCAATGACCCCGAAACCGTACGCGCCATGCTTGAGGACTATCGCGCCGGGCTGAGCGTTGACCGGGAAGCCGACCGTGCCGACCGGCTGGCCGGACGCACCCTCGGTTGCCCAACCTTGTTCTTATGGTCGAGCGACGGTGACATCGAGGTGCTCTTCGACGATCCGCTCGCGATCTGGAAGGCATGGGCCGAAGACCTGCGTGGCTACCCGATCGAGGCTGGGCCCCAGGTGGCGGAGGACAACCCCGGCGACCTGGTGAAGGCGTTGACCGACTTTCTGGCCGACCCCGCCGAGCAGCCGGAGCTCTGGGAGGCTCAGGGCGCCTAGCAGACTCTGGGCCCTGAGCCTGAGACTCTGCGCCCTGAGCCTGAGATTCTGCGGCCTGAGCCTGTCGAAGGGCGCGCTTCGACAAGCGCCGTCCTGAGCTTGTCGAAGGGCCAAGTGCGCATCCGACCTGACGTTGCGGTGAAAGTCACAAGATTTTCCCGGAGCGCACAAATTTGATGACATTTCACAGCTTGTTCCGGCATCCTTGCTCCCAGTGTCTGATTCGGGGGGCGGATCGGAACTGAGTCAGAGGGGAAGCCCGTGAGAGCGACGTATCGAGTACTTGCCTTTGCCATTGCGGCACTAGTCGCGGTCCAATCGGCCGCAATCGGCTACGCGGTCTTCGCGCAGCTGAATTGGATCGACAAGGGTGGCACGCTCGACGGCGCGGCGTTCGAGTCCGGTGCACCTGGCACCGGAGCCATGATCTTCCACGCCTTGAACGGCGGCGTCGTACTGCTGCTGTCGCTTGCGATGTTGATCATTTCGTTCTTCGCGAAGATCCCCCAAGGCGTCAGGTGGGCACTGATCGTGTTGGGCACCACGATCGTCCAAATTGCGCTGGGGGTCTTCTCGCATTGGTTGGCAGGACTCGGCGCGGTACATGGTGCGGTGGCGCTGGTCCTCTTCGGGGCTGCTGTCATGGCAGCGATGCGGGCGCGTACGCCAGCTGTCGTCCAGGAGCCCGTGGCAGCTGAAGTCGCTTAGCGGACGACGCCCACCATGGCCCGCCGCTCAACTCGGGTACGGCTCATTGTTTCGATAGTGGCGACGCTGGTAATTCTCGCGCCACTGGCTTTGCTGTGGGCGGCCCACCCTGGGCCCCACCAGTAC
>Ga0081538_10005340_pt1 | contig 11563 bp, 5 predicted proteins | sample TabmetS5T2R1_FD_71022 | JGI IMG/M metagenome (GOLD analysis project Ga0081538, IMG submission 71022) | Tabebuia heterophylla rhizosphere microbial communities from the University of Puerto Rico - S5T2R1 | ecosystem: Host-associated > Plants > Roots > Rhizosphere ... | reverse complement strand
CGAGGTCTTTGGCTGGCTGTCGCAGTGAACGTCGCGTCGAGTCAGCGATAAAGATCGAGTACGGCGTGTTCTTCGTCATCGCCTCGAGGCGCGAGGCGGTATTCGTCGTGTCGCCGACGGTGGTGTACTCGAGCCGCCGCTCTGATCCGACCGTTCCTGACATGATCGGCCCGCTGCTGACGCCGATGCCCATGCGGAAGCCGTCGCCGAGCCCGTTCTCCCTGAGCCATCCGTTGAAGCCCGGCAAGCGCGAGTGGAGCATCTCGCGGGCGGCGTCCAAGCCGCAATCGGCGTGGCCGGCCATTTCGATAGGCGCTCCGAAGACCGCCATGATCCCATCGCCCATGTAGGCGACGAGTGTCCCTCCGTTGTCGAGGATCGCATCGCTCATCTCGCTGACATAGCGATTGAGCACCTCGATTACGGTATCCGCCGGCAAGCTCTCAGCGAACGACGTGAAGTCTCGCAAGTCACCGAACATCACGGTCCCGTCGAGCGTGACGCCGCCGAGCCTGAGGTCATCATCCGTTCGCGTCAGGACCTCGTCGACGACGTGCTCGGGCACGAAGCGGGAGAAGATTTCGCGGACCCGCTCGCGCTCCAGATCGTCAAGCCGCTTCCGTGTCAAACAGCCATTGATCCGCGCCCGAAGGAGCACGGGATTGAAGGGCTTCGGCAAGTAGTCCTCGGCCCCGAGCTCGATGCCGCGGACGACGCTTTCGATGTCCTCGAGCGCCGAGATCATGATCACCGGGATGTGCCGAAGGTCAGCGTCCGCCTGCATCTGTGTGAGCACCTCGAACCCGTCGATCTCTGGCATGACGACGTCGAGCAGGACGGCGTCGAACGCCTCCGCGCGAAGGATCTCCAACGCCTGACGGCCATTCTCCGCGGTCGCGCACCGATGCCCTTCTCGCTCGAGGCTATGCGAGAGCAGCAAGCGGTTGACCGAGTCGTCGTCGACGACGAGCACGTATGCCTGCGCGCCGGCCACGTCAGGCTCTGCCGGCCAAGGCTCCGAGCGCGCCCGCGACGCGGGCGTACTCCTTCTCGATCCGAGGAACGAGTTCGACGGCGTCTGCGAGCGTCCCCGTCTGGGCGCTGAGCTCGAGCTCTTCGCTCAGGGCTGCGAGCCCGGTCGCGCCGAACGTCCTCCCGTTGGCCTTCAGCGTATGAGCAGCCCGGCGCAGCTCCTCGAAGTCGCCTTGTTCGAGCGAGCTTCTGAGCTTCCCAACGAGGCCAGGGGCATCGTTGAGGAATGTCGAGATCAGCTCGCGGACGAAGGTGGGATCACCGACGGCTGCCTCCAGTTCTGCCAGGTCGACCGGATCGGGATCGTCCGCCTCGTCGGCCGTCGCCGAGTCCTCTACCGAGACGGCGCGAGCCTCGGAACGGTCGAGCGCGGCGGCCAGCTCTTCCCTGCGAATCGGCTTGCTCAGGTAATCGTCCATCCCGGCGGCTAGACAGGTCTCGCGGTCGCCCTGCATTGCGTTGGCGGTCATGGCGATGATGCGGGGCCGTTGCCCGGCGGGCCACTCCTGATTGATGCGGCGCGATGCTTCGAGCCCGTCCATCACCGGCATTTCCACGTCCATGAGCACGACGTCGTACGGCCGCCGTGCAAGCGCCTCGAGCACCTCTGCGCCGTTGGTGGCGACGTCGGCGCGGTAGCCCATCTTCTTCAAGAGTGCGAGAGCGAGCTGCTGGTTCACGGCATTGTCGTCGGCAACCAGGACCTGAAGAGGCGTACCGCCAGTCGCTTCAAAACCGCTGGCGACTTCCGGCCCCACCGGCCTCACTTCCTCGGAGATCTGTCCGAACGCCCTCATCAACGCCTCGTGGAGCTGCGATGCCTTGATGGGCTTCGTCAGATGCGCGGCGAAGTCGACGCCTGCATAGACATCCTCCTCTCGGCGCCCGAGAGACGTCAGCATCACAAGCGGCAGGACACGCGCGTCGCGAAAGCGGCGGATCTCCCGCGCGAGGGCGAATCCGTCCATCTCCGGCATCTGCATGTCGAGGATGGCAGCGTCGAAAGGATCCCCGCGACGGATCCACTCGAGGGCCTCAGTCGGGGACCCCGTGTCGCGCGGGACCATCCCCCATGAAGAAGCCTGCCGCTTGACAACCTCGCGGTTGGCGGCGTTGTCATCGACGACAAGGAGACGCTTGCCCTCGAGCTGAGCATGCTCCACGGTCACGTCCACGAGCTCAGGACCGCGTGCAGCTTCGGCCTTGACGGTGAAGTGAAAGACCGAGCCCTGCCCCGCCTCGCTCTCGACCCACATCGTCCCGCCCATCATCTCGCTCAGGCGCTTGCTGATTACGAGGCCCAGACCGGTGCCGCCGTAGCGGCGTGTCGTCGAAGCGTCCACCTGGCTAAAGGAATGGAAGAGGCGGTCGATCCGCTCCTTTGGGATGCCGATGCCCGTGTCCTTGACGGCGAAGTGCAGCTCGTAGATCTCCGAGCCCCAGCCGTCAGCCTCGACGACACGGCTGGATTCAACCGAGAGCACCACTTCGCCCGCGTCGGTGAACTTGACCGCGTTCGTCAGGAGGTTGGCGAGGATCTGGCCAAGTCGCGTAGCGTCGCCAACGAGCGCCACGGGTGCTTTGGGGTCGAGCAGGCAGGCCAAATCGAGCGTCTTCGCGGCTGCGCTTGCAGCCACGAGGTCGAGAGCGGCTTCAATCGCGTCGCGGAGGACAAAAGGACGGCGTTCGAGCTCGAGCTTGCCGGCCTCGATTTTCGACAAGTCGAGGATGTCGTTGATGATCCCGAGCAGGGCATCGCCGCTCGAGCGGATCACTTCGGCGAACCCCCGCTGCTCCGGCGTTAGCTCCGTATCGAGCAGGAGGCCCGTCATACCGATTACGGCGTTCATCGGCGTCCTGATTTCGTGGCTCATGGTCGCAAGGAAGGTGCTCTTTGCTTCAGTCGCCTCCTCGGCCGCCTGACGCGCTCGCTGAAGCTCACCGACGTCGTGGTAAATCCCATAGCGGCCTACGAGCTGGCCCTCGACGAGCACGGGGGCGACGAGCAACTGGACGTCGACCAGCGAGCCGTCCTTACGCGTTCGGCGAGTAATGAGCCGGTACTCGTGCTCTGAGCCTCGCCGATTGACTTCGCGTGCCTCGGCGCCAAGGTCCACGGAGGCGGCAAGGAGCTCATCGACATCGCGCCCGATCGCCTCCTCACGCGTGTAGCCGAAGAGCTTCTCTGCGGCCGGGTTCCAGGACGTAACTCTGTCGCCGAGGTCGACCGTGATGATCGCCGACGGGCTGATCTCCAGGAGCGATTCGAAGTACTGCTTCTGACGATGCACATCGCTCAGGTCGTGATAGATCGCGTAGGAGCCGACCATCTTCCCACCCACCAGGATCGGGGCCGCTCGCAGGTCGACGTCCACGAGCGTTCCGTCTTTGCGCGTCCGCCGCGTGACGAGCCGGACTTGACTGCCGCCGGTAGCGCGCTTATTGATTTCGACCGCCTCCGCGTGCTGCTCGTCGGACTTGGCGATCAGGTCGTCGATGTTGTGCCCGAGCACCTCGGCCTGCGTGTAGCCGAACAGCTCCCGGGCGGCGGCGTTCCAGGCGGTGATGTTGTCGTCGAGGTCGGTCGTGACGATCGCAGCGGGGCTCAGCTCGAGCAGAGCCTCCAAGTACTGTTTCTGGCGCCGCAGCTCGGCTTCGCTCGCCTGAAGCGCTTCGTGCGCAAGCCGGCGCTCGGTGATGTCCTGGACCATCGTCAGTCCGAATCTGGGGGCTCCATGCTCGCCTCCCAGCACGGATTCGGCGACCTGCGCCCAGATGATGCGTCCGTCCTTGCCGAGGTAACGCATCGCAAGCTCATAGCGATCGCGTTGTCCGGCGATCAGCTCACCGTACAACTCCAGCACCTTCGGCAGATCGTCGGGGTGCGTGTATTCGGTGAAGTGCATCGAGGCGAGCTCCTGCTCGCTGTAGCCGAGCATCTCCATGTAGGCGCGGTTTCGCGTGTAAAGGCCCGACCCGGCTGCGCCGCTAATCGGCCGCGCCGCCGACTCCTCGAGCGGACCCCAGGCGACGCCGATGGGCGCGTCTTCGAACATCGCGCGGAAGCGCTCCTCGCTCTTGCGGAGGGCTTCCTCGGCCTCCTTGCGCTTCGTAACGTCCATGAGGAAGCCCTGGACATACAGCGGCTTCCCCCCGTCGTCCTTGATGACGACGGCGTCATCCCGCAGCCAGACCGTCCGTCCATCGCGAGCGACCAGCCGGTACTCGAACGACCAGCTCGAACCGCCGGCGGCGAAGACCCGATCGTGGTCGGCGATGACCCGCTCGCGATCGTCGGGGTGGAGGAGTCTGACGAAGAGATCGGGATCGCCGAGCCACTCGTCCGCGGTGTAGCCGAGCAGCCCCTCGATTTGCGGGCTGATGTAGATCGATGGGGCGACTGCGGGCTCGTCGATGTAGGTGACGAGCGGAAGCTGCTCGATGAGGTCGCGGTAGCGCTTCTCCGCCTGCTTGAGCGCGCTGATGTCGTAGTAGATGACCACGTGGCCGGTCAGCTCGTCCTCGACCGTCACCGGCACTGCGAAGAGGTCTACGTCGACCAGCGTGCCGTCCTTCCGCGTCCGACGCGTGACCGCGTGGAAGTGCTGTCCCCGCCCGAGCTGTTCGTAATATGCGGCGGCCTCCGCTTGCATGTCTTCCTGGCGCGCGACGAGGTCCTCGAGCTTCCGGCCGGTCGCTTCGGGCGCCGTGTAGCCGAAGAGCCCCTCCGCGGCCAGATTCCATGACGTAACCCTCCGATCCAAATCGAGCGTTACGATCGCAGTCGGGCTGATCTCGAGCAGTGATTCGAGATAGCGCTTCTGACGGCGCAGCAGTTCGTCGCGTTCGTGTTCGGCCCTCGCAGTTCGCGCCGTATTTCGGCTCACTCGGTCTAGGCCGAAGCCAATCCAGCGACCACCCGTGCGTTCGCGACGAAACACGGCACTCCGCTCCGATCAGAACTCGCCCCGAATCTATCGAGAAGCCGCGCGAAAGGCGAGCGTCCAAGGAAAATGTGTAGCCACCAGAACCAGGTAGCGGCGCCTCGTCGGTTCTGCGCGCCCTCACCCGGGCCGGTGGTCATCCTCCCTCGATGTGCTCGACGTTGGCGATGACCTCGCGTCGTCAGCGCGGAAACCGAGAGGCCGTCGAGCTCTTCCTCGAGCGCGGGCGGGCGGAGGCAATCGTCTCCCAGGTTGAGGGACGAGCCGGAGACGGCGGCGCCGCTGAGGGTCGGACACTCATCCCGCCTCATTGACTCTGGCGAAGTTCGCTGAGCGGTTTCGGCGAGAGGGTGTGCGCGGTGGCCGTGAACCGGTAGCACCCAGGCCGATGCGATTCGGTTTGTCTGCTCCCTTTTAAAGGGGCCGGATCGGCACCAGCCGACCCGGGCTGTCCGCGACGGGGCCGCCTGGCGGGCCGCGAACTTGTGGCTTTTACCCGGCCTGACGACGTTGTATGCGTGGAGGGTTGATAAGCCAGCAGGCCAGCCCGCGGTCGCTAGCCCAACTCGACCTTCTCGATTCTCAAGCGGGCGGCTAGCTCAGGCGCGTCGCCCACCATGTCTCTGATGAAGGGTTCCGCCTCCTCGCGGGTCGGGACGAGGGCGACCGACCACTCGGTCACTGCAACCCGTACAGAACTCTGCTTCGGGTCGCCGGTTTCAGCCTGCTCGAGGCGGGAACGGCCCGGGCCGGGGGAGCCGGCAGCCCTCCCTCCCCTCCCCCAGGGGCGCAGTGGGCTGTCCGGGAATGAGTCCTCTGCGGCGGCGCTGGCTCCCTCTCTTCACTCACGCGGGAGCCATTCGACTTTCACCCGCGGGCCGTGGGACACGAAGAGAAGCGAGGCTCGATGACTTGGGGGTGGCCTCTCCAGGCCATTAGCAAGGCAGGCGCAGGGCGGCAACACGAGGGGCCGGCGTGTGCCGGCCCCTTTCGCGTCTTGTCTGGGCGATTCGAGCTACCGTCCGGTGTAGCGGAAGATCCAGAGGCCGCTGTCGCGGTCGCTTGCGAGGACGACCTTCCTGACGCCGTTGACGGCGTGGGGGAGGCGGTGGACTTGGACGCCCCAGAAGTCGTTGCCGTCCTCGTCGATGAAGTGGCCGACTTCGCGGATGCCTTCTCGCCTGCTGTACTTGATGACCCGGAAGCCGCCCGAGTAGTAGGAGAGGTAGGCGATCCCCCCGCGGAAGGGGTCGACGGCGACCTCGTGCACGCTCAGGTCGCCGAAGCCGCTTGCGAAGGCGGGATCCATCGCCTCGTCGATCGCGTAGACGTCGAGCTCCTCCATCGTGCGGCTGTCGTAGAGGTGGACGTAGCCCCAGCCGTCGAACTCGGACTGGACGAGGACGGTGGGCCCGCGCGTGCCGAGGGCGGGCTCGTCGGCGCCCTCGTAGGTGGGCGTCTGGTTGAACATCAGGTGGAAGGCCCGATGCCCGGTGCAGACCGCCGCGATCGTGATCGTGAACTCGTGCGCCTGACTGCCGCACAGGGCCGCGTCGGGTGCCGCGCCGCCGGCCGCGCCGGCGTGGCTGTTGGCGATGATGACGGCGTCGTAGCCGGCCAGCTGGGCCTGCTCCACCTTCTCGGAGAAGAAGCACTCCCCGCGCAGGAGCACCACGACCTTCTCCTCCCCAGGGCCCGCGGGAAGTGTCGAGGCGGGCGGGATGGGATCGTCGAACGGCGCCGGGTAGTCGGTGCCGTCGATGCCCACGTCGGGACAGCCGTACCCGCCGTAGATCGTCGGCCCGTTGACCTGCCCGTCCGGGTACGTCGCGATCTGTTTCGTCCAGCCGAACTCGCCGCCCCGGTACTGGCCGGCGTTCGGCCCGCTCGTGACCCGGAAGGAGTCGTCGAGGAGCCGATAGGGCGAGAAGTCCTCATCGGTGCCGATGAAAACCCGGTTCCTACGCGAGAACTCCGCCTGGTGGGCGTTCCCCTCCGGCACCTCGATATCGGGGAAGAGGGGGTCGGGGAAGGTGTAGTCGGTGTCGCTGATGAAGGTCGGGTTGGCCGGGTCGTTCACGTTCAGGAGCACCCAGCCGGCATCCCAGTAGGAGACCAGCATCGTCCAGACGCCGCGCACCCTCTTGACGACTACGTCGTGGTGGAAGACGGCCTGGAAGTTTCCGTGCTCGAGGAGCTCCGGCTGCACGATGTCGGAAAGCTCCGTGAGATCGAGCTCGGTGAGCAGCACCGGGTTGCGCGGGTCGGTGATCTCGATGATGTCGACGTCGGTGAACTCCATGTTGTCCACCAGGACGGCGAACGCCCGCTTGCCCTGCTGCCACCCGAACACGCTGTGGATGTGGTTGAACTGATGCGGCTCCCCCGCTTCGCCCGCGTCCGGGTCGCCAGCATGGGCCGTCAACACCTCCGGGTTGAGCGGGTCGGTGACGTCCCACAGCGAGACGCCCCCTTCGCCGCCCTCGCCGCAGATCTCGTTGTTCCCGAGCAGGATCTGACCCCGGAAGAACTTCGTCTTCACGTTGATCACGTGAGCTCCCTCGCCCGGGAAGGAGCCCTCGGTCGAGTCGATGAACCCGACCTGGGTCGGGTTGCGCGGGTCCGAAATGTCGATGACGGCGAAACCCGCATCGGAGCAGCCCATCGGGTCGCGAACGGACAAATAGGCGTAGTTGCCATAGGCGGCCACATCAGCCACCCGGTCCGGCGCCGCCCCTTCGATATCCACCCGCCCCACCAGCCGGACGTTCCTGCTCGAGCCGGGCAGATGGCCTCCCGGCCCCCCGTGCTGGCCGTGCAGCGCGTGCACCTCCACCGGACTGTCGGCAACGTCATCGCCGATCACCCGCCGGTTCCCCCCGCTACCCGGATCCCCAGCAGCCGTCAAGGCGAAGACGAGGACAAGCGCCCACGCGAGGACGCCCGCCCCCAAACGAACCCCTCTCATCATGACCCTCCTCTGACTTGAAACCGGGCGGAAGTCTACAACCGACGGAAGCGGAAAACCAGGCGAGAGGCGCCGCGGCTCGACGAATGCAAGCACCTGGGCGTCCCTTGAGCCGTCGGGGACATCGCGACCAAGGGGATTGTCGAGCGATGGCGCGCGCTACCCTCGGGGATCGGGAGGCCCTCGGCTTCTGCGGAACTATCCGCGGCTACTGCGGATCTGTCTCGGGTTTCTGCGGAAGTCTCCCCCGTTCTGCGGGCACCGAGGGCCACCGTACTCAAGGTCGAGCCGGTCGAGCTCGAGGAAAGGAAGGCCCCGGAACGCGCCGCATCACGCCCGGGGCCCATTGTTCGAGGCCCTCGGGTGCCGCAGAACAGGTCAGAGGAGGATTCCGCAGACGTCGAGGGCCGCGCAGAACCTCTTACGCTATTGCGCCGGGCTTTCCTGCCCTAAAGAGGGGGAGGGCCTTCGGCGCTGCGGCTACGCCGAAGGCCCGTGAACGACTCACGTTACCGCGGCGGGATTCCTCCGCTACGTGGGCCGGGGATTCAGCGAGGGAGCAGGCAAGACTCCCTTCTCTCCCGGGGTCGAGCGCAGGGGCGGTTCCTGCCCTGGAGTCCTCTGCGGCACCTGCTCCCTTTCCTCCTCCAGGGCAGCCATTCGAGGTTGAACCCCCGGCCGCGACGGGAGAGAAGCAAGACCCGGCGCCCCCCGTTGGGCGTTCCCCATGACGCCGGGCCCCTCCTGGGCGACCTGCGAATAGTGCTACGACATCAGAGAACAGAAGGCCGAGCCGACGCCTTGCTACCGACCCCTCGCCGTTCGCTTACGGGCTCGGAGGGATCGTCCGCTCACAGTCGCCGGAGACGGTGTCACCCTCGCCAGCGTGCGCGGTGTCCGTACCGGCGCCGCAGATGACCGTGTCTTCGCCCCGGCCGCCGAAGACGTGATCGTTCCCGCCTCCTCCGTTCAGGGTGTCGGCGCCGGCGTTCCCGAAGAGCCAGTCGTTTCCGTCCCCCCCGTTCAAGCTGTCGTTACCGACGCCGCCTGCCACCCAGACATCGGCGCCGTTTCCTCCGTTCACCGTGTCGCTTCCCGACCCCCCGAAGACGCGGTCGCGGCCGCCGTTTCCGGTCACGCGGTCGTCGCCGGCACCTCCCCACGCGTAGTCGCGGCCCCCGCTTCCGGTGATCACGTCTGCCCCGCCAAGCCCGTGGATGTAGTCGCGCTCACTCGTCCCCGTCAGCGTGTCCGGCCCCGCCGTTCCCCTGATCAAAGCCGCTGAGGCGACCGGGATCAGCACTGCGCCAGCCACAAGGGCCACCACAGCAATAGTCGTCCGCTTCACGTCTGCCCCTCCTCTCGTCAACCGCCCCGCACAGTATCGCGGGCCGGAGGTAAAAGCGCTATGAGCGTTCTGTGCGAATCCTGTTAAGGGCTCTTTCGTCGACAGCAGGGCAACGATTCCCCTCGCTGCCGGGCCGCCCCTACCGCAAAGGGAAAGGCCCGACCCCTGCGGCTAAGGCCGGGCCTCCCCAACGGGGCCGACACCACAGAGAGCCAAGGACGCCAATTGCTCCGAGCCCGAACGGTGAAGAGCTCTTGACGGCTCCTTGCTCCGCATACTGCCTGCTGACTCGAGGCAACGCAAGCAGAATTAGGTGGCTTCGGGCAGCGAGCTCGAACGGGCGATGCGTCGGTTAGCGCACCTTCGACCTCGGCCTAGGATCCGGGTTCTCCACCCTGGTGCGACGCTCCGCGTCGAACACAAAGCGGGGTACCACCCGCCGAGCCTCGTTTATCCGTTCGCGGTTCGCCGCCCTCCAACGGGCACTAGCCGCGTTGTGACAGGCAGCGCACCACGAGCTCAGCCCGTCCCGGCAGCGCGGATTTCGGCGGAACAGGCCAACCGCTTTCGCCTCCCCGCACTTCCGGCACGCCTTCGTCTCAGTCACCCCTTTTTGCCCACTGTTTTTTCCAAAGCACTCGTGGGCGCCGACCTCAGCGTGCCCCTGTGCCGACTTCTGTTGCGCACTATCCACCGCGCACTAGATAGACGCGACGGGTCGAACAGCTAGAGGGGCGAGGTCCCGTTGAACGGCTAGCGGGGGATCCGGATTGGATGGGTGGGTAGCTTCATCGGCGAAGCGGCAGGAAATCGACTCGCTAGGCGCGTGTGCTGGAGTGTTCGTCCGAGGTCGCGGGCGAGGTCAGAACTGGAACGATTGCAATTGAAGCGAGGGCGACGAAGGCGAGGAGCGCAACGATCCCGGCTGCGAGGAGTGGGCCATTGTCGAAGACGAGAAGGAGGGCGAGACCAAAGACCCCGAGGCTGAGGGCCACGCTGAGGAGCGAGCGGCGGCGCCCCGCCGAGATAGGCGGCCGTGGAACGAGCTCCGCGGCGCGGATTTCCTTGTCGAAGCGGCCACGGAGCACGAGGCCGAAGAGGATCGCGAGGGACGGGATGAGCACGAGTCCGCCGAGAGCGACGCCGACGACGGTGGCAATCAAGGTCGAACTGCCGGCGGCGGCTTCCTCGACCGTTAGCGCGGGGAGCAGCTCGGGACGCTGTGCGAGTGCCCACCCGGCGACGACGGAGGCGACCGCGGCCGAGGCGGCGTAGCGGGCGGCTTCGAAGCGAGAACGGTGGACGAGCGCGAGTGTCAAAAGGCCTGCGGCGGCCGATGCGACGACGGCGGCGAGCGCGGGCGACTCGAGCAGTCGCTCGCCGACGCGTCCCGCGTCGAGCGCGACGATGACCAGCGCGGCGAAGGCGATCGCACCCGTGGCGAGTCCGGCTGCAAGCGAGCGCGTGCGGAAGGCGCCCGTGAGCTGACCGTCGCCGGCGCGGCGTGCGTCCCCGGCGAGGTAGACGGCCGCGACATAGGCACCGTTGGCGACGGCGAGAACGCCAATCGCCAGCGAGCTGGGATTGAGCCAGCTGGTGACGAGATCGCCGCGGGCGTTCCCGATTGGGACGCGCCCGGAGGCGATCGCGCCGAGGGCCGTGCCGAGCGCGAACGGGGTCAGGATCGACGAAACGGAGAACACTCCGTCGATCGCTCGTCGCTCGATCTCGCGCGCCGTACCGGCGTGGACGGCGTAGGCGGTGCCGCGGAGGATGATGCCGAGCCCGGCGACGAAGAGCGGCACCGACAGCGTCGAGAAGATGGAGGCGAAGACATCCGGGTAGGCGGTCCAGCAGATGACGAGCACGAAGACGAGCCAGACATGGTTCGCTTCCCACACAGGTCCCATCGCCCGGTAGGCGTGCTCGCGCAGCCGTGCGCCGTGCTCGCCGACCGCGCCGAGCTGCCAGAAGGCCGCGCCGAAGTCGGCGCCGCCGAGCACAGCGTAAGCGGCGAGGCCAACGAGCATGAGCAGGAGCGGCGCCTCGGCGAGCGTCATCGCCGCTCCTCAGCCTCCCGGCGCGCCGCGCCCTCGACGAGCGGCGCGACCCCCCGCGGGCCCGCTTGTACCTCCACCGGCGCGCGAGCGAGCCGGCGCAAAATCCACACGACCGCGGCAAGCAGGCCCGCATATACGACGACAAGGGTCGCGTAGCCAACGGGGATGCCGCTCGCGCCGGTGACGGCTTCCTCGGTGCGCATGTAGCCGT
>Ga0081538_10005339_pt1 | contig 11563 bp, 15 predicted proteins | sample TabmetS5T2R1_FD_71022 | JGI IMG/M metagenome (GOLD analysis project Ga0081538, IMG submission 71022) | Tabebuia heterophylla rhizosphere microbial communities from the University of Puerto Rico - S5T2R1 | ecosystem: Host-associated > Plants > Roots > Rhizosphere ... | reverse complement strand
TGGAACGCGATCAAGACCGCGTTCATGGCGGTGGTGACCGCGATCGTCACCGCGTGGACCGCGGTCACCACCGCCCTGCGGGTGGCGTGGCAAGCCACCGTCGGGTTCATCGTCATGGTGGCGCGGTGGATCTGGGACCACGGCCTCGGCCAAGTCATGACCGTGATCATCACCGGGGTAACGATCGCGTTCACCATCGTGAAAACGATCATCCAGGTGGCCGTCTACATCATCATGGCGATCGTCGCCGTGCTCGCCACCATCTTCCAAGCCCTCTGGACCGGCATCGCGACCGCCGCCCAATGGGTGTGGAACACGATCATCCTGCCGATCGTCAACGCGTTCCGCGCCGCCTGGACCGCTGTCACCACCGTCGCGAAAATGCTGTGGCAGGGCTTCATCACCGGCATCTCCACAGCGTTCTCGTGGCTCTACAACACGATCATTCTGCCGATCGTCAACGGAATCCGCGCAGTGTGGAACGGGCTCGTGTCGTTCCTCGGCGCCGTGTTCCGGCCCATCGGCGCCGCGATCGGTGCCGTGTTCCGCGTCATCGGCACCGTCGCGTCGGCGGTCGGCTCAGCCATCCGCTCCGTGTGGAACGGGCTCGTGTCGTTCCTCTCCTCAGTCTTCCGGCCGGTCGGCAACGTCATCGGCGGCATCTTCAAAGGCATCGGCACCGTCGCCTCCGCCGTCGGTAACACCGTCAAGGGTGTGTGGGACGCCATCGTCGGTGTCGTCAAGGGCGTGTGGAACGCCATCGCGCGCATCTGGAACGGGATCCCCTCGGTCACCATCCCGGACTGGGTGCCGTTCGTCGGTGGCAAGACCTTCAGCCTGCCGAAGATGCCGATCCTGTTCGCCGGCGGCGAGGCGCCCGGCGGCCGCGCGGTGGTCGGCGAACTCGGCCCTGAGCCGGTGGTGCGGGGCGGGCAGGTCATCGACATCGTGGGCCGGCACGGGCCCGAGATCGCGAACATCCCACCCGGCGGGTACGTGGTGCCGAACCTGGACACCCTCAAGCGGATGCCCGGCCTGACCAAGACCCTGCCGTCGGCGGTCGCCGCCGCCGTGTCGCGGTCGGTGCCCGGCTACGGCAGCGTGCTCGCCCACGAAGCCGACCGGCCTGCCGCGACGGCCGCGGTGTCCGTCGGCACCGGCCGGCTCGAGCGCGCGATCGGCGACCTCACCGCCGAACTGCGCCGCCGCCCACCCACCGTCAACGCCGAGCACGGCGACGTGGCGGGCGAGGTCGAACGGGTGATGCGCAAGCTGCGCCGCGAAGACGCCATCCACGACCGCTACAGCTACTAGGGAGGACTGTCGTGCCGGTGACGATCGTGCGGGACGCCGCCAACAACCGCGACCTACCGGTATCCGCCGACACCGCCGGCCGCATGATCCTCTACAGCGAGACCGCGACCATCGTGCTGCCAATCCCGTGGGCCCCGCAGGTCATCGACTACGGCGGCATCGAAGCCGACTGGGTGACCGCCGACCGCCCCGCCGACGTGCCGCTGCTGCTGCTCAAGGCCCGCAAACTCAAGACCCTCGCGTTCTCCTTCCTGCTGGCCGACGCCAAGAAACTGCACACCAGCCAACACCAATCCCTCGAACTGCTCCAGCAGCTCGCGTCCACGCGGGAGCGGGTGCTGGCGCGGTACGGCCCGGCCGAAGCCGGGCTGTGGCGCGTCACCGACGTGTCCATGTCGAGCGAGATGCGGCACCCAGACACCAACGACATCACCCGCGCCACCTGCTCGGTCACCCTCACCCAAGCCTCCGACGCCGCGCCCGCCGTCGGGCCGCTCACCGGCGGGGCGAAGCCGCATCCGGCGCCGAAACCGAAGCCGAAGAAACGCGCGCCGCGGCGCTACAAGGTCGTCAAGGGCGACTGCCTGTGGAACATCGCGAAACGCTTCTACGGGACCGGAGCCCGGTGGCCGCGGATTTTTGACGCGAACCGGAAGAAGATCAGGGACCCGCACTGGATCTATCCGGGACAAATTTTCACTATCCCGTGAGGACTGTCCGGTGTGGAGCAGTGCAGGTCAGGCACCTCCGGATGAGATCTTGAAAGGGCGGCTCGGGCAGCCAGCGAGCCGGGGCTGGCCGCCCGGCCGGTACTCAGTCGGCGGCTGCGCGCACACTGAGTGCCATGGCGAACACGGAACTTGATCTGGACCGGCCGAGCGCCGCCCGCATCTACGACTACCTGTTGCGGGGCCCGTCGGAGATGAACTACGAGATCGACCGGCAGTTCGCCGACGACAGCGTGAAGAAGTTGCCGCTGGTCCGGGACCTGGCGCGGGTCAACCGCTGGTGGATGGGCCAAGTAGTCGCCCAGGCGGCCGACGCGGGGATCCGCCAGTTCCTTGACCTCGGGTCCGGCCTGCCGGCGGCGGGCGCGGTGCACGAGATCGTTGCTGGGCGCGTTGGCCGGGCGCGGGTGGTGTACGTGGACAATGAGCCGGTCGCGCACGCGTGGCTGCAGTTGGCTGCGGCGGAGGCCGACGGCGACGACCTGGGGATCGTGGCGCTGCAGGCCGACCTCATCGAGCCGGACACGATCCTGTACCACCCCGACGTGCGGGACCTGCTCGACTTCGACGAGCCGGTGTGTGTGCTGTTGGCGTCGGTGCTGCATTTCGTGCCCGACGCCGAGGACATCCCCGCACTGTTGGACCGCTATCTGACGGCGGTCCCGCCGGGGTCGTGGCTGGCGTTGAGTCACGGCACCGACGAGACGAGCGACGCGGAGGCCGCCGCGAAAGTGCGGGCGGTCGCCGAGTTCTACCGCAACTCGCAGAACCCGGTGCAACTACGGGACCGCGACACGATCGTGTCGTGGATGTCGCCGCTGCAGTTGCTGCCGCCTGGTGTGGATGTACCGGTGGCCTGGCACACCGGCGAGCCGACCGCCGTTGAGGACGAGCTGCGGCGGGCCGGGCACCTGATGTGGTGCGCCGTCGGCGAGAAGCACGTCTAGGACTGCTCGAGCACCGTGATTTGGTCGGCGATGAGGGCCAGCGAGTCCGCTGGCGAGTGGGCGACGCGCTGCAGCCAGGGCACCGCGTCCAGGTGCCTGCGGACCCGCGTGTCCGGCGGCACGTCGAGAACGAGCTCGCCGAGATGCCCCATGAGCGTGGCCGGCAACGGCGCCGGGAACCGGTAGAGGGTGAACGTGGGCAGGTAGCCGGGGTGCCACTGCTCGGTGGCGAGGTCGACGACCTGCACGGTCACCGTGGGCAGCTGCGCGTGCCGCTGGATGTGGCGGAGCTGGTCGGCCATCACCTGGGGCCCGCCGAGCTGGCCGCGGACGGCGGGCTCGCCGAGCAGCGCGAGCAGGCTGACCGGGTCCTTGCGGCGGGTGAGTGCGTCATGGCGGGCGATGCGCAGAATGGTTCGGATGGCCTGGTCCTCGCGTGACACGGTGGGGTCATCGGTGGTGACCTGGCGGGCGTAGTCGCCGGTCTGCAAGATCCCTGGGATGATCACGGGGCTGTGCTCAACGATGGACGTCGCGTCGCGTTCGGCGTCCATCACCGCCGCGAGTTGCTGTGATGCGCCCTCGGTGCCGTAGAGGCGGGTGCGCTCGTCGACCGGTTCGGCGAGGGCAAGCATCATGTCTCGTTCCTCGCCGATGATGTCGAGTGCGGAGAGGATGCGGGAGACGTCGCTGGGGGTGGGGATGAGGTGGCCGTTGTCCCACCTGGACACGGTGGATTGGTTGACGCCGACCTTCGTCGCGAGTTGGTTCCCGGACACCCCGCGTCGTTTGCGGCATTGGCGCAGCATGGCCACGAGCACGCGGGCTCTGTAGCCGGCGTGGGGGGTTGTCACAGATCAAATTCTAGCCATGCATGACCACACGCGGATACGCATAGATATGTGGTTCTGCACGGGTAGTGACCGATGCGCATAAGTCGCGTAGCATGCGCATGGCATTTGGTTACCCAGGCCGTTTGACTGGTCACGGGAGGTCGCCCCGATGCAGGTTCAGGCAGCAGAACAAACGACGGACGTGTTCGCGGAGGTTTTCCGCCGCCTCAGTGAGCTGGGGAAACTCTGGCGTCTCACCGAGGGGCAGGCTCGGCGGCCCCGCAGCCCCGAGGTCACCGCTGCGTACACCATCAACACGCCCGCCGCGGTCGTTCATGCGGGCCTCACCGAGGCCGAGGCGAACATGTTCGCCAGGCTCACCGGCGCCTGCGTCAACCGCGAGGACGTGGGCGCGTGACCTCGCCGGTCGACACCACAGCAAACCGTCGGGCGCTGGTGCAGATCGCTGAAGTCCTCGAGCTGCCCGTGCCGCCCGTAACCGATGACGGGGATGTGCTGCACGAGTGGACGGTGCGGGTGTGCGCGGCGATACGCCGACTACGCCGCAGCCAGCGGCTGGCCCCTGAGCACCGGCCGGGTTGGGGGCAGGGAGCGTCATGACGGCGTGGATGGACGCAGAAACCGTGCGGGTGGCGCTGGCGGTGGCATTCGGCGCCGGCAACGCCACCTCGATGTTCCTGGCGGTGCGTGGGATCCCGTGGGCGTGGCTGGTGGTGATCGTCAGCCAGACGTTGACCATCACCTACCTGGCGGTCACGGACCAGTGGCTGGTGCTGGTGGGTGGTCAGCCGATCTGCCTGCTGATCGGGGTGTGGGGGCTGCAGCGATGGATCCGGAAGGGTGTGCACCGCGACCCCCGCGCGACCCGTCCCGCAGGGCCAGCCAGCCCAGTCGGGGAGAGCTTGCCTGAGCGAACGGTGTGGCAGGCCGCCCAAGCTGCCTACCACCGGTGGATGGCGCAGGCGGGGCTGCCGGCCAAGCCGTGGGCCGAGTTCACCACCGAACGCCCGCGTGAGGCGCAGCAGTGGGTTGAGGCTGCGCGTACCGCGCTGTCGGTGGCACACCACACCGCGCCGATCTCCGACCCGGCCCTGCCGCAGCAGCGGACCCCCACTCCGATCCGACCTCTGGCTGTCCCCGCGAAAGGAGGCGCCGCGTGATCCACGACGATCCGCTTTGGCGCACCGAGATACCACCTATCTCCACCGGATCGGGCAAGAAGGCCACGCCCCCTGCTCGGGACCGAGTCGAGAAGGGTCCGCGTGACAAGGACCCAACGAAGCGTCGGTGACCCCGACCCCGCCTTTGGACGAGTGGAGGGAGGAGGTGAACCGATGAGCAAGAAGAGGTTCTTCGCGAGTGTGCTGGTCGCGCTGGGCATCGCCGCGACTGCTGGTGTGGCTGTGGCCAGCGCGGACGACGGCATGACGCACAACCAGCAGTGTCGTGGCGTGACATGCATGACGCACAACACCGTGCTGGCAGGCGACCCCGGGATGACGCACAACAGTGACGACCCCGGCATGACGCACAACTGAGCAGGCCGCGTGGGGTCCCCTGACGTCGCCGACGCCCCTCCTCACATCCCCGCGGGGGGCGTCGGCGGCACCCAAAGAAAGAGGGCTCATCCGCTGACTGGGATGGAGATCCTACCCGATGTTTGACCATGCCCCGGCGGGGACGCCGAGCGATCTGCCGCCCCGCGTGTTCACCCCGGCCGTCGACAAAACGTGGCTCATGCACCAAGTCATCAGTAAGAAAATGGGTCCCCTGGACCGGCCACGTTTCGACGGGAAACCGGTCCGGCACTGGCGCACCGGCCTGTGTAGGCGCGCGTCCCGGCAAGGACTCACCCGGTTTTACGGCGGCGACTATAACCGGGTCGAGATCTGCCCCTGCGGGCGCGACCGGTCCTGGCCAGCCTGGAGCGAGCACCCAACATCAGCATGGCTGGGTCAAACCGGCCGCGCGGGCAGGCTGTCATGGTCCCAACGCGACACCACGGGCCAATGACACGCGCCGGCCTCGTGGCGCTGCTGCTCGCGGTGACGGCGGCATGCGCCCCGGAAGACCACACCAACCTGGACGAACTTGACTATGTTCCGCCCGCCATTGAGTACGCGTGGGAGCGGTGCCTGACTGGTGACCTCAGCGCGGACAAGCGCAGCATCCACTTTGCGATTACCACAGCCGACGCGAACCGCCCGCCGCCATCCACGCAGATCATGAACGACGCAGAGGGTGCGGTCTGTGCGCTGGAGGCGCTCAACGCGCCATCGGAGGTTGTGACCGAGTTCGCCAACACTGAGAGGGGCGACGGCTCACACCGCGCCACGTGGGACGACAAGACGACGAGATGGACTTTCACGGCGGCTGGGGCCATGGACTTAACCATCACCAGCGAGCCCGGCCCGTGACCGCCGATCTGTCCCCCGCTGGCGGTTGCGGGCCGGGCATCCCCCCAGTTCGGGGGCCGAGCCCTCTCTCGAAGGGATGTGTCACGGTGAGCGAAACGCGGGAGCTGTCGGCCGGCGGCACCGACCCGGACCTCAACGAGCTGGGGGGGTTGCATCGTCGTCTGCATGACACCAGCGTGCGGCTGGTGGCCGATCCGCTGCCCGCCCACGATGTCGTGCGGGTGCTGATTGATCTTCTGGAGGACGCGGCGCCGTGCGTGTCGGCGTTGAACCGGGTCGCCCCGGATGTGATCGACACGTTCGGCCGGCTCGACGAGGTGAGGGACGTGCATGGGTTGTGTTCGGAACTCGCCGACGCGCATGCTTGGTCACGGGTTGCGCGCTTGGGGTGTCGAGCCGACCGAGCGGGGTTAGGTGAGGGCGTCGGCTACCACGTTGATCACGAACCAGCCGACGAACAGCGCGCCGACGAGCGCCGTCAGGATCTCGCCGCGCGAGGTGACGGGCGGGCCGGCGGCAGCGGACGTCTCGGTCATGGCTTCTCCTGTGATTCGGTCTCGGCACGGCGAGCGAGGCCAGAGCGCGCACCCCGACCGCGGGGGATGTTCTTCGCCTGCTCGGCCGGGAACCCCTTCGTGGCCGAGACGCCGTGCTGCGACATCAGGGCGTAGGCGCGGCCCACGCTCACCCCGTGGTACTCGGCGACCTGCTCGATCGTCATCATGTGGCGCGGCTCGCCGTCGGGCTTGCCGTCCGGGTTCGGGATGGTCATGTCAGTCGTCCTTGGTGGCGGGTCGGGTGGTGACGGTGAGGCCCTGCCGGCGGTAGGTCGCCGCGACGACCTCTGCTGACACGGCACCGCACGTCGTGATGCGCACGCCGGGCGCCTCAACGACCTGCGGGTCGGAGTCGTACAGCTTCGCGGTAGCGCTTCTCGCTCATCCGCTTGGGCTTCGCCGGGACCGTGGTCAGAGCAACACTCCCTGGCCCGAGAAGGTGACGTGCGGTTCGACGGAGTACGAGCCGCCGTCCACGATGTCGACGAGGCCGCCGGTCGCCTCCCAGTGCCAGCACCAGTCGCCGGATGCGTCCACGCAGTAGACCCGCGCTGTCTGCTCATCGAACGCGACGGTCTCGGCAATGACGCCCTGGTGGTTGAACCGGTAGATCCGCACTGTGGTCCTCCTCGTTGCTACCCGATGGGAACCATCGTACGCTGATTTCCATCGGGTAGCAAGCGGAACATCCCGAGGGTGCCCGACGCGCCGTGACTACCGGATATCTCCTGATATCCGGTAGTATGGTGGCGACGCTGGACCACCACCGAGGAGATCCTCTTGACCGAGCACACAATCAACGACGGGGCGATCCAGGAAGACTCCACCCGCTCCAGCATGCGGCACGCGAAAGACCTCCGTGCACTCGCCCGCTTGTGGTTCCGCGGCCTCGACCTGCCCCAGCGGGTTGCGCTGCTGAACGAACTTCGCTCCGTGCTGGCCGAGTTCAGCCCATTCCAGACCGAGCCAGTCGACTACGTCCAATGGGTACCGGCGGACGACGTCCAGGCCAACAGCTACAACCCGAACACCGTCGCCGCGCCGGAAATGGAGCTGCTGCGGCTGTCCATCATGGCCGACGGATTCACCCAGCCCATCGTCACCAATGCCGAGGACGGCCACCGCGAGGTCGTTGACGGCTTTCACCGGTCCCGGGTCGGCAAGGAGTTTCCCGAGGTGGCCGAACGCGTCCAGGGCTACCTGCCGCTGGTTCAGATCCGCGCGGAACGCGGCGACCGCCCCGATCGGATGGCGGCCACGATTCGACACAACCGGGCCCGCGGCAAACACCAGGTCGTCAAGATGTCCGACATCGTGCTGGAGCTGAAAAGGCGCAACTGGACGGACACCAAGATCGGCAAGGAACTGGGCATGGACCCCGACGAGGTGCTGCGCCTGACTCAGATCACGGGCCTGGCCAGCGCGTTCGCCGACCACGAGTTCAGCGAAGCATGGGAAGCCGACCTGGGCCCGGACGAGCTCGACGACGCCGCACTGGTAGAGGCCGGCATCGACGGCGGCCTTACTGCATCGGATGGCGGCAATGCCTGAACAGCGGCAAGTGTTCCACCCCTACACGTCGTGGGAGGACTGGCAGGCCGGCATGTGGCAGGTCCCCGCCGATGTGACCGCCGAGATGGAACAGGCTGCCCACATCCTTGGTGACCCGCAGGTGTTCCTGAGCGCCGCCCGCGCCATGCTGCTCGAGTGGCCAAACGCGGCCGAGCAGCATCTCACCGACATGGCGCAGAACCAGCGCGCCTGGGTCGGGCAGGCCGCCTGTTGTCATCTCGCGGGCATCACCGAACAGGCCACCCGCTTGGCGTGGTGGACGTTGACCCCCGACGAGCAGTACACGGCAAACGCGATCGCCGACCAGGCAATCGCGGAGTGGCAGGTGAACCGCGAGAACGACCAGAAACCGGGCCTGTTCACCATCGACCTGCCCATTCAAGCGACCGGCGAGAGGACTGTGACCAGTGCCTAAGAAGCCGCTGGGGATCGACACCCTGACCGCCGCGCGGGAACGCATCAGCGACACGTTCGACCAGTTCCCGCGCGTCTACGTCAGCTTCAGCGCCGGGAAGGACAGCACCGTGATGCTGCATCTCGTCGGCGACGAGGCCCGGCGGCGAGGCCGCACATTCGGTGTGCTCCTCATCGACCTGGAAGGCCAGTACAAGCTGACCATCGACCACGCCGAGGCGTGCTTGGACGAGTACGCGGACGTCATCGACGAAGAACACTGGGTGTGTCTGCCCATGGCGCTGCGTAACGCTGTCTCGGTGTACGAACCGAAGTGGGAGTGCTGGGATCCCGACCGGGAAGAGGCATGGATCCGGCGGCCACCACACCGCGCCGTCACCGACCCAGCAACATACCCGTTCTTTCGCCGCGGCATGGAGTTCGAAGAGTTCATGGTGCTGTTCGGCGACCACTACGGCGGCGGCGAACACACCGCATGTCTGGTGGGGATCCGGGCCGACGAGTCGTTGAACCGGTTCCGCACCATCGCGTCCACCAGCAAAACAACCTGGGGTGGGCGGCAGTGGACCTCGAAGGTAACCGAGAGCGTCTACAACGTGTACCCGATCTACGACATGACCGTGCAGGACGTTTGGGCCTACCACGGTCACAACCCCGACAAGCGGCACAACGAGCTGTACGACCGGATGCACATGGCCGGATTGAAGCCAAGTCAGATGCGGATCTGCCAGCCCTACGGAGATGATCAGCGCCGCGGACTGTGGCTGTTCCACCTGATCGAACCTGAAACGTGGGCTCGGGTCGTTACCCGCGTCAACGGCGCCAACGGTGGAGCCCTGTACGTTCAGGAGTGGGGGTCGATCAACGGCTACCGCAAGATTACGAAACCAGTGGGGCACACCTGGCGGACCTTCGCGGAACTGTTGGTGGCTTCCATGCCGCCCCGCACAGAGCAGCAGTTCCGTAACAAGATCCTGTTGCACACCAAGTGGTGGGCGGAACGCGGCTACCCCGACGGTATCCCCGACGAAGCCGATGCCCGCCTGGAAGCGCAGCGTCTCGTTCCCTCGTGGCGCCGGATCTGCAAGTCGCTGCTCCGCAACGACTATTACTGCAAGGGGCTGGGGTTCACCCAGCCGAAGTCCACTGCATCGTTTGTCGCCTACCAGGAACTGATGAAGCGGCGCCGCGAGAAGTGGAATGTTGCTCCCGATCAGCTTCTGTTCACCGTTGAGGAAGAAGAATCAGCATGACCGGCCGCAGCAGTGCTCGCAGCATGATCCCCACCGTGCACTACCACAGCGGCCACAAGCCGCCCGTCGCCGCGAATCGTGTCCAGCGTTGGGACTCTCCATCGTGCACCGCGTTCGTGCACGACCTGATGGCATCGGTGACGCTGCCCGACGAGTTCGCCACATGCGACGTTCTGGTCGCCGATCTGCCGTGGCAGGCTGGCTACCAGACGTTCAACGAACGTGCTGGCGTCACCGACGGCCGCTCCTACGGCGAGTTTATGAACCGCGTGTCGGACATCGTCGAGTCGACCAGATGCCCGCTGTACCTCGTGACCGGCCGGCACGCCTTGTCGAAACTCCCGAAGCCAGACGCTGTGTTGCCGATGCGGCTCAATGAGGACGATGCTGTGGCGATCGGCTACCGGCCAGGTGTCGAGGCAGCCAAGAGCTACGGAGTGGCACCCGAGTTCCTACACGCGCTGGCTCAGCGCTACGACCGGGCCGGTGACTTCTGCTGCGGCTACGGCCGCACCGCGCGGTTCTTCCTGCGTTCGGGGAAACAGGCCGTGATGTCAGACGTCAACCCGCACTGCATCGGCTACATCGCCGAACACGCGGCCACATGGCGTCCCGAGAGTCGGCCGTGACCGAGCTCGTAGCCCCAGCCTCCCCCGCGGGCGACACCTCGCCCGCAGCGCCGGTCGACGAGGTGCGTCAGCGGGCCGAGCAGCACGCGGTGCGGTGGCTGCACGGCTACACCTCGGCGAAGACCCGCAACAGCTACGCCGTCGACCTCGGCATCTCCCCCCTGCTGCGCGCCGCGCTGCCCGGCGGGCCGGCCAAGCCGCGGCCGCCGGCCGGGTGGGCGTGGATCCCCTGGGCCCGCGACCACGGCGTCGACCCGGCAGGAGATCTGACCCCGGAGGTCGTGCAGGAATGGGTGCACGCGCTGCACGACGTCGCGACGAAGAACGTTCGGCGACGCAGGTGGACGGCGCTGTGCGCCTACTACCGGTACCTGCGCCGCGCCAAGGTCGTGTACTGCGACCCGAACGACCTGCTGAACCGGCGCACCATGGGCCTCTCAGGGGAGGACCCCAGCCCCACGTTGCCGCTTACGCCGCAGCAGATCCGCGCGCTGTTCCTCGCCGCCCGGCTCGCCACCGGGTCGGCCGCGGCGCGGCAGGCCGCGATGCTGGCGGTGCTCGCTGCGACCGGCTGCCGCGCCGAGGAGTTGGTGCAACTCGACCTGGACGACTACACCCGCAACCAGCCGAGCGGGCATGCGTTGCTGCTGCTGGACGGGAAGGGCGACAAGAAACGCTGGGCGCGGCTGCCGGCCGCGGACGCGGACCTGGTCGACGCGTATCTGCCGGGCCGGGTCGCGCCGGCCACCGGCCGCGATGTTGCGCTCGTGGGGCAGGTGTCCGCGCGGCGGCTGCCGGCACCGTTGTTCACTACGTCCAGGGGCCGCAGGGTGCACGAGGACGATGTCGCTGGCATGCTGCGTCGGCTGTGTCGGGTG
>Ga0081538_10005338_pt1 | contig 11565 bp, 15 predicted proteins | sample TabmetS5T2R1_FD_71022 | JGI IMG/M metagenome (GOLD analysis project Ga0081538, IMG submission 71022) | Tabebuia heterophylla rhizosphere microbial communities from the University of Puerto Rico - S5T2R1 | ecosystem: Host-associated > Plants > Roots > Rhizosphere ... | reverse complement strand
CATCTGCTCGATGCGCCGCAGGCGCGCTCCTGCGGGCAGCCGGCGGTGGGGGTGGAGGGGACCGTGCTCGATCCCGACGGCTCCCCGGCGCCGGCGGGGGACGTCGGCGAGGTTGCGATCCGCGGCGACAACGTGATGGCGGGATACTGGAACAAGCCCGAGCAGACCGCCGCGGCGCTCGTGGACGGCTGGTACCGAACCGGCGATCTCGGCTATCTCGACGAGCACGCCTTCCTCTATCTCGTCGACCGGGCGAAGGACATGATCGTGTCGGGCGGTGAGAACGTCTACTCGACCGAGGTCGAGGAGGTGCTGTACCGCCACGACGCCGTGCTCGAGGCGGCGGTGTTCGGCGTTCCCGATGAGCGCTGGGGCGAGGCGGTGTACGCCGTCGTCGTGCCGCGCGCCCAGGTCGACGCAGCGGAGCTCATGCGCCATTGCCGCGAGAGCATCGCCGGCTACAAGGTGCCCAAGCGCATCGAGCTGCGTAGCGAGGCCCTGCCCAAGTCCGGGGCGGGCAAGGTGCTGAAGCGCGAGTTGCGAGCGCCCCACTGGGAGCGATACGAGACGATGGTGGCGGGCGCCTGAGCGGCGCCCGAGCGGAGGTCAGGTACGGCCCCAGCGCCGGGTCTGGTTAGAGTGCCGCGATCGTGGGCGAAGACGAAAGGCTTGACGAGGAGCTCGCCGTCGAGCGCCTCAACGCCGCGCTGGAGCTTCAGCTGCGGTCGGCGCTGCAGTACTCGCTGATCGCGGAAAGCCTGGAGGGGATCGAGGTGCCCGCCCTCAGCGGAATCCTCACGGAATACGGCGACAGCGAACTCGCGGACGCGCGGCGGCTGATCGAGAAGATCGTGTCGCTCGGCGGAACGCCGACGACGACGGTCGCCGAGCTGCGGGTGATTCGCGATCCGGCCGAAGCGATGGGGTGGTTGATCGAGTGCGAGACGGAGGCACTCGACTCGCTTCAGGCAGCGATCGAACCCACCGGTCGCGATGCGAGGTCCGAAGCTTTGGAGCACCTCCTCGAACACCTGATCATGCGGAAGCAGTCCCAGATCGATCTCCTCACGCGCGCCGGCGCGCGGACCTGACCGAGGGCGGCGCCTGCGTCATCCCACGAGCACCTCGCCGCCGCGGTGGGGGGTGACCACGAGGGCGCTGCGGCGGGCACGCTCGGGTTCGGGCCGGACCGGGCGGATGGTGAGGTCTGCAGCGGCGCGAAGCACCTCGCGCATCTCCATCTCCGCGAAGGGGGCTCCGGCGCAGCGGCGCACGCCGCCGCCGAAGGGAATCCATGACATGGGGTTGGGCGGCGAGTCGTCGAGCCATCGCTCGGGCCGGAACGCGGCGGCCTCGGGCCAGAGGTCCTCGCGGCGAAGAGCGAGCCAGAGGCAGGCCGCCACGTGCACGCCGGCGGGCAGCTGCCGGCCCGCGATGCGCACCGGCTCGAGCAGGCGGCGAGGGGCGATCGTCAGGGCCGGGCGCACGCGCAGCACCTCTTTCACGACGGCGTCCAGATAGCCGGGGTCGCCCTCGCGCAGGCGCTCGTGAACGGCCGGGTGGCGGGCCAGCCGTTCGAACGCCCAGGCCAGCGAGGCGGCCGAGGTGTCGTGCCCCGCCGCGAGTAGCGCAACCAGCTGGTCGCGCAGGTGCCGGTCGGTCGGGGGGTTGCCCTTTTCGTCGCGCTGCGCGAGCAACAGGCCAAGCATCGAGTCGTGCGCGAGGGGCCGGGCTCGGCCCGGACCGGAGCGATGGCAGTCCTCGTCCGGCTCGGTGCGGCGGCGCGCCACGAGGTCGAGCAGCAGCCCGTCGAAGCGCTCGACGGCAAGGCGGAAGCGTCCCCACGGGCTGTAGCGACCGAGGTCACGCTGCACGAGCGCCATGGCGAGCATCCGCGGCATCGAGCGGACGCTGTCGAGCGTGCCGTGGACCGCGTCGCGAAGCTCCCGGACCTCCGTCTCGGAGCGCGCGCCGAAGACGATGCGCAGGATGGTCTCGAGGGTCAGGTGCTTCATCCGCTCGAGCGCGACGACGCGGCCGCTCCACGTGCGGAGCTCCCGCCGCGCCAGCTCGGCGACCGTCGGCCGGAAGGCGCGCATTCGCTCACCGTGGAACGGCGTTTGGATCAGCCGCCGCTCGCGCAGATGCTCCTCCCCGTCGAGCACGAGGATCGAATGCGGCCCGGCGAAGGGGCGCAGGAACTCCCAGCTCTGTCCGGCCGGCGCGATCTCTGGGTCGAGACGGAATACCTCGCGCACCGCGTCGGGGTGCGAGAAGAGCACCATCGGCTCGTCCATCCAATAGGTGCGGATCGTGACCGGGTCGCCGAAACGAGTGTGCACCTGCCGCAGAAAAGCCGCGGGGCGCACCGTCCAGGCCACGGTTTGCCAGGCGGCGGGGGCGCGCGGGCCGGGGGGAAGCTCCATCTGAGGGGCTAGGCGGTCCGTATGCCGGCGGCCGCGTGCAGCCCGAGCGTCTCCACGCCTCGCTCGCGCAGCTTGTGCTTCTGGACCTTGCCGGTAACCGTCATGGGGAACTCGGTGCATGCGACGACGTAGCGCGGCACCTTGTAGTGCGCGATCTTGCCTCGGCAGTATTCGCGCAGCTGGTCCTCGTCGACCTGCTCGCCCTCGCGTGCGATCACCCAGGCCAGGATCTCCTCGCCGTAGCGCTCGTCCGGCACGCCGACCACCTGGACGTCAGCGACTGCGGGATGGGTGTAGAGGAACTCCTCGATCTCCCGCGGGTAGACGTTCTCGCCTCCGCGAATGATCATGTCCTTGATGCGCCCGACGATCTTGACGTAGCCGTCGTCGGCCATCACGGCCTGGTCGCCGGTGTGCATCCAGCGTGCGGCGTCGATCGCCTCGGCGGTTCGCTCGGGATCGTTCCAGTAGCCGAGCATCACGCTGTAGCCGCGGGTCTGGAACTCGCCCGTCTCGCTCCGCGGCAGCGTGCGGCCGGTGTCCGGGTCGGCCACGCGTATCTCCACGTGCGGGTGCGCGTGCCCGACCGTCGCGGTGCGATGCTCGAGATCGTCGTCCGCGCCCGTCTGCGTCGAAACCGGCGACGTCTCCGTCATGCCGTAGCAGATGGTGACCTCGGACATGTGCATCCGGTCCACGACCTTGCGCATCACCTCGACCGGACACGGCGACCCGGCCATGATCCCGGTCCGCAGCGAGGACAGGTCGTACGAGTCGAAGTCGGGGTGGTCGAGCTCGGCGATGAACATCGTCGGCACGCCGTAGAGCACCGTGCAGCGCTCGGCCTGGACGGCGTCAAGCACGGCACCCGGCTCGAAGGCGTCGGCGGGCAGCACCACGCACGCGCCGTGAGAGGTGGCGGCGAGGTTGCCCATCACCATCCCGAAGCAGTGGTAGTAGGGCACGGGCACGCAGATGAGGTCCTGTTCGGTCACGCGGCAGCCCTCGCCCACGAAGAAGCCGTTGTTGAGGATGTTGTGGTGCGAGAGCGTCGCGCCCTTCGGAAAGCCGGTGGTGCCCGACGTGTACTGGATGTTGATCGGGTCGCTCGGATCCAGCTGCGCCGAGCGCTTCCGGAGAGTGTCGTCCCCGACCGTCTCGGCGCCCGCGAGAAGCTCGTCCCACGACGCACTACCGAAGAACGCCGCCCGCTCGAGCTCCGGCAGCTCGTGCCGCACCTCGTTGAGCATCCCGACGTAGTCGCTGGTCTTGAACGAGTCCGCGGCGATCAGCATGCGGCACCCGGACTGCCGCAGGGCGTACTGGAGCTCGTGGGTCCGGTAGGCCGGGTTGACGTTGACCAGCACGACCCCGACCTTCGCGGTCGCGTACTGCACGAGGGCCCACTCCACGCGGTTAGGGCTCCAGATGCCGATGCGCTCGCCGACCTCGAACCCGGCCGCGAGGAGCGCACGCGCCACGCGGTCGACCTCGGCGTTGAACTCGGCGTAGCTCAGGCGCACGTTCTGGTGGCGAGACACCAGCGCGGGCCGATCGGCAAAGCGGGCCGCCGTCCGCTCCAGGTTCGCCCCGATCGTGTCTCCCAAGAGCGGCACCGCACTGGCGCCGTGGGCATACGAGGGAACCGGCTGCGTGCCCGTCACCATTCAAGGTCCGATCCTAGCCCGGGCAGGCTCCGCTGCGCCCCTGACCGTACGATCCCACCAATGATTGCCCGCATCTGGAGGGGCGCCGTGCGACGCGAGGACCGCGACGCCTACGCCGACTACATCCGTGACACCGGCATCGCCGGCTACAGGGCCACTCCCGGCAACCGCGGCGCGTGGCTGTTGCGGCGCGACCTAGCCGAGCGCACGGAGTTCCTGACCTTCACGCTCTGGGACTCACTCGACGCCGTCCGCGCGTTCGCCGGCGACGACGTCGAGGCAGCCGTCTTCTACCCGGAGGACGACCGCTACCTCGTCGAGCGCGACAACATAGTCGCGCACTACGAGGTGGCCGAAGGACCCGGCTGAGCGACCGGCGCATGGCGACCTACTCCGTCAACCAGCCTGGCGTAGCACGCGCGCGGCGGCTGATAGAGGCCCGTCAGTACGTTCTCCAGAGCGAGTGGGGGACCGTTCAGCCCCGCGCCGAGGCGGAAAACGCGTTCCTGGCGTCACATTCGTGGGACGAGTACTCCGAATGGCACCTGGGGCTGACCGAGGGCGCGGCGGATGGGACAAAGGCCAGATACGCCTTTGTGTACGGGGATTTCCGTCGACTCCATCGAATGGGCCTGATCGCATGTCACTACCGAGCTGCCGAATGGCGCCACAAGGAAATCGAGCTTGCCGCACACGAGCTGCTGCAGCTGCTCGACGCGACGAGCGCCAAGCGATAGGCGACGGAGCAACCGCGCACAGGTCGCGCCACGTACTCCCTGCGGCGTAGGCGAAAGATGCTCCCTCAGACCGATGACACGGAGACACCGCTGCGCGACCATATCCACCGCGTCCGGTTTACCTCTCCCTGCCGCCGGTCGCCGAGCACCTGGGAAATCCCTACCCGGGTAGCGCGAAGGCCCCGGTTCCCCCCGACCGGGGCCTTTCGCATGCTGGGGCTTTAGCCGCGCCGCATGAGTCGCCCGACGGCCGCCATCAACTCGTCGGTGAGCTCCTCGGGTGAGCCGCTCGCGCGCCCCTCGACGACGCAGTGGCGGGCATGGCCGTCGAGCAGACCGAGCGCGACCTTGTCGAGCGCGGCCTGGACGGCCGAGATCTGGGTGATGACGTCGATGCAGTAGCGGTCGTCCTCGACCATCCCCTCGAGCCCGCGGACCTGGCCCTCGATCCGCTTCAGACGGGTGAGGAGCTGTTCCTTGCTGGCGGTGTAACCGCGCGACTGTGTGGTGGTGCTGGTGGCCATGGGGCGAGTATACCCCGAGGGGGTGTCGATTGAGATTTGAGTATCCCGTCGTCCTATACCCCCCAGGGGTGTTACGATGGAAGGCTGTGAGCGCGACTCGCGAGCACATCGAGCTGCCCATCACCGGCATGACCTGCGCGTCATGCGCCAACCGCATCGAGCGCCGGCTGAACGAGCTCGACGGCGTCCTTGCCACAGTGAACTATGCGACCGAGAACGCGAGCGTGGCTTTCGACGCAGCGGCTGTCGCCCCCGACCAGCTCGTCGAAGCCGTTGAGGCCGCCGGCTACGAGGCCGAGCTCCCCGCGCCCGAGCCCGCCCCGGCAGAGGACCAAGGGGACGGTGGCGAGCCGGACTCCACCGCGCCGCTGCGCCGGCGGCTACTCGTCTCCGCCGTGCTGTCACTGCCCGTGCTCCTCCTGTCGATGGTGCCCGCATTCCAGTTCGACAACTGGCAATGGCTTGCTCTCAATCTCGCCACCCCGGTCGTGCTCTGGGGCGCGTGGCCCTTCCACAAGGCGGCGTGGGCGAACCTGGGGCACGGCGCGACGACGATGGACACGCTGGTCTCGCTCGGCGTCCTGTCCGCATGGCTGTGGTCGCTCTACGCGCTGTTCATCGGCGATGCCGGCATGCCTGACATGCGGATGAGCTTCCAGCTCATCCCTGACAGCGGCGGCGGCGCCGACGAGATCTACCTGGAGGTCGCGTCAGTGGTGACGACCTTCGTCCTGGCCGGCCGCTACTTCGAGGCGCGTGCGAAGCGCCGCGCCGGCGCAGCGCTGAAGGCGCTGCTCGAGCTCGGCGCGAAGGACGCAGCGGTCCTTGATCCCGACGGCCGTGAGCGGCGCATCCCGATCGACCAGTTGCAGGTGGGCGACCGCTTCGTTGTGCGTCCGGGTGAGAAGGTGGCCACCGACGGGATCGTCGTCGAGGGCCGCTCGGCAGTGGACATGAGCATGCTCACCGGCGAATCGGTTCCAGTCGAGGTCCAGCCGGGATCCGAGGTCGCGGGCGCCACCGTCAACGCCGGCGGGCGGCTGATCGCGCGGGCCACCAGGGTCGGATCCGACACCGCGCTGGCGCAGATCGCGAAGCTCGTGACCGAGGCGCAGACCGGCAAGGCGCCCGTCCAGCGCCTGGCCGACCGCGTCTCGGGCGTGTTCGTGCCCGTGGTCATCTTTCTGGCCGTCGCCACGCTCGGCTTCTGGCTCGGAACCGGCGAGAGCGCGACGTTCGCCTTCAGCGCCGCTGTGGCCGTGCTGATCATCGCCTGCCCCTGCGCGCTCGGCCTCGCCACGCCCACCGCCCTGATGGTCGGGACCGGCCGTGGGGCGCAGCTGGGGCTGCTCATCAAGGGCCCGGAGGTGCTCGAGTCGACGCGCAAGGTCGACACGGTGGTACTTGACAAGACGGGCACGGTCACCACCGGCAAGATGGCGCTGGTTGACGTCGCGGTCGCTGAGGGAACCGACTTCGCGGAGGTGCTGCGGCTGGTCGGGGCGCTCGAGAACGCGTCCGAGCACCCCATCGCGCGGGCCATTGCGAGGGCCGCGCAGGCCGAGAACGGCGCGCTCCCCACCGTCGAGAGCTTCAACAATCGCGAGGGCCTCGGCGTGGAGGGTGTCGTCGACGGCCGCGCGCTCGTTGTCGGGCGGCCCGCGCTGCTCGGCGACTGGTCGATGCATCTCCCTGCCGACCTCGACGCCGTCCGCGTTCGCGCCGAAGGCCGCGGCCAGACCGCGGTCGCCGCCGGCTGGGACGGCACCGCCGTGGCTGTCCTCGTGGTGGCCGACACCGTCAAGCCGAGCTCCGCGCAAGCGGTCGCCTCGCTCGAACGGCTGGGGCTGCGCCCGGTCTTGCTCACCGGGGACAACGAGACGACCGCGAGAAGCGTCGCCGCCGAGGTCGGCATCGACGAGGCCATTGCCGAGGTGCTGCCCGCCGACAAGGCGCACGTCGTCAAGCAGCTGCAGGACGAGGGCCGCGTCGTCGCGATGGTCGGCGACGGCATCAACGATGCGCCGGCGCTCGCCCAGGCCGACCTGGGGCTCGCCATCGGCACCGGCACGGACGTAGCCATCGAGGCATCGGACCTGACTCTCGTCTCGGGGGACCTGCGCGCCGCCGCCGACGCCATCCGCCTCAGCCGGGCCACACTGCGCACCATCAGGGAGAACCTCGCCTGGGCCTTCGGCTACAACGTGGCGGCCCTGCCGCTCGCCGCCGCCGGCCTGCTCAACCCGGTCATCGCCGCCGCGGCGATGGCGCTCTCCAGCCTCTCCGTGGTCGCAAACGCGCTGCGGTTGCGAGGTTTCCGGATCGAGCGCACGCATACTAGCGGTATATGAATGGCGGTGGTATCGTGAGCCAACCGGTATGGCAAAGGCAGCGACGCGAAAGGCGCCGACGCGCGAGGAGCGCAAGGCCCGCACCCGCCGCGACCTGATCGACGCGGCCGAGCGGCTGTTCGTCCGGGACGGGTTCCACGCCACCTCGGTGGACCTCGTCGCCGACGAGGCCGGCTACACCAAGGGAGCGGTCTACTCGAACTTCGACTCGAAGGAGGACCTCTTCCTCGCCGTGTACGAGCGACGTGTCGACCGCGCCGTGGCCGAGATGGAGGAGACGCTCGCCACGGGCGACCCGATCGCCGCAGCCGCGCGGCTGGCCGACGAGGCCACCGCCCGCCGAGACACGGACGACGGCTGGCTGGCGGTCTTCTTCGAGTTCTGGGCCCACGTGCTGCGCCACCCGGAGCTGCGGGAGCGATTCGCCCGTCAGCACGCCCGTTTCCTCGACCCGCTGGTGGCGGCGACGGAGCGGGCGGCGGCGGAGCGGGGGCTTGAGCTGCCCGAGGAGCCGCGCAAGCTGACCACGGCCTGGAACGCAATGCAGCTCGGGCTGCTGCTGGAGCGGCTGACCCAGCCCGAGGTGGTGGACGCGGGCCTCGCGGCGCGGATGGCGAGGATCGCCTTCGAGGCAGGAGGCGGTAATGCAACGAGCCGGCTACCACGCTAAGCGCCTTCGCGACGTCGCCGAGGCCCTCGCACGCGGCCGCGCGCTGGGGGAGCGCGAGCGCTGGCCGCGCTAGCGGCTCGAGCGGTTCCAGCAGGAGCGGCTCGAGGCGCTCGTCCGCCACGCGCGCGAGCGTTCTCCGTTCTGGGCGGAGCGTCTGCCGCCGGGGGGCGTGCGGCTCGATCGGCTACCGACGCTCGCCAAGGAGGAGATGATGGATCGCTTCGACGATCTCGTCACCGATCGCCGCCTGCGCCGCGACGAGCTCCTCCGCCACCTGGGCGCGGTCGACCGCGACGAGCTCTACCACGGCGAGTTCAGGGTGATGGCCACGAGCGGCTCGACCGGAGCCAAGGGACTATTCGTCTACGACCGCCGGGCCTGAATCGACCTGCTGAGCCAGTTCCTGCGCTACACGGAGTGGGCGGGCACCAAGCCGCGCCTGCCACGGCTGCGGATCGCGGCGATCGGCGGCGCCTCGCCCACCCACATGACCCAGCGGATAGCGGCGAGCGTCGACGTCGGCCTGCACCGGCTGCTGGCGTTGCCCGTGACCCTCCCCCTTCCCCACCTGGTGGAGGAGCTGAACGCGTTCGCGCCGACCAACATGAACGCCTATCCGTCGATCGCGTCGCTGCTCGCCGAGGAGCAACTCGCCGGCAGGCTGCGGCTCGAGCTGCGCGGCATGTCGACGAGCAGCGAGCCGCTGACGCCGGGGGTTCGCCGGCGTATCGAGTCGGCCTTCGGAGTGACCCCCTTCAACCTCTACGGGACCACCGAAGGACTCTGGGCCTGCGACTGCTCCGAACGCGCGGGCGTCCACCTGTTCGAGGACATGTGCATCGTCGAGAACGTCGACGCGGACGGTCGGCGCGTGCCCGACGGCGAGCCCGGCTCGCGCCTTCTCCTCACAAACCTGTTCAACCGCGTCCAGCCGCTGATTCGCTTCGAGATCTCCGACATGGCGACGGTCGAGCCCAGGCTCTGCGCCTGCGGGCGCACCCTGCGTCGGCTGCAATCCCTCGACGGCCGCTCGGCGGACGTGATCCGTATCGGCCGGGTCACGATCCACCCGATGCAGTTCGCGCCCCTCACGGCCGACCCCGACGTGCGCGAGTTCCAGGTCGTCCAGGAGGGCCGGCGGCTGCGGCTGCGGGTGGCGCTGCGAGCGGGATCGAACGGGGCCGCCGCGCGCCTGCGGACCGTCCTCGGCGAGCGGTTGTGCGACGCCGGGTTGGTGGAGCCGGTGATCGACGTGGAGGTTGTGGAGCACCTCCAGCGCTCAGCCGCAGGCAAGCTGCCGCTGGTCGTCGCCGACCGGGGAGGCGGAGCCTCGATCGAGTAATCGCTGACGCGGCAGTCAGCTGGCCGCCGATCGGAGCAGGGCGCCGCACGCCAGGCCGCCGAGGAGCAGGGCCGCGGCGCTGATAGCGAACGCGGTCGCCCCGGCGATGCCGCCGATGAGCGCCACGCCGATCGCGCCTCCTGTCTGCCGCGCGGTGTTGTTCACCGCCGACGCCATCCCCGCGCGGTCTGCGGAAACCGTCGCTGTCGCGCCGACGACGACGCCGGGGGTGCCAATCCCGAGCCCGACGCCGACCGCGATCAGGGGTCCCAGCATTGCGCCGTAGCCGGCGTCCGACCCGAGGGCGGCAAGCGCGGCGAATCCGAGCCCGGAGGCGCCGAGACCCAGAGCCGCCGCCCAGCGGGGCCCGCAGCGCCGTATCAACCGGCCGGTGAGGGGCGGCAGCAGGGCGAGCGGCAGGGCCATCGGGAGAAGGCGGACGCCGGTCGCGGCCGGCGAATAGCCGTGACCGGCCTGGAGGAGCAGGCTGAGGACGAACAGCGCGCCGAGGGTGCCGAGATTCATCAGCCCCGCCGCGGCGTTCGCCGCCGCGAAGCCCGGGCGGCCTTCCCCGACGCCTGGGACGCGCTCGAGAAGAGCGGGAAGAAGGCCTGGGCCTGACGAAGGACACCGTGCAGGCCGCCGGAGGCGTCGTCTACCGCCACGGCGGCGGCGGCACGCTCGAGGTCCTGCTCGTGCACCGGCCGCGCTACGACGACTGGACGCTCCCCAAGGGGAAGCTCCATCGCGGGGAGACGCACGAGGAGGGAGCGCTGCGCGAGGTCGAGGAGGAGACGGGCCTGCGCTGCGAGCTCGGCCGCGAGCTCCCGTCCAGCCACTACCGCGACCAGAAGGGACGCATGAAGGTCGTCCGCTACTGGACGATGCGGCCGCTCGGCGGCGCCTTCCAGCCGCACGACGAGGTCGACGACGCGCGCTGGCTCCCGATCGAGGAGGCCGACGCCGAGCTCACGTACGATCGCGACCGCGAGATCCTGCGTGCCTTCGTGGAGCAGGAGGCCGGTTGACCGTACTGCTCGTTCGCCACGCCACGGCCGGCAAGAGCACAAGCGCGCCGGACGACCACCTGCGGCCGCTCGACGACCGCGGATGGGAGCAGGCCGAGAAGCTCGTCGACACGCTCGCCCCGTACGGCGTGCAGCGGATCCTTACGAGCCCATACGTGCGATGCCGCCAGACGGTCGAGTCGCTCGCGCGCGCCCTCGGCATGCCCGCGGAGGACCGGCCCGAGCTCGCCGAGGGCTCCACGACCGAGGACGTGCTCCGGCTCGTCGGCTCGCTCGACGGCGAGACGGCTGTGCTCTGCACGCACGGCGACGTCGTCCACGAGATCCTCGGCGAGGAGAGCAAGAAGGGCTCCACCTGGGTGCTCGAGGTGGCTCCCGACGGAGCGCTCGCCCGCCGGGAGTACCTTCCGCCGCCCGCCTAGGCGGCGCGACGGGGCCCGGCGAGGAGGGCGCCCGAGCACAGGGCGATCCTCCGCTCGAGCATGCTCACCTCCTGCACCTGGTCGACCGGCACGTGGACGAGCCAGGTGCCGAGCAGGCCCGCCCGGACGACGAGGAGCACCGGCGCGCCGGTCTCCGCGTCGACGCGGATGCTCTCGACGACGCCGATCCGCGCCGTCGTGCCGTAGACGCCGAAGCCTTCGCAGTACGCGAGGCCCGCGTGTCGGCTCTGTGTCTTCTCGTTCGTCTCCATGGCCTCATCGTGCCCGGGGCCTCCGGCACGATGGGTGACGGGGCCGTGAAGAAGCGGTTACGCGGCCGAAGCCGCGAGCTCGTCCAGCAGCGCGAGCGCCGCGCCTTCCCGCAGCCCTGCGCGCGA
>Ga0081538_10005337_pt1 | contig 11566 bp, 10 predicted proteins | sample TabmetS5T2R1_FD_71022 | JGI IMG/M metagenome (GOLD analysis project Ga0081538, IMG submission 71022) | Tabebuia heterophylla rhizosphere microbial communities from the University of Puerto Rico - S5T2R1 | ecosystem: Host-associated > Plants > Roots > Rhizosphere ... | reverse complement strand
GCACGACCCCAAGGTAACGGTTCTGCGGAGCGACTTCTCCGGCGATGGCGCAATCGGGGTGTTTCCTCAAGAGGACAATGGGACGCCTTGCTGACGTGAGGAGGTCAGCCTCGACCGCAGTGACCGCGCAGAGACGCCGCGCCACGTCGAGGTTCTGAACCATGACGGCCAGCGGCTTGGCCTCCCGCTGCTTCCGCCCACGCAGCTCCCGGACGACGTCATCTCGTAACGCATCGCAAGAGAGGTGGTAACCGCCGAGCCCCTTGACGGCGACGATCTTCCCTTCCTGGAGTCGGGCGCCGATGAAGGTGCAAGGATCGTCTACAGGTATCTCGTTCCCCTGGAAGTCAGCGACCCAGAGTCTAGGGCCGCACCTGGGGCAAGCTATGGGCTGGGCATGGAATCGTCGATCGCGGGGGTCTACGTACTCAGCGTGACAGGCTGTGCACATGGAGAATCTGGCCATGGTCGTGCGTTCGCGATCGTAGGGCATACCACTGACGATGGTGAACCGTGGACCGCAGTTCGTGCAGTTGAGGAAGGGATAATGGTAGCGACGATCGTGTGCAGCGTTGAACTCGCCGAGGCACTCAGGGCAGGTGGCCACATCGGGAGCCAAGAAGACGTCCTTATCGTCTCGGGCCTCGCTTGGCTCGATGGCAAACGCGGCGTAATGTCGGAGCGGCTGTGTCTCAGCCTTAACCCGCTCGATACGAGCGAGCGCTGGGGCCTCGGCGACCAACGCCCGGAGGAAGTTTTCAATACGAGTGGGATCCCCCTCGACATCGATCACCACGCCTGTGGTGTCGTTCCATACACCCCCGCATAGACCTAGCCGACCGGCCGAGCCATACACGAAAGGGCGGAAACCCACCCCCTGGACAACTCCCTAACCGTGATTTTTCGCCGGTCCCGCACAGGGCTCGCCTCGGCATCTCGACTTGCCACTCTGCCGGGGTGCCCCGCCGATGATCAGCCACCCCTCCGGGCACCCGCCTGACACTACATGCCTCCACAATATGCCTAAAAGCGTATCGTCATCCATCAAATTGCTAGATTTTCTCCAACAGAGAATTCGGGGATGGTACGGTCGCCAGCACGATCATACCCTCGCAGAGGGCTATGTTCTGGAAGGTGCGTGCCATGCCAGCGGGGCGCGCTGATGAGGCTTCACGGAGATGATGGCACGCCCGTCAGAGCAGGGGCAGATCATCCCGCCGCGGTAACACCATGGCGCTCGACCTTCGGCCTGGACGCAACGGCCGCATCCATTGATCTCGAACGTGCTTCTGTCTAACATATGATCTATCACAGTGTCAATGAAAATCAAGGGATCGGTGGTTCTCGGCATCTATGCCAGCCCCATCATGGAAAGTCTCCACACCCTGTATATTTCACGTTTACAAGAACGCGCCAGTGGTGTAGGCTGGTCACCAGTATCCGCGCTCCCACGCCCAATCGTCCTGGCCATGGGTTATAGCTGGAGGTGGCTGCATCAAGGATCAGGGTCGAGGCATGGATCATCTGGCCTATCACGCGCAGATGCGTCAACTTTTTACCGAGGCCGTGACCGGTCCCGAAAACCGGCTCGACCTCGCCCGGGCGGCATTGCTGATCGCCAGTGAGGCCTATCCAGGCCTCGATATCCTGCGCTACGTGGCGAAGCTGGAAGTCATGGCAGCCGCGGTACGACCCACCGTCACAACGACGGATGACCCTACCCTGAAAATCGAGTCCCTCAACGCCTACTTATTCGAGGAACGGGGATTTCGTGGAAACGCTGAGGATTACTACGACCCGCGGAACAGTTTTCTCAACGACGTCGTCGACCGCAGATTGGGGATCCCCATCACGCTGTCGATCATCTATATGGAAGTGGGACGACGCGTCGGCATGCCGCTACAGGGGGTCGGCATGCCGGGTCACTTTATCATGAAGTACGCAGATCCTGGGGGGGACATCTACATCGATTCCTTCAACAAGGGACGCATGCTGTCGCGTCAGGCATGTGAAGAGTTGATTCAACAGCTCTACGGTGAATCGGTGCCATTTCAAGAAACGTTCTTAGCCCCGGTCAGCAAGAAGCAGATCCTGGCACGCATGTTGATGAACCTGAAAGCCATCTACGTCCACACCAAGGACTACCTGAAAGCCCTCTCCGTGGTCGAGCGGCTCCTCATCATCCAGCCAGACGTCGAACAAGAGGTGAAGGACCGAGCCGCCCTGCGCAATCTGATCCGGATGCTCAACTGATCGCCCACCTCCCAGCCGGGGCTCTACTGTAACAATACCTCAACCTTGGCTTTGCTGCGAAGTCCAGCCATGTACTGCTGATAACGCTCGTAAGTCTGCTGTTGGGTGAGGTCTTCTTTCACCTGCGCCTTCGCCTCGTCAAACGCGAGCGCTCTGCCGGTCTTGCGCTCTTCAACCTTAATAATGTGATAGCCGAATTGCGTCCGTACGACCTCACTGATCTGGCCGGGCTGGAGGGTAAAGGCCACCTCCTCGAAGGCCGGCACCATGCGGCCGTGGGGAAAGAAGCCGAGATCCCCGCCGTTTTCCTTCGAGCCATCGTCAGACAACTGCGTCGCCAACGTGGCAAAGTCTTCGCCCTGCTTCGCCCGTTTCAGGGCGTCATCGGCTTTGCCCTTGAGCTTAGCGTCATCCGCCGGGCTCGCTTCCGGCGGCACCCTGAACAGAATGTGGCGGGCGCGGACTTGCTCCTCTTCCACATATTTGTCCTTGTTCTTGTCGTAGAAGGTTTGGACATCGCCAGCGCTGACGTTCACTTTGTCGAGGATTTCCTTCTGGACTAACTGCTGCCGTAGCAGCTGACTTTCGACATCTTTCTTCACCGCGTCCAGGGTGAGATTTTGCGCGGTTAAGGCCTGATCGAACGCCTCCGGGGACGGAAAGCGCTGCCGCAGTTGCTGCATCTGGGCGTCGACCTGTTGCCCGGGGACGGCCATCTTGAGCGATTTGGCCCGCTGGAGGAGTAATTCACGATCGATCAGACTATCGAGGATCTGGCGCAGGACTTCCTTGGCGCGCGGATCTTCCTGAACCGTCGAGTAGGGAACTTGCACATGGACCTGAAAGGAGCGGTTCAGCTCCAGCGTGGTGATGGGCACTCCGTTCACCTTCGCGGCGACATCGGCACTGCTCCCCCCTGCCGGTTGCGATCGCACCGCCCAAGCCATGAGCATCAAGAGCGCCAGCGTGAGCAAGATCACCAGGTCACGCCGGGGTGACCGGCTTCGGTCGTCACGCACACCGTCACTTAGAAACATCTGTTGCTCCTCTTTCGTCTGGGGCGTGTCGATCGGCATGGCAATTATCGACGATGAACACGCTCAAGGGGATCATTGGCATCTGGGCCCCAACCACTCGTCGCCCTGCGTCGCTCTCGAAAACACTCTAACGCATTTTAGCGGAAAAACAAGGTGGGGGGGTTAGCGCTTCGACACCCCTGGGTGGCCGGCGATGTAGAACCGCCAGGGCATATCTTTCCAGGGCCCGGCATAATCCACCCCGATGCGGGTAGTGGCGACGATATCAGCCGGGCTGACTCCACAGTCTTCGACGAAAAGGACATCGCCGCACAGATCGATACTATTCAACCCACGCTCAATCCCGAAGGCCTGGCACAGCCTACCGGGGCCACTGGCCAGTAGGCGGATATCCTGCGTCCGGCGTCGCGCCCGCATCAATTGGAGCCCCTCACAGGGCTGTACGGCACGGATCAGCACGGCGGCCGGGTACCCCTCAGGCTCGGTGACGGCGTTCAGGCAGTGGTACATGCCATAGATCACATAGACATAGGCAAACCCTGCGGAGCCGAACATCACCGCGGTGCGCGGTGTCCGCCCGCGCGACGCATGCGACGCTTTGTCTTCAGGACCGACATAGGCCTCCGTTTCGAGGATCATCCCCGCCGTGACGCCATCCGGGTGGACCCGTACCAGATACTTGCCGAGGAGGCTTTGCGCCGCCTCCACGGTCGGTTGCTCGTAGAAGTCGCGGGCCAGTTTCACGAATAGCCGCTTTCTCGAATCGTGCCCCTTTTTCCCCTGGGACGGAGACCTCAGGTGGCGTTCAGAGCGCCTTCAGGATCGGTACCACCTCGAGTTGAATCGGCTGCCCGGTGACCAGCGCCACATGATCGCCGATATACATGTCGACTTCGCTGCGCACGCCGAATTGCCCGGGCAAATAGACCCCGGGCTCGATCGAGAAGCAGGTGTGAGGCAGGAGGTGACGTTCATCGCGCGACTCATAGTTGTCGATGTTCGCGCCGTTGCCATGCACCTCCTCGCCGATGGAATGGCCGGTGCGGTGGATGAAATATTCACCATAGCCGGCCTTACGGATCGTTTCACGGGCGACGGCATCGACTTCCCAGCCGCAGACGCCCCTGCCGGCATGGACCGCATCCTGGACAAACTCGATCGCAGCGTCACGGCCGTGTTGCACGACACGAAAAATGTTGCGGTGGGCATCGGGAACCGTGTCACCGATGTACCCGGTCCAAGTGATATCAGCATAGACGCTGCGGGGCTCCTTGCGTTTGGACCAGATATCGAGGAGGACGAAGTCGCCGCGGTGCATCGATCCCGACGTAGGCGTCGGTTGAAAGTGCGGATCGGCGCTGTGGGCATTGACGGCAACAATGGGAGGTTTGTCAGAACGCATGCCGTAATGGTCGAAACGCCCGAGGATGAACTGCTGCACCGCGTGTTCACTGACCTCGCCGCGGTTCGTCACCGTGTCCCGAATGTGGCCGAACGCTTCATCGATGATCGAGCGCAGGGCACGGGCAGCGTATTGATGAGACTCCCACTGCTCAGGGGTCCAGACCGCTTCAAAGCGTTGCACCAAGTCGGCCGAGGTGACGACCTCGATCCCAAAGCTGCGGACCAGCTCGATGGTGCCAGCATCGACACGGGACACGTAGGGAATGGCGTTGTGGGGAGAATATTGCATGGCGACGCGACGACTATCACCCAGGACGCTTTTGAGCTGGGCATGCAGTTCGGGCCAGGAGGCATACTGCAGCAGGCGGCCGGGGAGTCGGTCGAGGCTGTGAGATTCGATGCGGTGTACCAGCTTACGAGGCTCGCCTGTCGCCGGTAGGTAATAGTACCAACGCCGTGACAGCATCCCGGCATTGCTCAGCTTGAGGACACGATAGGCCAGAGGATCGCTGCCACGAAAATCGGCGAACAGCCAGCCGTCAACTCCGGCCTGCTGTAACGCGCCTTGGATTGCCTGCATATGCTCATCCATGCTCTCATCCCTCGTCTGACAGGTCGTCATGTCTTGATCCCCGAGCAACGGCCCCCGGCTTCGCCTGTAGCCAAGTCTATCATACCACACCTCGACTCCCTTGATTCACCGTGATTATCCTGCACATCTCCCATGACCTTTCGGCCGTCATAGCCGCGAGTTTCCGGTTGACAATCCTTGGCACGGGGCGATAATAGCGCGGAGAAAGGAGGACGCTGATGCCTCACTTCGCTGTCTCGACGATCTGTTTTGGACCTGAGGCCGATGCCTGTGACGTGCTGGATTTCGCCATTCGTCATGGCTTTCAAGGGATCGAGCTGAGCAGTTACCATTTCTGGCCCGAGCGCCTGCATGCTGACGATATCAACCGCCTGCGCTCCGGCATCACACAACACGGCCTGCGTCTGGCTATTCACGCCCGGCACCGCGGCATCAGTTTTGGGGCACACGATGCCGCGATGCGTCAGGGCTTTGTGGAGGAGTTGCAGGCAACGGTCCGCTTTGCAGCAGAATTGGGCGGCGACGTGGTGGTAGCGCACGTGGGCGAGATCGTCCCCCCGGCGAACCATCCCACGCCTATGGACCAGACCCTGCGCCAGGAAGCCTTCCAGTTTGCCGTCGATTCCTTGGCCCGATGTGCCCCCGTCGCCGGCGATTGCGGGGTACGCATCTGCGTGGAAAACGTGCAGCTGCGTCCGACCGAGATCGTTACCTCGTTTGCCGATCATCTCCGCCTCGTCGACACGGTCGGCCACCCCGCCGTGGTGTGTGCCATGGATACCGGCCATGCCCACGTGAACGGCGGCATTCAGGCCTGCATTCAAGCGTTCGGGCCGCGCCTGCAGCATATTCACCTGCACGACAACCACGGGGAGAAGGACGAACATCTCGAAGTCGGCAAGGGGGCCATCCGCTTTGCCGAATTTTCGCCATTCCTGCAACAGTTCGATGACGTGATCGCGCTGGAGACGCGCAGTCCAACTGATCCGCACGGCGCGGTGTTGCGCAGTCGGGATGATATCGAACGACTCTGGAGACCTTGAGACGATGCCACGCAAGATCTTTATCATGCTCATCGATGGCGGTGATCCGCAATATTTTGAGCGGGCCGAGATCCCGAATTTCCGGCGCATCGGGGCCGGCGGCTTCTGGGTCACCGGGAGTTGCGTCCTCCCCTCCGTGACGAACGTGAACAACGCCTCGGTGATGACCGCCAGCTTCCCGTGCGAGCACGGGATTACCGGCAATTTCTGGTACAACCCCGCGACGGGTGACGGCACGTATATGGAATCAGCCGAATTTTTGGAGCGGGAGACGCTGTTCCAGCGCGCCAAACGTCTGGGGATGCGCACCGCCTTATTTACGTCCAAGGTGAAGCTCAAGAAGCTCTTGGAACGTGATGCCGACATCGCGGTCGTCGGCGAAGACCCTTCGGCTGAGATGATCGCCAAGGTCGGTCCGAAGTGTGAAATTTACTCGCTCGAAGTCAACTTATGGGTGCTGGAGGCGGCTCGCATCGTCATGCGTGAGCAAAACCCCGATCTCGTCTACGTCTCCACCACGGATTACATCATGCACAAATTCCCACCGGAGCACGAGATGGCTCAACGGCATCTGCACGGACTCGATCAAATCATCGGCCGCATCGCCGACGAGCAACCGGATCGCGAGATCTATGTCACGGCAGATCATGGGATGTCGGCCAAGCATCGGGCCGTCAATCTCACCGCCAAACTGGCGAAGGCCGGCATCGAGACGGTGTTTGTCCCGGTCATCAAGGACAAATACGTCGTGCACCATGATAATCTGGGGGGTGTGGGCTACCTGTATCTCAAGGACTCCTCCAGTATCGAAGAGGCGATCGGGGCGCTAAAGGAGATCCGGGAAGTCGAACAGGTCTACCGTTGCGAAGAGGCGGCAGGGCAGTTTGGGCTGATGCCGGACCGCATCGGCGACCTTTTCGTGCTGGGAGCGCCAGAGGTGGTGTTCGGGGATATCGCAGGCGAGGAGCAGGAGATCAACATCCGCTCGCACGGATCACATCACGAAGCGGCCATCCCGATCATGGGCTCTGTGGCCAGAGCACCAGTGCACGAATATCGCTATAATCTCGACATCGCCCGCCACCTGGAGTTAGCCTGATCGACTCGGCGCCCATTTACCAGCTGTTCGGCAGCCCAAGCAAGCACGTCAACCACCGAGGTCGTCCAGGAGGACTCGGAACGCCCTGGCCAGCTTGCTGCAGGACGTGGGTGTCGAGCATGGTCATGGCAAGATCGCTATGCCCAAGCCGTGGCTGAATGGTTCGGATGGCGGCGCGGCGGCGCAGGCGTGTGGCGAAGGCATGGCGAAGGGGATGGGCGCTGATGGCCTTCGTCAGACCGGCACGGCGGACGGCCACCGTGATGGCCTTATTGATGACGCTGGGGTCCACGTGCTGGCGACGGGTGACACCGGCACGAGGATCTACGGAGATGTCCCCGGTGGGGAAGACCTACGGCCAGCCCCATGCCTTGGCGGCATGCGGAGACTTCCGAGCCAACGCATGGGGTAGGTAGACCTCGCCATGCCCCCGAGCCGAATCTTGCTGATGCCGCGTCCTGACCCCGGCCAGGTGACGCTGGAGCAAAGGGCTGGGCGTGGCGGGACGAGTGGCCCATCGTCCTTGTCGCCCGTGCCCGCACGGACAGTCAGTGGCTTCATCTGAACATCGATGTCCTTGCCCCTGATCCAAACGGCGTCCATGATGCGCCATCCACTCCCGTCGAGAAGTTTGGCAATCAGTCGGGCGGCTCCGTCCAGCAGGGAGATGACGGCGGCAAGTTCTTCGCGCGTCATGACCACGGGGACGTTGCTCTTCTTGTCGGCGCGCACAGCATTGATCCGGCCCTCCATGGCGTGGTTGAGGACGCGCTTGTCGAGGAACACCAGGGCGTTCATGGTCTGGTTCCGGGTGGCAGCCGCGACGTTTCGATTTACCGCCAAGTCGGTTAGGAACGACTCGATCTTGGGTTCGGCGGGGAAGAGGTCTTCGCGAGACCGCATGCCGTGGAAACGCACGAATCGTACGATCCACTCCACACAGGATCGCTCGGTGTGCATGGAGTAGTGGTGTAGACGAAGCACCCGTCGCACTTCACTGAGGAGTTTGGGTTGTTGAGATCGCGTCGAGGCAGGCATATAATCCTTCCGTGCTGGTGGCTTGAGATCGCTGATAACAGGCATCGGGCAAAACTGCCCGAAAACCAGTCCAATATCATATTATCAGGGCAAAATGGCCAGTGAATCAATGGTTCGGCGGGCGTTTAGTAGACGCTTAGTTGTGGGTCCGTGGGAAGCTGAGTTCTTGGTCTGCGATCTGTGCAGACAGTTTCCAATACCCTACCACTCATAGAAGAGATTCCAGATGGACCATGTCGTATGGGATGCCCTCCACGCCGCTATCTGCGATGCGGCCAAGGAAATAGCTTGTGCGGGTAAGCTCGACGATGCTATTTTCGCTGCTTTCCGCGTCGTCGAGGCGGAAATTCAAGAGCGAATCAACAGCAGGAGCATCGGCGATACTCTCCTTGACGAGGCATTCAATGGTGTTCCCCCGCAGATCGATATCGTAGATGACTCGCGGGACCAGACGGCGATCAAAAGTCTATTTGCAGGAGCCTTCAGACACATTCGAAACGATCGCGGGCACAAAAGAGCGCCGTTCCTCCCCTGTCCGAACCTTTCGGTGTGTTTTCAGTATTTGGCCTTTGCGAGTTTGCTGCTCTATCTGCTGAGCCGTGACCGCAATCGCTTCCCGAAGGCACAGGCGGTCCGGATTTCCGGCTCACGCGACCAACCACGCGCTGAGATTCGGGGTGAGAACCTTGAGCGGGTCACACGTATCTTAGCAAGCGACGCGCCCGCACCAATCGTCCGCATGAGTCAGTCTGCCATTGAGGTCATCCTCCCTTCCAGGTTTTCGGGATTTCTGCGCTTGGAGAGCGAGTATGGCGTCACGACGGAGATCTTCTGCGATTGCCACTCGCTCGAGCCGCGCGCACAGAATCTGTACCAAGTCATCGCAGCTGATATCCCCCTCTACGCTGATAGGCATTGCAAGATCCGACGGGAAACGGTCGTGGGTCTGCTGTATTCGGTGTTAGAGTCTGGGAGGCAGCACACGAAGATTATTCCAACGGTCCCAGGGAGATACCAGGCGGGCCAGTACCTCTCACACGGTCCCTTCGAGGATGAGGCAGTAGAGGAATCATGGTATCGGGATCCGCGTAATGGACAAATCCGCGAGGCGTGGAGCGGCGCTCGCATCGCAAAGCCCCAAATCCTCGGTGAACTGGATGAGTCCCGATACGGAAGCATCCGGGTTTTTCCCTCTACCATTCATACCGAGGTGAACGAGCAGCGTACACTCAACGTCCGCGCATACAAGAGCGATGGTTCAGCATGGCGAGAGGAGGACGTCACCAGCATAACCCGCTGGAAGTCATCAAACGTCCGGGTCGCGTTCGTCAAGGGCGGTATTCTATATCCGAAGGAATTTGGATCTGTGACGATTGAGGCCGAGTGGCAGGGATTATTCTCCTCTGCTGAGATCGAGGTAGCCCACCTCTCACCAGGACAGCGAACGGTATATTACCAGGGACTTCGAAGGCTCCAGCGAATCCGCTTCGATGAAGCCGACAATCTCTACATAGTCAATCAGTCACGATCCATCTTTCGGCTCAATCGCTCTGGAGGGTTGGATGAAGTCGTGCGCATTGTTATCGATGATGCCCAACCTACTGGGCTTGATTGTGTTTGCGTCGATAACCATCGGAATTTGATCGCCAGTACACCCTACAAGGAACACTGTCTCCGGTTTGAGTGGAATGGCAGCAGCTATGGCACTCCCATGCCGGTCGGACAATCTGTTCCTGGAACGAAGAAGGCCATCGCAGCGGCACAGGACGGCACCCTGTTTATCGCAGTCATGACAGGTTCCATCATCCGTGTACGATCGGATGGTTCGGAGGATGCCTTTCACACTCGGGATACCACGATCAACGTCGCTGTTGGACCGAACGGCCTCATCTATACCACCTCAACCAATGAGCGGGCGGTCCACGTCTATCAACCGGATGGTAAATTCGTCGAGACCATCCCACACGGAATTGCCGACAGTCCTGCTGATCTCTTTGTAGACTCGGCTGGCACAATCTACCTCCCGTTCTTCAACTCGGGTAAGTTACTCCAGATCTCCTCTGGGCAGCTCTCCCAGGTAACATTTATTGCCGAGGAGTTGGGGAATCCCGGTGGAATTGCGATGGACTCTAAGGGGCGAATCTATATGTCGGATTTCTCGGGTGACGTCATCTACCTTCTAAATCAACCTAGGAGCACCACAACAGAACGCATGTGAATAAGTTGTCACCGCAATCAGACCAAAAGCCGTTGAGACAGTTATCACACATCGCACTCGTCAGATGGTATGATTTCGCGTGGGCATAGAGCGCTGATGTCGACAATATGTCATCTTGAACGACGACAAAAGTCCGACTGAAGGCCACGTATAACGATGCCAACGGCGTTACGAACGGGTCCGTATCGTTTCTACTTTTACTCGTATGATTGCGGTGAGCCGCGACACATGCACGTCGATCGCGAGAACCGGAGTGCCAAATTCTGGCTAGATCCCGACGTCGCCTTGGCAGCCAATCACGGGTATAGCCGTAGAGAGTTACGTGAGATCGAGCGCGTCATGCGCGAGCATCTGGAGACCTTGCGCCATGAATGGGATGCCTTCTGCCGTGGTGACACTCACCCTGCCTAGAGTCGTCAGTGTCACGGTGACAGACGATACGCTGTCCGTCGACCTCGAAGACGGTCGCACGATTGCGGTGCCGATTGGCTGGTATCCGCGGCTGGCACATGGCACCCCGGCCGAGCGTGCCAATGTGCAGATCAGCGGCGCGGGCTATGGCCTGCATTGGCCTGAACTCGATGAGGATATCGGCGTGGAAGGATTGCTGCTGGGCAAGCCGTCGACCGAAAGTGCCGCCTCGTTTGAGCGCTGGTTGCAGCGGCGCAACACCAGGTAACCCCAGAGACCGCCGAACCAGGCGCTGCACCGGACGCTTAACAGCGCCGGTGAGCTTGGTCGTTAGACCTCGAAGTTAGAGAACATGGAAAATCCCAAACGTCATCCTGAGGTCCTGGATGGGTTTGGGCAGTTGTTCCAGTCGCAGTTGGAGATGGCGACTGACCTTCGCCGGATAGCGGTACGCCCACGCGCCTTCAACCA
>Ga0081538_10005336_pt1 | contig 11572 bp, 12 predicted proteins | sample TabmetS5T2R1_FD_71022 | JGI IMG/M metagenome (GOLD analysis project Ga0081538, IMG submission 71022) | Tabebuia heterophylla rhizosphere microbial communities from the University of Puerto Rico - S5T2R1 | ecosystem: Host-associated > Plants > Roots > Rhizosphere ... | reverse complement strand
GAGCACGATCAAGCCCGTCCCTCCGCGGGGCTGACGCCGACGCGTTCGACATCCAGGCGGGGCAGGATCCGCTCCAGCCAGCCGGGGATCCACCAGTTGCGGGCGCCGAGCAGCTGCATGACGGCGGGAACGAGCACCATCCGCACGACGGTCGCGTCGAGGAAGATGGCCGTCGCGAGGCCGATCCCGAAGAGCTTGAGGAAGACGTCGGGCGCGGCGAGGAAGGCGAGGAAGACGACGACCATGATCGCCGCGGCGGCGGTGATCACGCGCGCGGTCTTGGCCAGCCCGTCAGCGACCGCCCGGCGCGTGTCTCCGTGCCTGAGGTACTCCTCGCGGATGCGCGAGATCAGGAAGACCTCGTAGTCCATCGAGAGGCCGAACAGGATCGCAAACGTCATCACCGGCATGAACGGCGCGACCGGCACCTCGTGGTCGATGCCGATCAGCCCGCTGAGCCCGCCGCCTTTGGCCGCGAGCGTCATCACGCCGTACGCGGCGCCGACAGAGAGCAGGTTCATGATCGCGGCCTTGAGCGAGATCAGCGGCGAGTGGAAGGCGACGAGGAGCAGCAGGAACGAGAGGCCGACGACGCCGGCGGTAAACAGCGGCAGGCGGTCCTTCATGTACTCGCTCTGGTCCTCGAGCGCCGCCGTGACACCGCCGATCTCGGCCGTGATGCCGGAGCCGGCGAGCTGCCGGGGCACGACGTCGTCGCGCAGGCCGTTCACGAGGTCCTCCGTCTCGGTGTCCTGCGGGGAGGTGGCGGGGACAACGGTGACGATCGCCGCCGTGCCATCCCTGCTGATCTGGGGTTCGGGGACGAACGCGACGCCGTCCTCGCCGCGAAGCCGGGTCGCCAGGGCGTCGAGCTCGCCGCGGGCGGAGGGATCGGGCAGCTCGGCGGCGATCACGAGCGGGCCGTTGGCGCCGGGCCCGAAGCCCTCCGTGGTCAGGTCGTAGGCCTGGCGGGTCATGGTGTCGGGCGGGTCGTTGCCGGCGTCCGGGAAGCCGAGCCGCATGCCGAGCGCCGGGGCAGCCAGCGCGAGCAAGAGCACCGTCGCGGCGATCGCGGCCGGCCACGGCCGGCGCTGGACCGCGTGGCTCCAGCGGGCGGCGGGCGACTCGCCGTTTCCTTCCGCCTTGAGTGCCCGGCCGAGGAACGGGATCCGCAGCCGGTCGACGTTCGGGCCCAGGTACGAGAGCAGCGCCGGCAGCAGCGTGACCGCGGCGAGCATCACGACCAGGACGGCCAGCGAAGCCGAGATCGCCACGGAGTACATGTACGGCAGGCCGGTCAGGAACAGGCCGAGTACGGCGATCACCACCGTGCCGCCCGCGATGATCACGCTGCGCCCGGCGGTCGTGACGGCCTCGACCACAGCGTCGTGACGGTCCTTGCCGGCGTGCATCGCCGCTCGGAACCGGGTCAGCACGAGCAGCGCGTAGTCGATGCCGACGCCGATCCCGATCAGCCCCGACACCGCCGTCGTCCAGTCGGGCACGTCGATGACGTTGGCCAGCAGCACGATCAGGCCACCCGAGGTGATGCCAAGGCCAACGAGCGCGATCACCAACGGCAGGCCGGCGGCGACCACCGAGCCAAACGCGATCAGCAGCACGATCGCGGCTCCGAGGAACCCAATCCCCTCCGGGCTCGGCGCCTCCTGAGCGCGGTAGATCGGATCTCCGCCGAGCTCGATCTGAAGCCCGCCACCGCTGTTGGCCTCGGCCGCGGCGATCAGCTGCTCGCCCTGCTCCTTCTCGACCTCCCAGCCCGGGACCGTCAACGGGAGCGTGGTCGAACCGATCGTGCCGTCCGGCGAGACCCGGATCGGCGTGTGCTCGGCGACGTGCTCGACCTGCTCGGCATCGGCGAGGAACGCGTTGACGCGCTCTCGGACGCCGGGAGCCTGCGCGCCGGCCGCGTCCTTCCAGACCACGTAGATCTCCTGACCGGAGTAGCCGCCGAAGCGCTCTTCGGTCAGCTCGCTCGCCGCCTTCGACTCCGATCCCGGCGTGTCGTTATTGGAGTTGTACTTCCCCGCCAGCGCCGAACCAGCCCCGATGATCACCACCGTAGCGGCGATCCACGCCAGCACCATCCGGCCGCGCCGGCGGTAGGCGATATCGGCGAGCCTGGCCAGACGACGCGTCATCACAAATCCCTTCTCACGAAAGACCGAACCTGCCGGCCGATCGCGTGGGTCTTGATCCCTGGCTGGCGGACATTTGGCGCCGCAGAGCGCCGGCCGGTGCGCGGCTCGTGATCCTTGTCGATGAAGAGACGAGTGCGGCCGCGAGCGCGGTCCCGAACAGCTGTACTGGGCTTCGCGGCAAGGGCATCGAAGTTCACCTCGCCGGCCTCACTAGCGATGTGAAGTCGCCGACTGGCCCGAGGTGGGCCAGCTTGTCCGGGTTGACGATCGCGTTGACGCCTGTGACCTGACCGCCGACGATGTCGAGCGCCAACACGGCGATCAGCCGCTCCTGTGCATCGAGGTAGAGCGCTCCTGGGCCGCCGTTGACCTCGACGGGGCGCAACGACATCCCTTGAAGGCGCTCGCCGTGGCGGGCCCAGTTGACGAGCGTGCGCGCGACACGGGTGCGGCCGCGCAGCGTGTGCGGCAAGGCGGGGACCTTGCCGCCGCCGTCGCCGGTCAGCTCCACGTCGTGAGCGAGCAGCGCCTCGAGCGCCGGCAGGTCGCCTTGCTCAGCGGCCTGAAAGAACAGTCGTGTCAGCTCGTCGCGCTGCTCGCGCGTTGTCTGGAAACGGGGCCGGCGCTGCTCGACGTCGCGTCTGGCGCGGGTGGCGAGCTGGCGCGCGTTGTCCTCGCTCTTGCCGATGATCGCCGCGATCTCGGTGTACCTGTAGCCAAACACGTCGTGCAGCAGCAGCGCGGCGCGCTGCTCGGGCGACAGGCTCTCGAGCAGCACCAGCATCGCCAGTGACAGCGAATCGGCCATCTCAGCCTGTTGAGCTGGGTCATCGTGGCCGTCGGTGACGATCGGTTCGGGCAGCCACTCGCCGACGTATTCTTCGCGCCGGGCGCGCGCGGAGCGCAGCGCGTTGATCGCCAGCCGGGTCGTGATGGTGGCCACGAACGCGTGCGGCGATGCGATCTGCTCGCCGGCATCAAGCGCCTGATGCACCCGCAGCAGCGCTTCCTGCACCACGTCCTCGGCCTCGGAGACGCTGCCCAGCATCCGGTAGGCGATCGCGAACGCGACCGGCCGCAGCTCGTCGAGCAGTCGCTCGCGATCGGTCATGCCGCCGCGAACCCCTGCCGCCAGCTCGAGGGAGCCGGCCGCCAGCCGAGCTCACGCTTGGCCTTGACGTTGGAGGCGCCGCGAAGCTTCGACTCGCTGTGCGTCATGCCGTGAACCGCATGACTCGCGGCAACCAGGCGCGGCACGAGCTGCTTTCCAATCGCGCCAGTTGCGCCAGCCACAAACACCTTCATCAGCGGCTCCTTGACCGAGAGACCATCTACACCTACAAGACAAGACAGCAGCCCCGGCTGTGACACCTCCGAGCATTCCGACCCGGGGGCGGCCGACCGTCTGCTCGGAGACGTGCGTCGGTCGCATCCGCTACCTGGGCGTGGCTGTCGCTCGCGCGGCCGAGCGGCCACCCTCGTTGACGCCCATCTCGCTGTTGGCCGGACGAACGGAAGGAGCGGTGCCGGGTGGCGGACCCCGCCAGGCTCGATTCGGCGTCAGGATGAGGCCGAACCAGTGGGGATGCGTTAACGCAATCGTCGCGCGAGCTGCCGCTACCGCTTGCACGCGGAAGCGGAAGCCACTCCGCCGTCGCCTGGCCGGTCACGGGCGGCTCGGCTGGGGACTCGACAAGGCGGCGCGGTCGAACTCCATCGACGCCGTGGTCACACTGGTCGCCGTCAGCTCATCGAAGCCCGCGAACCTGCTCGCGAGTCTCGGACCGGCAGCGGTTCGGAGCCCTAGTCGACGGTGACAGCGCTGCTCCCCGAGGCCCGAGAGACGCTTTCCCCTGTTGTGGTGGCCGGAACTGTGAGCGCCTAGAGCGCGAGCATCGCCGCCGCGACTTCACCGGCGGCCGCATCGGGGATCGTCGTCGCGGCCCGTTCAAGCACGAGCAGCCGCGCACCGGGGATCTCGCGCGCGAGCGCTTCGCCGTTGCCGACAGGGAAGAACGGATCGCGGCGACCGTGCACCACCAGCGCCGGGATCGCGAGCTCGGACAGGCGCTCGCGCCAGCGCGGCTTGCAGTCGAGCTTGGAGAACACCATGCCCATCTGGTTGGCCATCTGGACCGCGGGCTCCGTGCCCGGCGTACGGTTCCAGATGCGCTCGGCGGTCGCGCGCGCGGCGGCGGGGTCGTCACCGAGGATCTCCGCGCCGCCGGCGGCAAACTCGGCCACGGCGGCGCGGTCGGACCAGTCGGGCATCGAGCGCGAGAACAGCCGGTCCATCGTCGCCGCGTCATGGTCAGGCAGGTCGTCGTCGACCGGGCCTGGAGCGACAGGCCGCGTTCCGGCGAGGGTGAGCGCCGAGAACGCGTTCGGGTGGTCGAGCGCGGCGACCTGGGCGACCATCCCGCCCACGCCGATGCCCGCGAGGTGCGCCGGCCGGTCGTCGAGTTCGCGGGCGAGCGCCGCGGCGTCGGCTGCGAGATCGCGCAGCGTGTACGCCGGAGCCGTGGGATCGACGGTGGTCGACGCGCCGGAATCGCGCAGGTCGTACCGCACGACGTGGCGCGCGCCGCGCGCGAGCGCCTCGCAGAGCGCGTCGGGCCAGGAGAGCATGGTCGTGCCGCCTGCGAGCAGAACGAGCGGCGCCGCCGCGTCGCCGAAGTGCTCGACCCCGAGCGTGACCCCGTCCGCCTCGACCGTCGTCATCACGCCTCCGCCGTCGCGATGACGCCGCCGGACGTGCGGAACGAGTGGACCGTCGGATACATCGTCAACCTCCGAGGTAGCGTCGTGGACCAGTGGCGCGCGGACGGCGGCCACAGGGCGGGTAGAGCGTTCGCTCTTGCCTCGCGCGAGACCCGGCAGCTGCTGCCGACCGGGTTCACTCGATTGCAGAAGTGCAAATGATGGTGTCGCGGTCCATGTTCATCCGCCCTGGGGCCGCCCCATCGCGCAGACCGCGGGGACCGGGCGCAGGTCCTCGACTAGCACCCTGTCGACGGAGAATCCGCCCTCGCGTAGCCGGTCGGCCAGCTCGTTCCCAAGGTCCCGGGCTCCCTCCGGCGCGAAGTGGCGCGCGTCCCAGAAGATGTAGACGGCCCCATCCCGAGCGAGGTGCTCGCGGACGGCACCGAGCGCCCTCTCGGGCTGCTGCCAGAAGGGAGCGACGTTGAAGGCGAAGACCTTGTCGAAGCGCCGATCGCCGAGGTCCGCGTCCTCCAGCGCGATGGCCTCGAACAGAGCCCTGCCCGCGTCGACGTGCTCGCGGTTCCTCCGCGTCGCCATCTCGATCATCTTGGACGAGCGGTCGATCGCGGTGATCGTTCCCGTCGTCAGCCTCTCGCAGACCAGGGAAACCGCGACGCCGTGGCCACAGCCGACTTCGAGCAGGCGATCGGCCGGGCGGACCTCCAGAGTGTCGACTGCCCAGACGAACCGCTCCGAAGCCTTGCCTGCCACGGCCCCAGAAATAGCATCACACGCCCGTGAAGCCCATGCTGATCTGCTCGATGAGCGGTCAGCGAGCAGTTGTTGATCCTGTGCGCGAATGGGAGCGGTCCAAGCTCACGGGCACCACGTGCTGGGTCTGGCACTGGCTTTCGTAGCGGTTTGATTGCAGCCAGCCTGCGGAGTGTTGCCCTGGAGGGTCGTTCGCACCTGAACGGCCCACCTCCCCCAAGTAGAAAGCTCTGCATTTGCGGGGCTTTCGTAGATGCCGGAGGAGGGACTCGAACCCCCGACACGCGGATTATGATTCCGCTGCTCTAACCAGCTGAGCTACTCCGGCGGGGGTTTGAATCGTAGCGGCGGGGTGTGGCCCCTCTGGCGGCATTCAGCTGGGTGTCTTGCTCGCTCGGGTGAGGAAGTCGATCTGGGCCTGTTTGCGCAGGATGAGGTGCTCGAGCAGGTGCTCTATGGCCTCGGAGCCCCCTTCACGGCCCGTCGGCTCGATCGCAGCCTGGAGCGCGTCAAGGGCTTCGGTCTCGCACGCGATCAGCCACTCGATCGCCTGGATCGGCGCCTTGATCAAACGTAGCTCGGCCACCTCCGTCGTGGGCGTGCCCTCCAAAGCCACGATCTTCTCGATGAGGCGGCGCGCGTCGGCGAGCTCGCTGTCGCCGTACTCTGTCAGCGCGCTGCCGACGGCCTGTTGGGATGGAACGCCTGTTGAGCTGAGGGCATCCAGCCTTAGGAGTTCGTTCTCGGAGCCTTCCTCGGCGGAGAACCGCTCCCAGTCGTCCTCGAGCCGGCTAGTCGCGGTAGAGGCGCGGGCCACCGAACTCTCCCGCCAAGGCAGTGGCTGTAATCGCGCCGCTCACGATCACGCCCGTTATCAGCCTGCCACGGCGACCCCTCATGCAGGCCGAGCCTAACCGCCGCGACTGCCGCTGTCTAGTCTGCAAACCGGTGAGCGACCTCGAGCGCGCGATGAGCGCAGTGATCAACGACTGTCTGGCCATCCGCGAGGGCGAGGAGGTGCTGGTGGTCGCCAACCCGGCGACGATCGGGCTCGGAGAGCGCCTGCGAGGCGAGGCGGGCAAGGTGGGCGCCGACGCGGTGATGGCGCTCATGAAGGAGCTAGCGACGCACGGGAGTGAGCCGCCGGCCACCGTAGCTGCGGCCATGGCGGCGGCGGACGCAGTCCTGGTCCCAACCGTCCAGTCGATGTCGCACACCGAAGCTCGCCGCAACGCCAATGCGGCGGGGACCCGGGTGGCGACGCTGCCGGGCGTCACCGAGGAGATGCTCGCTCGGGTGATGAGCGCCGACATCGCCGAGGTCCGTCGCCGGAGCCTCGCGGTTGCGGAGCTGCTGACGAAGGGCTCGGAGGCCCACATCACCTGCCCGAACGGATCGGACCTGCGAATCGGCATCGAAGGCCGTGACGGCATCGAGGACTCCGGCGACATCCGAAGCCCTGGCGCCTTCGGCAATCTGCCGTGCGGCGAGGGGTTCATCGCTCCGATCGAGGGGACCACCTCGGGTCGACTCGTGGTGGACGGGACCATCGCTGGCCGCGGCATCCCGCCCGAGCTGGTCGAGCTGACGGTGGAGAACGGCCACCTCGTCGCCGCGGCGGGTGGTGGGGACGAGGGAGAGCGGCTGCTGAACCACCTTCGCGATGCCGGCGAGGAGGGCACGAACGTCGCGGAGCTCGGGATCGGCACGAACGAGAAGGCCACGCTCACCGGCGAGCTGATCGAGGACGAGAAGATCCTCGGCACCTGCCACGTCGCATTCGGCGCATCGGCTGGGATCGGCGGCACGGTGCAGGTCCCGGTGCACATCGATTGCGTGGTGATGAAGCCCGACGTAAGGATCGACCGCGAGCCGCTTGTGCGGGCGGGCGAGCTGCTGGTCTGAGCGGGCGTGCTGCTCGGCGTTCCGAACTTCTCCGAGGGTCGCAGCAGCCACGCCATCGCCGCGATCGCCGACGCCTTCACCAGCAGCGGCGCCGACCGCTTGGACCGTCATTCCGACCCGATTCACAACCGCACCGTGCTCACCCTGTCGGCGTCGGGGGCAGGGCTCGTGGAGGCGCTGGTCGCCGGCGCCGGAGCGTGCCTGCGTCACATCGACATGACGCTCCACGACGGGGCCCATCCGTGCGTCGGTGCGCTCGACGTCTGCCCGGTGGTCTGGGTTGGCGAGCGCGATCGGGCTCGCGCGCGGGAGCTGGCGCTGGAGGCGGCGATCGAGATCTCCGATCAGGGCGTGCCGGTCTTCCTCTATGGGGAGCTTGCCTCCGACGAGCGCCGTCGCGAGCGCGGGCACTTTCGCCGCGGCGGGCTCGCCGAGTTGACCGAGCGCATGCGCTCAGGCGAGCTGCGGCCCGACTTCGGCCCTCCTGAGCCGCACCCGACCGGCGGCGCGACGCTGGTCACCGCCCGCCAGCCGCTGGCGGCCTTCAACCTCGTGCTCGACACGGACGACGTCGAGGTGGCGCGCGCGGTCGCGGCCGGCTTGCGCGAAGCCGGCGGCGGACTCGGAGGTGTGCGCGCCGTGGGAATCGATCTCGACGGCCGCGCGCAGGTGTCGGCCAACATCCACGACCCGGTGGCGGTGCCGCTCAGCCTGGTGATCGAGCGTGTGCGCGGCCTGGCGGCCGAGCACGGCGCCCGTCCGGTCGAGGGCGAGGTCGTCGGGCTGCTTCCCGAGGCGGCGCTGCGCGACCTTCCCGCCGACGTGCCGCTTGCGGGCTTCGACCCAGACCGCGGCGTGATCGAGCGCCGGTTCGCCTAGCATCACGGCCCCGATGGCACCGACCAAGCGCAGACGCCGCCGCAAGCATCGCGGCACCCAGGGCGGGAGCATCGACCGCCGCCGCTCGCGCGGACGGCCGCGCTCGCGCGATGAGGCGCGCGCCCAGGCCAAGCGCCGTGCCGACATGCGGCGCGACCGCTCGCCGACGTGGGGCAGCGCCTTCCGTCGCGGCCTGATCGGCGCCGGGATCTTCTTCGCGTTGATGATGGTGGCCTTCGCCCGCCCGTTCGCCGAGGCGTTCGCGCTCGGGGCGGTGATGCTTGGGATCTACGTGCCCCTCGGCTACTACGTCGATCGCTTCTTCTGGAACCGGCGCCGAGCCTCGGCGCGCCGTCAAGCCTAGGCCCCGTAGCGCAGCCACACCAACCCCTCGCCGCGCCTCGCCGCGTCGATGAGGCGAAGCGGCCGCGTGGCGTCGAGGCGATTTGCGAATGGGCGACCCTCGACGGCCACCACCGGATGCACGAGCAGGGAGAGCTCGTCCACCACTCCGTCCCTGAGGGCGACCCCGTTGAGCGTCGGGCCGGCATCGACGCGCACGGTCTCGACGCCACGTTCGGAGAGAGCTTCCAGCGCCCGCCCGAGGTCGACGCGCGTCTCGCCGGCGACCACGGCCTCTACTCCCTGACGCTGCAGATAGTCGAGATGCTCGCCTTCGGTCTGCTCCGAGCAGAAGGCAAGCCCGGCGCCCCAGTGACCGGCTCGCAGGAGCCCGTTCCAAGACCGCACCCGGGCGCGCGAGTCGATCACGGCCAGCAAGGGGCGTTCGCTCCTGTCGGGTCCGGCAGCGGGCTCGGTGTCCGGCTGGTCTGGCTCGGGGGCCGAGGCGAGGATGGTCTCCGAGCCGCAGAGCGTGGCGTCTTCGTCCCAGATCCGGATCAGGTCGTAATAGGTGCCGAGGTCGGGCTCGAAGCCGTCGATCTTTCCGTCGACGCTGACCGCAGCGTGCACGATCACCCGGGGCCTGGGCACAGCGGCGATCCTAGTCAGGCGACTCGCTACTCTCGCCGGCGATGGACGTCCGCTGCTTCACCGTCGGCCCGATCGCCGAGAACTGCTGGGTCTTCAGGCGCGACGGCGCCGATCGAGGCCTGATCGTCGACCCGGGCGACGAGCCAGAGCGGATTCTCGGCGCGGTCAACGAGCTCGGGATCGGCATCGACGCGATCCTGCTCACCCACACGCACTTCGATCACATCGGCGCTGTGGCCCCGGTCGCCCGGGCGACTGGCGCACCCGTCTACTGCCCCGAGATCGAGGTGCCCGTGCTCGCCAACATCATGTCGTTCACGCCGCCTCCGTTCGGGCCTTTCGAGAGCTACGACGCCGACCAGACCGTCTCGGGCGGCGAGCGCCTCGAGCTCGCCGGGATGCAGATCGACGTCGTCTTCACGCCCGGCCACAGCCCCGGTCACGTCACCTACTCGGTGGCCGACGAGGGGGCGCTGTTCTCCGGCGACGTGCTCTTTCAGGGCTCGGTCGGGCGCGTCGACCTGCCGGGCGGGGACGGGCCGACGTTGATGGAGAGCATCCGCGGACTCGTGGAGGGCCTCCCTGAGGAGTCCACGGTCTACCCGGGTCACATGGGCACGACGACCCTCGGCGCCGAGCGCGCCACGAATCCGTTTCTCACCGCGCTCGCTCGTTGAGCGCGGCTCGACGGTGCTCGCTGAGCGCTACGCATAAGCTCGCCGACGATGGCTGAGCGCTTTCAGGCCCCGAGAGGGACCTTCGACGTCCTGCCCGCCGAGTCGGCCGCGCACGCGCGCGTTTACGCCGAGGCCTCGGAGGTCTTCGCCCGCGCCGGGTACGGGCGCATCGAGACGCCGGTGTTCGAGGACACCGAGCTGTTCGAGCGAGGCGTCGGCGCCTCGACCGACGTGGTGCAGAAGGAGATGTTCACGTTCTCCGACCAGGGCGGGCGCAGGATCACGCTGCGGCCGGAGGCGACCGCATCGATCTGCCGCGCATACATCGAGCACGGGATGCAGACGCTGCCGCAGCCGGTGAAGCTGTGGTGGTACGGGCCGCTGTTTCGCCACGAGCGCCCGCAGGCGGGGCGCTTCCGGCAGTTCACCCAGCTCGACGCGGAGGCGATCGGCTCCGACTCGCCGCTGGTCGACGCCGAGCTGATCGTGATGCTCGACGAGCTGCTGCACGGCCTCGGCGTGCCGGCGCTCGAGTTGCGCCTGGGCAGCCTCGGTTCCGTCGATGCTCGGGCGGCCTATCGCGATGAGCTGCGCGCGTATCTGCGCGAGCACGAGTCCGAGCTGTCAAAGGATGTGCGCGACCGCATCGACGAGAACCCGCTTCGCGCGTTCGACGCCAAGGACTCCGGAACGCAGGCTGTGATGGCCGACGCCCCGACGATGCTGGAGCGGCTCGCCGGCGATGACGCCGAGCAGTTCGCCGCCGTGAGGGAGCTGCTCGACCAGGCGGGAGTCGAATACACGGTCGACCCGACCATGGTCCGGGGGCTCGACTACTACACGCGCACGATCTTCGAATTCCACTGTGACCGGCTCGGAGCCCAGTCGCAGGTCGCGGGCGGCGGCCGCTACGACGGCCTGATCGAGCTTCTCGGCGGGCCGCCGACGCCGGCAACCGGCTGGGCCGCAGGGATCGAGCGCATCCTGCTGGCGCTCGAGGAGCCGGCGATCGAGCCGGCGGCCGACGTGTTTGTTGCCGCACCCGACGGACAGCGCCAACGCGCCTTTGCGCTGGTGCGCGAGCTGCGGCGGGCCGGACTGCGCGCCGAGCTCGACCTCGCCGGGCGCGCGATCAAGGGTCAGATGAGGCAGGCCGACCGCGTCGGCGCGCTCCGGACCGTGATCCTCGACGAAGACGGAAGCGCTCAGGTGCGCGACATGCAAAGCGGCGAGCAGCGGGAGCTCGACCTGGCGCGCGCGGTCGAGGAGTTGGCGGCGTGAGCGGGTTTCCGGCGCTGCGCGCGAACTCCTACCGCGACACCTGGTGCGGGCAGGTGCTCTCCGATCGGGTCGACTCCGATGTCCGTGTGGCCGGGTGGGTTCATCGTCGGCGCGACCACGGGGGGCTGATCTTCATCGACCTGCGCGATCGCACCGGGCTCGTGCAGCTCGTCTTCAACCCGGACGAGGCGGGCGAGGCGTTCG
>Ga0081538_10005335_pt1 | contig 11572 bp, 12 predicted proteins | sample TabmetS5T2R1_FD_71022 | JGI IMG/M metagenome (GOLD analysis project Ga0081538, IMG submission 71022) | Tabebuia heterophylla rhizosphere microbial communities from the University of Puerto Rico - S5T2R1 | ecosystem: Host-associated > Plants > Roots > Rhizosphere ... | reverse complement strand
ATCGCGAGCCGATAGCCATCGATGCCGAAGCCGCACAGCGAGGCGAAGGCGGCCATGGCGGTGTAGGAGTGGTGACGGAAACTCTCGCGGGCGTGGATATTGCTGATATGCACTTCGACCGTCGGAATCCTCACCGCGGTCAGCGCATCGTGCAACGCGATCGAAGTGTGCGAATAGGCGCCGGCGTTGATGACGATGCCGGCCACCTTCTTGGCGTGGGCCTCGTGAATGAAGTCGATCAGCTCGCCCTCGCGGTTGGACTGGCGGCAGTCGGCCTTGAAGCCGAATTGCGCTGCCGTTTCCACGCAGAGCTTTTCGACATCGGCGAGCGACGCATGGCCATACTTCTCCGGCTCCCGTATCCCCAGCATGTTGAGGTTCGGTCCGTTGAGCACGTAGATCGGCTTCATCCTGATCGCTTCCAAGGGGGCCGGCTTACGCCTTGTAGCCGAACAGCCGAGGCAGCCAGAGGACGGTTTCCGGAACGAAGGTCAGGACCGCGAGCGCGACGATCATCGCGGCGAGAAACGGCATGGTCTCGCGGACGATCTTGCGCAGCGGCTCCCCGGAGATGCTCGCCATGATGAACAGGAGCAGCCCGTAGGGCGGCGTGACGAGGCCGATCATGATGTTGACGACGACGACGACGCCGAAATGGACGAGGTCGACCCCGAGGGCCTGCGCGGTCGGTATGAACACCGGCACGACGATGAGGAGGATGGCGGTCCCTTCGAGCACGCAGCCGAGCAGCAGCAGCAGCACGTTGACGAGGACGAGGAAGCCCGTCGGCGACAGGTTCCATCCGGCGAGAAGCGTCTTCACCGACTCCGGGATGTTCTCGACCGTCACGACGTAGTTGAAGACCAGGGCGCCGCCGATCAGCATGCCGATCGACGCCGAGGTGCGGGCGCTGGCCAGCAGCGAGCTGTAGAGATTGCCGAGCGTGACGCTGCGATAGATCACGATCGAGATCAGCAGCGCATAGCCGGCCGCGACCGCCGCCGCCTCGGTCGGCGTCATCACGCCGCTGTAGATGCCGCCCAGCAGCACCACCGGCATCATCAGCGCCGGGAACGCCTCCACGGTGATGCGCGGCAGTTCCCGCAGCGGTGTCGGTGGCTCGACCGGGAAGTTGCGGCGCCGTGCGCTTGCGACCACCAGCGCCATCTGGGCGAACGCCATCAACAGGCCCGGAACGAAACCACCGAGAAACAGGTAGCCGATCGAGGCGTCCGACACGAGCGCATAGAGGATCATCGGGATCGAGGGCGGAATGATCGGCCCGATGATCGCGGTGGCGGCGGTGAGCGCGGCGGCGAAGCTCGGCGGATACTTGCCATCCTTGGTCATCATCGCCTGCATCATCTTGCCCGTGCCGGCGGCGTCGGCGATCGCCGAGCCGGACATGCCGGCGAAGACGATGCTTTGCAGGATGTTGACGTGGGCCAGGCCGCCGCGGAACCGGCCCACCATAGCATCGCAGAAGCGCAGCAGCCGGTCGGTCATCGACCCGACATTCATCAGCTCGGCCGCCAGGATGAATAGCGGTACGGACAGGATGATGTAGTTGGTGTACATGCCGTTGAGCAGCTGCTCCGCCACCGTCCCCATGTCCTGGCCGGCCAGCAGCAGGTAGAGCACGGAGCCGGCGATCATCGCGTGGCCGATCGGCAAGCCGAGGAGCGCGAGGCCGGTGATGACGACGATGGAGATCGAGAACGGGCTGGCGAGGCTCATACGCCCGATCCAGCCTTGGTCGGATCGAACGCGTCCGGCGCCCTGCCCCACACCGCCTGCCAGCATAGCCAGACATAGCGGACGATGATCGCGACGGCGAACATCACATAGATGGAGAACAGCAGGTCGAACCGGATCTTCAGATAGGCGCTGCTCTCCACCTTCATGAAGGCGACGTAGTCCACCACCGCCGGCAGCGAGACGCCGTAGAGCGCGACCAGGGCGATGGCGGTGATGATGCACATGATGCGCCGCGCTCTTGGGCTGGCGGTCGCGTAGATGATGTCGAAGCGCACCTCCTCGGTCTCGCGGATGACGAAGGCGGCGCCCCACAGGACCAGCCAGATCCACAGGATGACCGTGAGCTCCTGGGTCCATCCCATCGGGAAATTGAGCAGGTAGCGGAACACGATCTGGATCATGAAGGCGGCGAACATCACCGCCAGCATCGCGGCGATGACGTTCTCCGCGCGGCGGTAGCACCACGCGCCCAGTGCCCGAAGCGCTGGAGTCAATACGCCTCTCCCTCCGAGATCGCGGGCGCAGGCCCGCAGCGGTTACAGCGCGTTGATCTTGTCGACCATACCCGCCGGCCAATCCTTGGCAAGGTCGGAGGCCAGGTACTTCTCCTGCGCATGCTTGCGGAAGGCTTCGACGTCCGGCGCGTAGATGTTGAGGCCCTTGCTCTTGAACAGGTCGACCAGCTCCTTCTCGCGCGCCAGGTGCTTTTCGGTGCTGAAGGCGATGGCCTTGTCGGCTGCGGCCTGGAACTTCGCCTGCTGGTCCGCCGACATCTCGCTCCACACCTCGCCGGAGACGGTCAGGATGTCGAAGCCGACCAGGTGCGAGGTCAAGACGATCTGCGACATCACCTCGTAGAACTTCATGTTCTCGACGTTAGGCAGCGGATTGTCCTGGCCGTCGATCGCGCCGGTCTGCAGGCCGGTATAGACCTCGGCATAGGCCATCGGCACCGGGTTGGCGCCAAGCGCCGTGCCCAGGAACTGCCAGGCATCGCCGTTCGGCATGCGCAGCTTGATCCCCGCCATGTCGGCCGGCGTGGTGATCTTCTTGTCGGGCTTCAGCCCGACCTGGCGAGTGCCGAAATAGGTCGGCCCGAGGATCTTGATGCCGAGCTGATCCTCGGCGAGCTTCTTGAGTTCGGTGCCGGGTTCGCTGTTGAAGAAGGTCTTGAGATGCGCTGCGTCACGGAACAGGTAGGCGGAGGTGACGACCGACCAGGCCGGCACCTGCTTCGAGATGTCCTGCGGGGCGATGTTGCCCATCTCGAGATTGCCGCGTTGCAGGGCGACCAGCTCGGTGCCTTGCTTGAACAGCGTGCCGCCGTAGTAGCCTTCGAAGACGAAGTCGTCTTTGATCCCGTCGGCGAACATCTTCATCATCTCGGCGCGGATGTCCTGCTCCGAGAACACCGCCGAGAACCGCAGCTTGGGCTTGTCCTGCGCCAGCACCGGGAACGGTGCGGCAGCGGCGATCAGGCCGGTGCCGATCAGGAAATCACGCCGTGTCGCTCGCATGTCCATTGTCTCCTCCCGTGGATCGGCGCCCTTTGCGGGCGTCCGGCTTGTTGCGTCAAAATGTACTAAATGGTTCGTTCAAGTCAACGGTTCGCCGGATGGCGCCGGCCAGAGCCGTCTTTTTCAGAGTCCACCCTCCGCGAAATGCCGCGTCATGGCGGTCTTGTCGGGCGTGATGCCGGTAAACAGCTCGAAGGCGCGGACCGCCTGGTTGACCGCCATGCCGAGGCCCGACAGTGCCCGGCAGCCTCGTTCCCGGGCCAGCCGCAGTAGCGCCGTCTCCGCCGGGAAATAGATGATCTCCGCGACCCAGTGGCGAGGCGACAGCAAATCAGGAGCAAAGGGCAGCCCCGGATACTTCGCCATGCCGACCGGGGTTGTGTTGACCACCCCGTTCGCACACGCGAAGGCGGCATCGAGATCGGTCGCGGCCGTCACCCGACCGCTGAACCGGGCATTCAATCTCTCCGCCAGTTGCTCCGCGCGGCTCATCAAGGTGTCGTACAGCGCGAGCTGCGCCGCGCCGAGCTCGAGCAGTGCATAGGCGACCGCCGCACCGGCGCCGCCCGCCCCCAACTGCACAACACGTTCGAGGGTGCAGCCCGGCATGCTCTCGCGAAAGCTCTCGGCGAAGCCCCAGCTGTCGGTATTGTGCCCGATCCGCCGCCCGTCCTTGAAAACCACCGTGTTCACCGCGCCGATCGCGGCAGCGTCCGGCGCCAGCTCGGTCAGGGCGGAAATGACGCTCTGCTTGAACGGATGGGTCACGTTGAGGCCGCGGAAGCCCAGGGCTTCGGCCGCGGCGATGACCTCGTCGAGCGCACGATCGTGCAAGCCGAGCTGGTCGAAATCAACCAGGCGGTACGCGTAGTCGAGGCCGACCCGGGCGCCCTCGCGCTCGTGCATGATGGGAGAGCGCGATGACCCGATCCCCCGCCCGACGAGGCCGATCAGAACGGTTCGCCTGCCCGCCCGGCCGCCGGCCGGCAGCAAGGCCGCGAGCAGGTCGGCGGGCGCCTTTGACAGTGCTTGCAAGAGCTTACTCCAGCGCACATCGGCCGTGGTGCAGCGTCTTGTGTTCGACCGGCCGCAGCCCGTAAATGATTGCAATCGTACCTGCTCACAATGTACGAACTGGTTAGTTTAATCAAGAGCGGGCGCCGACGAGGGGTGGCAATGAGCGCTAAGAAGGTTAGGCGGCGGGCGAAGGCCGAAGGCACGCGCACGCAGGATCCCGAGGGGACGCGCAAGAACATCATCGAGATCGCGTCCGAGGAATTCGCCCTGGGCGGATTGGCCGGGGCGCGGATCGACGAGATCGCCGCGCGCACCCGCACCAGCAAGCGCATGATCTATTACTATTTCGGCGACAAGGACGGCCTCTATCTCAGCGCGCTGGAGAACGCCTATCAAACGGTCCGGCAGGGCGAGGGCCAGCTCGACATCGAGCACCTGTCACCGCTCGAGGCCCTGAAACGGTTGGTCGAATTTACCTTCGATCACCACCGCCAGCACGAATCCTTCATCCGCATGGTGATGATCGAGAACATCCATCACGGCGAGTTCCTGGAGCGCTCCAAGACCATCCGCCAGCTCAACGTGACGGCGATCGACCACATCAAGAAGCTGTATGCCCGCGGCGTGAAGGAAGGGTTGTTCCGCAAGAACCTCGATCCGATCGAGCTGCACTGGCAGATCAGCGCGCTGTGCTTTTTCAACGTCTCCAACCGCGCGACCTTTTCCAAGATCTTCGGCCGCGACTTCGGCGCCACCGATTCCCAGGCATCGCTGCGCAAGAACGTGGTGGATATGGTCGTGCGCTACGTGGTCCGCGCCGACAAGCTGCCGGCCAGCTGAGGAAATGGACCGCGAGCGCGGCCGTCACGCTTGACCCGCCGCTCCCAGCTGCTATAAACGAACTAGTTCGTACATTTTGCGAGCGCCGCGCTGAGAGAGGGCGATATGAAGACCTCGATCGCGACCGTTTCGATCAGCGGCGATTTCGTCGAGAAGCTCGCGGCCATCGCCGCCGCCGGCTTCGACGGCATCGAGATCTTCGAGAACGATTTCCTCGCCTTCGACGGCTCGCCCCGCGAGGTCGGCCGCATGGTGCGCGATGCCGGCCTCACCATCACGCTGTTCCAGCCGTTCCGCGATTTCGAAGGTCTGCCGGAGCCGCAGCGCGCGCGGGCGTTCGATCGTGCGGAGCGCAAGTTCGACGTGATGCAGGAGCTCGGCACCGATCTCATGCTAGTCTGCTCCAACGTGTCGCCGGTCTCGCTCGGCGGGATCGACCGGGCGGCGGAGGATTTCCGCGAGCTGGGCGAGCGCGCCGCCAAGCGGGGCCTCAAGGTCGGCTACGAGGCGCTGGCCTGGGGCCGGCACATCCACGACCATCGCGATGCCTGGGAGATCGTGCGGCGCGCCGACCATCCCAATGTCGGGCTGATCCTCGATTCCTTTCACACGCTGGCCCGCAGGATCGACGTCGACTCGATCCGGGCAATTCCACGCGACAAGATCTTCATCGTGCAGCTGGCCGACGCGCCGCTGATCGATATGGATTATCTCTACTGGAGCCGGCACTTCCGCTGCATGCCGGGCCAGGGCGACCTGCCCGTGAAGGACTTCATGAGCGCGGTCGCCGCGACCGGCTACGAGGACTTCCTGTCGCTCGAGATCTTCAACGACCAGTTCCGCGGCGGTTCGCCCAAGTCGATCGCGCTCGACGGACGGCGCTCACTCGTCTATCTCGCCGACCAGGTCGCCCGTGAAGCACCGGCCATCGCGCCACGGCCCGCCGACATTCCCGACCGCATCGGGGTCTCGGGAATCGAGTTCGTGGAGTTCGCGGCCGACGAGGCCGAAGCGGCTGAGCTGGCTGCGCTGTTCCACACGCTCGGCTTTCGCCAGGCTGGCAAGCACGTCTCCAAGGATGTCGCGCTGTTCCGCCAAGGCGACATCAACCTCGTCATCAATACCGAGCGGGAGGGTTTCGCCCATTCCTCCTACCTGGTTCACGGCGCGTCGGTGTGTGCGATCGGCCTCAAGGTCGAGGATGCCAAGGCGACCGTCGCGCGGGCCAAGGCGCTGGGCGCCGAGCTGTTCGAGCAGCCGGTGGGTCCCGGCGAACTCACCATCCCTGCCATCCGCGGCGTCGGCGGCGGCGTGATCCACTTCATCGACCAGAAACCGCCGCTGGCGCGGGTCTGGGACATCGAGTTCGTGCCGGTGGCGGATGTCGATCCGCCATTCGAGGCGGGGCTGACGCGCATCGACCACCTCGGCCAGACCATGAACTACGAGGAGATGCTGACCTGGCTGCTGTTCTACGTTGCGATTTTCCGCACCCGCAAGACGCCGATGGTGGATGTGATCGATCCAGGCGGCGTGGTGCGCAGCCAGGCGATCGAAACAGAAGATGGCGCGATGCGCCTGACGCTGAACGGAGCGGAGAACCACCGCACGCTGGCCGGGCACTTCATCGCCGAGAGCTTCGGCGCCAGCGTGCAGCATCTGGCTTTTTCGACCGGTGACATCTTCGCCACCGCGGCGGTGCTGAAAGCCAACGGCTTCCGCCCACTGCCGATGTCGCCGAACTACTACGACGACATCGAGGCGCGCTTCGGCCTCGATGGCGACCTGATGGACCGCCTGCGCGCCGAGAACATCCTCTACGACCGCGACCAGCAGGGCGAATATTTCCAGCTCTACTGCCCGACCTACGGCGACGGCTTCATCTTCGAGGTGGTCGAGCGGCGCGGCCCGTATGCGGGCTACGGCGCCGCGAACGCCAGCTTCCGCATCGCCGCGCAGAAGCGCCACCTGACGCCGGCCGCCAGCATGCTGGAGCTGTGACGCGGAACCAGCAAGCGACGCGCTATCTCAAGTATAGGTCTCGGAAACTGCGGCAACACTGGTGGAGTGGTTCTGTTTCCCGCAGAACCAGTGAACCGGGGACAATGCCGGAGTATCGCTGCTACTTCCGCGATCGCGATGGGAGAATCAGGGGCACGCTCGTCCTCGACTGCGAAGATGACACAGCCGCGGCCGTTAAGCTGGAAATTCTCCTGATCGAGCGCCAGAACTGCGCAACAGCCGAAGTGTGGGCAGGACGAAGACTCGTTCATCGCACGACACCCACAGGAACGGCGTGATAGTGATGCATGCGTTCCCAAGATGATCAGGCGACTCAGCGAAACAGAGCGCACATTGGCGCTCCAGCGCCTCGAAGCAGCGAACGAGCGCATTGCCGATCTGGAAGCAGGTATCCAACGGCTCAGGGAAAAAGGGCTTCCCACCGTGGAAGCGGAGCGATTGCTGCGCTTGATTCGTCGATCCCACGTCGTAATGCGGCGATATGCCGATCTGTTGGCAAACGACAAAACCTGATCTTGGGATGGAAATCCTGCGCCCGGAAGCGCGCCATCCATTTCGGATTCAACTACCGGTCTATTGCTGTATGTTCTTGTTTTGTTCAACATGCAGCCCATGGCCGACACCGATCCCGAGACGCCCGAATGGACCATCGCTTGGACGATCAAGCGCGCGCTGCGGCTGCATCTGGGGCCGCGACACGGCTACGTGCCGAGCACCATCGCGCGCGAGATCGTGGCGGCGTTGCGGCTGGCGAAGTGGCGGCTCAGCAAGGATCCGCCGGATCCGCCGCACGCGACGCCGGGGGGATAGGATCTCTCGACCGAGTACCTACTTGTTGAACCGTGTCGATGCGGCCGCGGCGATGGCGGTCGTGCTCTGGTTCTCGCCTGGCTGCTGAACGCGCAGATTGTTCTGGACGTTTCGGACGCCCGACGCGCTTTCCGCGCAGTCCTCGGCCCGGCGCTTTGCCTGGCGGCTGTCCACGGTGCCGGACAACGTGACGTCGCCGTTGCGGACGGCGACTTCGATGTCGCTGGCATCGACCAGCCAGTCGTCAGTCAGCCGGTCATTGACGTCTTCGCGGATTCGCTCATCCGAACGGGTGTAGCCCTTTGGGCCGCGCCCATAGTGGCTCTGCGCCTCGTCCATGCGGCGGCGACGCTCCGCATCTTCATCGCCTGTCCAGGACAGCACTTCGTCCTTGGTGCGATCCCACCAACCGCGTTCACGGCCACGGGGAGACCAGTCCCTATCGCGTTCGCCAAATGCCCCTTCTCCGAGGTGATAGCCCGCCGGGACGTCCCCTCCAAACCACCGCTGTTCCGGATAGGGCGACGGAACGTAGCCAAACGCGCCTGTCCCCGGAAAGACGCCGGGCTCATAGCCGCGATAGGGCCTGCCTTCCAAGTAATCCTCGTATTCGCCATACCGTTCTCGTTCGTAGTCGCGGCCCTCCCGGTAGCCGCGTCCGCGAACCCGCCGAAGCTCCTCCTCTTCGATGCGCCGACGCTCTTCGTTGCGCAAGTGCTGCCGCTCTCTCCAATCCGGGGCCATCGTGACCTCCTGTGCCTGGGTTGTTAACCTTGAACAGGGCAACGGAAGGAACGCTGCCTTGTTCAGCCGTTCACAGGAGAAGCACCATGAATGAAGACGTCTTCAACATGAGCGTGCGCAAGTTCCTCAAGCAGGTTGGAATCACCGCGCAACGCGACATCGAGACCGCAGTACGGGAGGCGCTTGCTCGCGGCGACCTGAGCGGCAAAGCGAAGCTGCCCGCCAAGGCGGTTGTGACGCTCGCCGGGACTGACCTGAACCTCGTGGTGGATGGCGAGATCGAGCTGGGATAGGAGAGAACCGATGAATCGCAACGACGGGCGCGCTGCCGGTGCGCCGCCGGATACCGACAACAATCTTGGACGGGGCGCGCCGCACGATCGGGAAGAGCGGATCCAGCAGAAACGGCGCAACGAGGCGCGGTCGATCGAGCAGGACCCGCAATATCGCCATCGTCGGCCGCATGACCTCGACCGGGAGGATTGCGAGCTTCATCGCGAAGGCGCCGCCCAGGAGAAGCCGGGCATCCGGCTCAGCAAGGAAGAGCGCAGAGAGCAACAAGGACGCCGCGCGAAAAGCAGGGCTCCGCGCTCGACGCGCGGCGAATAGGCCTCAGCGCCCGGCGTTGGCGTCGGCGTGATCGAGCAGGAAGCTCAGCAGCGCATAACGCTGGCCGCGCGTCACCGGCAGCGCCTCGTGCAGCAGCGAGCAGGCGAACACCACGGCTGCGCCGGTTGGCGGCTTGTAGCGGTAGTCGCCATATTCGGGGAACATCAGCTCGCCGCCCTCATACTCGTCGCTGTTGAGATTGAGGGTCAGCGCGAAGCGCCGCCCGGCGGTCTTCGGCGTCGTGTTGTCGCGATGGGGGCGGAAGTGATCACCGCGGTCGGCATCGTAGCAGGCGATCAGCACGCGGTCGAAGTGGAAGCTGCCGAAGTGGAACGCCTTGTGGACCTCCGGCCCGAGGCGGCGCGCCACCATCGCCATCAGCGGCTTGCGCACCGCCGGATCCGACAGCAGATGGTCGCGGCGCTTCTTCACGGTATCGTCGGCCCGTTCCACCATCTGGCCGTTCACCAGCGATATGACCGTGCCCGCCTCGTGGCCTTCCTTGTGCCAGCGCGCAATCAAGGCGCGGCAGTCCGACGGCGAGAGGACGTTCGGAACGGTCAGCACCGGTGCGACCAGGCGGATCTCGCCCGCCGGCGGCGGCGGTTGCTCGGACCAGCGCGCCAGCGCCCAGCCCACGAGGTCGCCCCCGGAATCGCCAGTGTCCGACACCGCCAGGATGCGCTGGTTGCGATCGAGCAGGATGGCGAGCGGCCGCGGACCCGCCGGGCCGGGTGGATGCCCGACCATGCCGCGCAGGCCCTGGCGAAAGCGCGCCGACGGATCGGCGAGACTGACGAAGCTTGCATCCCGCGCGTGGTCGTCGACCACCACGCTGTCCAGCCGCGCTGCGTTGTAGGCCTCCGCCATCGACTGCAGCGACGCGCGCAGCGCCTCATCGGTGTCGACGAAGATGGCGGTGCCTGATCCTCGGGCGCGCTGATAGAAGCTGCGCACCTTTCCCGCGTGATCGGGCAAGCCGAAATCCGGAAAGCGGTCGCCGGGCTCCAGCCGATGCTGGGCCATAGGCGTTGTGGATTGGGTGGTGACGTTCATGGACGGTGACACTAATCGAACGACAGGGGATTCGGAAGCCTGGCTAATAGTCCCATTCGAGGTTGACGCCGGCCTTGCCGGTGCCGCCGGCGCCGACTTCGCTCTCGACCTTCACATTCGGCGTCACCTCGATTTCCACCGTGGCGGCGCTGCTGGCGGACTTGGCGCCCTGCGACACGCCGACATAGACCTTATCCGACACGTAGCGCCCGGCGGCGAGGCTCGGGCCGGCAGCGGGATCGGTCTCCTGCAGCGACAGGCGGTCGAGGCCGGTGCTTTGGCGGATCTTGTCGAGCACGCCGGGGCCGGTGTTGACGCCGGCGAGGTCGGCGGTCGCCTGGGCCAGCTGCAGCAGCTCGAACGGACTGAGCGCGCCGGCGGACTTGCCGAACAGCAGGCGCGACAGGACCTCGTCCTCCGGCATGTCGGGCACCGATGACAGGGTAATTTTCGGCGCGCGCGCCGGTCCTTCGACCTTGGCGGTGACGGTGATGTCCGTGGCCCGCGTTTCGGCCGTCAGGTCGAGGTACGGATCGATCTGCGCGCCGCTCTCGAAGGTCAGCTGGCCCTCCTTGAAATCCAGGCGCTTCCCGACGATGTCGAGCGAGCCGCGCCTCAGCTTGAAGCCGCCGTCGATGTCGGGCTTGTCGGTGGTTCCGCGAATCTTGAGCGCGCCGCCCAGCTCCGCGTCGAGCCCGCGGCCACGCACCCAGATCTGCTGCGGTGCATCGACCGCGATGTCGAGATCGATGATCGCGGTCTGCTCCGGCGGCGGCTTGCGCTCGGCATTGCGGGCGGCGACCTGCGGCGGGGCATTGACCTCCACCACTTCGATCTCCTGCACGCTGGGCGGCAGGTTGTCGGGCACGCGGATATCCGCCTTCACCACCTTGACCTTGCCGCCCAGCTTCAGCTCGGTTTGCAGGTTGCCGACGATCGCGAGGTCGCTGTCGATGACCGCGGTCGCCAGGTCGGTGTCGATGACGGTGGCGTTGCGCGCCTGGAGCTTGAGGTCGGTCTCGACGCCGTGCGCCAAGTTCACCGTGCCCTCTCCGCTCAGATGCCCGCCGCCGGGGGTCGTCGCCGTCAGGCTGGCGATCTGGAGGGCCGGGCCATCGGCACGCACCTCCGCCGCGATCTTCCGCAGCTTGATGCCGTAGCGCAGGTTGTCGTAGCTGGCGTCGATGAGCCGGACGCTG
>Ga0081538_10005334_pt1 | contig 11573 bp, 9 predicted proteins | sample TabmetS5T2R1_FD_71022 | JGI IMG/M metagenome (GOLD analysis project Ga0081538, IMG submission 71022) | Tabebuia heterophylla rhizosphere microbial communities from the University of Puerto Rico - S5T2R1 | ecosystem: Host-associated > Plants > Roots > Rhizosphere ... | reverse complement strand
GCTCTCCAGCCAATCCAGCACGGAGTGCATCCGCAGCTCCTCGGGGAAATGGCTGCCGGTGATGGTATGGAGAAACTCCAGGTGGGCCGGGTCCATGACGTTCTCCTGGATCTGCAGCCAGTTGCAGGGGTAGAAGTGTTGCATCAACGGGACCATGCGACACCCTGACTGTTTGTAGGTGTCCAGGATCGGAAAGGCCGGTTTTTTTTCCGGCGGCCCCATGTAGGCAAAGACCATCCCCTGGTACTCATGGGTCGGATATGCCCCGTGACACAGCCGGTCTTTCAGCGTGCTATCGGCAGGCTCCCCCGGCGTGTCCAGAATCCTTCCATCGACATCGATGAGCCAGGCGTGATAGCAGCACCGTATCCCCTTCTCCGCGATCAGGCCGAACTCCAGCGAGGTGCCGCGGTGGGGACAGTGGAGTTCCAGACATCCCACCTGACCGCTCTTGTCACGGAACACGATCAGGTCCTCACCGAGAATGCGCACGCGCCGTGGGAGCTCTTGCAGGTCTTTGGACAGCGCCACTGGCTGCCAGAAGCGGCGCAAATACTCCCCGCAGGGCGTGCCAGGGCCGACGTGGGTCAGTTCCTCGTCTTCTTCGGGGACGTCGCGATGGTAATAGGCTCCGTATGGCTGGGTCAGAAAGGGTGCTCTTGTCGCCATCATCTTCTCCTTATCCGTTCAGGCTCGATTCATCCTGTGCGATACAGACTCACAGGGGCGATTCTTTCGCACAACCCCAACCCCGATAGCGGGGGAATGATCGCCCGACCGCAGAAGCCAGCCGTGCCCGGCACACGATCGCCACGAGCGCAATCATCAAGGCCTCACCCACTTGCGCGCCGCACGACCATGCGGGGCTTACCCGCGCTTCAGCGTCAGTTGAATGAGCTTGTCGGCCCGATCCTGCCGGTCGAGGTCGCGGCAGGTCGCGATGATGTCTTCGAACTGCGCCGCCGGGACCGGCAGGCCGGGGATGACGTCGCGAATACGGCGCGCTTCTTCGTTGAAGTCCCACATGAACTCGCGCCCGGTGGACTGCTTCGTGTAGCTCTTACCGTCCTTGGTGTAGATCGTGAACCGCGGACCGAAGAGCGTCATCTGGTGCGACGGAATGAGCGTCACCCGCTTCATCAGATCGAGCACCTCGGGCGGGTCGTCGGCGCCAGCCGGGTCGCCCCGCTGACCCCGCAGCACCGGGAAGCCCCGCTTGACGACGCCGTACGCGGTGTAGTACGGCGTGCTCCCCGGCCTCGGATCCCTGTCTTCCCGCCGGCTCGGGAAGGCTGGGCTGGGATACTGCGTCTCGAGCCAGTTCACCACGGCCTCGACGCGATCAACGTCCTCATACCTGATGTGGTGCTCTTCGCAGAGCTTTGCCGTGACGTCGACGTGGGCGATGTTGTATCCGGCCGTCGAGTAGATGCGGTAGAGCGTCTCGAGGAACATCCATTCCTTCCCTAGTTCCGCAGTGATCTTGTCCAGGCTTGTCCGAGTGTCGCCGACGAAACTGTAGGTGAGCTGGCCCTTGTTGTTGCCCGCATAGGCGTGATAGAAGCCGGCGTCGCCTTCGAGGACGGTCTCGCCGCCCACGTACCCCTGCTTCGCCAGCGCCACCGCCAGCATGGCGTTGCGCACCGCGGCGCCCTCGCGCAGGGCACGGCCGCCGCTCCGGGGCCCTTCGAGGTTGCCGGCCGCCAGGCTCGCGCAGAGGGCGATGGTGCTGTTCACCTGGTCTTCGGTGAAGTGCATGATCTTCGCAGCGGCGACGGCGGGGCCAAAGATGCCGAACACTGGGCCGGCGTGGAAGCCACGTGCCATCACCGTCGGAATGAAGTCGGCCGCCATCCGTTCCATGACCTCGTAGCCAGCCGCCAGGCCGGTGAGGAAGTCCCGGCCGGAGACGCCCTCGGTCTCCGCCGCGACGAAGGCACCCGGGACGATGCTCGTGCCGGGGTGGGTGAGCATGCGGAAGGAATCCAGCTTGCCGCCAGCCATGGCCATCTCGGAGTTGGCAAAGGCGGCCCCACCCTTCGTCGCCTTGGCGCCGTGCACCATGATGGTGGCGCCGTGGCGCACACCCGCTTCCTCTTCGCTGATAAGCTGCACGGCCTGCCGGCCGCCCGGTGACTGCGAGCCGAGGAGCACGGAGGCGAGGCTATGGAGCGTGACGCCCTTAGCGCGATCGACCACCTCAGGCGGGAGATCTTCATAGCGTAGACCCACGACCCACTGTGCGAGCTGCCGGCTGAGGGATACCATAATATCCTCCTCCTTCGTTCATAAGGGAACGGTTGTCCGTCCTCTCATACTGTGTGAGCGCGGTCAGTACAGGGCAACCATTTGTGTCAAAGGACTACTAAATTACCTGAAAAATAGGGTCGAGTCATGTGGCAATAGTACCATGTATGCTTGCGGCATTTTTGTAGCAGCAGTCATCTGCGAACAAGGGGGCCGCCCGCCAGGCTGCGCTGCGCGCCTTGGCCTTCAAGTGGATTCGGATCCTGTATCGCCGCTGGAAGGATCGCACTCCCTACGACGAGGCGACCTGCCTCAACGCGTTCAAGCGACGCGGCTCACCGGTGCTCCCTTGATGTAGAAACCTCGAATTTAAACTTGACAGTCTACCTTAGGGCGTGGGTTAGGTGACGGTAGTTGCAGCGCTGCTGCTATAAGTCTTCGGGCTGAAGCCCTGTACGCTTGGCAATGCGGGCGAGCATGTGAGGACCGATCTCGTCAGCGTCGTGGAAGGCAAAGACGAAATCAGGCCATCCGGGGCGAGAGAGGACGCGATGGGATCCATCGTGCCGTTTGATGCGCCAGCCCACACGTAGCAGAGCTGCAAAGACTCGTCTCGCTCTCGTGCTGGACCAGGTACTCATGCGGCAGCGAAGGAAATACTCAACAGGTCTGGGCCAGCTTCGGCATGTTCGAGACGGTCCGCGACGACGCGGAGCGCCAGCGCTTGGACCTTCGCTTGCGCTTCCTCGGGAGTTTGTCCATACACCAACGCGCCGGGAAGTTCAAGGACTTCGGCGATCCAACGGCCATCGTCTTCCTGCTCGATCTCCACCGTGAAGGTCATCGGAACCCTCCATTTCTCCTCTCGCCTACCATTCTACTCTCTGTTCTGCGAGGATGGTAGCCCCCATCATGGAACCACCCAACGTTTGCCTTCAGCGGCGCGGCGTCTTTCGCGCCTCCGCTGCCAAGGCGTTGTTGGGCGGTAGAAGCAGGTCGTCACGTGCCCGTACGCCCCACCAAGGGCAGGCGGCCGCTTGTCTGGCCAGTCGCGTTCAGCGTCTGCCCGATTTTGATAGATTCATGGCTCCCCAGGTACTGCGCACTATTGCCTCGCATTGGGCTTGCATCTCACCCAGCGCAGTTCGTCTACGGTCGTCTTGGGGAGTTATCGCCTAAGCCTTGGCGTCATCGCGGTCAGTTCGCGCGTTATACGCCTGACGGAATGGACGGAAGAAGGCACGGAGATCCTCCGCCAGGAGTCGCGGTTCCTCCGCCGCGAAGAAGTGCCCACCGCGGGGAAATTCGGTCCAGCGTCTGATGTCGGCATAGCTTCGTTCGGCCCGCTCGCGGGGCACACGCTGGACGGCTTCCGTCGACAGCGCCACGCCGGTCGGGACCGTGATGCGTGACGTGATGCGGCGCGGCTCCCGGGCACGCTCGTAGTAGGAGCGGTTCGCGGCATTGGCGGTCCCGGTCACCCAGTAGAGGGTGACGTTGGTGAGGAGGAGATCGCTCGAGAAGTACCGCTCGACACCCCCCGCGGGATCGGTCCAGGACCGCCACTTCTCCAGGATCCAGGCGGCCAGCCCCGCCGGCGAGTCGTGGAGCCCGTAGGCCAGGGTCTGTGGCCGGGTCTCCTGGATCAGGTTGTAGCCCCCCTCTTCCTGCTGCCAGCGGGCCTGAAGCTCGGCAAAGGCCCGCTCCGCCTCGGTGAGCGGCTGGATGTCCGGGCCGATGACCGGCGGCGGAAAGCCCGGCATCATCGTGTGGATGGCGATGACGCGGTGCGGGAAGTCGACAGCCATCCAGCCGGTGATCACCGCACCGATGTCGTTGCCGTGGGCGCCGAAGCGCTCGTAGCCGAGGCCGCCCATCAGCCGCGCCCAGAGCGCGGCCACGCGGCTCCGCGTCATCCCGCGCCGCGTGGGCCGATCCGAGAACCCGAAGCCGGGCACGGAGGGGACGACCACGTCGAAGGCGTCCGCGGGATCTCCCCCATGCGCTCCAGGGTCGGCAAGGAGCGGGATCAGCTCGAGCATCTCGACGAATGAGCTCGGCCAGCCATGCGTGATGAGGAGCGGCAGCGGGGCGGGGCCATGGCCGCGCACGTGGATGAAGTGGATGCCGACGCCGTCGACCTCCGCGCGGAAGTGCGGGAGCGCATTCATCGCGCGCTCCTGCCCCCGCCAGTCGAACCGCGTCCGCCAGTATTCCACGAGCGCCTGCAAATAGGCGAGGTTCGTGCCATAGTCCCAGCCGGCGTCCTCGACCTCATCGGGCCAGCGCGTGCGGGCCAGGCGCTCCTGCAGATCGTCGAGAATCGGCTGCGGGACGTCAACGACGAAAGGCTGTATCTCCATCTGGTCTCCTTCTCCCCAGACGGCAATATCGGTCCATCCCGCCACGAGAACGCCTGCTCCCACGGCGGGCGGTGGGTAAGGCCGCTCGCCGTAATCGGCCGCCCTATCCACTCCAGGGCGCGAGCTCAAGGGCGCGCTCATAGGCGGCGCGGGTGTGCACCGGCTCGCCGTGCGAGACGATCACGTGCTCGAACGGAAGCTCAAGCAGCGCGCGTAGCGCCGGCAACGCTCGTTCCTGATGCCACGGCGTCGCCCAGACGCGCAGCTCGCCCCCGGGCGCCGTCAGCGCGTCGGCGAACACCAGGGCACGCTGCTCGGGCAGCCACAACGGCGTCTCGTTGCGGCCCCGGCCGTCGTAGAGGGCGACGAGCCCTCCCGGTAGCCGGCTGCCGGGGTAGATCGGCTCCAGCTCGGTCTCGGGGATGTCGTGGCGATCGAAGCGGTCCGGACCGAACGCGCGGGCACCATAGCGGCGTACGAACAGATCGACGTGGCGCACGTGATCCGGCTTGAGCACCACGACCGCGGTCGGCGGGCGCGTGTCGAACCGCTCCCACACCTCAGCCGCGCCGGCGGGCGGCGCAAGCGGATCCAGAACCAATGCCTCGCCCCCCGACTCGACGCACGTCGACGCCACGACTGGCTCCCAGCCTTGACCCGGCAGCCAGGCAGGATGTTCGACACGCCACACCCACAGGCCCGCCGCCACATCCCGGAGCTCCACCTGCGATTGCGGGTCATGCTTCATCCGGCATGCCTCCTCTGTTTTAGTTCTTCGGCGAGTAGAAGCGCATGTTCGCTCGTCCCGTTCCGGTGTCCACTGGTTGTCGATAAGACTGCGCATGAGTACGTCATCGATTCGGTGAAACAGCGGATAGGCCTTCTCGTCGGCGGTCAGCGACTCTGTCCGGCGAATTTCGTTGAACGCTTGGCCGTAGATGACCCAAAGCCTAGCCTTGCTCTGGGTGGTGTCGGCATTCTTGAAACGGCGTACTGTATCATAGGACCGCGTGTCAATCTTGGTCGCGATTCGCGATAGCCTGTTCTCCCGCTTAGTCCAAATGAAAACAACGACCTCGTGGAACCCGGATTCGCGTTCCCGGAGAATGCTCGCTGCGTCAAGTGGTTCTGCGCTAGTGCGATGAAAGCGAAGACAAGCGGGGCGCCAAACAGGCGAACCTTCGACAGCAGCAGAGTGTAATAGTACTTTTCCTCTGCCTTGTCCGCAATCAAGTCTCCGACGCTTGGGCGAATCATATTCCTCCGGCCTAACAGCAGCTTGCTGGAAGGCGGGTTTGCCAGCGACATCTTGACACCAGGGGGCCTCATACGGGTTAGCGCGCTCGGCATTGCATCCGGCGGGTTGTTGTCAGTCTCGCCCTCTCAACGGTTCGCCGCCGACGGCACAATCGCGGTGGCGAAGCCCGCCTCGGCACGCTTCCGGCCTGTCTCCCGCCCGAAGTCGCGTTGCTCCTCGAGCGTCAGGCCGCAAAACTCGAGGAATGCAGCGACGTGATTCCGCGCCGGCGGCGTGTTGTCGATACCGAAGCGCCATGGCTCGCCGGTCGCATTGACCACGGCTCTTGCGTAGCGCATGAAGAGCGACCGTGACTCGATGAGTTCGGCCGAGAAGTAGTCAAATGCGACGACAGTGCCGGCGGCGGTTTTGGCGATCTTGCGCAGAGTGCTCTCGACCGCCTCCCGATCCAGGTACATCGTGACCGCCTCCCAAAGGAAGAAGCTTGGCTTGCCCGGCTCGAAGGCTGCATCCACAAGCTTCTCGAACCAGTCCTCCTGTTCGAAATCGGCCGGCACGTATGTGACGCGAGTCGTGTCCACGCCGGCCTGCTTCAGCATCTCGCGCTTGAACGCCTGAGTCTTCGGTGCGTCAACCTCGAAGCATCGCACTCGCGCTCCCGCGGACAGCCTGTTCGAGCGCGTATCGAAGCCCGCACCGAGGATGACGAGCTGGTCGACGTCGGCGAGGTGGCGCTCCAGAGCTTCGTCGTAGAACGTCGTCCGGGCAGCCGGCTGATGCTTCATTGGAGGCACGCCCTCGTAGGGGTAGCGATAGATCCTCGGCACGTAGCCGGTGAGGCGATGCGCCACAAGCGTAGGGGCGGTGAAGAGACGCAGTCCCAGATGGGGGACGTTGGGCATCACCATCATCAGCCGCACGGCGGGCTCGTCGCGCCGCGTCCCCAACTTGTGCTGCATGTACCTCGTATAGAGAGATGCGAGCACGGTTGCCGAGACGCCGGTTCGGCGGCTGTAAGCGACCAACTTGACGACGAAGGGCACGTAACACACGGCCCCGATCGGAAGCAAGATGATTTGGATGACACGAAAGATGGTGGCGGCCACGACCTTGCGCATGTTGCCCAAGCCCTCTCCTGTACTCTCTAGTGAGCAGGGGCTCACGTGCCGCCGCCGTTCCTCAACGTCACACGGGCGAGCGGCGGCCCCGTCAAGATGGCGGAACTCCGCAACCCCTTGGCTGAGCGCAGGCTGCGCTGGCCAGGAGTCGAGTACGAGACTGATCACCTCTCCTTCTTCCACTGTCCTGGACCCAATTCTTCCGTCCGCGATTCTAGATTAGATGTCTGCCAAGGGGTCGACTGAGCCCTCGTGCCCTCAGGGGTTCGCCGACGTGGAGCCAACGCCACCGCGTGCCAAGGCCTGCTCGCGCTGCCCACGGCAGTCCGCCAGGCCTCAGCCGAACCCGCTTGCGGTCGGCGAGGCAAGCGGCGCAGGGTCGGCTAGAAGGACTTTTTGACAGCGCGTTACGATAAAAAGCGGATGAGTTCCGCCGCCGTTCGTTCCGGCTCTTCCTCTGGCAAAAAATGACCGCAATCAAGCGCCATGCCTTGCACGTCTTCGGCTCGCGATCTCCATACTTCTAGAATGTCATAGGTCGCCCACATACTGGTCGCACTCCACAGCAGTAGCGTCGGGCAGGAGATTTTATGCTCCTTGTCGGCTTCGTCATGGATCAGGTCAATCGTCGCTGCCGCACGGAACTCCTCACATGTCGCATGAATTGCCGCCGCATCGAAACAGCGAAGGTACTCTGCGACGGCTTCTACCGTAAGCGCTCCCTTTGTGCCACACCAGTGATCGAGAACCCATCGTAGATAGAAAGCAGCTTCAGCGCCGATTAACCGCTCGGGTAACCCGTCAGGTTGGATTGAGAAGAACCAGTTGAAAGCTGCCGTTGCCATCTCTTTATTCACGTTGGCGAACGCCGTACGAGTCGGAATGATGTCAAGCAGCGCAAGCTTTGTGATTTTCTCGGCATGATCAAGTGCCATCCGGTGTGCCACGCGAGCGCCCCTGTCATGTCCGACAACGGCAAACTCGCTACAGCCTAAACTCTGCATCACCGCAACTTGATCTCGCGCCATCATGCGCTTTGAATACGCGAGGTGTTCAGGGTCGCTTGGCGGTTTAGCACTATCGCCATAACCACGAAGGTCAGGACAGACGACTGTAAATCGCTCGGCAAGTATCGGCGCAACGCGATGCCAGCAGACATGAGTTTGCGGGTAGCCATGCAACAGCAAGATTGGATAACCGCTACCACCTCGAACGAGGTTGATGGTAGTTTCTTGAGTTTTGATTTGCCTACGAGTGAAACCATCAAACATGGATGTATTCCCATCAGTGTTTCAGGATAGCCACGAATGAAAGCTGTCGAACGACCGGGCGTTGAGCCGCTGCCCACCGGCGCCCGCATGAAGCTCGCGCGATTGCACGGCAGTGGGCTCCAACGGCTTGTTAGACGGCCCTCGCTATAGTCCGGACACATGGGTAACACTTTGAAGATAATCGTGGACGCCCAAGGAGGTGCCCCATGCCCTGGAGACACATATCACCCACGGACCAGAAGACCCAATTCGTCGCCGATGACCTGCGGAAAACGCTGTCGATCACTGAGTTATGCGCCCTGTACGGCGTCAGTCGGAAGACGGGCGACACGTGGATCGAGCGCTATCTCACATCCGGTCCAGCGGGCCTGGAGGATCGCTCGCGCAAGCCGGGCTCCCACCCGCATCAGACGCCTCAGCACGTCGTCGAGGCCAGCATCGAGGTGCGCTGTCGGCACCCTTCATGGGGCGCCAAGAAACTGTTGTCGATCTTGCCCAAACGTCATCCGCGCTGGGCATTGCCCGGGCCCTCCACGGTCTGCGACATCTTGCGCCGCCATGGCGTGGTCCCGAAGAAACGACACCCTCGACAGATTGGCCATCCGGGGAAGCCCACCCGCCCAATCCTGGCCCCCAACGATGTCTGGAGCGCCGATTTCAAAGGCCAGTTGAAAACCGGTGACGGCCTGTACTGTGACCCCTTAACGGTGGCCGACGGCTACAGCCGCTTTCTCCTCGGCTGTCAGGCGCTCGCTTCCACCCGTGTGGCCGAAGCCAAGCCCGCGTTCACCCGCCTGTTCCAAGAGTGGGGCTTGCCCCAGCGCATCCGCACCGACACTGGGGTGCCCTTCGCCACCAACACCCTGGGCCGGCTCGCACAACTCTGCGCCTGGTGGGTCCGCCTGGGGATCTTCCCCGCATGCATCGCGCCCGGCACACCTCAGCACAATGGCCGGCAGGAACGCCTGCACCGGACGCTGAAGGCAGAAACCACCCGCCCTCCCGCCCGCACTCGGCGTGCTCAGCAGCTCCAGTTTGATCGCTTCCGTGAGGAGTGCAACGGCCAGCGCCCGCACGAGGCGCTTGACATGCGCACCCCTGCCGCCTGCTATGCCCCCTCCTCCAGGAAGATGCCCACCAAACTGCCACCGCTTGAGTATCCTGACCGCTTCGAGGTGCGCTATGTCAGTGCTAACGGGGGCATCCGGTGGAACCATCGATGGGTCAACGTCTCACACGTTTGCGTCGGAGCATATGTCGGCCTCGAGGAAATTGACGACGGGGTCTGGAATGTCTACTTCGGACCCCTCAAACTCGGTCGGTTCCTCGAACGTCATATGCGCATCGAAGATGCCTATGGTAGACTGAAACGCCGCCGGTGACTGTGACCCATGTCCTCGGACAATTTTGTTACCCATCTCCCCGACCGGTCACTGGTTCATGGCCTTGACCGTTGCCTGGGTTTCTTCAGTGAACAAGGCCATCTCGCTTTCGGTCACGAGGCCGTGCCGCTGCCACGCCGCCAGCTTATACAATGCGGTGCTTCGTTTGAAGTCATCAAACATTGAGGCAATCCACTCATCTTGTTCGTGGAGCAGCTCCCAAAGCGCAAGATACACCTCATGTTCGCGTCCATCTCGTTGCTGCACGATCTGTGCGACAGCGTCAAGAATGCGCGCACAGGCGTCGTTCAGCGCACGTGTCTTCAGGGCTCTCAGTTGCTTCCAGTCCGTTTCTGGGATGGCTCTCATGGCTCGCAAAATATAGATGTTCTTGGTGAGCGCTAACGCCGGGCGTCAGCTGCTGCCGGAAGCGGGAGCGGAGCGGACGCTGTAGGCAGTCAGGTGCAGTGCGAGACTGTGTGAAAACTCCTTGATTAAGCCTATATATCATTATAAGATACACAGCACCACTGCTTTTTGGAGGATATAGGGGCTATATCCAAGGACAAGAGCGCCATCAGCAAGTACTTTTGCCTGAAAGCCTTGATGACTATATCGATGCAGCAACTCCGGTTCGTTTTCTTGATATCTTTGTCAATGGGCTGGATCTGAAGGCGCTGGGCTTTCCCCATGCCACGCCAAACCAAACAGGGCGCCCCGCCTATCAGCCTGGCGATATGCTGAAACTGTATCTCTATGGATACTTAAACAAGATACGCTCAAGTCGAAAACTTGAACACGAAAGCCAGCGCAACCTGGAGTTGATGGGGTTGTTGCAGAAGCTCACCCCAGATTTTAAGACGATTGCCGATTTTCGCAAAGAGAAGTCACAGGCCCTGAAGGGTGTCTGCAGAGCATGTACCGTCCTCTGCAAGGCCTTAGATCTCTTTGGGCGAGAACTCATCGCTCTTGACGGCAGCAAATGCAAAGCGGTCAATCGTCAAGCACGGAATTTGACTGAGAAACAATGGCAGCACCTACTCAAACACATCAATGAAAAGATTGATGCCTATCTCAAAGAGCTCGATGAGCAAGACACTTTGGAGGCACGCACGACCACACTCAGCACACCAGTATTACAAGAAAAAATCGAGCCATTACGAGCCCAGCAAGGCCAATACCCAAAGCTGCTTAAGACGCTCCAGCAGAGTGAAGAAACCCAGATATCTTTGACCGACCCCGAGAGTCGCTCGATGAAAACCAAGCAAGGTATTGATGTCGGTTACCATGTACACATTGCCGTCGATAACAAATACACATTGATTGTCGACCATGAAGTCACGAATGCGGTAACGGATCTCGATCCACTCGCCGCCATGGCAAACCGCGCCAAGGATAGGCTTGCAGCGGAGCAGAGAGAGGCCGTCGCGGATATGGGCTACTACAAGGGCGATGAAGTCAAACAGTGCCTCGATAATGGGAGTGTGCCCTAGATTCCCAAGCCCAACACCTCGGCCAACAGTCAATGAGGCCTCTTTGGCAAAGAAGATTTCCGCTCTGATGCGACCAAAGATGGTGATCGATGCCCAGGTGACCAAGCATTGCCGTGGCGATTTGCCACCACCGAACACGGACGACCTATGGGCTCTTACTCGCCCTCAGCATGTAAAACATGTCCACTCAAACCCCAGTGCCCCCGGAATAAAGAACACCGCAGAATGACCCGCTGGGTGCCCGAGACGCTGAGGGAAGAGATGCAGCAAAGAGTCGCAGCCCATCCTGAGAAGGTCAAAGCACGTCCAGGGATTGTTGACCAGCCCTTTGGGACCATGAAACGGTGGATGGATCATGGGTATTTTCTGACACGAGGCCTCAGGAAAGGGCGGGGGGCACTGAGTCTCACCATACTCGTCGATAATTTAAAAAGGGTGATA
>Ga0081538_10005333_pt1 | contig 11574 bp, 10 predicted proteins | sample TabmetS5T2R1_FD_71022 | JGI IMG/M metagenome (GOLD analysis project Ga0081538, IMG submission 71022) | Tabebuia heterophylla rhizosphere microbial communities from the University of Puerto Rico - S5T2R1 | ecosystem: Host-associated > Plants > Roots > Rhizosphere ... | reverse complement strand
GCGGGCCATGCCGTCCGGGCCGGCCACGACGTCGAAGGAGACCGCCTTGGCCTCGCTCTCCACCTCGTCGTAGCGGCGGCCGATGAACCGCTTGGCCGAGGTGATCGTCCCCTTCGGGTTGAGGATGGCCTGCCGGCGGGCGAGCTGCCCGACCAGCCGCTCGCCCTGCTCGGTGAACGCCACCACCGAGGGGGTCGTGCGGGATCCTTCCGCGTTGGCGATCACCGTCGGGTCGCCGCCCTCCAGGACCGCGATCACCGAGTTGGTCGTGCCCAGGTCGATACCCACGGCCTTGGCCATGTGCGTCCCCCATCTCCAGAGAAGACTGGCAGAATCGAGCGCAGCTCCGAAGGAGCTGCAGCCCACGTCATCGCGGATGCGCGAGAGGGAGAGATCTCGTCCGAGTCCAGTTGGCGTCCGGGGAACGCGCCCGGGGGGGCAGACCTCGTCCCGCTACAGCCCGGACGCACAACAGCTGCTTCCTGAGCAAACAGAAACAACACCGATACCCGCTTCTGCTCCCCCCAAACCGGGAATCTACCTTCCTGTTTCTCCTCGCTCCGTGGGTCCCCCGAACAGCGCGCCAACCAAGACGGCAGGCCATGATCGGGATTGCACACGAGCGGGCAGGGGCCTTCCGGCCGCTAGGCCGACCCTTGCAATGCCAGAGGCTCGCTTCGGAGCTATTCCTGCACCAGATAGACAAGCGCAGCTCGTTCGTGAACGATCACGCTCCGTGAGACCTCGAGGCTCCGACCGGGAGCGCCGCGATCGGTCCGGGATCGCGGTGCTGCTGGGCTACGGCGAGTTCTTCATCGACACCGTGGTCGCCCTGGCGCTCATCGCCGGCGGGACCATGCTGCTCGGCGTCGTCGTCTACGACTTCGTGCGCGACCTGGGCCAGGGGCCGTTCATCGCGGCGGTGCTCGAGCTGCTGAGCGGCCTGCTGCTGGTCTTCATCTTCACCGAACTCATCACCACCATCCGGGTCGTCATTGCCCGCCGGCGGGTGGTGGTGGAGCCGTTCCTGATCGTGGGCATCGTGGCCGCGGTTCGGCGCCTGATCGTGATCAGCGCCGAGGCCGAGAACCTGCTGGGGACCGCCGAGTTCCGGGACGTGATGCTGGAGATCGGCGTCCTGGCCGTGACGGTGCTCCTGCTGGGAGCGACCGTGCTCCTGCTCCGGATTAGGCGCGCCGACGAGGAGCCGACTACCGGCCCACCGGAGTGACCATAGCGCCCATATGCCGGCGGTCAGGCGGCGGCATGGAAGCGAACCCGGGCCTGGTCGGCCAGGTTGGCGATCCGCTCGGGTCCTAGCACCGCTGGGAGGGCGCGAAGCATGCTTGGCAGGCGTCGGGCCGCCACCACCGGCACGCCCTGCATGACCACCTTGCCTCCGGGGACCTGGGCGCCGTGGACGGCCACGATCGGCACCACCACGTCGGCGTCGGTCAACACTTGGGCGGCTTGGTCGGCCTCGAACGACACGGCCCGCAGGGCGGGGGCGAGGGGGTATCGGCCGTGCCAGAGCCGCCCTGACCGGTCGAACTGCAGGCGACCGCGATATTGCTTGGAGTCGATCACGAACACCCCACCGGGGCCGATCGCCAAGTGGTCAAGGTTGGCCCGGCTACCGGGTACGGCCAGGTCATGCAGGACCGCCCAGCCGTGCCGCTCCAGCGGGCCGAGGAGTCGGGCGGTGCGCCGCTCGCCCACGGCCCCTCGTCGCCAGGCGATGGCATCCGGGCTGGGCCTGAATCGCAGCCCCCAGCCGGCCGCCACGGCGGCCAGTCCGCCGAGGACCAGCCCTAGCCGGGGCGCCAGCAGGCTGCCCAGGACTCCCCCACCGGCTCCGATCCCGAGGAGGACGGCGACCCGCCAGGGCAGGGTCCGAATCCAGGCCGTCCACTCGGCCGCCCGCAGCCGCCGCCACCGCGCCTGGGCTGAGCCTCCTGGGCGGCCTACGCTGGCCCGTACCCGCACTGCCACCACCGGCCGATCGGCTTCAGTGCCGGTCAGCAGCTCGGGGTCGCTGTTGAGGTGGGCCAGGATGGCCTGAAGGTCGGCGTGGCTGAGCGGCCGCACCGACCCGCTGGGCCGGTTCTCGCCGTCGTCGAAGGGCCAGGGTCGAGAGCTGGCCATCGGGTGCTCCTTTCTGCTGCTAGCCGGCGGCTCGCTCGGGGCCTGGCCGACTACGCCGCTCCTGCGGTCGGTGCTGGTTGGTGCGCTCGGCGGTCGGTTGGACTTCGTGGATGCGGTCGGTGGCGCGCTGCTTGGCCTGGACGCGTTCGATGGCCGTGCGGGCCCGCTGCCGGTCAGCCTGCTGGGCCGGGTCGCGGGGCTCAGGGCCGAGGACCCGGTCCGGGTCGGTGACCTGGTAAGTGCGCCGGTAGTCCTCAATCTGGGCGGCGGCCTGGCGCCAGGCCCGCCGGCCACGGGTCGACTCCGGCACCGGGCCGAGCGCTTCCAGGGCATAGCCGGGGCGGTCGGCTTCGACGGCCAGGCCGGTGGCGCGCCGCTGCCACGCCAGGGTCCGCACCACCTGGCGATACTGGGGGCCGAGGTGGGCGTTGGCTTCCAGCCAGCCGTCGCGGCGTTGCTGGTGCTGACGCAGCTCCCGCTCCCGGTCATGAGCGCGGTTGACCTGTTGGGTGGCCACCTCCAGCGCACCCGGCACCTGGGCCGGCTGGTCGTTGCTGCGCCACAGCCAGCGAAGCATGCCGGGCGGCTGGTGGCCGGTGGGCTGCTGGTGGGCGGCCAGGGCTTCCTCGGCTTGCTGGCGGTGGGTGGTGGCCCGGGCGAGTTCCCGGCGGCGGTCGCGGGGGGCTTGGCCGAGCTTCTGGCGGAGCCGGTCCCGCTCGGCCCGCAGCTCCGCCGTGGTCAGCCGCTGCAGGTCAGGGATGCTGGGAGTGTCGATCGCCAGGGTCTGGCCCCCCGCCCGGGCCAGGGCCTGGGCCAGCTGCAGGTAGCCATCGGGCTGGTCCCGATCGGGGAGGTCCAGCTCGCCGGTCCCCTGGGGCTCGGGCCCGACCACGGCGTACAGGCGGGTTTCCTGACGGGCCCGGGACAGCTGGACATAGAGCCAGTTGACATCTTCGGTGCCGGTGAGGCGGACCAGGGCCCGGCCGCGAGTCAGCCCCTGGGCCCGGTGCCCGGTGGTGGCATAGGCCAGATCCACCCGCCGGTTCCGCTCGCCCCGGCTGCGGCCGTCTAGATACGCCTGGGGTAACTGGACCTCGCGGCCGTCGGCGCCGTCGAGGCGGATGGTCAGGCTCCGTTCCTGGGAATCAAGGGCCGTGATGGTGCCGCGGCTACCGTTCGCCACGCCCAGCTCGGCGATGGCGTTGTGGCCGCAGACGACTCGGTCCCCCACAGCGAGCTGGCGGTCCTCGACCTGGAGCCGCTCGGCGCCGAGCCGGCCGCGGGCCATCAGGAGTTCCTGGCAGGCGGTGTTGAGCCGGTCGACCTCGGTCCGGCGGGCGGCCAACACGATGACCTCCTGGCTGGGGTCGCGCTCGGCGTCCTGGTAGGCGATCCACCAGTCCTGCAAGAGGGCGAGGGTGGCGGCGGGCTTGGAGTCGGCTGCTACGACCCGGTCGTGGGCCTGGTAGGCGGCCACGGCCTCCTCGACCAGCCCGAAGCGGACCAGGTCGAGGGCTTCGCGTTCCCATGCTTGGTGCTGGCGGCGGTTCTCGGTCAGCTCGCTGGCGCCCAATCGGAGCCGCAGGGCGCGGAAGCCGCCGCCGGCGTCGATCGCCGCCAGCTGCCGGTCGTCGCCGACCAGGACCACCTTGGCCTGGGCCTGGTGTGCGTGCTCCAGGAGCTGGGTGAGCTTGCGGCTGCCGACCATGCCGGCCTCGTCGATCACCAGCACCGTGTGGGGGTCCAGCTGCTCTTGTCCTCGGTCGAGGTCGGCGAGGAGCCGGTCGCAGGTGGCCACCTCCTCGAACCCCTCGCCCTGGAGACTTATGGTCGCGATCCCGGTCGGAGCTGCGGCCAGGAGCCGGTAGCCGTCCAGCTGCCAGGCGTGGCGGGCGATGCCCAACGCGAAGGTCTTGCCCGTCCCCGCCCGCCCCACGACCACGGCGACCCCTTGGCCGCCCTGGCACAGGTCACGCACCATGGCCTGCTGATCGACTCCTGCGGTTGCGTGGGTAGCCAGGGCATCGCGTACCGCCTGATGGGAGGCCACGGCTGTGTGCTCGTCCGTTCGGCCGGTGGCGCCGGTGACCAGCTGCTGTTCGACGGCCAGCAGCTCCGGGGTGGACCAGCGGCGCTCCTCGAGCGTCCGGTCGGCGACCACGCTGACCGCTCGCTCGGCCAAGAACCGGTCCGCCAGCTCCTCGAGCTCGGTCCGTCTGGCGCCGGCCAGGCCGGCGCCGATGGCGACCAGGACATCGGGGCGGGTGAAGCTGGACGCGTGCTCGGTCAGCCCGTCCAGTCCGGCCAGCCGGTCGAACAGCTGACCGGCCACCGCTTCGGACACCATCTGGTCCTGGACGCGGTTGGGTGTCCGGCCGGTCACCGTCCGGACCAGGGTGTCCGCGTCCACCCCACGCTCGGCCGCCTCCTGACGCCATCGGTCATACAGAGTGTCCGGTGCCTCGTGCTCCTTCGGTTTGCGGGTCGCCTGGACCGTCCATTTGACCAGCCGCGGCGTCCGCTCCCGACCATCCGCGACCAGCCGGTCCAGTTCGGCGTCGATCTGGTCCGTGCGCTTGGAGAAGCTGCGAACCAGCTCCTTAGGCATTCCAGCCAGCTCCCGGTTGCCGTGGCCGTCCGCTGTCGTCCATTCCACCCCGAGTGTCCTGGACAGCTCGCGCTGGTAGGTGGCTCGGTAGATGGCGTCCGCGGCCAGCCGATGCCGATACAGATCCCGACCGTCCAGGGCTGTCCAGCGTCCGTCCGGCCCCTGGACACGGTTGGCCACCACTAGATGGGTGTGCAGCAGCGGGTCGCCCTCCCGGGAGGTCCGGTGGTCGAACCCGACCGCCAGCAGCCCCTGTCCGGCCACGTGTTGGACACCGCCGTGGCCGCGGCGGGCCCTCAGGTGCTCGTCCAGGTAGCCGGACGCTTCGGCCAGCCCGGCGTGATGGGCGGCCAGCACCGCCCGTCCGATTGCTGGGTCACCTAGGCCGTAGAGGACAGAGACGCTTTTTGTTGGCCGCAGGACCACGTCGAAGGCTGGGACGGCGGTGCGGCCATGGGGTCGGCCCAGCAGTTCACCCGTCGTCGGGTTCCGGCCCTCGAACATGGCCTGGAACTCGGCCGGCGATGCTTCGCCCTCCAGCCCCAGGGTGGTCGCGCCGGCGCCGTACCACCGGCCCGGACTCTCACCGTGGCCGGACAGATACGCTTCGTGGTCGGTGGCCAGCTCCCGGGTGTAGTACGCCTCCCGCCCCACCGAGAGCTTGGCGATGTCGGCCACCACCCCGCTGCTGCCTCCCCGCCTTCGTTGGCGTGAGCCAACGCACCCGTGGTGCATTGCTCCTCGGACGATTACGGGTCGAGCGTAGAGCGAACGGCGAAGCTTCATCCGTTATGGCAATGCAGGATGGTGCGCAGGCGATGGCTACTGAACGGACTAGGAGATGGCTGAGGTACAAGTGCCGTGCTGGGGTGAGCTGAGCTGATGGTCGAACATTGAGTTTGTGTTGACTTGACGAAGGTTCTAGCGCTTGCTGGTGCGCATCCGCCGCGGGACAAGGGCGGAGCTGGAGAGCCCGGTCTTCGCGAGTGCGGTCTGGACCTGGTCAAGCTCGGCTGGGTCGAGTCGGTAGGTGAAGCGGGGGATGCTGCCAAGGCTGTCGGCGGTCTCGATGACCGGGGTCGGGTCGCCATGCACCCACACTCGTGTGTCGGTGGTGAAGGGCCCGTAGCGGCGCAGCAGGTCCAGCTGCTCAGGGTGGCGCAGGTCGAGGCGGACCAGGCCGCGGGTGCGGGCCCGCTGGAATCGGGATGCGCCCCGCTGGGCGTCGGCGTCCAGCTGGTGGAGCCGGGCGGCGGCCGTCCGGGCCGCTGCCGGCAGCTCTTCGGTGGCCAGCCAGCCGCCGCTGTCGACGTCGACCATGGCGTGCGACAGCTGCGCGCCGTGGACGGCAAGGACACGGTCCAGCACCAGTGCTGCCTGCTCCTGCCCAAGCCCCCGAGCCAGCGCCCACCCACTTCGACCCTCTGGCCCCATCACCAGCGGGCCGGGCTGCACGTCGGTCCTGCCCTCCGGTGGGCGCTCGCTGTCGGCCCACGGGTCGGCTTGAACCTCGGACGGCTCCTCGGAAGCGACGAGCGCGGCCAGCACAGTGGTCAGGGGGACGGCGGCGATCAGTCCCACCGAGCCGCACAGGGCCCGCACGATCTCAACGGCCACGACCTCGCTGGTGGCCACGGTGCCCAGCGAGTCGGTCCCGGTGACAAAGACGATGAGCAGCGGGAGCGCCGCCCCCGCATAGGCCAGGAACAGGGTGTTGACGGTGGCCGCGATGTGGTCGCGGCCGACCCGCAGGGCACCGGCGACCAGGGCGGCCATGCCGGCGGTGGGGTTGGCCTGGTGGAGCTCGGTCACCAGCGAGGCCTGGGACATGGTGACGTCGTCCAGGACCCCGAGGCCGCCGATGATGATCCCGGCCAGCAGCAGCCCCCGCAGTGATAGGCCCCCGACGGCGAAGTTGGCGCTGAGGGCCTCCTCGCTGGCCAGCCCAGTCAGCGAGGAGGCGGCGACAAACACGATCGACAGGGTGGCGGTCAGGCCCAGGGCGAGGGCGGTCCCGACCACCGCGGCGGTCGTCTTGGGCCCGATCCCGTGGGAGAGGTACAGCGAGAGGAGCATGATGGCCATGGCCCCGGTCACCGCCACCGCGACCGGGCTGTGCCCGCGCAGGATGGCCGGGACCACGAAGCCGACGATGACCAGGAACGACAGCCCCAGGCCGACCAGGGAGCGGATCCCTTGCCAGCGGCCGAAGGCGATGACCGCCCCCACGAACAGGGCGACCAGGACCAGCATGGGGCGGCCCCGCTCGAGGTCCTGGATGTAGTAGGTGGGGGGCTGGCCAGGTTGCTCGGCCACGGCCAGGCTGACCCGCTGGCCAGCCCGGAACATGCCGCCGGTGGGGTCGGTGGTGTCGAAGCTGACCTGGCGGCCGCCGGCTAGCCGGGCGCTGGCCTTGATGCAGATCGACCCAGGCACGCCGGGGTCGGCCTCTGGGCAGTCGAGGGGGGTGACCTTGGTCAGGGTGGCCGAGACGAACCGCGTCGAGGCGTCCTGGCCAGCTCCTGCCGGCCGGGCCAGCTCACCCCGCGGCCACAAGGCGACCGCACCGGCCAGCACGGCCAGGGCGATCATCCCGACCACGGCCAGCATGACCCGGTAGGGACCGGTCGTCGAGCGCATCGGTGCAGGCTACGACCCGTCCGGCGCCAATGCCAGCCAGTGACACCGACATGGAGTTATGATAATCATTCCCAGTTATGTTCGGAGATTCCTCCCCTTGGCGAACGGGGGCAGCAGCATGTGGTCTCGGAGAATCCTGCTCGTGGTCGTCGGCCTCACCGTCTTGGGCGCCGGCTGCGCCACCAACCAGCCCGCCGGCTCAGCGGACGGGACCCACGGTTCGACCCTGCGGGTGGTGGCCACCACCACCCAGGTGGCCGACTTCGCCCGCAACATCGGCGGTGATCGGGTCCAGGTGACCAGCCTATTCAAGCCCAACGTGGACGCCCACGACTATGAGCCCTCACCGGCCGACATCGACACCATCGCCCGCGCCGACCTGGTTATCGAGAACGGCGCCGGCCTGGAGAGCTGGCTGCACGACACCATCGAGAGCTCCGGCTACGACGGCCCGGTGGTCGACACCAGCCAGAGGGTGCGGCTGCGCCAACTGGGCGGCCAGCCCGACCCCCACATCTGGCAGAACCCCCGCAACGCCATGATCATAGCGGCCAACATCGAACGAGCCCTGGCGGCCGCCGACCCGGCCGACGCCGACGCCTTCCAGACCAACCTGGCCGCCTACACTAGCCAGCTCCAGGCCCTGGACGCCGAGGTCCAACGCCAACTCGACAGCCTGGCCAACAAGAGGCTGGTCACCAACCACGACGCCTTCGGCTACTACATCGACCGCTACGGCCTGCAGTTCGTCGGCTCGATCATCCCCAGCTTCGACACCTCAGCCGAGCTCTCGGGCCGCGACATCCGCGACCTGGTCGCCAAGATCAAGGCCACCAGGGTCAAGGCCGTCTTCTCCGAGACCTCCCTGCCTCCCAAGACGGCCGAGACGATCGCCCGCGAGGCCGGGGTCAAGGTCGTGGAGGGTGAGGACGCCCTGTACGGCGATTCGCTCGGCCCGCCCGGCTCTGATGGCGACACCTACCTCAAGATGGTCCGCCACAACACCCGGACCATCGTCCACAACCTCAGCGGCGCCTGAGACCCGCCCGGGAGCCACTCACCTCCGCCGATCGCGGTGTGGGCGACGATCGTTGCCAATGCACGAGGCGTATCCAGCGACGCAGTTAGCGTGCTGATGCTGCCAGTCGTGTCTCCAACCTCTCAGGACACAGAAAGCCCTAGCAGCGGACACGACAGGGTGGGATGTCGCTGCCGGCGGCAGCGTGGGCGGCCTGGACCGCCGGAGCTGGAGAGAGGTTGCGACCGGCGCGCCAGGCATCCAGATACGGCCAGGGATACACAAGACCCCGGCGGATCCACCAGATGCCCGGTCGGGTCGGCCAGGACAAACCAAGGTGAACATGGGTCGGAGTGGTGCGGGCGTCGCCCGAGTTGTCGATGCGGCCCAGGAGCCGCCCGGCCCGGACGCGGGCGCCGTGGGCGATGCCCGGCGCGATCGACTGCAGGTGCGAGCCGTAGTAGCGGACGCCGTCGATTCCGATGATTGAGACCGACAGCCCGCCGCGGTCGGCACCGCGGTCACTGGTCGGGTCCCAACGATCGACCCGGCTGACCTCGTCGACAACGCCGTCGGTGGCCGCGACGAAGGCGCAGCCGCGATCGGTGAAGATGTCGGTGGCGGGATAGTAGGAGTGGCTGTGGCCATAGGAGACGCGGCAGCCCCGAACGGGAAACACGTACCGGGCACTCCGGGAACCCGCGGGTCCGGCGGCCGCAGGCTCCCTGTCGGTGGGATCCGACGCTGGCATCGCCGATGTAGTCGTTGTCGGGGCGGCAAGCGTGGTAGCCCTGGCCGATCGGGCCGCGGGTCGGGTGACCGTCGAACAGCCGCTGACCGTGGCCGCGGCCAAGAGCACCATGGCCAGCGGCACCGCGACGGCCAGGCGACGGGGAACGGGGGCCTCCTCAGATCGCTCTCTATCCTTGCCCGCCGGGAATGGCTGCGCGGCGGGGCGGGATGGTGGTCAGCCGCTGAACTGCATCGAGTACTCGTACGGCGGGCGCTGCGGGGCGATCGGGCGGACCACGTCGGCATTCAGGACCGGCGGCGGTGGACTGGGGTCGTCGGGGGATGCCGGGCGGGGCTGCCAGGTCCCCTCGACCTCCAGCCACTGGTCCCGGGCCCGCGCGGTCGCATCGCCGCGGATGACCGCCTGGAGGGCCTCGGCGTCGGCGGCGCAGCAGAAGATGACGAAGCGGGTCAGCCGATAGCTGCCGCCCTGGTCGTGCTCGGCCGGGGCCACGAACCCGACCAGACGCACCCGGACCCCGGTCAGCGACTGGCTGGGGTCGCGGACCGCTCGGGTGACGAACTCGGCCATCGGCATCGGGACCGCCCCCCGGACGGGGCGGCCAAGGCCGGGAACTGGCCATCGCCGCCGCTGCCAGGCACCACGGTGCGGCTGGAGACCGCATAGGAACCGAGGGCGGCCGGCTGGATGAGCATGACGACCAGGACCGGTACCAGCAGCAGCCAGCCCACCTGGCCCCCATGGTGATGCTGGTCCTGGTCGGTCAAGCTGTCGAGGCGATGCCCGGCCCGGCCAGGGCTCAGGAGGCCTAGCGGCGGCAGCAGCCCGAGGGCCAGCAGGACCAGCCCGGCCGCCCCGACCAGGGGCACCAGGCCGGGCCGGACGTAGTTGAGGGCCTGCCCGCTGCCCCACAGCCACACCGCCATCGCCCCAAGGACGACCAGCAGCAGGCTTCGGGTCTGCTCCTGGCTCACCGCAGCACCACCCCGGCCACCGCCACCGCACACACGACCGCGACGGCGAAGGTCAAGGGCGCGAAGCGGGCCGCGAACCGGCGGCCGAACACCCCGGCCTGCATGGCGATCAGCTTGACGTCCACGGCCGGGCCCACGACCAGAAAGACAAGCCGGGCGGTGAGCGAGAACTCGCGCAGGCTGGCCGCCACAAAGGCGTCCGCCTCCGAGCAAATAGCCAGGACCACCGCCAGCCCACCCATGGCCAGCACCGACAGCACCGGATGGTCGGCCACCGCCGCAACCAGCGACCGGGGGACCACGACCTGCAGGGTCGCGGCCGCGGCCGCACCTACGACCAGCCAGCCGCCGGCGTCCCAGAGGTCGTGGCGGGCCGCCCCGGCGAACCCGACCCAGCCCCGCCCACCCCCGGCGGTGCTGGACAGCCGCTGCCGGGCCCGGGCCACCCATCCCTGGTCCCCGACCCGCGACCAGAGGAGCCCGACAATCATCGAGGTCAACAGGGAGCCAAGGAACCGAGCCAGCACCATCTGGGGCTGGCCGGGAAAGGCGACCGCCGTGGCCACCAGCACGACCGGATTGACCGCCGGGGCGGCCAGCATGAACGTCACCGCCGCGGCCGGTTGGACCCCGCGGGCACACAGGCGCCCGGCGATCGGCACCGAGGCACACTCACAACCGGGCAGGGCCGTCCCGGCCAGCGCTGCCGATGGGACGGCCAGCACGGTCGAGCGGGGCAGGACCCGTTCCAGCACCGCCGGCGACACCAGCGCGGTGATCGCCCCACTCACCAGCACTCCGAGGGCCAGGAAGGGTAGGGCCTGGACGACGATGGCCACGAACACCGTCGTCCAGGTCCGCAGGGCCACCGGGTTCAGGGCCCCACCGAGCATCCCCCGCGCCCCCAGGGCGATGACGATCAGCAGGACGACCAGCCGACCATCCACCCACCGCCGCGGCTCGACGGACGACATCTCTTGGGCGGCCCCACCCGGATCCAGGGTCGATCGCATGAGCGGCAGTCTAGGCCGACCACAGAGCCTCTGCGGGCTTCGCTGCAGACGCGGCAAGATCCGAAGAGCAGCAGGATCCCGGAGAGCACTACTGCTTAGTTCCTGACGATCCTTCGTCACCGACCTAGGCATCCCTACTCCGCTTCACTTGGCGCGTGGTACCTGAGAATCACCGCCGCGTCATGGGCGTCCGCATCGGCGACCAGGACACGCGCGCCGCCCGAGAGGTCGATGGGGTAGGCGCCAGCTGCCTCGTCGGGGGCGAGCACGCAGGGAATCCCTGCTGCGGCCAGCAGCGACCGGGCGAACTCTGCGTCCGTCCGGGTGTCGAACCTGCCAACCTCGACCATCTGCGAGCTCGGTTCGGGTGGGTGTTGCCTGCTCGTTGACCGATACGCCCCTCTGCGTCTGTCGGATGTAGC
>Ga0081538_10005332_pt1 | contig 11574 bp, 9 predicted proteins | sample TabmetS5T2R1_FD_71022 | JGI IMG/M metagenome (GOLD analysis project Ga0081538, IMG submission 71022) | Tabebuia heterophylla rhizosphere microbial communities from the University of Puerto Rico - S5T2R1 | ecosystem: Host-associated > Plants > Roots > Rhizosphere ... | reverse complement strand
CTGTGCTTTGCGGGGCGGTCGTCCATCAAGCGCTTTCGCTCGCCCCGCCCCGTTTTTTAAAGCGGCTTTGGTGTTATTTCGTCAGCGTTCTCGCTGTGATCGTTGCAGGGGCGACGATCGTCTTCCTTGGTATGACGGCGTCCGCGCTGTTCAGCGTGCATGAATGGGTGCTGAGGCTCGCTCAACCTTGGTGGCAGATTATCCTTCTTGTGGTCCTGGTCGTACCGGCCACGGGATTCCTGATCCGTCGCGCTCCCTCCAGTTATCCGCGCGACGCTCTTTGGGTGACCTTCCTGGCAGGCGCGCTGGTCGCGCTCCTCTTCAATGGCCCGATTATCAATTCGCTGGCCTATGCAGCCGTAGATATCCGTCCGGACGTCGCGTCGTTGTACCGCCGCATTCCCCAAGGCACCCGTCTGATGAGCATCGGGATGGCCCATCATCGGCTACTGTACTATTATCCGGAGCCTATTCCCCTGCTGCCACGCCCGTCGTCCGCCGAGGACGTGCCCGAAGATCTCGAGTATTTCGTCATCGACGCCCAGCGCGGCGAGCCCACCGTCCTTCCGTTCGAATGGGAGGAGATTGGCCGCCTGAACATGGACCGCAACCGACGCGACGATCCGAGGGATTTCGTCATCATCGGCCGCCGCCTGCGGACCGGACCGCAGCCTTGGTAGAAGCCAGGCCGACGAGACACTTCTGAAATGCGATTCCACGAATCTGGAGCGCATCCGAACGAGAACGTCTGTGCCGACTTTGCCACACCCCAGAGCGCCATTTTATGGGAAGCGCTAGTCCTGTGGCGCCGGGGTTGGTTGGGATCCGAAAAACCTTGTGTCGAGTTTCAGGGGTGGGCCTCTCTCGCCAAAAGCTCTCGCACCGTATGAGAGACCTGTTCGATGCCTATGCTTTGTAGACATAGATTATCATGACAAGGGCTCGACTTCTGGTTAAACGACGAGACGCAAGGGCTGCACGCAAAATTCGCATATATGACCGTACACCGCTCGCTTAACGGCTTGTAGAGCTTGGGTGTCTCGGGGCCAAAAAAGACCACGATATGAATATCGGTTAAAGAAGCAAAATGCGCCGGGCCACTGTCATTGGTTACCAACACGGAACCCAAATTGAATAGGTCCACTAATTCCGTCAAGGTTGTCTTGCCGGCAAGATTGAGCACTCTCGGATCCTGCACTTGATTACAGATATAGTCAGCTTCGGCCTTTTCCGAAATCGTTCCGGTGAGAACGACGAACACATGCTCATCCTGCAGGATGTTCTTGACTAGACTAGCGTAGTTTTTGAGAGGCCATTTTCTTATGCTGATCAGCTTGCTTGCGTTGGGATTCACGATAACCAATTTCTTGCTTTCATCGACGTCAGAGTTTTCGTCCTTGAGAATTTTCCATATCTTATCTATCGCATTCTGAGGGGAGTGCCATTTGGCGACCTCCAGTTTCTCATTCCCGACTGGAGTTTTCACCATGGGGATTTGGTTGTGTGGGGCGCTCAGAGCCTCGACTAAGGACAGGTACGAATACGCCGTATGAATGTGGGGGTTGTAACTTACCCGGTGTGTGAGGATGTCTCCCACATAAAGTCCTTCCTGATGAAAACGGTAGAATCCCACCCGCTTTCTGGCGCCGCTCAGATAACTCAAGATCATCCCGAAACGAGTAAAAATCTCCAGATTAATCGTGGTGTCAATGCCTCTTCGGCGGCTAAGCCAAATGAATCTCAAACTGTCCCTGGCCACAGTGTAAATAGAAGAATGGTCAAGCGTAAATACATTCTCCCGAGGTACCAGGTCTATCAGGTCCATGCTCATGCGGATTTCGTGGAACAGGAGAAAGTAAAGATTGGCGTCGGGGTAAATCGTTTTTGCCCTGCGCATAGCAGGGTATGCCAGAACCGTGCTGCCCATCTCCGCGAGTTCCACGAAAAGAATATTCTTGGGTTTCTGCTCAAAGCGGGGATTTTCAAACCCGATCAGTCTTTGCAGCCTGTAAATCAAGGTGAGAAAAAAACATATCGGTATTCCAACCCAGTGATCTATCTTGCGCAGGGTATCGGGATTCATTTGAATTCTCCTACAGTGTCGAGCCCGATTGAAAAAAATTTGACGGATGCCCAGTCGCGCTTAAGGTCGTTCCGCTTTAGAAGTCGGAAAGGGCTGGACCGCATCACGTGCGACGTTACCCGAAGGGTGCTTTGAACCCGGATTCCGCAGTCAAACCGGAAATAATGAAGCGAGGTGGAATCCTGGAGCAGCGAAGGCGTCCGACTGTGAAGTTTCAAAGTCATTTTGCGCTCTCGCACGTCGTTCCTGTGAGGCTTATCATCCCCTCGAAGCACCGCTGATCGATGTCTGCTCAGAGGCAGAAACCCATCGACTTTGCTGCGGAAGGATTGCGCCTCGCGCTTTCTTTCGACCGCAACTGCGGACTCCGGGTCCACTCGCTATCCACAGCCAATGCATGTGCCTGACCTCGGTTACACTCACGGTAGATAACCGCAGTCGCGCCAAAAGCGTTCGGCGGCGGGATGAAGTGGTATAACCAACGGGGTATCAGGTGTATTGCGGCACATGCGTTCGAGAGGAAGGGGACCCTCGCCCTGCCAGGGGATCCGGTCCCTGCGGGCCTCGAGGGCCCGGCAGAAAGCCGTGATGAAATCGTCGGGGGCGTCCGCACGAGTGAAAACGGCCCACCCGCTGAAGTCCAGGCTCACGACGTCGGCTGGTAATTTCGGGTAGTCCACTTTGGGAATGACGCCGCGCCGGAAGCCTATCTCTTCCAACTTGGCCAACAGCGGCCCATCGAGCGATAACGGCCTTATTCCATGATCAAGCGCCTTGTAAACCCACCGATTGATCGCCTCGTCAAAGACGGCGTCGATTTCTCCTCGCTCGATGGCGCCGAGGCGCTCAGAGGCCTGGGGGATGAAGGCATCGTAACGGATCTCACCACCCCAAGATTTAATATCGTCCAGCGAGAAGCCCGCGGCATTCAGGACGTGTTTGATATAGAAGTGTGTGGAATGGCCCGGCTGTTTTCTAAGCGACACGCGCAGCGGGACCCGCCGCTCGCGGATTTCTTCGAGAGACGTGACACCCGTGCGCTCGGAGACGGCGAAGGCGATCTGATCCTCAGAGGGGATCACCGTGACAACTCTGAGGGGTAAGGGCTTGTTAAACGGTCCTGTGCCACGATAGGCCAGCGTCAGCGGATCGACCGGGTTCATGATTGCGACTTGGACCTTTCCGGACACCACTTCGTCAATGACCTCCGGGTCGTCGCTGGCAAACAGTGTCAGTGGCCAGTTGCCACGTCCCTGCGGCCGGAGGCTTATCGTGGCCTGCCGTTGCACCCAATCTTTCCCACCTACCAGTTCCGATGCCACCTCAAGCATCAGCTTTGACCGCGTTATCGCAGGCGCCACGAATTGTCCATGATCGATCATCCCACGCGTCTCCAATCACGCACGCACTGTCGAGCCCGGCTACCATGTATCGGATTAACAAGCATCGGTGAATTAAATGGGCAGGCCCAAAGCCTATTAAGGCCAGGTCGACGGGAAAGGCTCACGCCCCGCCCTGGTCGACGGGCTCCAACCTGAGGGAAATTCCGTTCTTCTCCAACTCCTGGTAATACTCCTCCCGGATCTTGGGATCCTCTTCGTCGTATCGGATTTTAGACGAGTAGCCTAATGCGTTATCACTCCGCGCCGCCCCTACGGGATCGTACTCTCCCTTCGCATTCATACTGGGCGGCCTTCGCACCCATCCCCTGAATGCAAGCTGTCGTAAGGGGCCTTTGGCGGTATTAAAGTGCTGGTGGTACTCATTGGTACGGGGAGCCACGACGCCATAGGGTTTTATGAAGACCTTTTGGCGTTTCTCTGAATTCAGCTCGTCGCCCGGCTGGAACAAAAGCTCATATCCTCCTCCCTCAATAACCACGACGTGCGCTCCGGCGCCGTGCCTATGGGCGGTTACATAGGTCCCTTCGCTAACCTCCAGCAGGTGTAACTGAGAAAGGGAATTGCCCATGTACAGGCGCGTAATGGATGTCCGAATTCCCCTCTCCTCCCAAGGGTCTAACTTGAACCTCCTTACATCGGGGATAAAATTGGTCGCAAATAGGCGCAGGTTCCAGCGCTTTCCCTCATCCGCATAGAAATTCTCCATGGAGTGGGAGTACCGGTCGGTGAATTTGAACGGATTGTTAAAGACAAATTCCAGATTGTGGTAGAGGTTGATGACCTGGGCCATATTGGTTCCGAATAGGAGCCGACAAGGCTCGTCACCGGAGCTATTGAACTCCTGATGCCATGCGTTCAATGGGACCGCGAGAAGCGCCCCCTCCTCCCATTCCACGGTCCTCTTGGGTTCTCCTTCTTGCCAGATGGTGGTGGCCCCTTTCCCTTTCATAACGTACATGACCGACTCGTACATATGGTGCTCCGGCTTCAGCTCGCCCTTAGGGGGGATTTCCACGATCTGAAGATTCACATCTTCCTGATTGCCCAGGCGGGTATAGGCGGCCTTCCCGCCCCTTCTCTCCCATTCTTTGAGTGGCAAGGTGGCAAGGTCTTCAAGAATGCTCCCCTCGTATAGAGGCACACCCTCTTTCTCTACAAAGCGCCTATAGTAGCTTCCTACCCACCATTCCTCAAAAGTAGTCGGTGCTTGAGACATGATTCTCGATGATCCTCTAAAAGGTTTTAGCTAAATAGGCGAGCTGGCATCGTGTCCTCCGTCGAATCGCTCACGGTTCTAAGAGAAAATCCACAACGACCTGGTTGAACTTCTCCACCTCGTCATTTTGCACCTGATGTCCCGAGTGTTCGAAGACATGGAACGCGCGCAGATTCGGCAGCATGTCGCGCAACGGATAGCCCAGCTCTTCGATGGGGGCGAATCTATCTTCCTTTCCCCAGATCATAATCGTGGGGATCGTCAGTTCCGGCAATCGATGCAGCAGACTGTACTGCTGGCGCAGATTCGCATCGGCCTGGAGCCGCTGGCGGTATTTTTGCTGCAGTTTTTGCGACGCCATGGCTCCCGGTTGGGTTGCTAGCTTGAACCGTCCCTCGATGAGCTCGTCCGTAATGCCCGCCTTGTTGGAGACGAGCCCCTCGAGGACTGCGCGCATGTTCTCTCGGGTCGGTTCAGAGTCGAAGCGCCGCATGGCCCGCATCCCCTCGGATGGCTTATGTTCGAGTCCCATCGCGGCCCCAATGGACCCCGAGGCCACGAGCACCATCTTCTTAACGCGATCCGGATGATCGACGGCGTACTTCGCGACTCCATAGGCGCCCATGGAGTTGCCGATCATGTACAACTCCTTGAGGCAGACAGCATCGATGAAATCCGCAAGGTGCTGGGCGAGCACCGGATCGCCCAATTCGTCCTCGGGCGTGTCCGTGAGGCCGAAACCGATGCGGTCGAGAGCGAAGACTTGAAAATGTTGCGCCAGGGCCGGAATGTTTCGCCACCAGCCATATTCCCCGCTTGAGCCGGGGCCGCCTCCGTGGACGAGGACTAGCGGCATACCCTGACCTGCTACGATGAAACGTGTCTTGACTCCATTTGCGTTGACGAAAAGTGATTGGAAAGTATCTGTCGCTGTTGCCATCGGTTCTTACCCCCTCGTTGTTTTTGCCCCAACCCTTTTGATGAGGATATTCATATTTTCACTTCTGTCTCCGATGCGTCATGGCGTGCGGCGCTCAGGCCAATCTGCGCGAAGGACTCGCCTCGACCTCGGCATTCTTTTGTGCCAAGCTCATGGCAATTTCCACGAGTATGTCCTCCTGGCCTCCGACCGCCCGGCGCTTACCTACCTCTACCAGGACGTCCCGAGGATCGACGCCGAACTGCTGCGCGGCTTTATCGGCATGAAGCAGAAAACTCGAGTAAACTCCCGCATACCCCATGGTCAGACTGGCTTTACCGATGCGCACAGGCTTTTGCATGATCGGGCGCACGATGTCTTCGGCAACGTCCATGATCTTCCAGAGATCGATGCCGCTGCGATAGCCAAGCTTGTCGAGCACAGCCACGAGCACCTCGGTGGGGGTGTTTCCCGATCCCGCGCCCAGCCCGCAGGTACATGCGTCGAGCCACCGCGCGCCTTCTTCGATCGCTATGATACTGTTGGCGACCGCCATCGACAGATTGTTGTGACCATGGAAGCCTACACCGATCTGAATGGCATCGCGTAGAGCGCGTACTCTTTCCCTGACCGTCGGCGGCAGCAGCGCCCCGGCGGAGTCCGTGACCAGCACTACGTCGGCGCCGTAGCTTTCCATGAGCTTTCCCTGCTCGGCAATTTTTTCCGGCGAGCCCATGTGGGACAGCATGAGCATGCCAATGACTTCCATGCCCATGCTCTTGGCCAGCTCGATGTGCTGCTGTGCAACGTCGGCTTCAGTGACGTGCGTCGCAATTTGCGCCACCTTGGCTCCGAGATCCCGAGCCATCTTGAGATCGTCCTTCGTGCCAATGCCCGGCAACAGCAACACGGCCAGCTTTCCTCTTTCGATCACCGATGAGGCGGCCTCGAGGAGCTCCAGTTCGGATTGTTTGGAGAACCCATAGGTCACCGTCGACCCTCCAAGGCCGTCCCCGTGGGACACCTCGATCATTTCGATACCCGCCTGGTCCAGCCCGCGAGCGACGCGTGCGACTTGTTCCGCTGTGAATTGATGGCTCAAAGCATGAGAGCCGTCCCGCAGCGTGCTGTCCAGAATATGAACTGAAATTTGTTCGCTCATAAACGAGCCTCCGATCTGTCCTTTTTCCATGTCCCGGCCCTGAGATGTTTGCCGATTTCTTCTCCGACTTTGACCGCCGCCGATGTCATGATGTCGAGATTCCCTGCATACTGCGGCAAGTAGTCTCCCGCGCCTTCGACCTCCACATAGAGCGTTACTTTTTTTTGCTGCCTGCCGGGAAAATCCTCAATCAGCGGCTTTGCTCTCAAACGGTATCCAGGTACATACTCTTGGATGCGTGCGACCATCTCTTCGATCGATTTCCTTAGTTCCTCCGGATCCGACTCCTCGACGATCCCATATATGGTGTTGCGCATGAGGATTGGCGGCTCCGCGGGGTTGAGCACGATGATCGCTTTTCCCTTGGAGGCCCCACCGATGCGCTCGAGGCCTCGCGCTGTCGTATCGGTGAACTCGTCGATGTTCTGTCGCGTACCCGGTCCTGCGCTCTTGCTCGCGATCGTCGCCACGATCTCTGCGTAGGCGACGGGGCTCGAGCTCTTCATGGCGCTCACCAGAGGTACGGTCGCCTGGCCGCCGCAGCTCACGAGATTGACGTTGGGTTCGCCCACGTGCTCCTCCAAATTGACCATGGGTATAACATAGGGGCCGACTGCCGCGGGCGTGAGATCGATTGCCACCTTGCCCGCCTTCTCGAGGAGCGGAGCATGCTCGAGGTGGGCCCTCGCGGTCGTTGCTTCGAATACAATGTCGAACAGATCCTCTCTTTGCAGCAAACCCTCGATGCCTCCGTGGGTCGTCGTCAGGCCTTCTGCGTGCGCCCGCGCCAGTCCATCGGACTCGGGAATGATCCCGGCCATGATCGTCGGGATAAGAGCGCGGCTCCGCTTCAACTTGTACATGAGATCCGTGCCGATGTTGCCGGAACCTAAAATTGCCGCGCGAATTTGTTCCATGGGTTTTCCCTATTCAAAGCGGACCGAAACTGTGCCGAGACCATCGAAAGACGCTTGCAGCAGATCTCCTGCGCCGACGTCCACCGCACCGCAGAGAGCTCCAGGCATGATGATGTCGCCGGCGTTAAGACTCACGCCGAACCGACCCACCGCGTTGGCCAGCCAAGCTACGGCGACCGCGGGATGGCCCAATACTGCACCCCCGGCGCCGGTTTGAACGATATCGCCGTTCTTTTCCAAAATCATCCCCACGAGCTTTAGATCACGCTCATCGACCCGTTTGGGAGAACTGCCGAGCACGACCCGCGCCGAGGAGGCATTGTCGGCGATGGTGTCGCAAAGCTTTATTTTCCAGCCCTCGATGCGGCTGTCGATGATTTCCAACGCCGGCACGACAAAGCGCGTCGCCGCCAAGACCTGCATGGGCGTCACTCCCGGTCCTTTGATCTCGCGGTCGAGAATGAAAGCGATCTCCGGTTCGATTTTCGGCTGGATCAACTCAGCGACGCGGAAAACCACGCCGTCCTGCAACACCATCTTATCAAAAATATGACCGTAATCCGGCTGATCGACGTTGAGCATTTTTTGCATGGCCTTGCTGGTGAGGCCAATCTTCTTGCCGACGATCTTCTCCCCATCCGCATCCTTGAGTTGAATAAGGCCTAGCTGAATTTTGTAAGCGGTGTCGATATCGATTTCAGGGTAGGTCTCGGTGATCGGACGGAGCGTGCGCCGGTCCCTTTCAGCACGGTAAAGATCCCGTGAAATCGACTCAATCGTCTGTTCGCTAAGCCCTGCCAAGGCGCGCCTCCTTTTCGTCGGGCAAGTCGACCTGGCCGAAGCCAAGTTGTAACGAAATCGAAGCAGCGGTCTTTTTTGCCAGACCGGCAAAAAAGGAAATCTTGTCCCGGGTAAAACGCGCAGTGGGACCCGCGACGCTCACCGCGCCCGCCAATGCTCCAGAGTAATCCATCAAGGGCGCCCCAACGCAACGCAGTCCTATTTCGATTTCCTCGTTGTCCACCGCATACCCTCGCTTGCGTGTCCGTCGTAGCTCCGTAATCAAAGCATCGACGGTGCGCAGTGTGTGCGCAGTGTACGCCTTTAGAGAGTGACTGCCGAGCATGCGTCTGACCTCGGCCTCTTCCAGACAGGAGAGCATAGCTTTCCCGAGGGACGTACAATAGGCCGGAATGTGGCGGCCCACACGGGATGGCATGCGCAGAGCATACGGCCCTTCTACCTTCTCCAGATAAAAGACCTGCTCTTCGTCTAGAATAGCCAGGTGGACCGTTTCTCTCGTTTCTTCCATCAACACGCGCAGCAGGGGTCTTGCTATCTCGCGGAGGTTCAACCGCATCACCGCAAGCTGTCCCAATTTAAAAAGCTTGATTCCGAGGTGATAATTCCCGGTTTCGGGGTTCTGCTGAATCAATCCATTATATTGGAGCGCAATCAGGATTCTGTGCGCCGTACTCTTGTGCAGCCCGGTACGTTGACTGATTTCACGAACACTGAGCTCATGGGCGTCGAAGTGGAAGCACTCCAGAATTTGCGTCGCCCTGTCAACCACCTGAATGCGATAGGGTGCATGCGGAGACAAAGTGCGAGGCATAGCGATTCGTTGTGACTTAATCTGTCTCATAATGTGAGATACTATCTCATTCGCTAGTAAAAAGCGCGCTAATTGTCAATAAGTACCAGGCGAAAAACGATCCCGGGTGATGAATCTAGGCAGAAAACCAGAACGAGAAGGAGAATTCAATTAGAACATAACCTTTTGGGCGAGAGGCACGGTCTGCCGCGTGGTTTCAGGCGGTCACCGGGCGTCGAACGGCCTTCTGGTATTGACACCGCCGTCTAGACAGAAGCGAGCCGATGCGCCCGGAGGAAGGAACGTATCTGGCGCACCGCCAGGGGAATCCGCTCCTTCGGCTCCTTCCACGGGAACATGCTCACTTCCGCCTTCGGCGCCAGCATCGCGGCCTCCATGGCGACGGCGTACGGATGCGCCGGGACATCATCCGGCAGGATCAGTACGGGCGTCCGGCAATTGCGCACGAAATCGCGTGTAACGGTCCAGACGAAGTCGGGGTTGGTGTGATACATCTTGGTCAGAAATTTGTCGACCATCTCCATTGTGATGTCGGGCCGGCGCTTGACTAATTCCGGACCCCAGCCCTTGATGTTGCTCTCGTAGGAGAGGGTTGGCATCTCCGGCCGGAATCCGCTCGGCTGCGCCAGCACGGCTGCGACGATACGATCGGGCGCTCGCTTCAGCAGATTCCAAACCAAGGGACCACCGATGCAGAAGCCCATCACCATGAACTTGTCGATCCCCAAATGATCCATCAAACCGATATGGTCATCGGTATAGGCATCCCACGGCCGATCGATCTCGAGCGGGCCGGAGGACTGACCGCCACTGGCGTTGCGCATGTCCGAGAAGATGCAGCCGTATTCTCCCTTGAACTCTTCGATCGCATTAAAAGGTCTGCCGCGTTTCAAGCCGGCGATCGTCGAGCTCAATCCCCCGCCGGGGATGAGCAACAACGGGAAGCCGGAACCAGCCTCCTCATATTGAATGCGAACGGGGCCTTTTTCGTAGAACGACATTGCAGTTCCTCCTTGTCCGGTTTGCTGACCAAACACTCGTCGTGCTGCGGCCATCACCATTGCGGCGGCCCCCACCCTCGTTAAGATCACTTATACTCTAAGTTCTGCGGTCATGTCACCTGCAAATTCCGATCGTAGACCCCTAACCTACTTTCGCAGGCATCCGGAATGAAAATCGTATCCGGTGTTATCTGTTTCTTGCTAATTCTAGAGCTAAACATCCCGTTGTTCACGAGGCCGATGGTTGTGTTATAGATAGCGTAAAAGTCGCTGCTTTGCCCGCAAGGAGGAAGCACACATGCGCCAACGTTTTAAGATTTTTGATTCGGATACGCACCTCAGTCCAAATGCGGAAACCCTAGAGCCCTATTTCGATCCCAACACGCGCAAGCGGCTGCCGGAGTGGGAGAACTATAAAGTTCCATTTCGTGTAGGCTGGGCCGGTGAGATTTTGGAACCGCCCTATCGTCATCGCTATCAGTTTACGAAAAGATCCGGCTGGCGTCAGAAATTGCGGGTTTTAGGCGAAGCGGGTCCGAGGGAACAGGTTGAGCGGCATCACCCGAAATTTATGGGTAGCCGCTTTCCGACACCGGGCGGCGCCGATGACAATGCCGAAGCGCGCATTCGAGATATGGATGAAGAAGGAGTAGATGTTCAGCTCATGCTTCCTGGAACGCCTCCGGCTTCGGACGATGTTGAGATTGAGGTTGGATTTATTCGCGCGAATCACCGCTTTACGAGCGACTTTTGCAGTAAGTATCCACATCGGCTCAAATCTCTCATCGTGGTGAGCAATAAAGCGATTGACGTATCAGTGGAAGAAATCAAAACATGGGCGAGCGCGCCATGGGCCGCGGGGATCTATCCTCACTTGGATGAAGGCGTTCCCATCGATCACCCGGATCTGGAGCCGATCTGGGCCGCGGCGAACGAAGCAGGGCTCTGTGTCGCGCATCACAGTTTTACCGAGGGTTATCCTGGCTACCGCGACCTCTGGGACAACCCGTTCATTGGTCGGACTGCCTCGCACCCGTGGGGTGCGATGAGAGCGATGACGGCATTCTTCGGCGCCGGTATCATGGATCGATATTCGAATATTCGCTACTGCATCCTCGAGTCCGGCTTTGGCTGGCTGCCGTTTTGGGGAGCGCGTATGGACGATCAAAGCGTCTACATCTCTTACGCACTGCCGCGGAATCTGGCTCACAAACCCAGCGAGTACATGACCAGCGGGCGCTTTTTCGCCAGCCTGGTG
>Ga0081538_10005331_pt1 | contig 11574 bp, 5 predicted proteins | sample TabmetS5T2R1_FD_71022 | JGI IMG/M metagenome (GOLD analysis project Ga0081538, IMG submission 71022) | Tabebuia heterophylla rhizosphere microbial communities from the University of Puerto Rico - S5T2R1 | ecosystem: Host-associated > Plants > Roots > Rhizosphere ... | reverse complement strand
TTTCGTCGAGCACTCCCACCGTCTCGCGCGCGAACGCGGCGATGTCGCTCATGAACCGCTGGCGCGACTCCTCGCCCTCCTCGATCCGGGCGAGCCGGTGCTCCCAGTCCCCGGTCAGCGACGGCGAGGTCAGCGCGTGCTCGCCGAGGAACTTGATCACGTTCGTGCCCTTCTCGGTGCAGACCAGCGACCGCCCCTCGCGCTCCACGTAGCCGACGTCGATCAACCGCTCGATGATCGCCGCCCGCGTGGCCGGCGTGCCGATCCCGGAGTCCTTCATCGCCTCGCGCAGCTCCTCGTCGTCGACGAGCTTGCCGGCGGTCTCCATCGCCGCGAGCAGCGACGCGTCGGAGTAGCGCCGCGGCGGCTTGGTCTCCTTCTCCTCCGAGCCGACCTCGAGCGTCGCCACCGGCTCGCCCTGGTCGAGCTTCGGCAGCGTCTGGTCCGCGCCCTCGTCGTCGTCTGCCTGCGACCGGTCCTCGAAGCCCTCGCCGTAGACGCCGCGCCAGCCGGGCACGATCAGCACGCGGCCGCGCGTGCGGAACACGTGCGATGCGACCGTCGTCTCCAGGCGCGTGTTCTCGAACTCGGCGTCGGGGTGGAATACGGCCAGAAAGCGGCGCGCGACCATGTCGTAGACGCGCCGGTCGTCGTCGGACATGCGGTCGACGGCGTGCTCCGCGCGCGTCGGGATGATCGCGTGGTGGTCGGAGACCTTGGCGTCGTTGACCACGCGTCCCAGCGGCAGCGTGTCGAGCCCGGTCACGTAGGCGGCCGCGCGCGCGTATTCGCTCCGCCGGCCCACCAGCTCCGCGGTCGGCCTGATCTCGCCCGCCATGTCGCCGGTCAGGAAGCGCGAGTTCGTGCGCGGGTACGTGATCGCCTTGTGCTCCTCGTAGAGCCGCTGGGCGGCCGCGAGCGTGCGCCGCGCGGAGAAGCCGAAGCGGGTGTTCGCCTCGCGCTGGAGCGACGTGAGGTCGTAGAGGAGCGGCGCGCGCTCCTTCTTGGTCGACTTCTCGAGCCTGGTGATCGCGCCGGCCTGATCGCGAACCGCGGCGACGATCGCCTCGGCGTCGGCGGCCGTCTTCAGGCGCGGCTGTGCGCCGTCGTGGTAGCGGCCTGCGTAGCGCCGTCCACGGTCGCCCGAGCTGGGCTCGAACGTCGCGTCGACGAGCCAGTACGGCTCGGGCTTGAACGCCCGGATCTCCTGCTCGCGGCGCGCGACGAGCGTCAGCGTCGGCGTCTGCACGCGTCCGAGCGAGACCGCGCCGTCGAACGAGGAGCGCAACCGGATCGTCGCTGCGCGCGTGGCGTTCATGCCCACGATCCAGTCGGCCTCGGAGCGCGACCGCGCGGCCTGCTCCAGCCGCGCGAACTGGTCGCGCGGTCGCAGGTCGGCCAGCGCGCCTTTGATCGCCGCCGTCGTCATCGACGACAGCCAGAGCCGCTCGACCGGCTTGCGCGCATTCGCCTTCTCGAAGGTCCACGCGAAGATCAGCTCGCCCTCGCGGCCGGCGTCGCAGGCGTTCACGACGCGCTCGACGTCGTCGCGCTTCAACAGCTTCGTGATGACGGCCATCTGCTTCTTGGAGCGCTCGTCGCGGACGACGAGCTTGAAGCGGTCGGGCACGATCGGCAGGTCCGCCATGCGCCATTTCTTGTACTTCGGGTCGTACTCGTCGGGCTCGGCGAGCTGGACGAGGTGGCCGACCGCCCAGGTCATGATGTGCGCGTCGGCCTCGAGGTAGCCCTCGTGCTTCTGGAACGCGCCCGGGAGCACGCGCGCGAGGTCACGCCCGACCGACGGCTTCTCGGCGATGACGAGCGTCTTGGCCATGGCCGCCGGAGGGTAGCGTCAGCGCGCGCAGGGGCCCGTCGAGACCGGGCCGCCCACGTCGCCCAGCGCCCGCTCGACCACGGTGTTGGGCACGCCGTAGCCGCCGCGCGGGGCGGAGGTCGTGGCAGCGAATATCGTTGTCACCACGCGGCCGTCCCCGTCGACCATCGGCCCGCCCGAGTTGCCGGACCGGACCAGCCCGCGCAGCTGGGTCATCGAGCGTTCGACAGGCCCGTTGCCGTAGGCGTCCGACGAGCGCGCGCGCCGCGTCGGGCCCAGCCGCCCCGCGCGCACGTCGAACGGGCCGTTGAGGGGGAAGCCGAGGATCGCCGCCGATGTGCCGGCGTCGAACTCCTCGGCCAGCGGCAGCGGCCGCTCACCCAGCCCGCGGACGCGCAGGATCGCGAGGTCGTTGCGCGGATCGAAGTGGACCGCCTGCGCGCGCGCTCCAGGCTCGCGGCCGCCGGGCAGCACGCGCGTGTCGCGTTGACCCGCGACGACGTGCGCGTTGGTGACGACGAGCCCGTCGCCGGCGACCCAGCCCGAGCCCTCGACGCCGAGCCCGCACGCCGTGCCGAGCACCTTGACGACGCCGGCCGCCGCCGCCTGCACGTCGGGGTCGCGCGCGATCCCCCGGCGCGGCGGCGCGACGGGCGCCTCCGGCCCACTGATCCGCGGGATCAGGTCGACCCCCCGCAACGATTTCAGCAGCGGCCCGGACGGCGGCAGGATCGTGTTGAGCTGCTGCAGGATCGCCGAGCGCTGCACCTCGACTTGCATGCGGTAGCTGCCGCTCTGCACGGCCAGCGCGCCCAGGATCCAGATCACGCCTAGCCCGGCCGCCGCGATGAGCACGGCGCCGAGCGCCCCATCCGCGGCGGCGAACCCCGGCACCGATGCGAGCGCCCGCCGCACCGGCGCGCCGAATGCCTCGAACAGCGCGGAGAGCAGCGCGCCGACGATCAGCGCGCCGAGTAGCGCGAACGCCGGCGCCCAGGGCGAGTGCGAGCCTTCCGCCAGCACCAGCGGGCCGATCCGCGAGCCGATCCAGGCCCCGAGCGCGAGCCCGGCCAGCGCGAGAACGCCGCTGATGAACCCCTGCGCCCACCCGAAGAGCGCCAGCAGCAGGACCAGCCCCACGATGATCCAGTCGACGCCGGTCACGAGCCGAGCGTACTGGGCCGCCCGCCGCCCAAAGTCGCGACGTGAGCTCTTCGCGGCGCGGACGCGTCAAGATAGACGCGCCACTGATGGCCACGTCCACCCGCCCCGCGCGCCGGTCCCCCGCCGGATCTGGATCGCCCCCCCGCCGCGGGCGCCGTCGCGCGCTGTCCACGCGGCTGGCCCCGCTGGTCGGCGCCGCGGTCGTCGCCTTCGCGGCCGGCGTCGCCGTCGGCGCGAGCAGGGAGGACCCGCGGCGCGCGGTCGCGCGCGAGTTCGCCGAGGCCTGGGAGATCGGCGACTACCACGCGATGCGGGCGCTCCTGACCCCCGCGGCGCAGCAGCGCGCGCCGCTGGAGCGCTTCGTACGCGCCTACCGCCGCGCGGCCAAGCTGGCGACGCTGTCGAGCGTCACCGCAGGCGAGCCGGCGGAGCCGCGCGACGGCACGGTCGAGGTGCCGGTGATGCTGCGCACGCGCGTCTTCGGCACGGTCGCGGGCCGCGTCGGCCTGCCGGTCGTCGAGCTCGAGGACGGCGCCGCGATCGACTGGCGGCCGTACCTCGTGCATCCGGGCCTGCGCCGCGGAGAAACGCTCTCACGCGAGACCAGGATGCCGCCGCGCGCGGCGATCCAGGCGCGCGACGGCACGCCGCTGGCGCAGGGCGAGGCGCGGCTGTCGGACCTCGGCGCGCTGGCGTCGGAGATCGCCGGCCGCGTCGGCCCTGCGCCGCCGGAGCGGGAGGCCGAGCTGCAGCGCCGCGGCGTCCCGCCCGGCGCGCCGGTCGGGCTCACGGGGCTGGAGCGCGAGTTCGACGCCGAGCTGTCGGGCCGGCCCGGCGGCGAGCTGCGCGCCGGCGACCGCGTGCTCGCCTCGGTCGCGCCGCGGCCCGGCCGCGCGGTGCGCACGACGATCGACCCGGAGGTCCAGCGCGCGGCCGTCGACGCGCTCGCGGGCCGCTTCGGCGGCGTCGCGGTGACGCGCCCGTCCGACGGCGAGGTGCTGGCGCTGGCCGGCGTCGCGTACTCGGCGCCCCAGCCGCCGGGCTCGGTGTTCAAGATCGTCACGCTCGCCGGCGCGCTCGAGGCGGGCGTGGCGAAGCGGACGAGCAAGTACCCCGTGCGGACATCGGCTGTGCTCGAGGGCGTGGAGGTCGAGAACGCGCACGGCGAGTCGTGCGGCGGCACGCTGCGCAACGCGTTCGCGCACTCGTGCAACTCGGTCTTCGCGCCGATGGGCGCGGAGCTCGGCGCCGAGCGGCTCGTCGCCGCGGCGGAGCGGTTCGGCTTCAACAAGGACCCGGGGCTCGTCGGGGCCATGCGGTCGACGATCCCCGCGGCGGCCGAGATCGGCGACGACCTCGCGGTCGGCTCGACCGCGATCGGGCAGGGCAAGGTGCTCGCGACGCCGCTCGCGTTCGCCGGCATCGCGGCGGCGATCGCCACCCGCGGCGAGCTGGTGCGGCCGACGCTGCGCAAGGGCGCCGACGTCGAGCGCACGCGGGCCACGACGCCAGCGGTGGCACGGACGATCGGGCGCTACATGCGCGCCGTCGTGAAGGACGGCACCGGCGTCGGCGCCGCGATCGACGGCGTCAAGGTCGCGGGCAAGACCGGCACCGCCGAGCTGCGCGACACCACCAACAGCGACCCGGACCCGTCCGATCCCGACGCGTCGCCCGTCGACGACACGACCGACACCGACGCCTGGTTCGCCGCCTACGCCCCGGCGCGCAAGCCGCGCGTCGCGGTCAGCGTGATGCTCGTCGGGCAGGGCGCCGGCGGCGAGACGGCGGCGCCTGTCGCGAAGGCCGTACTGGAGACCGCGCTGCGGCGCTAGACGTCGAGGTCGACGATCGCGTTGTCGCCGCCCTGCTGGCTCTCGATCTCGAGCTCCAGCGGGCGGTTGCCGAGCGACTCGACCTTCATCCTGAACAGCAGCAGTGAGCCCTGGATCGTGTTGTCGGACGCGGGCGAGTTGGCCGCCGGGATCAGCTCGCCCGGCCCCACGGGCCCCGCTTCATAGACGAACACGTTGGTCTCCGGGTCGAGCTCGATCGGCTCGTAGCGGGTTTCCTGCGTGTCGTGGATGACGAAGTCGTCGGTCGCCTCCAACTCCTCGTCGCCCTCGTTCTCTACGCGCATGAAGATCCCGAACCAGACCTCGTCGTCGGCCGGCTCCGGCTCGCCCTCGGGCAGGCCCTTCAGGTACGCCTGGTCCTCCCTGCTGGCCGGGTTGAGGATGCGCGAGATCTGGACCTGGTAGGTCAGCCCGTCGACGCCGACGTAGATGCCCTCGGTCTCGCCGACGATCGCGGTGTCCACCTTGTTGCCGCAGCCGGCGACCGCGACGGCGGCCAGCGCGGCGATGAAAAGCGTGGCGAGGCGGGACATCGGGCGCGTCAGTCTAGACCCGCGATCGTCGCCCGCGCGCCGCGGTCGCGGTTCTCCTCGAGGATGCCCTGAAGCCGCCGCAACCCCTTGCCGGCTCCTCGGCGGAACCAGCGGCGGCGGCCGCTCATCGCCTCGACGAAGCGGTCGGTGCGCAGCGCCGGCTCGGTCTCGTACATGTAGCTCAGGCGCGTGCCGCCGGCGCCCGGCTCGAGCACCCACTCGTGGTAGGTCTTGATCCGGTTGTACTTGCCGCCACGGCCGACGCCGACGATCCGGTGCGGCGGGTCGAGCTCGGCGAGGTTGATGTCGTAGTAGCCGAAGCGGTCGAAGCGGCCGTCCTGCTTGTAGCGCGCGCCGGCGCCGCGGCCGGCGGAGTCCTCGCGCGTCAGCCGCCAGCTCTTGAGGTAGTGGTCGGTGAACTCGGGGTGGTTCGCGATGTCCGCCAGGTAGGCGAACACCTCCTCGCGCGGGCGGTCGATGTTGGCGTGCAGCGTCACCGGGTCCACGAGGCCCGCAAGCCTAGTGGAGCGACGACCGACACCGTGCCACGGGCCCTGTACACGATCGTGCAGGAGAATTGTGTCAGCGCGCGAACTCGTTCATGCCGCGAACGGCGCCAAGAAGGCGCCAGTTTCGGTGACCTGCAAGGTTTCAAAGCGTCGATGGGACGTGCAGCCGTGTCGCGACCCCGCCGTGCGGTGAGCGCGTTGCTGGCGCTGGGCGCCCTCCTTGCTGCGGGGTCGCCCGCGCTTGGCGCCGACCGCAGCTTCACGAAGCGCTTCGGCACCACCGCCAACGGCGACCTGCGGATCGTCGGCAACACGTCGATGAGCTGCTCGGCGCTCGCGCTCGGGTGCACGGCCGCGCGGGCGGGCACCGCGTCGGGAACCGGCAACAACAACAACTCGTTCTCGATGCAGTACGTCGACGTCGACTCGGACTCCGCGACGTTCAACTCGAGCCGGGCGGATCTGACGCTGCCGTCGGGCGCGACGGTGCTGTTCGCCGGGCTCTACTGGGGCGGCGAGTCGACCGCATCCGACGCGCTCCGCCGGACGGTCAGGCTCGACACGCCGGCGGTCGGCGGATATGCCGGCGTTACCGGGTCGACGCTGGACACCGGCACGGCCACTCCCGCGGCGTACCAGGCGTTCGCGGACGTGACCCTGCAGGTGAGCGCGGGCGGCAGCGGCACGTACGCGGTGGCGAACGTCCAGGGCACGCCGGGATCCACCAACCAGTACGCGGGCTGGGCGCTGGTGGTCGCCTACGCCCAGGCAGCGTCGCCGCGCCAGAACCTCGCGGTGTTCGACGGCTTCCAGAGCGTGTCCTCCGGGTCGCTGGCCGTTCCCGTCTCCGGCTTGACGACGCCGGCGAGCGGCACGGTCGCCGCGAGCGTCGGGATCGTCGCCTACGAGGGCGATCGCGGCACGACCGGCGACTCCGTGCAACTCGGCTCGACCACCCTGTCCGACGCGCTCAACCCGGTCGACAACGCGCTCAACTCCACGATCGGTCGGCGCGCGGTCCGCTTCAGCGCCAAGCTGCCCGACCACGTCAACCAGCTCGGCTTCGACGCCGACGTGCTTGCGGCTGACGGGATACTCACGCCCGGTTCGACGTCGGCCACGCTGACGTTCACGAGCACCGCGGACCTGATCCGGCCCGGCGTCCTCACGTTCGTGACCGACTCCGAGACCGACCCGCCGGAGACGACGATCACCGCCGGCGCGTCAGGCGCGACGAGCGACACGACGCCGACGTTCGCGTTCTCCTCGGACGAACCGGGCTCGACGTTCGAGTGCCGGCTCGACGGCGGCGCTTGGGCGCCGTGCACGTCGCCGCACACGACCGCCCCACTTGGGGACGGCTCGCACACGTTCGAGGTCCGGGCGACCGATGCGGCCGGCAACACGGACCCGACGCCCGCCGCCCGCGCGTTCGCGGTCGACACGGATGCGCCGCAGACGACGCTCGACAGCGGGCCGTCCGGTCCGACGAACGACGCGGCGCCCAGCTTCGTGTTCAGCTCCGACGAGCCGGACGCGACGTTCGAGTGCCGGGTCGACGGCGGCGCGTGGGCGGCCTGCTCGTCGCCGGCGACGACCGCCGCTCTCAGCGACGGCCAGCACACGTTCGACGTCCGCGCGACCGACGCCGCCGGCAACACCGATCCCAGCCCCGCATCGCGCACCTTCACGGTGGACACCGGCGACCCGGAGACCACGATCGAGTCCGGGCCCGACGGCCCGACCGGTGACGCCACCCCGAGCTTCGCGTTCAGCTCCGATGAGCCCGGCGCGAGCTTCGAGTGCCGCGTCGACGGGGGCGGCTGGGCGCCCTGCACGTCGTCGCACACCACGGCCTCGCTGGCCGACGGCCCGCACACGCTCGCGGTCCGCGCGACCGATGCCGCCGGCAACACCGACCCCAGCCCGGCATCGCGCACCTTCACCGTCGACACCGCCGCCCCGGACGCGTCGATCGATTCCGGCCCGGCGGGCTCCGTGAACGACCCGACACCGAGCTTCACGTTCAGCGCCGACGAGCCCGGCGCGAGCTTCGAATGCCGGATGGACGGCGGCGCATGGGCGACCTGCACGTCGCCGCACACGACCACATCGCTCGGGGACGGCTCGCACACGTTCGAGGTCCGCGCGATCGACGCGGCCGGCAATGTCGATACCACCCCCGCGGCGCGGACGTTCGGCGTCGACACGGCGGTACCGGAGACGACGATCGACGGCGGGCCGTCCGGTCCGACGAACGACTCGACGCCCAGCTTCACTTTCAGCTCGGACGAGCCGGGCGTCAGGTTCGAGTGCCGCATCGACGGTGACGGCTGGGCTCCATGCACCTCGCCCGAGACCACCCCGCCGCTGCCCGACGGCCAACACACGTTCGAGGTCCGGGCCGTCGATCCAGCCGGCAACCCGGACGCGGCGCCGGCGTCACGCACGTTCACGATCGACACCGACGACCCACAGACGACGATCGACTCCGGTCCCTCCGGCCCGACCAACGACCCGACCCCGACGTTCGCGTTCTCCGCCGACGAGCCCGGCGCGAGCTTCGAATGCCGCATCGACGGCGGCGACTGGGGATCGTGTAGCTCGCCTCACACGACCGCCCCGCTGAGCGACGGCCCGCATACGCTCGAGGTCCGCGCCGTCGACGCGGCGGGCAACGCCGACGCGACGCCCGCCGCACGCACGTTCACGGTCGTGACGACGGCGCCCGGCACGACTATCGACTCGGGTCCCGTCGGGCCGACGACTGACCCCACGCCAACGTTCACCTTCTCCGCGGACGCCGCCGGATCGACGTTCGAGTGCCGCGTCGACGGCGGTCCGTGGGCCGCCTGTTCGTCGCCGGAGACGCTCCCGTCGCTGTCGGACGGGCCGCACACGTTCGAGGTCCGCGCGACCGACCCTGCCGGGAACGTGGACGGGACGCCCGCAAGCCGTTCCTACACCGTCGACACGGAGACGCCGCAGACCGCGATCGAGTCCGGTCCCACGGGCCCGACCAACGCCGTTACGCCCAGCTTCGCCTTCAGCTCCGACGAGTCGGGCGCGGCCTTCGAATGCCGGATCGACGGCGGCCCCTGGACGCCCTGCACGTCGCCCGAGGCGACCGCCGCCCTTGGCGACGGGGAGCACACGTTCGAGGTCCGCGCGGTCGACGCCGCCGGCAACGCCGATCCGACGCCGGCGAGCCGCACGTTCACGGTCGACACGAACGAACCGCAGACCACGCTCGAGTCCGGGCCGAGCGGCCCGACCAGCGACGCCACGCCGACGTTCGCGTTCAGCTCCGATGAGCCAGGGACCACGTTCGAGTGCCGCCTTGACGACGGCGCGTGGTCGTCTTGCTCGTCGCCCGAGACCACGGAGGCGCTGGACGACGGCGAGCACACGTTCGAGGTCCGCGCGATCGACGCGGCCCTGAACATCGACGCCACGCCCGCGAGCCGCACCTTGAGGGTCGACACCGACGAACCCGAGACGACGATCGACTCGGGGCCGACCGGTCCCATCAACGACGCCACCCCGGGCTTCACGTTCAGCTCAGACGAGGGCGGCGCGAGCTTCGAATGCAGCATCGACGACGGCGCATGGTCAGCGTGCTCCTCGCCCGAGACCACCGCCGCCCTGGACGACGGCGAGCACACCATCGAGGTTCGCGCGACCGACCCGGCCGGCAACACCGACCCTACGCCCGCGCTGCGGACGTTCACGGTCGACACCGACGACCCGCAGACGACGATCGACTCAGGCCCGACCGGCGTCACGAGCGACCCCACGCCGACGTTCGCGTTCAGCTCCGACGAGTCGAGCTCCAGCTTCGAATGCCGGATCGACGAGGGCGCCTGGACGCCCTGCTCGTCGCCCGAGACGACCGCCGTGCTCGGCGACGGCCCGCACACCTTCGACGTCCGCGCCACCGATGCCGCCGGCAACGCCGATCCGACGCCCGCGGTGCGGACGTTCACGGTCGACAGCGATGACCCGCAGACGACGATCGACTCCGGTCCCTCGGACCCGACGAACAACGCGGCGCCAACCTTCGCGTTCTCCGCCGACGAGCCGGGCGCCACGTTCGAGTGCCGGGTCGACGGCGGTGCCTGGACCTCGTGCACGTCGCCCGAGACGTTGCCGGCGCTGGCGAGCGGGCCGCACACGTTCGAGGTCCGAGCCGCCGACGCCGCGGGCAACGTCGACCCGACGCCGGCGAGCCGCACGTTCACCCTCGACGCCGCCGCTCCGGAGACGACGATCGACTCCGGTCCGTCCGGTCCGACGAGCGACACGACGCCGACGTTCACGTTCAGCTCGGGTGAGCCCGGCTCGAGCTTCGAGTGCCGGATCGACGGCGGCGCGTGGGCGCAGTGCACGTCGCCCGAGACGCTCACCGCGCTCGACGACGGCCAGCACGCGTTCGAGGTCCGCGCAGTCGACGCGGCGGGCAACATCGACCCGACGCCCGCGAGCCGCGTCTTCACGGTCGACACGGACGGTCCGCAGACGACGATCGACTCGGGACCGACCGGCGCGACCAATCACGCGACCCCCGAGTTCGCGTTCAGCTCCAATGAGCCCGGCGCGGCGTTCGAGTGTCGTGTCGACGGCGGCGACTGGGCGTCGTGCACGTCGCCGCACACGACCGCGACGCTGGGCGCCGGTGAGCATACCTTCGAGGTCCGCGCCACCGACACCGCCGGTAACGTCGACCCGACGCCCGCGTCGCGGACGTTCACGATCGACACCGACGAACCGCAGACGACGATCGACTCCGGCCCCGCGGGACTGACCGGCGACGCGACGCCGGAGTTCGCGTTCAGCGCCGGGGAACCCGCCGCGAGCTTCGAGTGCCGCGTCGATGGCGGCGCCTGGAGTTCCTGCACGTCGCCGCACACGACCGCAGCGCTGCCCGACGGCTCGCACACGTTCGAGGTCCGTGCGACCGACCTGGCCGGTAACACGGACGCGACGCCCGCGAGCCGCACCTTCACCGTCGACACCGAAGCGCCGCAGACGACGATCGACTCCGGCCCCGCGGGTCCCACGAACGACCCCACGCCGAGCTTCGCGTTCAGCTCCGACGCGCCCGGCGCCGTCTTCGAGTGCCGCTTCGACGGCGGCCCCTGGACCGTCTGCACGTCGCCGCACACCACCGCCACGCTGGACGACGGCGAGCACACATTCGAGGTCCGAGCGACCGATGCCGCCGGCAACGCCGATCCGGCGCCGGCAAGCCGCACGTTCACCGTCGACACCGAGGACCCGCAGACGACGATCGAATCCGGCCCGTCGGGCCCGACCGCTGACGCGACGCCCACGTTCGCGTTCGGCTCCGACGAGCCGGGCTCGACGTTCGAGTGCCACGTCGACGACGGCCCCTGGGCGCCCTGCACCTCGCCGCAGACGACCGCCGGATTGGGGGACGGCGACCACACGTTCGAGGTCCGCGCCACCGATGCCGCCGGCAACACCGACGCCAGCCCGGCGGTGCGCACGTTCACGGTCAACTCGGGGGAGCCGGAGACGACGATCGACTCGGGCCCGGCCGGCCCCACCAGCGACGCGAGCCCGGCCTTCGCGTTCAGCTCCGACGAGCCGGGCTCGAGCTACGAGTGCCGAGGAGACGGCGGCGCGTGGGCCGCGTGACTGTCACCGGTGAC
>Ga0081538_10005330_pt1 | contig 11574 bp, 9 predicted proteins | sample TabmetS5T2R1_FD_71022 | JGI IMG/M metagenome (GOLD analysis project Ga0081538, IMG submission 71022) | Tabebuia heterophylla rhizosphere microbial communities from the University of Puerto Rico - S5T2R1 | ecosystem: Host-associated > Plants > Roots > Rhizosphere ... | reverse complement strand
CCCCGCCCCCCCTGCGCCTCGGGCCGTCGGTCCCGCCCGTGCCCTCGAGGATGTCGAACGCCCCCTCGAGGTAGCGCGCCGGGGTCCCGATGTCGAGCCAGTAGGCGTCGGACACGAAGCCGTAGAGGCCCTCGCCCACGAGCCGCGGGAAGACGTCGCGCTCGATCGAGGCGGGCTGCTCGGCCTCCAGCAGCTCGAGCACCGAGCGGTCGAGCACGTACGCGCCGGCCGAGATGTTCCGCGTGTCGATCTGGTCGGGCGCGGGCTTCTCCACGAACTCGGTCACCTCGCCGCCGTCGCGGGTGCGGACGAGCCCGTAGTTGGACGGGTCCTCGACCGGCGTGAGCGCGAGCGTGGCGCGGGCGCCGCTGGACTCGTGGTGCGCGATCTGGGCCGTGAGGTCGATGTCGGTCAGCACGTCGCCGTTGAGCATCAGGAAGCGGTCGCCGAGCAGCGGCTCGGCGAACTTGAGCGCGCCGCCGGTGCCGAGCGGCCGCGGCTCCTCCACGTATCGCAGGCGGATCCCGTAGGCGCTGCCGTCGCCGAGCACGTTGCGCACCCCGTTGGCCAGGTGGCCACAGGACATGACGATGTCGTCGACCCCGTGCGAGCGCAGCCAGTCGAGCATGAACGCGATGAACGGGCGGTCGACGAGCGGCACCACGGGCTTGGGCACGGTGGTTGTGAGCGGGCGCAGCCTGGTCCCCTCGCCCCCCGCCAGGATCAGCGCCTGCATAGCTCAATCGCCTCCGTTGCGCTCGGCCGCGCGGCCGACGCCTTCGTAGGTCAGGCCGGCGGCCCGCACGGCCGCCGGGTCGAGGAAGTTCCGGCCGTCGACCACGAGGCTCCCGCGCATCGCCCCCGCCACCGCGGCGAAGTCGAGCTCGCCGAACTCCGGCCACTCGGTGACGAGCACGACCGCGTCGGCGCCCTCGACGGCCTCCAGCGCGCTGCCGCAGAAGCTGACGCCGCGGAGCAGCTTGCGCGCCTCCTCCTCGGCCACCGGGTCGTAGGCGCGCACGCGCGCGCCCGCCGCCTGCAACCGCGCCGACAGCACGAGCGAGGAGGCCTCGCGCATGTCGTCGGTGTTCGGCTTGAAGGCCAGGCCGAGCAGCGCGATCTCCTTGTCGATCAGCGAGCCGAGGTGCTTCTGGAGCTTCGCGATCACGCGCCGCTTCTGCAGCTCGTTGACCTCGATCACCGAGTTGAGCAGCTGGAAGTGGTAGCCGGAGTTGCCCGCGAGCTGCTTGAGGGCGGCCACGTCCTTGGGGAAGCACGAGCCGCCGAAGCCGATCCCGGCCTGCAGGAACTTCGGGCCGATGCGGTCGTCGAGCCCCATCCCGCGCGCGACCTCGACGACGTCGGCGCCGGTCTCCTCGCACACGTTGGCGATCTCGTTGATGAAGGAGATCTTGGTGGCGAGGAACGCGTTCGAGGCGAGCTTGACCATCTCGGCGCTGCGCACGTCGGTGCGCACGAGCGGCGCCTCGAGCGGCGCGTACAGCTCGACCACGGCGTCGCCCGCCCAGTCGCCGTCGTCGCCGATCACCACGCGGTCGGGCTCGAGGAAGTCCGCCACCGCGGAGCCCTCCTTGAGGAACTCCGGGCAGGAGACGTAGCGGAAGCCGCCCTTGCCCTGCTCGGCGAACTCGCGCTTGATGGCGTCGCCGGTGCCGACCGGCACCGTGGACTTCATGACCAGCGCGTGGCGGTCGGAGGGCGGCGTGGCGTCGACGACGGCGTGGACGGCGGACAGGTCGGCGTCGCCCGAGTAGGTCGGCGGCGTGCCGACGGCCACGAACAGCAGCCGCGCGTGCTCGAGCGCGTCGGCGAGGTCGGTCGAGAAGTGCAGGCGCCCGCGGTGGCGCGCGACGAGCGCCTCGAGGCCGGGCTCCCAGATCGGGATCCGCCCGGCCTTCAGGCCCTCGATCTTCTCCGCGTCGATGTCGATGCAGAAGACCTCGTTGCCGAGCTCTGCGAAGCCGGCCGCCGTCACGAGGCCCACGTAGCCCGTGCCGATGACCCCGATGGGCTCTCTCTCGGTACCGCTCATGCCGGGCGGATCAGCCTACTGATTGAGCCGCTTCAGCGAGGCGGCGATCTCGATCATCTGGTCCTCGCCGATCGACTGCGTCAGCGTGTTGCTGACCCAGTAGACGCCGCGCTTGGTCTTCCAGGCCACCAGCCGCAGCCGCTTGCCGTCGTAGTAGAGCTTCAGCCGCCGGTTGCCGCGCCGCACGGTGCGATCGGGATCGTCGAGGATCGGCGGCGCCTTCCAGGTCAGCCCCTGGACACCGTAGAACTCGCCGATGCCGGGCGCGCGCAGCACGAGCCGGTACGCCTGGTGCTTCTTGCCGCGCTCGTCCCTGAGGTTGTAGATCCGCGGCTCGGTGCCCGCGTACGACGAGCCGGTCACGCGGACGGTCGGGAAGTAGAACGGGAGCTTGAGCTTGGGATCGGCGAGCACGGCCTGGTCCTCGCCCTCGCGCCGCGTGTCCTCGAGCCCGGCGACCTCGACCGGCTTGCGCTTGCGCTTCTTGCGCACGCGCTGGAACTCGCGGTCCTCGGCGGTCGGCTCCGAGGAGCCCTCGCGCGGCTTGGCCGAGCCCTCCGCGTTCATGAACTCGTTGAAGCTCTTGCGGAGGTCCGCCTCGCGGTAGTAGAGGTTCGAGTCGACCTGCGGGTTCGGGGCGTCGTGGACGCGGAAGCGCACCTCGTTGACCTTCGGGTTCTTCTGCGACAGGTAGAGGACGAGCTTGAGCATCGAGAAGATCTGCTTGTTCGAGCGCAGCGACTTGTCGACGCGGAAGTAGCGGCTGAAGACCTGGATCAGGTGCCGGCTCTCGCTCAGGGCGAGCAGCTTGCGCACGCCGGCCGCGTTCTTGGCCTGGCGCAGGAAGTCGTGCTGGCGGGCGGCGCGCACGAGGTCGTTGTCGGTGTGGCGGTAGCGGACGTAGTCGAGCGCGTCCCGGCCCTTGAGGAGCTGGTAGCCGGGGTCGATGTCGATCGTCGCGTAGTTCTCGCCCGACGAGTTGTCGTTGAAGTAGTCGCGGTCGATGTCGACGTAGACGCCGTCGATGTAGTTGATGGCCCGCCGGAACGCCCCGTAGTCGATGATCATCACGTTGGTGATCGGGAACTTCTCGCCGGTCGCGTCCTCGAACAGCTTCTTCACGGTGCGGACCACGAGCCGCGGGCCGCCCTTCTTGCCGCCGAGCTCGAAGGCGCCGTTGATCTTGCCCTCGCCATGGCCGGGGATGTCGACCTTGAGGTCGCGCGGGATCGACATCACCGCGATCGCGTCCTTGTCCGGGTCCGCGCGCGCGAGCAGGATCGTGTCCGAGCGCGGGGCCATGCCGGAGTCCGCGCCCTCGCGGGCGTCCGAGCCGAGCACCATGAACGTGCGCGGCCCGCCGGGGTCGGGGATGTCGAGCTCCGGCACGTCGATGTCCGCGCGGCCGGGCAGCCGCAGCGGCTTGAGGATGTCGTCGACCTCGCGCAGCACGGTGGTGGCGAGCGCCGTCGCGGTCAGCGCCATCACCAGGAAGCAGGCCAGCAGCGCGCGCAGCGCGAGCTTGAGCCCTACGCGGGGTGGGCGATCGCTCACGCCGCGCCGCCCTCGACCGCCCGCAGGGGCGCGGAGCCCTCGGCCAGCCGGGCGGGGACGTTGCGGGCGAACTCGACGAGCAGCTCCCGGTAGCGGGCGAGCGAGCGGATCGAGACCCACTCCTCGGGCCCGTGGTGGCCGGCGCCGGCCGGCCCGAACTCGACCGCGGGGATGCCGGCGCGCAGGAACGACACGGCGTCGGACGCGCCGTCGCGCCCGACCGAGACGGACACGCCGTCGGTCTGCGGCCCGACGGTCTCGCATAGGGCCCGCACGTACGGGTTCGAGCGCGACACGTGCGCGGGCGGGAAGATGAACGTCCGCTTGACCTCCATGTCGGGGATCGCGCGGATCTCCTCGAGGATGTCGCCGGGGTCCTGGTTGGGCAGGTAGCGGATGTCGATGTCCATCACGCAGGCGTCGGGAACCTTGTTCGGCGCGTCCCCGCCGACGATCCGCCCGAGGTTGATCGACGGCCGGTCGAACATCTCGGAGGACTCGCGCGAGAACGGCATCGACTCGATTCGCCGGAAGACGTCAACCGCCTTCACGATCGCGTTGTCGCCGAGCCACGGGGTCGAGCCGTGGGCGGCGCGTCCGTGGACCACGATCCGCGCCGCCAGCACGCCTTTGGCCTGGATCCCGATGTGCAGGTCGGTCGGCTCGCCGGTGATCGCGAAGTCGCCGACGTAGCCGCGGCGCACGAGGTCGTCGCTCGAGCGGACCTCGATGTCCTCGGACTCCTCGTCGGGCACGATCACGAGCCGCACGCGGACGTCGCGCTGGTCGGTGAGGTCGTGGGCGGCGCACATCATGGCCGCGAGGCCGCCCTTCATGTCGTAGGCGCCGCGGCCGTACAGCCGGTCGCCCTCCGCGCGCGGGACGAACTGGTCGGCATGGCCGGGCACGACGTCGAGATGGCCGTGGAAGACGAGCGTGGGGGCGCCCTCCGGCCCGACCGAAGCGGTCAGCGCGTGGAGGTCGCCGAAGCGATGCGCCTCCACGTCGATGTCGCGCGCCTCCAGCCAGCCCTTGACGAAGCCCGCCGCGGCGTGCAGGCCTTCCGCGGTGGACGTGTCGTAGGTGACCAGGCGCTCGGTCAGAACCCGTTCATCCACCCGCAGCAGGGTAGCGGCGCATGCGACACTGAAGGGACGGAGAAAGGAGCGGCCATGCCCCATGCGAGTCACCAGACCGTCCGCCTCTCACAGGGGAAGCATCGAGGCCCCGATCACGGGGCCTGCGTGATGGAGCTGGCCTCCATGTTGGCCGGCGAGCCCTTCTCGGACAGGCCCCGCTGCGTGGATCCGGTGATCGCAGGCTTCCTGCGCACGTACAACGACGGGATCGACGACACGCGCCGCCAGGACCTGTACCCGCTGGCCGCCGAGGCGGTCGGCACGCGGGCGGTGGCCGGCGTCCAGGCCGAGCGCGCGCGGATGTGCCTGGCGTGGGCCCAGCAGCGCCACTCCGAGCACCGCCACGGGCCGCGGCGGCTGCTCCCGCTGCGGCCGCTGCTGCCCGACGGCCGGCTCGGGGACGACGCGGCGGGCACGCTGGCCGGCCGGATCGCCGTCAAGCAGGCGTGCCGGCGTCGGACCGAGCACCTGCACGAGGCCGCGCTGGCCTTCGTGCGCGAGCTGATCGCGGTCGGCGAGCCGGCGCCGGCTCCCGCCCTCGCGACGCGAGAGCGAAAGCCGGCGGCCGTCTAGGTCACGCCCGGGCGGCCCCGACCGTGCGGCGGCGCAGCCGCGCCGCGGTCATGGCCGTCCCGGCGCCGATCAGGACGAGGCCGACGCCCGCCCCGGCGCCGAGGCCGGCGTCCGCCCAGTCGAAGCCGTTCGGCTCGCGGACCTCGACGAACTCGACGATCGGCGCCGTGTGGGTGCCCCGGCCCTCCGCGTGGTCGCGGGTGTCGGGGAGGCGCAGGTCCTGCCGCTGCTCCGCCTGCCGGGCGGCGTCGCGCGTGTCGGGCATGCGCAGGTCCTGCTGGGCGGCCGCCGCCGGCGCCAGCGCGGCGCCGGCGGCGATCGCGACGAGGAGGCTGCGGGTGATGTGGTGAGAGGTGGTTCGCATGGCCGGGACGCTGCGCCCGGCCGGTAAGTGGGCGGCGCCGAGCGCAGTAAACCGCGGTAAATGCCCTGCTGTTCAGGGGTTTTCGACGACTTCGAACAGCTTCTGCTTGCCGTCGGTCATGCGGTACACGCTCACCAGCGGCGGCGTGACGTCGCCGTTCTCGTCGAACGAGAAGTCACCGATCAGGCCGTCTTTCACGCGCAGGTCGACCAGCTCCCGGGTCACGGACTCCCGCGAGCCATCCGACGCGGCGATCGCGTCGAGCAGCGCGTGCCCCGCCTGCGCGACGTGCACCGTGTAGCAGCACGGATCCTGGCCGGTCTCCTTGCGGAAGCGGGCCAGGAAGTCGGCTCCCGGGCCTTCGAGCTTCTCGTTGGCGATCTGTGAGAGCGAGACCAGCATGCCCTCGGCGGCGGCACCCGCCCGTGCGCGCAGCGCCGGCACCGGGAACACCGACTCGGGGGCCATCAGCGTCACGTCGTCGCCGAGCGCGGCCCGCAGCTCGCGGATGAGCTTTCCGGTGTTCGAGACGATGTAGCCGCCGAGGAACACGCCGTCGACGTCGCTGCCGGCCACTCGCCGGACGAGCGCCTCGTAGGCCGGCGCTTCCGGATCCCAGCTCTCGAAGCCGACGACGTCGATCCCCGCCTCGCGCGCCGCGTCGCGGAACGCGGTGGCGGAGCCCAGGGTGTAGACGTCGATGCCGTCGTGCAGCACGTAGACACGGCGATCGCCACGGCGCTGCGCCAGCACGGCGTGCGCGCGGCTCTGCAGGTCGTCGGGCGCCGCGAGCCGGACGAAGGTACGCCGTCCCGTGGGCTGGAAGCGCTCGGGCTGGTCGTCCGGGATGCCGAAGCCGGAGCGGGTGAGCCCGACGTAGGTGTTGCTGGGGCCGATCTGGGCCAGCCCGGCGCGGTTGAGCGCCGGCATCATGTGGATCGCGCAGGCCGAGAAGAACGGGCCGATCACGCCGACCAGCTCGCGCGTGCGCGCGTACGCCCGCCCGCTGCGCCGGCACTTGGCGGGCGAGATGTCGTCGCGCGGGGTTGAGCCGTCGCACGACACATAGCCGACTCGGTGCCGGCCCGCGCGGTACCCACGCTCCTCCATCACGATCCGCATCGCCTTGGTGGTCTGCAGCCCGTCGTTCGCGTAGGTCCCCTGCAGCGGCGAGTCGGAGGCGATCAGCACGTCCGGCCGACCGTCGCCCTCGTAGTAGATGCGCGAGCACGTCTGGAGCGGCGCCGGCGGTGGAGCGCTGACCGCCGCCCCACGGCGGTCGGCGTCCTCGTCGCCGCCACAGGCGACGACGAGAACGGCAAGCAGCGCGACGAGCAAGGCGGCCCGCATCACAACTCCTGCCCGCAGCAGTCGCCCAGTCGGTTGGTCGCCCAGACGCCGCCCTCGCCGACAGCGACATCGCGGAGCATGCGACCGATATCGAAGAAGCGGACCTCGTCCGTGACCGCGTCGACGCGGGCGAGCGACCCGTCCTCGTTGGCGACCCAGAGCGCGGCGGTATCGGCCGCCAGCTCGGCCGGCCCTCGCTCGATCCCTACCGTGATCGTGCTGACGATGCTGCGCGTACGCGGGTCGATCTTCGTCACGGAGCCCGTGTTCGCGTTGAGCACCCAGACGAAGTCACCGCCTGCGGCGACCGCGACCGGGAATGCCGACTCGAGCTCCGGTGCAGCCGTGATCTGCACGCGCGCGGTCACCTTCCCGGTCTGCGGATCGATGCGGATGGCCTCCGCCGCCTCGCCGCTGATTGCCCACACGCTGCCGGCGCCGGTGGCCACGCCCACGAGCGAGCGCCCGACGGGGATCGACTCGAGCGCGCTGCCGTCCGGATCCGCTCGCAGCAGCCGCGTGCCTCCGTCGGTGATCCACGCACCGTGGTCGTCGGCGGCGATCGCTGTCGGATCGGAGCCGAAGCGGTCCGCCGGCTGGTCGCCCGCCGGTCGGAAGCGAAGCGGCTCGCCGGCCCTGCCGTAGCCCGGCTCGATCCTGACGACGCGGCCGCGCGAACCGTCGACGACCCAGACGGAGCCGCCGCCGGCGGCGATGTCGGTCGGGAACAGGCCGGTCGGGACGGTGCGCACGAGGCGGTGCGTCCGGGGGTCGACCGCCGACACCGTGCGCGAATCGTCGCCGCCGACCCACACCAACCCGCCGGCCACGGCCACGCGCCCGACGCCGGGCAGCGCCGGCGCGGCCTCGACGATCCCGGTCGCGGGCGCGACTGCCGCCAGCGAGCTGTACTTGAGCGGGACGGCCGGGCGCGCCGGACCGGCGTCGCCGAGCGCGATCTGGAGCGTCGCGGCACCCAGTGCAGCAGCGAGCAGAGCCGCGCCCGCGACGAGCAAGGCCCGCGGGCGGCGGGCGATCGCGGCCGGCGTCCGTTTCGGCGAGTCCCGCGGCGGCCGGCGCGGGCGAGCCGGGGCGCCGAGCGAGGGATCCTGGGCGAGGATGGCCTCGTGGAGCTCCCGCAATGAGCTGCTCGGCTCGATGCCCAGCTCGTCGACGAGCAGCTGGCGGCCGAGCCGGTAGGCCGCGAGCGCCTCCGCCTGCCGGTCGCAGCGGTAGAGCGCGAGCATCAGCTGTGCGCGGAGGCCCTCGCGCAGCGGGTGCTCGGCGACGAGCATCTCCAGCTCGCCCACGACCTCGGCATGGCGCCCGAGCTCGAGGTCGGCCTCGATCCGCTGCTCGAGCGCCGCCAGCCGCAGCTCCTCCAGCCGCGTGATCTCGGCCTGGGCGAACGGTTCGTACGCGAAGTCGGCGAGCGGCGGGCCGCGCCAGAGGGCGAGCCCCTCGCGCAGCTTGTCGGCGGCCGCGTCGGGCACGTCGGCGTCCAGCGCCTGGCGGCCCTCGGCCAGCGCGCGCTCGAACCGGTGGAGGTCGAGCTCGTCGGGCTCGATCCGGATCACGTAGCCCGAGCCGCGCGTGAGCAGCGGGCCTTCGGCGTCCCCGTTGCGCAGTCCCTTGCGCAGCTGCGAGACGTAGACCTGGACGGTCTTGGCAGCGGTGGGCGGCGGCGTCGCTCCCCACAGGTCGTCGATCAGCCGCTCGGTGGCTACGACCTCGTTCGCGTGCAGCAGGAGCAGGGCGAGCAGTGAACGCTGTCGACCCCTGCCGAGTTCGACCTCGCGATCGTCCTCGGCGACCTCGAGGGGGCCGAGAATCCGGTACTCCATGACGCTCCGGGCGACCGTACCATCGCGCCCGAAGCTCGATCAAGCCCCGCTAGCCGCCCTCGGTGATCTTGAGGAACGCCTCGTAGCGGCGCTTGTCGCGCTCCGCGGCGCGGCGTTCCTCGGTGCCCTCCTCGGCGTCGCGCAGCTCCTGCTCGGCGCGGTCGAGGCGGCTCTTGATCTCGCCGGCGTCGAGGTCGTCGATCGCGAACGCCTCGTCGACGAGCACGAGCGCATGGGTGCCCGCCACCTGGAGGAAGCCCTCCCCCTGGGCGAAGCGCACGACGTCGGACTCGGTCTTGTAGAGCCGCAGCTCGGTCGGGTCGAGCATGGCCAGGAGCGGCTGGTGGTTGGCCAGCAGGCCGATCGACCCGACCGTCGTCTTGGTGGAGACCATCTCCACCTCGTCGTTGAACACCTCCCCCTCGGGGGTGAGGACCTCGACCTGGAAGGGCGTGCGGGCCATTACTTCTTCGCGGCCTCGACGACGTCGTCGATCGAGCCCTTGAGCAGGAACGCCGACTCGGGCAGGTCGTCGTGCTTGCCGTCGAGGATCTCGCGGAACGAGCGGACCGTCTCCGCGATCGGCACGTACTTGCCCTCGGTGCCGGTGAACGCCTCGGCCACGTGGAACGGCTGCGAGAGGAAGCGCTCGATCTTGCGCGCCCGCTGGACGAGCACCTTGTCCTCGTCCGAGAGCTCGTCGATGCCGAGGATGGCGATGATGTCCTGCAGCTCGCGGTAGCGCTGGAGGACCTGCTTGACCTCGTTGGCCACGTTGAAGTGGTCCTCGCCGAGGATCTCGGGCTTGAGGATCGTCGACGTCGAGTCGAGCGGGTCGACGGCCGGGTAGATGCCCTTCTCGGAGATCGCCCGCGACAGCGTCGTGGTGGCGTTGAGGTGGGCGAACACCGAGGCCGGCGCCGGGTCGGTGAGGTCGTCGGCGGGCACGTAGATGGCCTGGATCGACGTGACCGAGCCCTGGCGGGTCGAGGTGATGCGCTCCTGCAGCTGGCCCATCTCGGACTCCAGCGTCGGCTGGTAGCCGACCTGGGACGGCATCCGGCCGAGGAGCGCCGAGACCTCGGAGCCGGCCTGCACGAAGCGGAAGATGTTGTCGATGAAGAGCAGCACGTCCTGCCCTTCCTCGTCGCGGAAGTACTCGGCCATCGTGAGGCCCGAGAGGGCGACGCGCATGCGCGCGCCGGGCGGCTCGTTCATCTGGCCGAAGACGAGCATCGTCTTGTCGATCACGCCCGACTCGGACATCTCGAGCCAGAGGTCGTTGCCCTCGCGCGAGCGCTCGCCGACGCCGCAGAACGCGGACAGCCCGCCGTGCTCCTGGGCGAGGTTGTTGATCAGCTCCTGGATCAGCACGGTCTTGCCGACGCCGGCGCCGCCGAACAGGCCGACCTTGCCGCCCTTGGCGTACGGCGCGAGCAGGTCGACGACCTTGATGCCGGTCTCGAACATCTCGGCGGTCGGCGTGAGCTGCTCGACGCTCGGCGCGGGCCGGTGGATCGGCCACCGCTCCTCGACCTTGACCGGGTCGCCCTGGTCGATCGCCTCGCCGAGGAGGTTGAAGATGCGCCCGAGCGTGACGCGGCCGACCGGCACGCTGATCGGGCCACCGGTGTCGATGACCTCGGTGCCGCGCGAGATGCCGTCGGTCGAGTCCATGGCGACCGCGCGCACGCGGTCGTCGCCGATGTGCTGCTGGACCTCGCACACGAGGTCGGCGCTGATGTTCTCGTCCTCGCTCTCGGCGCCGTCGCGCTTGACGATCAGCGCGGAGTAGATCTCCGGCAGCTCGTCGGGGAACACGGCCTCGATGACGACGCCCTGGATCTCCTCGATCCGGCCGACGTTCTGACCGCCGTCCCCGTTGGTGGTCGGCTCCTGCGTCTCAGTGCTGGCTTCCACGGTGGCTCCTTAGCTGAGGCCCTCGGCCCCGGACACGACTTCCAAGATCTCCTGCGTGATCTCCGCCTGGCGCTCGCGGTTCATCTGCAGGGTCAGGTCCTTGATGATGTCGCCCGCGTTCTGCGACGCGTTCCGCATCGCGGTCATGCGCGCGCCGTGCTCGCTCGCGGTCGACTCGAGCAGCGCGCGGAAGATCGAGATCTCCACGTAGGCGGGGATCAGCCGCTGCAGGATCTCCTCCGGGTCGGGCTCGTACTCGACGAGCGCGCGCTTGGGCTCGTCGGTCTCGCCCGCCTCGTCGTCCTCCTCCTCGTCGCCCTCGAGGATCGTGGCGTGCTGGAGCGGCAGCAGCGTCTCGCGCGTGACCCGCTGGGTGAGCGGCGAGATGTAGTGGTTGTAGATGATCTCGACCTGGTCGACCTTGCCGTCGACGTAGGCGGTCATGAGGTCCTGCGCGATGTCGCGCGCGTCGCCGTAGGCGGGCCGGTCGGTGAAGCCGGTGTAGCTGCCGAGCACGTCGAGCCCGCGGAACTGGAGCGACGACGTGCCGCGGCGGCCCGACGCGTACCAGGCCAGCGAGCGGCCCTCGCCCTCGTGCTCGGCCGCCACGCGCACGCCGGCGCGCACGATCTGCGAGTTGAACGCGCCGGCCAGCCCGCGGTCGCCGGTCACCAGCAGGAGGCCGACGGTGCCGATCGACTCGTGCTCGTTGAGGATCGGCAGGGTTGGGGCGGTGCCCGCGGCCTCCGGGGCCCTGGGCGTCCTCCCCCCGATTGC
>Ga0081538_10005329_pt1 | contig 11575 bp, 11 predicted proteins | sample TabmetS5T2R1_FD_71022 | JGI IMG/M metagenome (GOLD analysis project Ga0081538, IMG submission 71022) | Tabebuia heterophylla rhizosphere microbial communities from the University of Puerto Rico - S5T2R1 | ecosystem: Host-associated > Plants > Roots > Rhizosphere ... | reverse complement strand
TGAGCTCGAGCCGCTGCGCGACACGCCGATCGGCTCCTACCGCGTGGTCTTCTCGTGGAGGGCGGTGGAGCCGCAGGCCGGCGCCGCCTACGACTTCGGCGTCCCCGACAACCTGGTCGCCGCGGCGGCGAGGGCGGATCTACAGCTCCTGCCCGTGCTGATCGAGTCGCCGTCCTGGGTCACCGGCGGCGAGCCCCGGCCGACCGAGCCGCCCGAGCCCGGCTACGAGATGGAGCGCTTCGAGCTCTTCACCGCCGCGGTGGCGCGCCGCTATGGCCGCGACGGCGACTTCTGGCGCGAGCATCCGGAGCTGCCCTACCTACCGCTCAGAACCTGGGAGGTGTGGAACGAGCCCAACTTCCCTTCGTTCTGGTTCCCCGGCAGGCCTCCGGAGCCGACCGAGTATCGCTCCCTGCTCGCCGCGGCCCGGCGGGGCCTGCACAGCGGAGATCGGCTGGCGCGGATCCTGTTCGGCGGCCTCGCCTACGGACAGACAGCAGTCCCGCCGGACCGCTACCTCCGCAACTTCCTGCGCCTGCCCGGTGCGGCCTGCCTGTTCGACGACATGTCGATTCATCCGTACCGCCCCTCCCCGGGGAGCGCCTTGCGGGCCATCGGCGGGATGCGCGGGCTCCTGAACCGGGCCGGGCGCCGCGACGCGGGCCTGTGGCTGACCGAGTACGGGTGGAGCACCGGTCCAAGCCACCGCTTTCATGTCTCGGAGGCAGGGCAGCGGCGGAACCTGGTGCGGCTCACCAAGGCCGTCTTGCGTCGGCGCCGCAGGCTGCGACTGCGAGGCATCTACTGGTTCGCCCTTCGCGACGAACCGGGCCGGGGCGACGACACCAGGTGGTGGGGCTGGCACACGGGCCTTCTGCGCCTCGATGGCACCCCCAAGCCGGCCTTCGACGCATACTTTCGGCTAGCTCGGCGGTCGCCCGACGCAAGCGCCGCCGCCGATCCCCGCTGCGGTCACAGCGGGGCGGACCGCGCGCGGCGTCGCTGGTGATCGCGTAACGCGATCAGCATGCCGGCCTTTCCTGTCGGCGGCTGCTGCCCGCGGCTTCACGCTGCTCACATGACCATCATCGCGGGCATCCCGATCCCTGACAGCTCGATCGCTCGCGAGGCGACCGAGTTCGTTGGGGACGTCTCCACCCAGCTCCTCTTCGACCACTCGCGGCGGGTCTTCCTGTGGGCGTCGCTGCAGGGTGAGAAGCTCGGGCTCGACTACGACCCGGAGCTGCTCTACGTCGGCGCCATGTTCCACGACATCGGGCTCCTCGAGGGCCACCGCTCCGAGCACGAGCGCTTCGAGATCGACGGGGCCAACGCCGCCCGAGCTTTCCTGGAGCGCCACGGCCTCCCCGAGGAGCGTGTCATGACCGTCTGGGAGTCGATCGCCCTGCACACGACGCCCGAGGTCCCGCGCTACAAGCAGCCCGAGGTGCGGCTGGTGACCCTCGGCGTGGAATACGACGTCCTCGGTCTGCACTTCGACGAGCTCTCCACGGAACAGCGCGAGGCGGTCCTGGCCGCCCATCCGCGCACGGATTTCAAGAAGGGGATCGTCCAGGCCTTCTCGGCCGGCATGCGCGACAAGCCCGAAACAACGTTCGGGACGATGAACACCGACATCCTCGAGGCGACCGTGGCCGCGTACGTGCGGCCCAACTTCTGCGATTACATCCAGGACGCGCGCTTCGAGACATGATCGAGGCGTACGCCTGGGCGTCTTTCCACTCCGGCGATGGCGAAGTCGGTCGAGCGTTTCGTTGTCAACGCTGCCAGACGCTCCCGTCGGCTGCCGTGGTCGAAATGGGCGAAGAGATCCCGCAGGCACGTTGCCGGTGCAGCGACTGCGGCCGGGAGTGGGTCCTGCTCATGACTCACCTGCAAGCCCTGCGCCTTGCGATCGATCCGCCTGGCTTCGAATGGCTGCTGTGGGAGTCGGAACCCTCCAGATTCCAGGCCGTGTCGCGCGGGCTTTCCGCCGCTTGGAGCCTGTGGCCCTTCTTCAATACTGGTCCGCTTTGCGCATGAGCACGGCAAAGGCGAGCGTCGCCACAACGGCGCTCACGAGCATCAGGCCGCTCGCGGCCGCGTCCCAACCGCCGTGCAGGAAGTCCATCGCCCCGAGAGCGAGCCCCAGAAGCGCGAGGGAGGCGACGAAGACGTGGTAGGAGCGCATCGCCTCAGCCACCTTTGACGATCAAGACGGGGCAGACCCGGCGTTCCGGGTGGGTGCCTGTGGCTGCGGCGATGCCGTTGAGGAGCAGCCGGATGATCCCGGTGCGTCCGTGCGATCCGACTACGACGATGTCCGCGTCGTGCTTCGGAGCGGCCTGGGACGTTGAGACCGTCAGGACGATCGAGCGGCGACCGTCGCAGAGCTCCCGGCTCGCTTGGCGGATCGCCGCCTCGGCGTTCTCCGATCCGTCGTAAGCCAACAGAACTGGGTCATTTGGTACGCCTGCGAACGACATGGGCCGAACGTAAGGCGGGATCGGAGGCCCGCCAACAGCTTTCGACACCCGCGCGATAGCCGATTCCTCTCGAGCACGAACGCCGATCGAGTGATTTCCTAGCGGTTGAGGGATGTTGAAGCATCTGATTGACTAAGTCGCGGGATGGAGTCGGCGAGGGCGGACCAGCGGCGAGAGGCGGGGCTGCGAACGCGGGCGCGACTCATGGATGCTGCCTTGAACCTGATCGCCGAGCGCGGCGAGGAGGGCGTGACCCTGCGTGAGCTCACGGATGCCGCCGAGGCCAACGTGGCCGCGGTCAGCTACCACTTCGGCTCGCTGGGATCGCTGTGTGAAGCGGCGATCGAGGACGCGCTGGAGCGCTACCTGGATGCTCAGCAGGAGGCGGTGGGAGCGCTGGGCCCCGAGTCCACGCTCGAGGAGCTGGCGGCGGCTTTCGCCCGACCGATGATGCGCGCCCTGAGCTCCGGAGGCCATGACCTCGCGGTGATGCGCATCGTGGCGCGCAGTGGCATCGAGCCGCCACGGGGATGGGACCGACTCGACGCCAGGTTCGATCAGATTCGCGCGGACTGCCGTCGGGTGCTGAAGGCGAACGTTCCCGACGTGAGGGACAAGGAGCTCGACTTCCGCACACGAGCCGTCGCGGGAATGCTGAACTGGCTCGTTCTCGCACCGGTCGGGCAGGACCTCCGCGGCAAGTCCGACAAGCAGCTCGAGCGACTGCTCATCCCGCTGCTTGCCGGAGCCTTTCGCGGCTGACCCTCTAGGAACAATTCAAGCAGACGCTTGACGAGATTCTTTCGCCTCGCTATTCTCAAGCAAGCGATTGATCTAATAGCTCAGGAGGCAGCAATGCGAGTGGCACTTACGGGCGCAACCGGCTTCATCGGGTCGCACATCCTGGCCGAGCTTCAAGCGCACGGCCACGAGGTCACCGCCCTCGTCCGCGATGACGCTCAGGCTGGGATCGCTGCGGAGCATGGCGCGACGCCAGCCGTCGTCGATCTCTACGACCGGACGACGGTCCTGAGCCTGCTGAAGGAGACAGACGGCGCGATCCACACCGCCAGCCCAGGCGACGAGACCAGCGCGAAGCTGGACTCCGCTGTCGTCGACGCGGCGATCGAAGCCTTCACCGGCACCGGCAAGCCCTACCTCCACATCAGCGGCCAGTGGATCTACGGCGACAACGTCCACATCAGCGAGGACTCGCCGCTGAAAGCGCCGGCGCTTGTCTCGTGGAAGGAACCGATCGACCGCAGGGTCCTCGAGGCGAAGGGGATGCGGGGAGTCGTGATCGTCTCCGGCCTCGCCTACGGCGACGGCGGCGGCGCGATCCCCGGACTCGTCCTGGGCTCGCCCCGAGACGACTCCGGCAACCTGATCATGCTCGGCACCGGTCGGCAGCACTGGTCGACGGTCCACGTCGCCGACCTCGCAGAGTTCTTCCGGCGCGTCCTGGAAGACGACTCGGCCAGCGGCCTTTACATCATTGGCGACGGCGCAAACCCGACGGTCGCCGAGGTCACCGAGGCGGCCGCCGTGGCGGCCGGCGCTCGCGGCGCGGTACCGGGGTCGGACCACGAGGCTCGCGCGCGCTTGGGCGACCCCTTCGCCGAGGTCCTCCTGCTCGATCAGGCCGCCGACGCCGCCAAGGCACGGGCGGAGCTCGATTGGCGTCCCTCCCACCCCCGTCTCGTCGACGAGCTCCGGAATGGGAGCTACCGCAACGAAAAGGAGAAGTGAGATGACCCACGACAACGAAGCAATCGTTCGGCACGCCTACCACACGGCGGAGGGCAACGTTCTGGACGTCGCCGGGTTCGCCGACAGCTTTGCCGAGCACGGGGTGTTCAACGACGTCGTCGCCCAGGAGAGCTATCGGGGCCAGCAGCTCGGCGATGTCCTACTTCGCATGGGCAAGCTCCTCCCAGACGTCCATCGTGAGCTGCATCGCGTCACCGTGCTCGGCGACATGGTCGCCGTCGAGCTGTCGATTCAGGGCACGTTCCTGGGCCCGCTGGAGACGCCCGCGGGCCTCGTCCAGCCAACTGGAGCGAAGATCGACGTGCCGACCGCCGACTTCTGGTACTTGCGCGACGGCAAGGTCGAGACGTTCAACTGCTACGTCGGATACAGCGTCATGTTCGCCCAGATGGGCGTGATGCCCGACTTCGCATCGGCGGCCGCTGAGCCCGCGAAGGAGAGCCATGTCCATGCGTAGCGGTCACGCGGACGTTGTCATCGTCGGAGGAGGTTCAGCCGGCGCCGTCCTTGCCAGCCGACTCAGCGAGGACCCAACTCGCTCTGTCCTGCTGCTCGAGGCCGGCAGGGCCTACGGCGTGGATGGCTATCCGAGCGACCTGCTGGATGCCGCTCACGTGCCGGCTAACCCTGAGCACGAGTGGGGCTTCACCGCCCGCGGCGGAGCTGCCTCCCCCGAGATCGAGGTCCCGCGCGCCAAGGTGCTCGGCGGCTGCTCGGCCCACAACGCCACAGTCGCGATGCGGGCCCGGCCGAGCGACATCCGGGACTGGCACAAGCACCGCCTCGACCACTGGAGCGTCGCTGAGGTCATGGCCGCCTACAGGGAGATGGAGTCCACACCGGATGGCGACGACGCCGTCCACGGACGGACCGGGCCGTTCCCAGTCCGACACCTGAAGTACGGCGACCTGACGACCTCGCTGCGCGGGTTCATCGACGCTGCGGTGGCGGAGGGGTTTTCACCGATCGAGGACTTCAACGGGCCGAATCCGATCGGCGTCGGCGGGTACCCGGTCAACGTCGTCGACAGTGTGCGCCAGAACACCGGCCTGGTCTATCTGACCGAGGAGGTTCGTAACCGGCCCAACCTGAAGATCTCGGGCGATGTACTCGTCGATCGCGTCTTGTTCGACGGGCGCCGCGCGATCGGCGTCGTCACGGCAAGCGGCGCCGAGATCCCCGCGGCTGAGGTCATCCTGTCCGCGGGGTCATACGGGAGTCCAGCCATCCTGCTGCGCTCCGGCGTCGGCCCGGCGGCTGACCTTGCGGAGCTCGGCATCGATGCGGTGGCGGATCTGCCCGTCGGGCAGCGCCTTCAAGACCAGCCCTTCTATTACAACGCCTACGCCCTGAAGACCGATGCGCTTGACATGCGGCCGGCGGTCGGCGCCTTTCTGTGGAGACAGTCCAGCGAAGCCCGCGGCGACGAACTCGACATGCACGTCGCCGTCACACACCTCATGCCTCCGGAGTACAGCCCAACCGGCGGGGCGATCGCGCTGAGTGTGTCGGTCGTCAAGCCCGACTCTCGTGGGACCCTGACCCTACGTAGCCGCGACCCGCGCGAGCAGCCTGAGATCGACTGCAACTTCCTGGCCGAGGACAGGGACGCGCGCCGCATGCTCGAAGGCGTGAGGTTGGCCCGCAAGATCGGTCGCAATCCGGCGCTTGCGCAGTTCCTCGAACTCGAGATTCTGCCCGGCGAGGCAGTCGGGGACGACCAACTCGCGGATGCGATCGCCTCCAACCTCGCTTCTTATGGGCACCCAACCGGGACGGCCCCGATGGGCGGTTCCGAGGACCCGTGGGCGGTCGTGGACTCGCACGGCGCCGTCATAGGGACCGACGGCCTGCGCGTCGTCGACGCATCGATCATGCCGGTCGTTCCATCGGTCGCCTTGAACCCCACGACGATCATGATCGCCGAGCGGATCGCGAAGGTGGCGTACGCGGCTGCGACGGTGCCGGCGGCTTCAGCGCGCGCCGCGTAGAGCATCATGTCCAGCCCACCCCGCGATCCCCTCTCGACGGAACTGGCTGATCGCCTGGCGATCCGAGCGCTCGTGGATGCCTACGCGCAGTGCGCCGATCGCCGCGACGCCGACAGGCAGAAGGCCCTCTTCACCGACGACACCCACTTCGTCGTCTACATGGACGGAGAGGGCACCGACCCCTCGCAGGAGCTCAGTGGGCGCGAGGCGTTGACCCCGGTGTTCGCCGACCTGAACCGCTACGAGGCGACGACTCACTTCAACGGCCAGAGTACGATCGCTCTCGATGGCGACCGAGCCACCGGGGAGAGCTACTGCCTCGCCCACCACCTGTACGCCGAGCGCGGCGAGCGCAAGCTGATGGTCGCCTCCCTTCGGTACCGGGACACGTTCGTCAAGCGCAACGGCGCCTGGCTCTTCGCCGAACGCGAGCTCTACGTCGACTGGACCGAAACCCGAACGTCGGCACCGTCATAGGCGCCGCAGCGCCTCCGCCATGTGCCGATGGCCGAGGGTCTCGTAGCCCACGACGGTGACGACCGGTGCCAGCGCCACCACGATGAGGCAAAGCGGGACGCCGACGCCGGCCGCGGCCAGCACGACAGAGATGGCGAGCAACGCGGCCATGCTCGCGAGCAGGATCAGGTGGAAGGAGTCGCTCGTCCGGAACAGTGCCGAGTAGAGCGCGTAGAACACCAGCGCGAAGATCGCGATGGGGATCACGACGCTCAGCACAGTGGCGGTCGCGCCGATCTTCGCCTCGCCCTCCAGGTGTAAGGCGGCGACGTGGAGGCCGGCACCCATCGCCGCCAGCGGCGCGAAGATCGCGAGGTGGCCGTAGCTGAAGATGAAGCCGCGCTCGCGATGGCGCACGAGTGGCTCGGCCCACGGCACGGCGAAGTACATCCACCAGCAGCCGAAGGCGAGTCCGACGCCTGCGATGGCCAGCAGCACAGCGTCGACGGTCCAGCCGGCCTCGCCGTGGACCAGCGCGTTGAGTGCGGCGACAGTGCCGAGGATCACCTCGCCGAGCGTGATGATCACCAGCAGCCCGTAGCGCTCGGCTATGTGGCGCGGATGCCACGGCGTGCCGGCCTTGCGCTCGGCGACGAGCGGGCCGGCGAACTCGAGCGCGAGCAGCGGGACGAAGAGCCCGAACGTAGTCACGACCGGGAGGTCGAGAATCGTGAACAAGATCCAGCCGGCCTGCGCGATGCCGATCGTGGCGATGTACGTGCGAGCGGCGGCCGCCCGCGCCGGGTCGTGGCGAGCGACCTGCATCCACAGCACCAACACCGCCACGCGCATCACGACGTAGCCCGCGACCATCACCCCGTTGTCCAGCGTCTCGCCGTGATCGATCGAGGCGAACACCTCGGGCATGCCCAGCGCGATCACGATGACCCCGACCATCTGCACCATCGTCGCGAGGCGGAACACCCAGTCGTCGGTGTCGTACGCCGAGGCGAACCCGGTGTAGCTCACCCACGCCCAGCTGCACGCGAACGCGGCGAACGCGAAGCCTGCGACGCCCGGGCCGACGTGGTCGTCGGCGACGTAGTGGGCCAGCTCATCCGCGGCGACGCCGAAAGCAACCACGAGTGTGAGGTCATAGAGCAGCTCCAGCGGAGTGGCGCCACGGTGGCCCTCGTGCGGGTCGCGGCCGCGGAACCGGCGCCGGTGGTGGGCACGATCGTCGGCCTCGACCGAGGTCACAGCGGCGATTGTGCCGGGATCGGCGGCCGATGAGACAACAGAGGCTCAGCGCTCGGGTCTCTCGGATCAGGCTTCGGCCCCCTGGATCCCGCCTTCGTCGATGGAATCCTCGCGGCGTGGCGGAAACACAGGCCGTGTACTACCGCGATATGAGTGGCGTCGAGCCCGTCAACGACTTCATCGAGTCGCTGCCCGCATCCTGGCCGTTCTCGATGAGGAACTGCTAATCGGCATCGAGCGGCACCTTCCCGGCGAGGAGCCTGAGAGAGAAGTCGCGCCGGTCCCGGACCTGGCCGGCGTCTGATTCGTCGGTGCCTCGCACCGCAGCCCCGGCATGACCCGAGCGTCCTCCTCTGGGACGAAGCTCGGGCGGGCGCCCGCATGGCCGATGTTGAGCCCAGACGATCGCCACCAGGCGAAAGGAGCGGCACGCCGGACGACCCGGTGCTGGACCTCGGAGTGCCTAGTAGTCGCATAAGGGCGGCAGTTGCGCCGGTGCCAGCTGCGTTGCTGGAGCCAGGCTGAACTAACAACACGATTGATGGCCGGCGCGGCGTGACGCGTCCGAAGCTTTGGCGAGGGCTCGGCGCCTCTTGAGTCCAGCGGGCGGAACGTAGACTCCATCGTGCCCCGAGGTTCCGCGTGCCACCCGATTTCCTGACCGATGTGGCTGGCCTGAGGGTCAGTGCCCAGGATCTCCTCTCCGCCGTGAGCGACACGGCCGCGCAGCCGATCTGGGTCGTGGATCCCGACGACGTGGTCGGGTTCGCCAACCCCGCTGCGATCACGGCGCTCGGCTACGACAGCGCCGACGACCTGCTCGGGCGCCACCGCCACGAGACGATCCACTACAAGCACCCGGACGGTACGCGCTATCCGGCCGCTGAGTGCCCGATGCAGCTCCCGCGAACCGCGGGCAAGACAGTCGCGCGCGATTTGGACTGGTTCTTCCGGCGCGACGGCTCGAGGTTTCCCGTCTCCTATGTCTCGGTGCCGATCGAGATGCCCGAGGGCCGCGGCGCGGTCGTGCTCTTCGCCGACATCGGGGACCGCTTGCGGGAAGAGCAGGTACTGCGCGAGCGCGACGCGGTGCTGGGATCGCGCGAGGACTCGCTGCGCCAGATCGCGACGCTGGTGGCCGGAGTCGTCGGCCTGCCACTGGTCGTGGTCTGGCGCTACGCGACCGACGGGACAACGGCGACCGTCATTGGAGCGTCGAGCGAGGGCCCGCATCCGTTCCAGCCCGGCACGCGCTGGCCGCTCGATGGCGCGGCGCTCCTCGGCCAGGTGCTGAAGACCGGTCGCCCGGCGCGGATCGACGACGTCAGCGGGCTCCCGGGTGCGATCGCCGAGGCCGCCCGCAAGATCGGGCTCCGTGCGGCGGCAGGCGCCCCGATCATCGTCGGGACGGACATCTGGGGCGCGATGTCGGGCAACACCGTCCGTACCCCGCTCCCCGACCACGTGGAGGATCGGCTCGCCGAGTTCAGCGAGCTGGTCGCCACCGCCATCTCGAACACCGAGAGCCGGGCTGGTCTCGCCCGGCTGGCCGAGGAGCAGACGGCGTTGCGGCGGATCGCGACGCTGGTGGCACGTGGGACGCGGCCCGAGGAGGTGTTCGCGGCGGTCGCGAACGAGGTCGGACGGCTGCTTTCAGTCGATATCGCGAACGTGATCCGCTACGAGTCCGATGACACGGTCACCCTCATGGCCAGCGCAGGGAACCGCATTCCCGTCGGCAGCCGATGGCCCCTCGAGGGGACGACCCTCGCGCCGCTCGTGTTGAAGACGCGCCGTCCCGCGCGCGTCGACAACTATGCCGAGGTCACCGGGGATCTCGCTGAGGACCTCCGCGAGCAGGGCATCCGCTCATCCGTCGCGACGCCGATCCTCGTCGAGGGCCGCGTGTGGGGCCAGATGGTCACCTCCTCCAGCCAGGAGCAGCCGCTGCCACCGGATACCGAGGCGCGCCTCGCATCGTTCACGGAGCTGGTGGCGACGGCGATCGCGAACACCGAAGCGCGAACGGAGGTGGGGCGGCTCGTTGACGAGCAGGCCGCGCTGCGGCGCGTCGCGACGTTGGTCGCGGAGGGGGCTGCGCCCACCGCGGTCTTCGATGCCGTGGCCGCCGAGATGGAGCGGCTGCTGGACGCGCACGAGGTCGTGCTGGGCCGCTACGAGTCCGACGCCGAGGTTACCGTGGTCGCCCATCGCGGAGCGGGCCCGCGGCGTTTGACGCCCGGCACCCGGCTCAGCCACGAGGGCGAGAACGTGGCAGCACTCGTGCGGCGCAGCGAGCGCCCTGCCCGGATGGTGTTTTCCAAGGCCGCGCAAGGCGCCATTGCTGATATCGCCCGAACCCTGAGTGTGGACGTGTCCGTCGGAGCGCCGGTAGTCGTGGAGGGCCGGCTGTGGGGCGTGATCCAGGCGGGCTGGAGCGACGAGGAGTCACCGCCGGCTGATACGGAGGAGCGGATGGTCCGGTTCGCCGAGCTGCTCGAAACCGCCATCGCGAACGCCGACAGTCGTGATCAGCTCGACGAGTCGCGGGCGCGTCTCGTCACCGAGGCGGACGAGGCCCGCCGCCGCGTGGTGCGCGATCTGCACGACGGCGCGCAGCAGCGGCTGGTGCACACGATCGTCACGCTGAAGATCGCCCAGCGACGGCTCCGCGACGAAGATGGCGAGGCGAAGTCGCTCGTGGGCGATGCGCTCGAGCAGGCCGAGCGGGGCAACGCGGAGTTGCGCGAGCTGGCACACGGCATCCTTCCAGCCGTCCTCACACGCGGCGGGCTCCGCGCCGGCGTCGCCGCGGTCGTGTCCCGGCTCGACATACCAGTCGACGTGGATGTGCCGGCCGAGCGGTTCCCGCCGGAGATCGAGGCGAGCGCTTACTTCATCGTCGCCGAGGCGCTCACCAACGTCGTCAAGCACTCGCACGGCGAGTCCGCCGAGGTCAGAGCGTCCGTTCAGGACGGCATGCTCCACGTCGAGATCCGCGACGACGGCGCCGGCGGTGCCGATCCGGCCGGTCACGGCTTGTTGGGCATGAGCGACAGGGTGACCGCGCTCGGGGGGCGGTTCAGAATCGAGAGCCCTGCCGGAGGGGGAACGCTCGTGGCCGCCACGCTGCCACTGTCAGAGCGCTAGTCAGCGTGCATGCCGGCCGCCATCTCGCGCGCGGACTCGGCAGCCGCACCCAGCGCAGCTGTGGGGGACCGGGCAACCGCGCGGGTTGCACGCGAGGCCACGTGCGCGTTGAATCGTGTCCGCATCCGGCGACGTGAGGAGAGAGCCGTGAAGCGCTCGACCGAGCACATCCTGACCACGCACACGGGGAGCCTGCCGCGGCCGCCTGAGCTGCTCGCGGCTCTGCAGCGCCGGGACCGGGGCGAGGCCGTCGTTGAAGGCCTCGACGAGCAGATCCGCGCGGCGGTGGCCGACGTCGTGCGGCGCCAGGCCGACGCCGGCGTCAGCGTGGTCAACGACGGCGAGCAGGGCAAGATCGGCTACGCGACGTACGTCAAGGAGCGCCTCGACGGCTTCGGCGGCGAGGCCGGCATGGCAGGGCTGCCCGCCGACATGGGCCAGTTCCCCGACTACATGAGGCGC
>Ga0081538_10005328_pt1 | contig 11577 bp, 10 predicted proteins | sample TabmetS5T2R1_FD_71022 | JGI IMG/M metagenome (GOLD analysis project Ga0081538, IMG submission 71022) | Tabebuia heterophylla rhizosphere microbial communities from the University of Puerto Rico - S5T2R1 | ecosystem: Host-associated > Plants > Roots > Rhizosphere ... | reverse complement strand
CCTGCCGAAGCCGCAGATTACCTCGTCGGCGACGAGCAGGAGCCCGTTCGCGTCGCAGATCTCCCGGACGCGGTCGAAGTAGCCCTCCGGCGGGACGATCGACCCGCCCGAGTTCTGCACGGGCTCGAGGATGACGGCGGCGACCGTCTCCGGGCCTTCGTTCGCGACGATGTCGTCGATCTCGTCCGCGCAACGCAGCGTGCAGGCCGGCTTCTCGGCGCAGTACGGACAGCGGTAGCGGTACGGCATCGGCGCGCGGAAGCAGCCCGGGAGCAGCGGCTCGAACTGGGTGCGGAGCGTTGGGCTGCCGTTGATCGAGAGCGCCCCCATGGTCGTCCCGTGGTAGGCGCTGCGCCGGGAGAGGAACTTCGTCCGGGTCGGCTCGCCCCGGAGGCGGTGGTACTGCCGCGCGATCTTCAGTGCCGACTCGATCGCCTCCGACCCGCCGCCGACGAAGAAGGTGCGGCCGACCTCGAAGGGCAGAAGCGCCGAGAGCCTGTCCGCCAGCTCGAGCGCCGGCTCGTGCGCGAAGCCGACCCAGTTGGAGAAGAACGGGAGCTCCTCGACCTGGCGCTTGGCGGCCTCGGCCATCTCCGGCCAGGGGCCGTAGCCGATGTTGACACAGTAGAGCGCCGAGAGGGCGTCGAGGTAGCGGTTTCCCTCCGAGTCCCAGATGTAGCTCCCTTCTCCACGCTCGATCAGGACGCGGCCGGAGCCCGCCGGAGTGAAGTGCCGCCAGAGGTGGTCGGTGATCGTGCTCGCCATGAATGCGCAGCCGATTCAATCAGGCGCCGCCGGACCCTGCATCGACGAGCGCCGCCGCGAGTTAGATTCGCTCCGTGCGGCGCCTCCTCACCCTCGTCAGCGCGACCGTCCTCCTCGAGTCGATGTTCTTCGCGGTCCTCGCGCCGCTCCTCCCCTACTACGAGGACGAGTTCGGCCTCTCGACCTCCGCGCTCGGGGCGCTCTCGGCCGTCTACGCGCTGGGAGGGCTCGCCGGCGCGCTGCCGAGCGGCCTCTTCGCCGTTCGGATCGGCGTGAAGGCGACCGTCCTCGCCGGCCTCGGGCTGATCGTGGTCACGAGCGTCGCCTTCGGCCTCGCCGGCAGCGCGTGGGTCCTCTACGCGGCCCGCTTCGGCCAGGGCGTCGGAAGCGCGTTTGCCTGGACGGGCGGGCTCGCCTGGCTGATCGCCGCGGCGCCCCGCGGCCGCCGCGGCGAGCTGATCGGAATCGCCATGGGCTCCGCGATCGCGGGCGCGCTGCTCGGGCCGGTGCTCGGAGGGATTGCCTCCGTCGTCGGACCGGCTCCGGCCTTTGCGACGGTGGCCGCGATCGGCATCGTGCTCGGCGCCTGGGCCTGGGCGACGCCGGCGTTCAGGCCCGCGGAAGAGCCCCAGCCGCTGCGCGCGCTCCGCGCGGCGCCGCGGGTGCGGGAGGTCGTGTCGGGCTTCTGGCTCGTCTCGCTCGCGGCGTTCCTCCTCGGCGTCATCTCGGTCGTGGCGCCGCTCCGGCTCGACGAGCTCGGCTGGGGCGCGATCGGGATCAGCGCGGCCTTCCTGATCTCGGCGGGGATCGAGGCCGCGCTCAGCCCCGTGATCGGCCGCTGGTCCGACCGCCACGGGCGCCTGGCGCCGGTTCGCACCGGCCTCGTGGCCGCGATCGGATTCTCGCTCGTCATCCCCTGGGTCGACGCCCCGTGGCCCTATCTCCTGCTCGTGATCGGCGCGGGAGTCGCCTACGGGGTGAATTGGGTGCCGGGCACGGCTCTGCTCTCCGACGGCGCCGAGAAGGCGGGGCTCGACCAGGGCTTCGGCTTCGCCCTCCTGAACGTCGCCTGGGCGCCGGCGAACGTCGTCGGCGCCGCGCTGGGCGGCGTGCTCGCGCAGGCGGCGGGGGACGCCGCGGCCTACCTGCTCGCGGGAGCGCTCTGCCTGGTGACGCTGGCAGCCGCACAGCGGGCGGTGTTCGCGAGCAAGCCCGCTCCGGAGGGCGGATCGGCGTGATCGACCTCTTCTGGCACGAGGACGCGCTGCGGCACGACACGGGGAGCGGCGTCTTCGAGCAACCGCCGTCGCCGCTCCTGGACGAGCAGGAGCTGCACCCGGAGAACGCGGTGCGGATCCGCAACATGAAGGCGATCCTGGAGCGCGGCCCGCTCTCCGGTCGCATCCGCAGGCGGGACGGGCGCCACGCGAGCATCGAGGAGCTGCGGCTCGTGCACGACGGCGACTACGTCGAGTCGATCCGGGAGGCCTGCCGCGGCGGCGGCATCCTCACGTGGTCGACCCCGGTCTCGAGCGGCTCCTGGGACGCCGCGCTCTCGGCGGCCGGCACGACGCTGGCCGCCTGCGAAGCTGTCCTCGCCGGCGAGACGGAGACTGCATACGCCCTCGTGCGCCCGCCGGGCCACCACGCCCAGCCGGCCCAGGCGGACGGGTACTGCCTCTTCAACAACGTCGCCCTCGCCGCCGAGCACGCCCGCCGCCGCGGCGTCGACCGCGTCGCGATCCTCGACTGGGACGTGCATCACGGAAACGGGACTCAGGAGTGCTTCTACGACCGCGACGACGTCCTCACGGTGTCGCTGCACATGCGCCACGGCGCCTGGGGAGACTCGCATCTTCAGACCGGCGCCCCGGACGAGCTCGGAGACGGCGCGGGCACCGGCTTCAACGTCAACGTCGAGCTGCCGCCGGGCACCGGGGACGCCGGCTACCTGCGGGCCTTCGAGGAGATCGTCTCTCCCGTCGTCGACCGCTTCGCTCCGGGCCTCGTGCTCGCCGCCTGCGGCCAGGACGCGAACCAGTTCGACCCGAACGGCAGGCAGTGCGTGTCCATGGAGGGCTTCCGCCGCCTCGGGGAGGTGACGCGCGCGCTCGCCGAGCGCCACGCGGGCGGACGGGTGATGCTGGCGCAGGAGGGCGGCTATGCGCGCACCTACTCGGCCTTCTGCCTGCATGCCACGCTCGCCGGCGTGCTCGGGGTGGAGACCGGGCTCGAGGATCCCTGCGCCTACCTTCCCGACGACCCGACCCACGCCGACCGCGAGCTCGCTTCCGTCAAGGCCGCCCTCGCTCCATACTGGAAGCTGTGAAGCTGCCCGTGCTGGTGCTCGTTGTCGTCCTCGGGACGGCGGCCGCGTGCGGCTCGGCGGAGGATCCCCCGGCGCCGCCGGCGACGCTCGGGGCCGAAGCGCTGCCCCAGCTCGACAGTCGCGCGCGCACCCTCGACGCGGGCGCAGTCGCCTTCGACGCGCTCGAGCCCAGCGCCCTCCAGCAGCTGCTCGCGGAGTCCGGCTATGAGACGGGCAGCGAGCGCGAGTTCTCCGGGAAGACCAGGACGTTCGACCATGTCGTCGCGCGCACGCTCGTCTTCGAGACGGCGGACGGCGCGCTCGCCTACCTCGACTGGCTGCGCGGGCACGGCGACGACGTCCTCGGCCGCGCCGTCCAGGCGAAGATCACGCCTCCCGGCGAGGCCGGGGTCGCCTTCGCGCTCGAGCGCTGCGGCACCTGCAAGAAGGAGCTGCCCACGTTCCTCGCCGGCTGGCAGCGGGGAGCGACCGTCCTCACGCTCCTCGCCGCCGGCTCGGGCGCCAACCCTGCGCGCGTCACCGCTCTCCTGCAGAAGCACGACGAGGCTGCCACATGACCGTCCGCGTCGCCTGCGCGCAGCTCGCGCCGACAGTCGGCGACCTCGAGGACAACCGGCGGCTGGCGCGGGAAGCGGTTCGCGAAGCCGTGGCGGCGGGCGCGCGGGTCGTCGTCCTGCCCGAGCTGGTCACGTCGGGCTACGTCTTCGAGTCCGTCGAGGAAGCCCGGTCGTGCGCCGAGCCTGCGGACGGCCCGGCTCTGCGCGGCTGGTCCGAGGAAGCCGCCGCCCGAGATGCGGTCGTCGTGGGCGGCTTCTGCGAGCTGGGCGAGGACGGCGCCCTCTTCAACTCGGCGGCCGTGGTCGACGCGAGCGGCGTTCTCGCCGTCTACCGCAAGATCCACCTCTGGGACCGGGAGCCGCTCTTCTTCGAGTCCGGCTCGGAGCCTGCGCCGGTCGTGGAGACCGCCGTCGGGAGGATCGGCGTCGGCGTCTGCTACGACCTGAACTTCCCGGAGGTCGCGCGCGGGCTGGCCCTGGCCGGCGCCGACCTGGTCGCGCTGCCCGCGAACTTCCCCGGTCACCCCCGCCCCGAGGGCGAGCGTCCGATCGAGGTCACCCTCGCGATGGCGACGGCGCACCTGAACCGCGTCTTCGTGGCGGTCTGCGACCGCTGCGGCCCAGAGCGCGGCCTCGACTGGGTGGGCGGGAGCGTCGTCTGCGACGAGCTCGGCTGGGTGCTCGCCGGCCCGCCCGCCGGCTTCGGCCCCGGGCTCGTGGTCGCCGACTGCGACCTCGCCCGCGCGCGCGACAAGGCCTGGAACGAGCGCAACGACCTCCTCGGCGACCGCCGCCACGAGCTCTACCGCCTGTGCGAGCGCGCGCCGACCGCCTGACCGGCCAGCGTTCCCTCGAGGATCGCCTCTTCCAGCCCCCGCGGGCCGAGGCAGTCTCCAGCTTCACGCACCTCGAGCCCGGAGTCGGCCAGGGCCTCCGCCAGAGAGCACTCGGGGACGCGGCCCAGCGCCAGCACGACGAGATCGGCAGGAAGCTCCGATTCGAGCTCGGGCGCGAAGAGGTTGCGGAAGCGCACCCGCCCGTCCTCCGCGTCGACTAGCTCCAGATGGTGCTCGAGCCGGATGCCGGCGCGGTAGAGGCGCGCCGCATAGAGGTTTCGCTGGTACTGGTGGAGCGTCTCCCCGAGGGCGGCCGACCCCACCGCCACTGTCACGTCGTTCCCGGCCGCGTCGAGGAGGTCGGCGCACGCGAGGCCGGAAGGATCTCCACCCCAGTCGGCGACTACTACGCGTCGGCCGCGGAGCCGGGGGCCGCGCAGCACGTTCCACGCCTGGACGCACTCGACGCCGGCGAGCGGGAGATCGGGCTCGTACGGCCGAGCGCCCGTCGCGACGACCACCCTGTCGGGCGCGAGGGCGGCGATGCCGGCAGGATCGGCCTCGGCCGCGAGCCTGACCTCGACGTCGGCCGCCTCCAGGAGGCGCGCGTAGTTGCGCGCGAGAGTACGCGCGAGCTCCGCGTGCATCGGCGCGGCCCCGGCGAGCGCCACCTGTCCGCCCAGCCTGTCGCCGCGCTCCAGGAGAACGACCTCGTGACCGGCCGCACCCGCCTCGGCGGCCGCCGCGAGGCCCGCCGGGCCGCCGCCCACGACGACGACGCGCCGCCGGGCGCCCGTTCGCGACGGAGGGCCCATCGTCCGCTCCCGGCCGGTGCGCGGGTTCTGCGCGCACGCGATCGGCGTGCCCGCGTGGTAGTGCGCGATGCAGGCGTTGCAGCCGATGCACCGGAGGACGTCGTCTAGCCGCCCCTCGCGCGCCTTGTGCGGCAGCTCGGGATCGGTGATGAGGGCGCGCGTCATCCCGGTGGCGTCGCAGCGCCCTCCCGCGACGAGCCGGTCGGCCTCGACGGGGTCGACGATCCGCGACGTGGCGACGAGCGGCGGTCCCAACCGGAAGGGCGCAGCGTGCGCTGAGATCGCGTTCTCGGGGAAAGGCGGGGGCGGCACGATGCCCGTCGAGCCCCGGTAGGTCGAGGAGGCGCCGAGCGCGACGCTCAGGTAGTCGACATGGGCCGCCACCTCGCCGGCGACCGCCTCCGCTGCCTGCGAGTCCGCGGAGAGGCGGACGCCGAGGGCGAGCCCGGGCGCTACCGCGCGCACGGACGCCAGCACGTCGAGCAGGAAGCGGGCGGACTCGGCCCACTCGTCCTCCCGCCGGTTCAGCCCGGGCGTGAAGAACTGCGCGGCCAGGTACTCGTGCGCGGCCGAGACCTCGACCCCGTCGAGCCCGGCCTTCGCCGCCAGCGCCGCCGCCCTCGCGTAGCCCTCGACGATGGAAGCGATCTCCTCAGCGGAGAGCGCGCGCGGCTCCGTGTGGAAGCGAAGGCTCGGGATCGCGGAGGGAGCAAGCGCAGGGGCGCGCGGGGCCGCGGAGATCTGCTCTCGCCCGCCGTGGAAGAGCTGCACGAAGAGACGTGTCCCGTGCGCGTGCACGGCTTCGGCGACGCGGGCCAACTCCGGCACGATCTCTTCGCGGTAGCCGGCGAGGGTGTGCGGCGTCAGAAGCCCCGAGGGGTGGACGGCCGTCGCCTCGAGCACGATCAGCCCGGTGCCGCCGCGGCCGCGGGCCTCGTGGTAGGCGACGAAGTCGTCCGTCGGGAGGCTCTCGTGGACGAGGGTCGTCTGGTGCGCCGTCGAGACGATCCGGTTCGGGAGCTCGACGGGCCCGACACGAAGCGGGCTGAAGAGCGCCTCGAGCAGCGCTCGGCCTCCTTGCTCGGGGACGGGGGCGGTGATAGTACCGTCCGGCATGAGGCGGCTCGCCCTCCTCGCTGCGGGCCCCACCGCGTTGCTTCTCGCCGTGGCGGGGCTCGCGCTCTCGTCGGGAGGCCGAGCGGCGCCCGCGCCGCCCTGCGGGAGCGAGCGCCCGCGCGGGCTCCCAGGGGAGGCCGTCGAGCTTACCGCCGGCGAGGGAATCTGGTCGGCCTGGATCGCCTACCCGCCGGTCGCGAGCGAGCGGATCACCGTGCTCTGGCGCCTGGACAGCTTCGTGCCCGGCCCGCTCGAGCTCTCGGGCGCGGATGCCCAAGGGCACCGCCTCGCGGTCGAGTTCGGACCCTCGCCGGTGATCCCGCAGCTCCGCGGCGGCGGTCTCGCCTGGCCGCGCCCGGGCCGCGAGTGGGGCTCGCGCGTTCTCTTCTCCAATCCGGGCTGCTGGCGGCTCGAGGTCGGCGCCGGCGACCGACGCGGTGAGCTCGTCCTCTGGGTCAGGCGCTCTTAGAACCCACGGGACGCCGCAGCGTGCCGCCCAGGGCTTCCGGCGACACCCGGCTTCATTTCGAAAGGGGTTCTCAGCGCAGAGTGGCGGCGCGCTCGAGCGCCTCGTGGGAGACGCGCAGCTCGTCGGCGGCGAAACGCAGGAGCAGCTCGCGCATCCGCTCCGGGCTCAGCCAGGGCTGGCCGAGCGTCGCCTTGAGGCCGAGGCCGTCGACGAGCGCGACGAGCCGCTCGGCGACCTCGTCCGGCTCTGCGACCGGGCGAAAGGCTCCGCCGGCCGTCCCCGAGCGGACGATCTCGAAGAAGTAGCGTCGCCAGCGAGAGTCGAAGACGGCGGCGTCGGGGACGAGATCCGGCCGGTGGAGGATCCACTTCCAGAGCTCGAGGAAGAAGATCCACTCTTCCCGGTCACGCCCGGGGTAGGGGATCGAGAGCTCGAGCAGCGTCCCGAGGCGGCCGAGGTCGTCGTCGGCACGGGCGAGAAGCTCGTCCATGCGCTCGTAGGGCTGCTCGTTCGCCCACTTGAGCGCGGCGAGCAGCACGTCGTCCTTCGTCTCGAAGTAGTAGTGGACCGTGCCCGTGGACGTGCCGGCCTCCGCGGCGATGTCCGCAACCCGCGTCGCCTCGGCTCCCCGGTGGGCGATGACGCGGCAGGCGGCGGCGAGGATCGCCTCCGCGGTTGGCCTCTCCGTCCGCTTCGTGGTCGCGCTCTTGGCCATCGGGTCCATTCCCCGTGTGCTCAGACTTGCCTAATCTCTAGCTCCTGACTGACGGGTCAGTCAACTTAGCTCCCGAGGAGGCGTCATGAGCACGGAGCAGGAGGAGCGGAACGGGCGGCGGCTGGGACGAGACGACTTTCTCAAGCTGGGCGCGGTCACGGTCGGCTCCGGGGTCCTCGCGGCCTGCGGAGCCGAGGATGCGCCGGAGCCGTCGGCCGGCGGCCCGACAGGGGAGGATGTCGAGGAGCGGCCGCCGATCGAGCAGGAGCCGGGGGACCTCGAGGTGTTCGAGTGGGCGGGCTACGAGTATCCGGCCTACGGCGGCAAGAACGGAGTTCTCAAGCCCTACGTCGACCAGCGCGGCAAGCCGAAGTTCACCTTCCTCACCTCGGACGACCAGGCGCTCGGCAAGGTGCGGGCGGGCTACCGCCCCGACATCGTCCACCCGTGCGTCGACTACATCGGCAACTGGGTCGAGATGGGCGTCGTCCAGCCCTGGGACACGTCGCTGATCACGAACTTCGCCGACCTGGAGGAGCCCCTTGTGACCGGCGGCCAGGTCGACGGGCAGCAGTACTTCATCCCGGCCGACTGGGGCTTCTCCTCCCCGCTCTACCGGGCGGACGAGGTCGAGCCCGAGGGCGGGGTGGAGTCGTGGACGCTCTTCTACGACGACCGCTACGAGGGAAAGATCTCCTGGTGGGACAGCCCGCTCGAGAACTTCGTCATCTGGGGCTACGTGAACGGCATCGAGAACCCCTGGGACATGACCGACGAGCAGCTCGACGAGGCGCGCGACTTCCTCATGTCCAAGAAGCACCTCTGCCGGAACTTCTGGTCCTCCCAGACCGACCTCGACGCCGACATCGCGGCCGGCAACATCTGGATCGCGTACGCGTGGGCCGGTTCCTACGCCGAGGCGAAGAACGCGGGGCTCGACGTCGTCTACAGCGACCCGAAGGAGGGGCGCCTGGGCTGGAACTGCGGCTTCGTGCTGATGGCGGACACGGAGAACTTCCGCCACGCCCACGAGTTCGTGGACGCCTGGTCGAGCGTCGAGTCGGCCGAGTGGATCATCAACAACTACGCCTACGGCCACGCCAACACGACCGTCGACCTGGCGAACGTCCCCAAGGACTACGTCGAGGTGTTCCACCTCGACGATCCCGAAGCCCGTCAGGAGCCGAACGCGCACTACGCGGTCCCGGTCTCGACCGAGCGACGGGCCGCCTACGCGCAGCGCTGGGACGAGGTGAAGGCGGCCTAGAGCCTCAGCAGGACATGGCCGTCGAGGCCCGGAAGATCGAGACGCCGACGCCGGTCCCGGTCGTCCCGGGCCGGCCTCGCTCCGGCCTGGTGACGACAGCCCTCCTCGCGCCGCCCCTTCTCTGGCTCGGCGTCTTCTTCCTCGTCCCGGTCGTCCTCATCTTCCTCTACAGCGTCAACGTCTTCTCGTTCTTCCCGGGCGAGCAGGCGTTCACCCTCGACGCCTGGAAGAACTTCCTCGACGGCTCGCCCTTCCTCGACCTCTTCTGGAAGAGCATCCGGATGTCGCTGATCGTCTCGGTCGTCGCCGTCGTCGCCGCCTATCCGATCGCCTACTACATCGCGCTCGTCGCCTCGAAGCGGAAGTACGTGCTCCTGCTCCTCATCCTCGCCCCGTTCCTCGTCAGCTACTTCCTTCGCATCCTCGCGTGGAAAGTCATCCTCGGCGACCAGGGCGTGATCAACTCGTTCCTCTTCTGGACCGGCCTCCGAGACGAGGGCGACCCGGTCTCCTGGCTCCTCTACAGCCAGTTCGCCGTCATCCTGACGCTGATCTACGTCTACGTGCCCTTCGTGGCGCTGCCGATCTTCGCCTCGCTCGAGTCCTTGGACCGCCGCCTGCTCGAGGCGGCCTCCGACCTGGGTGCGAGCCGCTGGCAGGCGTTCCGCAAGGTGACCCTACCCCTGTCGATGCCGGGGGTGATCGCCGGCTTCATCTTCGTCTTCATCCCGACGATCGGCGAGTACTTCACGCCGCTTCTCGTCGGCGGCGTCGACGGGACAATGTTCGGCATCGCGATCGCCGACCAGTTCGGCCAGAGTCTCAACTGGCTGAACGGATCCGTCCTCTCCTTCTTTCTGCTCGTGGTCGTCGCCGTCCTCATGAGCATCTTCGCCAGGTTCCTCACCGTCCGTCGGGTGGCGACGGACTGATGGCGACTCCGGCGATGGACATCGCGGTCTCGCGCAACGGCAAGCGCGTCTTGAACGTCTGGTTCGGGATCCTGCTCGTCTTCCTCTACACGCCGCTCGGCCTGCTGCTGCTGTTCTCGTTCAACGACAACAATCTGCCGGTCTTCCCGCTCCGGGGCTTCACGACCCAGGCCTACCAGGACTTCGCCGCCAACCCCGAGCTGCGCGCCTCGGTCGTCACGAGCGCGAAGATCGCCGCGGTCGCGAGCCTCGTCGCCGTGGTGCTCGGCGTGCTGGCTTCGATCGTGCTGGTGCGCCGGCGAGTGGTCGGGAAAGGGGCCGCCTCGGCGCTCCTCCTGAGCCCGCTCGTCGTCCCCTACATCGCCCTCGCCATCGGGCTGCTCGTCTTCTTCAACGAGGTGAGCTTGCCGCTCGGCTTTCCGACGCTCGTCATGGGCCACGTCGTGCTCGCGATCCCGTACACGATCCTCATCCTCGTGCCGCGCCTCGAGCGGCTCGACGTCAGGCTCGAAGAGGCGGCGCGCGACCTCGGCGCGGGCGCGCTCCAGACCTTCCGCCTGATCACGTTCCCGCTACTCCTGCCGGCGCTCGTCTCCGCCTACATCGTCGCGTTCGTGCTCTCGTTCGACGAGATCGTCGTCGCCTCCTTCGTCAACGGCGACACGACGACATTCCCTCTCTACCTCTTCTCGCAGCTCCGCTTCCCGACGCTGCTCCCGCAGGTGATCGCAGTCGCGTGCGTGGTCATGGCCCTCTCGGTGCTCCTCCTCATCGGGGCAGAAATCGGCCGCCGCGTCGTCGAGCGGCGGCTCGGCGCCGACCTGGCCGCGCCACCTGCCGGCGGCGAAGCGTAGCTACTGCGGGACGAGGGGGCCGGCGAGCACAGAGCTGCCGTGCACCGGCCAGGTGAGCACGACGTCTCGGCCCGACTCGACGCCGGGCCCCGGCTGGTCGTTCATCCGGTAGCTGACGACGCGCCCGAGCTTCGTGTCGACGTGGAACTGCGTCAGCGATCCGAGGTAGATGACCTCGGCGACGACGCCCTCGAGCCGCGAGCCGTCCTCCGGCGCGGGCCGGCCCGACGGGTCGATCCGAATCCGCTCCGGCCGGACGGCGAGCTTGAGCTCGTCCCCGGGCCCGTGCCCATCGGCCGCCTCGACCACCAGCCGCTCGGTCGGAGAGACGTTCGAGACGAGTTGCCGGCCGTCGACGTCGTCGACGCGGAACTCGAGCGCGTTCAGCGAGCCGATGAAGTCCGCGCAGAACGAGGTGACCGGACGCTCGTAGATCTCCCGCGGCGGCGCGATCTGCTCGACGACGCCGTCATTCATGACCGCGATCCGGTCGGACATGGCCAGGGCTTCCTCTTGGTCGTGCGTCACGTAGACGAAGGTCGTCCCCAGCTCGGACTGGATCCGCTTGAGCTCGAGCTGCATCTGCTTCCGCAGCTTGACGTCGAGCGCCCCGAGCGGCTCGTCGAGGAGGAGGGCGGCCGGCCTGTTCACGAGCGCGCGGGCGAGGGCGACGCGCTGCTGCTGGCCGCCGGAGAGCTGCCCCGGCTTGCGCTTCTCCATGCCCTCGAGCCGGACGATGCGGAGCATCTCGGCGACGCGCTCGCGCTGCTCGGACTTGTCCACGCGCTTGAGCCGCATCCCGAAGGCGATGTTGTCCCGGATCGACATGTGCGGGAAGAGCGCGTAGTGCTGGAAGACCATGTTCACGTTGCGCCGGTTCGGCGGCACCGCGGTCACGTCGACGCCGCGGAGCAGGATCCGC